>Ga0210401_10000186_pt1 | contig 76272 bp, 58 predicted proteins | sample IncBWH32MmetaG_FD_150866 | JGI IMG/M metagenome (GOLD analysis project Ga0210401, IMG submission 150866) | Forest soil microbial communities from Barre Woods Harvard Forest LTER site, Petersham, Massachusetts, United States - Inc-BW-H-32-M | ecosystem: Environmental > Terrestrial > Soil >...
ACCTGGACATCGGTCATTTCACGGCGGCGAATTTCGACGCGGTTTCGTACATACAAGAGCATCACGACCGCATCACCAATCTGCATCTCAAAGATCGCAAGAAAAACGATGGACCAAACGTGCCTTTCGGAGAAGGCGAGACTCCCATCAAGCAGGTTCTTCTGTTGTTGAAGCAGAAGAAGTACAACATTCCCGCGAATATCGAATACGAATACAAGGGCAAAGATGATGCCGCGGTGGAGGTAAAGAAGTGTCTCGATTACTGCAAACAGGCGCTGGCGTAATCATCTTCGCGGCCGGAATCGTGCCGCTGCCTGCGCAGCCTCCTCCAGCCCAGCCTCCTCGACCGGGCCGGAGTTTTCTGATCAGCCGGGATGTTCCCGATCCGGCGGGCGTGGAGCGGGGCCAGAAGATTTTTGTCGCCCGCTGCGGATTTTGCCACGGATCGAACGCCAATGGCGGCGAAAGCGGGCCGGACCTGGTCCGATCGGTGCTGGCTTTGGATGACGAGGGTGGCGACAAGATCGGTCCGGTGATCCGGAACGGGCGGCCGGACAAAGGCATGCCGGCGTTTCCACTTACTGACGATCAGATCAAGGATGTCGGGGCGTTCTTGCGCTCGCGCCAGCAAGCTGCGATCAATCGCAATGCTTATACCATCCAGAACATCGTGACCGGAGACGCCAAGAAAGGCCAGGCGTATTTTAATGGAGCCGGGCGCTGCAATACCTGTCACTCCCCGACTGGCGATCTGGGGGGAATCGCGAACAAGTATGATCCGGTAGCGCTGCAGTCGCGACTAGTGTACCCGCGGACGCAGCGGCCACGCCGCGCGGAAGGGCCTGAGCCGAAAGTTATCCCCACGCCGGTCACCGTGACTCTGGCTTCCGGCCAAACCGTTACCGGTACGCTGGAGTATATCGACGATTTCGATGTAGCGCTGCGCGACGCGTCCGGTGATTATCGTTCTTTTACGCGTGACGCCGGCGTCAAGGTGGATGTGCGCGATCCTCTGGCGGCCCACGAGGAGCTGCTGAAGAAATATACCGATGAAGAGATGCATAATCTGGTGGCGTACCTGGAGACCTTGAAATGAAACTTAGCCGGCTTATTTTCCCCGCACTCCTGGCAGCGTCGCTCTCCGCCCAAGGCTTGGATCCAGCCAAGCTGATGAAACTCTCCACCGACACCTGGCCCACTTACAACGGCGATTATTCGGGCCGCCGCTTCAGCCCGTTGTCACGAATCAATGCTTCGAACGTAACGAGCATGACGCTGGCCTGGGAATACCGGATAAACCTGGGTTCCGCCGCCGACGGCGACAACACGTCGGTCAAGTCTACTCCGCTCGAAGTCAACGGCGTGCTTTATTTCACGGTTCCCGACCACGCGTGGGCGGTCGATGCGCGCACCGGACGCCAGTTGTGGCATTACAAATGGGAGACGCACGGCGGCATTCACATCGGCAACCGCGGTTTCGGAATGTACGGCGACTGGCTCTATTTCGAGACGCCCGACAATTATCTGATCTGTCTCAATGCGAAGGATGGCACGGAGCGATGGCATGTCGAGATCGCCGACGTGAAGCAAGAGTATTTCTCGACTCCCGCGCCAATCGTGGTTCGCAATCACGTTATCGTGGGCGTAGGCGGCGATTCGCTGGACGTTCCTGGATATCTGGAAGCCCGCGATCCGGAAACTGGGCAGGTGCAGTGGCGCTGGAATTCGACGCCCCGCAAGGGCGAGTTTGGCGCGGACACATGGCCGAATCAGGAAGCCATGGAACACGGCGGCGGGATGACCTGGGTGCCGGGCACGTACGATCCCGAGTTGAATCTGTACTACTTGGGCACCGGCAATCCAAATCCGGTGATGGCAGGGCAGGGACGCAAAGGGGATAATCTGTGGACCTGCTCGATTGTCGCGCTGAACCCCGATAACGGGAAACTGGCATGGTATTTCCAAGCCTCGCCGCATGACACGCACGATTGGGACGCGGCGCAAACGCCGGTGCTGGTCGACGGACAGATCAATGGACAGTCGCGTAAGCTGATCGTTCAGGCCAGCCGCAATGGCTATTTCTTCGTGCTGGATCGGACCAACGGCAAGAACATTCTCTCCAAGCCTTTTATCGATCTGAACTGGTCGAAGGGCGTGGATGCCAAGGGCCAGCCGATTCCCGATCCCGCTAAGGAGCCGCACACCAATGGAACGCTGGTGATCCCGGCATCCGGCGGCGCATCCAACTGGCCGCCTCCAAGCTTCGATCCTGAGACCGGACTTTTGTACGTGAATTCCTCATCGTCGTACAGTCTGTTCTATCTCACCGACACCGAGGATAAGCCGGAAGGGTACGGCGGGCGCGATTCGGGAGTGTGGTCCAAGGTCGCATTGAAGGCGATCGATTATAAAACCGGACAAATTCGATGGAGCCACGAATACGGACGCGGGGGCGGCGGTTCGGGAATCCTAACCACTGCCGGCAAGCTTCTGTTCACCGGCGATCCTTATGGGAACTTCATTGCGTACGATCCGGCGACGGGGCACATCCTTTGGCATACGCACCTGATAGCGAATGTGAGCAATGGGCCGATGACTTTCGAGCTGGACGGCAAACAGTATCTGGTGGTCGGCGCGGGCGACTCTCTGTACGCGTTCACCGTGTTGCATTAGACATTCCGCGTGGCAAAGCGCACACGGAGTTTTACTCCGATAGCAGCTAAATGGTTGATGTCCCTCGCGACTTTGTGAAGGAAACTGATGTGCATCCTCGTTGGCAGAGCCGGAAATAGGTTATCCGGCTCCTTGCTCAAAGGAGGAGCATCATGTCTCAAAACGAAGTTAGCAAGTCGCAAACTGGCGTGACCTTGGCTCTGTTTCTTGGCTTGGCCATTGCCATCGGCGGAAATATTTACGAATCGATGTGCCGCGATAATTTGACGCGCGATCTTGCCAGGGTGCAGGTAAGCACTCAACAACAAATGGCGAAGGTAAACGATGCAACCAAGGGAGCGCTCTCACAAACGCAGCAGCGCATGGACGCGTTAGAGAGTCAAGTGGAAGACGCGTCCAATACAAATTTGCGGCAAGTCCGCTCGGAACTGAAGAAGGCCAATAATCAACTGGCCGATGGCGTCGATCAAAAAAACCGGCAGCTCATGAGTCAACTGTCCGATCTTTCGATAGACACGAGTGAGAAATTGGGACGTGTTTCGGGCGACATCGAGAGCACAGGCGCGGATGTGAAGCGCGTCGAAGGCGACTTGAATATCGTGAACAGCGCCGTGGCCACCAACTCCAAGGAATTGGCGGCCTTGAAGGAACTGGGCGAGCGCGATTATTTCGAGTTCGCTTTGGGCAAGACAAAGGCGCCTCAGAAAATCGGCGATCTTCGGCTAGTGCTGAAGAAGACTGATCCTAAGCACAATCGCTATACGGTGGAAGTGCTGGCGGATGACAAAAAGGTGGAGAAGAAAGACAGGACCGTTAACGAGCCGGTGCAGCTTTATCTTTCCGGAAGCACCCAGGCTTACGAGATTGTCGTGAATCAAGTGAAGAAGAACGTAGTGGTGGGCTATGTGGCTACACCGAAGGTGAAACTGCCGAGAAGCCAGACCTCGTAATGCACTGAGTTTCGAACAAGAGGCGTTCGCGAGAGCGCCTCAATCTAATTTTTCGATAACAATGGAAGCGTTCACATTTATTTGTGAGCCTCCGGCCAAAGTCTGGAGGCCAACCGCTGCGGCAGAAGTGTAATTTTGAAGAGTGAGCACATCAGTCGCTATCAACGCGACTATGACCTGTCCATTGTTTTGTTGAGTGCCTGCGCCTGAGCCGTATGTAGCTCCGGGAAGCGGGACGCCATTCAAGAACAACGTGAATTGGGTAGACTCTACGGCGGATGCGCTAAAAGCAACCTTGTAGTTACCGGGGACGCTGAAGGTGATCGGAGCAAGTCCGGCACTATGCGCGATTCCAGCGGTAAGAATACCATTTGTGTCAAAGGTGACAGCCGCGCCCACGGGGACCGTTTGAGCACTAATGTTGTAGACGTAGCCGTATTGGGACAATCCACCGCTTGGGCCGGTCGGCCCGGTAGGACCCGCTGGACCAGTTGGCCCAGGAACAATAGAGGCTGCACCAGTTGGACCCGTCGGACCTGTTGGCCCAGCGGGACCAGTCGGACCAGGAACAGTCGATGCCGCGCCCGCGGGACCAGTTGGACCAGGAACGGTTGATGCCGCGCCGGCGGGACCAGTCGGACCAGGAACAGTCGATGCCGCGCCCGCGGGACCAGTTGGACCAGGAACGGTTGATGCCGCACCCGCGGGACCAGTTGGACCAGGAACTGTAGATGCCGCACCCGCTGGACCAGTCGGACCAGGAACGGTCGATGCAGCGCCCGCTGGACCAGTCGGCCCAGGAACAGTCGATGCTGCGCCCGCAGGACCAGTTGGTCCAGGAACGGTCGATGCTGCGCCCGCTGGACCAGTTGGACCAGGAACTGTAGATGCCGCACCAGCAGGGCCGATCGCGCCAGTTGGACCAGCGGGACCTACCGGACCGGGGATTGTCGAGGCAGGACCAGGTGTGCCGATTGAACCCGCCGGGCCTGTCGCACCCGTTGGCCCTGGCGGGCCTTGTGGTCCGGGGGAGCCGGCAGTGGAACGGAATGACAGATCTAACTCTGGCTGGTGACTCGTGGAAACGCTTTCTTTGCTGTCGAAAAAGACAACTGTTGCCGGGGTCTGCGGTGCTGCGGATAACACGAACCCCTGATTCGATTGGGGACTTAGCAGCCATTTCTGAACCGTTCCCGTCACATCAACCATCACGAACTGCGCTGCCTTCGGAGTTGAAAACGTCGCGACGAGAGCGCCTGACGCAGGCGCCGTGGTGTAGGTCAACGTGGCTTCATCCCAAGGCCCGGCCGCCTCGGAAACCTGTACGTCGCCGCCGGTGGCCACCCGGCCAACCCACAAGACCAGGCTGGCTCTGGATAGGTCGGAAGGGCTTAGACCAGGCGCGAGACCCAACAGGTCGAACCTCACAAATATTCGGGTGGTTCCACCGGCCTGCAGGAAAGGGAGTGCGCCGAAGTTCACATCCGGATAGAGATTATTCACGTGCGTGTCCCCGCTAACTGGCAACTCTTGGGCTAAACCCGTCGCAGCCATCATTAGAGCGAACACTACCCTGCCGTTCATGACAGACTAGTGGAAAATTACCGAGGAAAGTATCCAACTTCCGGGAGACAAAAGCGGGCGCGAGTCGACTAAGACATGGGAACTGAAATGCGGTACTTCCTATATGCCATCGTTGCTCTTATTTTGCCCGCCTTGGGGGCGGATTTCTCTTTCATTGGAGCGTTCGCGCAAGACGACGAACGAAGGCAATTCACTTTTGCTCTCGGCCAGCCGGGAACCGTCCTGATACGCACCTGGTCGTACGCGGGCGGGGTAAACTCGACGGGAGCCCGAATTGAAGCCGGGGGATTTGACCCCTCCCTCTCGCTTTTCGATTCTACGGGCCTGCTGCTTGCCGCCAATCGCGATGGGGGCTGCGGCAAAGTTGCCGCCGACCCCGTAACCGCCTCGTGTTGGGACGCTTTCGTCGCCGCGACCCTGCCGAGTGGTTGGTACCAGCTCGTCTTGACGGTGTCGGAGAACATGCCGTTTGGTCCGAACCTGGTTGATCCATTCGTCTATGACGGAGCGGGAAACTTCACGGCAGCGCCGGGCATCACCCTGCCGGCAGGGTTCTGGGACTTCTCGCCCAATCGCCGCAACAATTCTTATGCTGTGGACATCAGCGGCGTCGATTCCGCTCAATTGCCGCTACGGCCTTCAATCGGCGCTCTCGTGAATGGCGCGAGTTGGCAGGCTGGCTCGGCCGGCCCGAACACGATTTTGACTTTTTTCTACCGCGCCCTTCCCGGCGCGCAGTCCTTACGCGTTCTGATCGACGGACAAAGCGCGGAAATTCTATACAACGGTCCTACGCAACTGAACTTCGTGGTCCCGCCAACTGCGATTCTAAATGCGAACGCCTTATTGCAGATTTCGAGCGGCGGAAATCTCTTGCTGGCGACGCCGCTGCAGATTGTAGACGCATCCCCGGCGCTGTTCACTGTAGACCAATCGGGAACCGGGCAGGCTAGCGTCCTGAATCAGGACTATACCTATAACGGGGCCGCCGGCCCAGCCGCGCCTGCGGCGCATGGATCGATCCTAATGGTGTACGGAACTGGCTTCGGCGCGGCAAATCCAGCAGGGCAGGACGGCCTTTCCTGGCTCCCTGCGGCGGTCAGCGCAACCATCGGTGGGCTTGACGCCGATGTGACCTTTGCCGGGCTGGCTCCCGGTTATACTTCAGGCCTCCAGCAGATCAACATCCGCATTCCGGATGGCTGTCCGGCCGGCGCGGCGGTGCCGATACGGCTACAGCTCGGCGGGCACAGAACGCAGCTTGGGACTACCATCGCCGTGAAATAGTCCTTTGTCACCAGCGTCTATTTAATCCCCCGGGCTTTTTTTACAAAGCTTTCACAATTGCAGCAGGTAATCGAGCGTCCTATCGCAAGAAAGGACGGGTCTATGAAATTGGTTATTTGCATCGCCGCAATACCTACATTTTGCTTTGTCCTGTTTGCCGCCGCGGGTGACAATAAAAACTCTCAGGCAATCCTGTCAGAGCTTGCCACGAGTTCCGAACGGATCGTTTCGACTGTTCCCGCCAATGGTGATGTCAATCCCTACGGTGTGGCCTTCGTCCCAAGCGGCTTTGCCAAGAGCGGGTCACTGGAGCCAGGCGACATTCTGGTTTCAAATTTCAACAACAGCGGAAACCTACAAGGCACCGGAACGACCATTGTGAAGGTGGCGCCCACGGGTGAAGTATCCGTATTTTTTCAGGGCGAAGCAGGATTGGGACTAACTACCGCGCTGGGCGTATTGAAGCGAGGCTTTGTGCTGGTCGGCAACTTGCCGACAACGGACGGGACTTCGAGCACGGTTCAGCAAGGCTCGCTGCTGATCTTGAACTCGGTCGGCGCGATCGTCGCCAATTTAACCGATCCGTCGCTGCTGGATGGGCCCTGGGATCTTGCGATCCACGACGAAGGCTCGCGTCCGCAAGTATTCGTGTCGAACGTGCTGAACGGAACCATCACACGGCTTGATCTGTCGATCACCGGCGCGGCCGTCACGGTTAGCTCGTCTACGCGGATCGCTTCCGGCTACACGCATCGTTTCGATCCTGCGGCACTGGTCATCGGTCCCACAGGCTTGGCCTACGATACCGATCACGACGTATTGTACGTAGCTTCGACTGGAGACAACAAAGTGTTTGCCATTGACCACGCGCGCGCCGCGTCGAAGGACGCAGGCATTGGACGGGTGGTCTACACCGACGACGTTCATCTGCACGGCCCGCTTGGTCTGGCTCTCGCGCCCAACGGGCATTTGATCACTGCCAACGGAGACGCCATCAATCCCGGCGGAATGCAGAATGAGCTAGTAGAATTCACCATCGAAGGCAAGTTCGTGGCGCAGTTTCAAGTTGACCCAGGTGCAGCCGGCGGTGCTTTCGGGCTCGCGTTTGGCCGGAGTGACGGTGAGGTCCGATTTGCGGCCGTGGATGATGTGCAGAATACTCTCGATGTCTGGACGCTCGGTCCTCGATGATCTACTTAGCGGCTGGAATTGTTAAGCGAACCTTGTTGCTCACGCCGTAGTAAGTGAGATCATAGCCGGCGCTCCGAGACTTCTTCAGCTTCGGGAAGTATAGGTAGCCGGCCACTGGCTGGGTGCTCTTGCCCTCCGGCAGCGATCGTTCCTCGAGCTCCTGCTTGATGGTCCACGGGTCGGGTCCAGAGGGCGGCGGCGCTAAAGTTCCTTGAGGACCATTCTCGACGGCAACACCCGTATAAGTGCCACTTCGCCGTTGGCCGGTGACAGGATCGTTGCCCGTTTCATAGCCGATGGCCACGTCCACATTGGTATCGCGACCGCGCGGAGAAGAGTTCTTGCGATCGAACACTCCGGCGATCGTGCGCGCACTTACCGGTGGGACTGCGCTAGTTTCGCCGGCGGGGCTGAGCATGAAATCGCCGGAGGAAACATCCACGTCGGGTGCGGATTCCGGATAAACCGCCACTTCTATGACGATGTAGCCGCCACTGTTGAGATCGGCCGAAAAGATCTTGCGGACTTGGGCGGGCGGGATGACGGCCGCTGCAATCGTAACTCCATCACTGGTCGCATGGGCGGAATAGTCGGCCGGGGCGCCCCGCGGTCGAATCCCGTTGCTCGCGAACGCGGCAATTACCGCTGCCAACATTAAGGCGATACGCTTCATAAGCCGCCTCCAGTGTCCTCATTCTACCGTGACTTCGGACAGACCGGCCTGCTTGAGCTGCGTGTTCAAGTTGGCGAGGTCCTGCGTCTTCATCGCGGACCAGCGTTGCAGCAAGCCTGCCATGGCTTTCCGGCGTTCCGCGGCCGCTGCAACTGCTTGCGAAGTCGGCGCGACATCGGCGCCTTGAATCAGGCGCATCAGAAGACCGATCGATCCATTTACGCTGTTGATAGTATCGGGCCCCGGGGCTGCGCCGCGCCCGCCTCCGCCACGCCCGCCGCCACCCGCGCCCTCAAGCGAAGTTAGTTTTTGCTCGAAAGCGACCATGGAATCTGCCGCTGCGCCTTTTCCCGCGCGATCGCGCAATTGCCGTAGTTTCTCGCGTACCGCGCGCATCTGCTCCAGCGCCTTTGAAGCGGCGGTCATATCGTCGTACAACTGCTTCGATACGGTAAATTGCCGCAGGAGATCCGCTTGCGAGGTATGCACTCGGGGATCCATCTTCACCGCGAGCGATTCGGTGTAGCTATGGCCATTGACAGTGAGCTTCAGCGTGTAATTCCCAGGCATCACCCAGGGCGAGTTGGGAGCGATCGGAGTGTCGTGATAAATGGCCTGCATCGGATATTCGGGCCGTCCTTCGGGTAGCGGTGCATAGTGCATGTCCCACAGGAATCGATGCATGCCCGGTTGGTTAGAAAGGACCTGCGCCGGACGAATCCAGTAAGCCGGGATAGCCAGCGCTGGATTGGCTTTTGGCGCGGGATCGTCGCTGGAGTAACGCCGCACTACCTTTCCGCTACTATCTAAAATCTCCAAGGCCACCGGGCCGGCCGATCCCGGACCCAGAACGTAATCGACAATCGCGCCATCCGGTGGATTCTCACCCGCTGGCTCGTCGGGTGGGATGGGCGTGTCGGTATTCATGTCCCACCGCACGCGCGTAGCAGCCTGAGGCTTGAACAGAAACGCCGTGGAATTCGCCATCGTCGGAGCAAGTTGCCTCAGCGGAGTGATGTCGTCCAGAATCCAAAATCCGCGGCCGTGCGTAGCGGCAACCAGATCGTCGTCTTTAACAATGATGTCGCGGATCGAGCTGGGCGGCATGTTCAACCGTAGCGATTGCCAGTGATCGCCATCGTCGAACGAAACATAAACCTCGCGCTCTGTGCCGGCAAAGAGTAGGCCCTTGCGCCTGGGATCTTCGCGGACGGCATCCACGGGCGCGTCATTAGATATTCCGTTGACGATCTCAGTCCAGGTCTTGCCCCCGTCGTGTGTGCGGAGTATGTGCGGCCGAGGGTCATCCAGGCGCAGCGTATTGATGGCCGCGTATACGGTTTGCGCGTCAAAGTGCCCGGCATCGAGAATGGCGACTTTCGCAAAAGGGACTTGTTGCTGAGGCGTGACGTCTTTCCAGTGCAAGCCTCCGTCTACAGTTACATGGATCAAGCCGTCATCGGTGCCCGCCCAGATGCGATTGACGTCGAGGGGCGACGGCGCCACCGCGTATATTACGCCGCGCTGCGATGGTTTAGCGGTCGGCTCGCTACGATATTTGCCGACGTTCGCTGGTATTTCCCAATCCTTCCGGGCGAGGTCGGGACTGATCTGCTGCCAATTGTGGCCGCCATCGCGCGTTTTCCATAGGGCATTAGCGGCGAAATAAAGGATGTGCGGATCCACCGGCGAAAAGAGCACGGGCGCGGTGCGCAGCGCGCGAAAATCGGCGGTCCGGAGCGGCTTAGGCGCGACATTTTCGACCTGACCCGTGCGGCGATCGTAGCGGGTCACCTTCCCACCGTAGACGATGTCCGGATTCAGTGGATCCGGCGCGGCGTAGCCATATTCTTCCACGCCCACCGGATGCCAGTCGCGAAGGGTGATCTCGCCGTCGTTGCCGCGGCTGGAGACGCAGGCCGAGCCGCTATCCTGCTGACCGCTGCAGAGCCGATAAGGAAAGGCGTTGTCGGCGGCGACGTGATACATGGCTGCGGTTGGCTGGTTATACCAGGAACTCCAGGTTTCGCCGCCGTTTACGGTAATGATGGCGCCCTGGTCGCTGGCGATCAGAAGAATTTCCGGGTTAATCGGATTAATCCAGATTTTCTGGTAATCGTCGCCGCCCGGCGCGCCACGGATTCCGGTCCAGGTCTTGCCCCCATCGATCGATTTCCAAGTCACGATGCTGGCGCTGTAAACGATATCCGGATTCTTCGGATCCACAGCCGGCACAGGGAGATCGCCACCGCCGATGCGTGAAGCCGGACGGGTGTCGGTGGTAATGCGAGACCAATTCTCGCCGGCATCATCGGAACGATAGAGTCCCGTGCTCTGGCCGCTCGCTACCGCGGCGTACAGGCGGTTTGGAAGACTGGGCGCAATGGCGATCGCCGCCTGGGTGACGCCTTCTTCCGGCAGCCCTTTCGTCAACGCGTGCCAGGTATTGCCGCCGTCGTTGGATTTGAACATACCGCCGCTGGTCCCGCTCCAAGCGCCGTTCTCCCACGGACCTTGCCGCGCCTCCCACAGGGACGCATAGATTTGATCTGGATTGGAAGGATCGATTTCGACGTCGGCTCCGCCGGTGTTCTGATCTTTGTAAAGTACCTTCTGGAACGTCTGTCCACCGTCGGTGGAGCGAAAGATCCCACGTTCCTGGTTGGGACCGTACGGGTGGCCGAGCACGGCGACGAACAAGCGGTTCGGGTTGCGAGGGTCGATCACGATCTGGGGAATCTGCTGGCCATCCCGCAGCCCGAGATGGATCCATGTCTTACCCCCGTCGCTGGATTTGTAAACACCGTCGCCGACCGAAAGGTCCGGCCGCTGCAGGCCTTCGCCGCTTCCGACGTAAATAATGTCGGGATTGGACGGCGCTACCGCAATGGCGCCGATCGACCCAGTGTCTTGGTCATCGAAAATCGGCTTCCAAGTTCGTCCATAATCGCCGGTTTTCCACACCCCGCCGTTGACCGCGCCGATATAGAAGACATTAGGTTGGCGAGCGACACCGGCGCACGCCCGGGTTCGTCCACCGCGATAAGGGCCAACCGTGCGCCACTTGATTCCAACGAATAGTGGGCCCTGAAAGCCCTGGGCCGCGCAACCCGGCCCTAAGGTTACAACCCAACTGAGCAGATAGAAGACTGTTCTCACTGTCGACCTCAAAATGAAGTATATCAATCCGAAACTAGTCGTTGGCTCACTTCGGATAGGGGTAGATCTGAAACGGTATGTGATTGATTTATAATTACTTAACGTAGCAACTGCCCTCCGATGGGACGCTGGTCATAGTACTGTGTGACGGATTGGCTAGAGCGAATTTTCATACGATTGCCATTGAAAAACCCTAGGGCTGTGTTACACTCGGTTTGGCTGTTAGAGTCGCCTGAGATTGTTGCTAGGTGGCCAGCTTTACGGTTCTATTTCGGAGGAAATAAGATGAACAGGCTTTTATTGATCGCGCTGGCACCCCTGGTGCTAGTTTCTTCAGCTTTTGCCACTGTAACGACTTGCCCAACGGGCTCCGGTACATCACTTGGTAATTACCTGGTGCCTGGCTTCACATGCACGACCAATCTTTTAACGTTCAGTGCTTGGAGCTATACAGATCTCAATGTTCCGGCAGCGAACGTCTCTGTGGTTCCCCAGGTAGTGATGGGGGATGAGGGCTTTCAGTTCCAATCGGCATGGAATGTCAACAATACGAACGGCGGACCCGAGGCCAGGGAGGATAGCCTGATTCAGTTCACGGTGACGGGACCGGGCATTACGAACCTCGAGCTTTTCTTCAACGGCTCCATTACTGGGACCGGATCGGCCAATGTAACTGAACAGTATTGCCTTAACGGCACCCTTACCAGCTGCCCTCAGGCTTTAGGTCAAATCTCGGTGACGAATCCGCCACCCGGTTTTAGCGATCAGGTCTTCTTTGCCCCGGTCCGATCGATTTCGGTTTCTAAGGACATTCTGGTTGACACTGGCGTCGGCCCCGGATCGGCCATGATTTCGCAAGTCACAAATAACTTCTCCTCCCCCGAACCGCTCTCGTTCGTCCTGCTCGGCTCCGGCCTACTGGGTCTCGGCCTGCTGCGCAAGCGAATTAAGCGCTAAGTCTTTGCTATAAAACTATGGCGTGGAACGCGGGCAACTTCGTTCCACGCTTTTCTTGTTTTTAGACCTTCCGTAATTCTTCCAGAATCGATCCCGGTATATTCAGACCGCCACTTACTCCGGTTCCGAGCGCGACCCCTGGCTTGATATCGCCGTGGAAATCGGAGCCGCCAGTCACGGACAGAGCGAATTTCCTGGCAATCTCCAGATACCGCACCTGATCGGAAACGCTGTGATCGGAATGGTAGACTTCGATTCCCCGTAGCCCAGCATCGCGCAGCTTGCCGATTAGGGATTCTTCTGAAGCTGGATTGCGGATCCCGAGCCGAACTGGATGGGCCAGCACTGGTAGGCCACCACCAGAAATGATTCGCTGAATGCCCGTTGGAACGTCCGGCGCCTCGCGCTCCACGAAGCCCGGGGCTGATTCATCTAGGTATTTACGAAATGCCTCTTCCCAGTTGGCCGCGTACCCCTTTTGGATCAATACGCGCGCGAAATGCGGCCGCCCGGTCAGGGTTCGACCTATGCGCTCTACTTCCGCCAGTTCGATCTCCACACCCAACGATCGCAGTTTCGCAAGCAGCCTGACATTTCGCTCCCGGCGCGCCGCCTGCAATTCCCCAAGCCACGTCCGGAACTCGGCCGCCGGCGGTTGGTGGAGAAAATAGCCGAGTAAATGCACGGTGCCGCGCTTAAGGCCATTGCCATCCAGCCGCGCGCTCAGCTCGATGCCGCAAACTAAGTCAAGGCCGTAGGACAGCGCCGGCCCCGCCGCCTGGTCGTAACCGGCGAAAGTATCGTGATCGGAAATGGCCAGCGCTTCCAGCCCAATCGCCAGCGCGCGATCAACCAGCTCCAAGGGCGTGCATGTTCCGTCGGATTCGTTGGTGTGCGTGTGCAAATCGATCATAGTTGAAGTCTTCTGAGCCGCAATGCATTTCCAATCACTGAAACAGAGCTGAAAGTCATTGCCGCACTGGCGATCATCGGGCTCAGAAGCAGGCCAAAAAACGGATAAAGGACACCGGCCGCGATTGGTACGCCCACCGTGTTGTAGACGAAGGCGAAAAAAAGGTTCTGCCGAATATTGCGCATCGTGGCCCGGCTTAATGAGCGAGCGCGGACAATTCCGCGCAAATCGCCCTTCACCAGTGTGATGGCGGCGCTCTCGATCGCTATGTCGGTTCCCGTGCCCATCGCGATGCCCACGTTCGCGCGCGCCAGAGCTGGAGCATCATTAATTCCATCGCCGGCCATCGCTACCACGCGGCCTTGGACTTGCAGCTTCGCGACCACATCCGCTTTTTCATCGGGCCTCACTTCGGCCAGCACTTCGTCGATTCCTAACTTTGACGCCACCACTCCGGCGGTCGCACGGTTGTCGCCGGTCAGCATGACAATACGGATGCCATCGCGATGCAAAATCTCGATAGCGTCGGCGGCGGACGCCTTGATCGGGTCCGCCAAGCCCAGCAGCGTGGCCGATTGGCCATCGACGCTTACACACACTACGGTTTGGCCATCCTGTAACAGCGGCTTGGCACGCACGTCCAAGTCCGAGGGGATGGCGTTTCCAATTGAGACTCGCCGGCCATCCACGAATCCGGCCACGCCCCGGCCAGGAGTCGCCTGAAAATCTTCCACCTTCGACAGCGTCAAGCCGCGCTCGATAGCTCCGGTGACGATTGCGGCAGCCAGCGGATGCTCGCTCATCCTTTCTACACTAGCCGCTAATCGCAGGGCTTCGACATTGTCGACGGTGACCAGCTTCGGTTTGCCCTCGGTCAGAGTACCGGTCTTATCGACGACCAAGGTGTCTACTTTTTCGAGCGTCTCCAGAGCTTCTGCGTCGCGAATCAAAACGCCCGCCGTGGCAGCCCGTCCGGTTCCTACCATGATCGACATCGGGGTTGCCAATCCCAAAGCGCACGGGCAGGCGATGATCAATACAGCAACTGCATTGAGCAGCGCATAAGCCAAGCGCGGCTGGGGACCCCACACAGCCCAGGCGATGAACGTCACTACGGCCACTCCGATCACAGCCGGCACGAACCAGGATGCAACTACGTCCGCGAGCCGCTGGATGGGCGCGCGCGAGCGCTGTGCTTCACTCACCATCTTCACGATCCGCGCCAGCAACGTGTCGGCGCCGACGCGTTCGGTTTGCATAACGAACGCTCCCGTGCCGTTGATCGTTCCGCCAGTCACGCGGGCGCCTACCGTCTTCTCGACCGGAATCGGCTCGCCGGTGATCATCGATTCGTCCACCGCGCTCGATCCTTCGACGACTACGCCATCCACCGGCACTTTCTCACCGGGCCGGACCAATATGCGATCACCGATCTTAACCTGTTCCAGCGGGATATCTTCCTCGCTTCCGTCCTCACGGATTCGGCGGGCGGTCTTGGGTGCGAGACCCAGTAGCGATTTGATGGCCGTGCTGGTTTGGCCCCGGGCGCGCAGCTCGAGCACCTGGCCAAGAAGTACCAGGGTGACGATCACAGCGGCCGGCTCGAAATAAACCGCAACGCCACCGTTTGCATCCCGGAAGCCCGCCGGGAAAATATTCGGCGCCAGAGTGGCGACCAGGCTGTATAGATAGGCTGTTCCTACGCCCGCGGCGATAAGCGTGAACATGTTCAAGCTCTCGTTCACGACGGAAGCCCAGCCTCGCACTATCAGCGGCCAGCCGGCCCAAAGCACCACTGGAGTCGAGAGCGCGAATTCGAGCAACCGCGAGTGCGCACCCAGAAACATCAGAATCAACAGAGGAGCGGTAAGCGCGGTACTGAGCCAAAACCTGCGCCGCATGTCAATGTATTCCGGATTCACCTCGTCGACACTGGCGATTGTAAAAATAACTGGCTCCAGCGCCATGCCGCATTTGGGACAGGACCCCGGTCCGATCTGGCGAACCTCGGGATGCATCGGGCAGGTATACTCGACGCCGGGAGCAGCTTCGGTCGCCATCGGTTCGGGCGGCGCGGCAGGATGTGAATATTTTTCCGGATTCGCCTCGAACTTACTGACACAACCCTTTGAGCAGAAGTAGTAAGTCTTGCCCTGATAAACCGAACTCCCGGCCGCATGCTGCGGGTCCACGGTCATTCCGCAGACCGGGTCTAACGTTCCGGTGGGCTTTTGCAGGATTGGGAACATAAGTTCGCTACTCTCAGAGTAGCTAAGCTCGGCGATCGGTCAGGCTCACGCCCGGTAGTCGCCAGCCGCCAGCCGCTGATAACGTTTTTGCAGACTTTGGAATTGGCGCTGGCGGAATCCCGCGCGGTGGGCTGCGTACCGGACCAGAAGCCGGAGAATCGATAAGCCGTACACAGAGCTTTGGATGAAGGACGCCGAGGACGCCTCCGGAAAGTAGCGAGCCGGCACCGGGACCTCGGAAATTCGTAACTCCGAGGCGATGAATTGGGCGATGATTTCCTGGTCGAACAGGAAATTGTCAGAATTCATTTCCACATTGACGGATTCGAGGGCTTCCCGGCGATAGGCCCGGTAACCGGTGTGGTATTCGCTGAGCTTCAAGCCGAAGACAAGGTTCTCCAAGCCGGTGAGAAAGCGATTCCCGAAATACTTCCACCACGGCATTCCCTGGCGGACGGGGTTGCCTATCAGCAGTCGAGAGCCCAGCACAACATCCGATTCCCCGCGCTCCAAAGGCTGGATGACACTCGGTAGCAATTTCGGATCGTACTGGTAATCCGGATGGACCATGACCACGATATCCGCACCCATCTTCAGAGCTTCCCGATAACATGTCTTCTGATTCGCGCCGTAACCGTAGTTGCGATTGTGCACGAATACTTCCAGGCCTAGCTCTCTGGCGATCTTCACTGTATCGTCGGAGCTGCCATCGTCCACGAGAATTACCTGATCGATCAGACCGGGCGGCAGGTCCGCATAAGTGAAGCGCAGCGTCTTGGCCGCGTTATAGGCGGGCATAACGACCACGATTTTCGAGCCTTCCGGCATTCCGGTCCCCAGCTTCATCCTACAGGTTCTTTTCTGTCAGCGCAGCACGCTTCCGCTACAATGAAGTTTTCCGCCCAATTCCCCCATGATCCAAACTTTGTTCGGTTCGGTACAGCAGGAACCCAATCTTCTCGAGCGCCTTAAAGCCGGCATTCAGAAGACTCGCGAGGGCCTGGTGGATCGTCTGGAAGATGCGATCGCCGGCCGCAAGGAGATCGACGCCGCGGTCCTGGAAGAACTCGAATACGCGCTGATTACGGCCGATATCGGCGTAAACACAACTTCCGAGATTTTAGAGAGCATCCGGCAGCGTGTGGATCGGAAACAGGTCGGCGACATGCAGCAGGTAAAGCAACTTATCGCTCAACATCTGCTGCAGGTGCTGGAGGCTACGGAACGTCCGGTGCTGCGCGTGGCTGAGCCGCCGGCCGTCGTGGTGGTGGTGGGGGTGAACGGCTCCGGCAAAACGACGACTATCGGCAAGCTGGCCAATCGTTACAAAGAAGAAGGGCGAAGCGTGCTGTTGTGCGCCGCCGATACCTTCCGCGCCGCGGCGATCGAGCAACTACAGGTGTGGGGGGCGCGCACCTCAACCGACGTCATTAGGCAATCCGCCGGCGCCGATCCGAGCGCCGTTTTATTTGACGCGCTGCAGGCCGCCAAGGCACGCAAAGTGGATTATGTGATCGTCGATACCGCGGGCCGGCTGCACACCAAATCCAATCTCATGGCGGAGTTGGAAAAGATGCGCCGCACGGCAGCGAAGGTGGTGCCTGGCTCTCCGCACGAAGTTCTGCTGGTCCTGGATGCAACCACCGGACAGAACGGTCTGGAGCAGGCTCGCAAATTCACCGAGTCGAGCGGCGTGACCGGTATAGTGCTCACTAAGCTGGATGGGACCGCCAAGGGCGGGATCGTGGTGGCAATCGCGCGTGAGTTGAATCTCCCCATCCGCTACATTGGCGTCGGGGAACAGGCCGGCGATCTGCTTCCCTTCGAGCCCGACAAATTCATCGCGTCGTTATTCGCGGCATGAAGATCCCCGCGATGGACCAGGCGCTGGAACTGGCTCGGCGAGGCGCCGGATGTACCAGTCCCAATCCCGCTGTGGGCGCTGTGCTAGTCAAGGGTGACGAAGTGATAGGGCGCGGCTTCCACACTTATGCACAGCGGAAGCATGCCGAGATTCTGGCGCTGGACGAAGCGGGCGGGAGCGCACGCGGTTCCACACTCTACATCACGCTGGAGCCGTGCTCGCATCACGGCCGCACCCCGCCCTGTGCCGATGCGTTGATAAAGGCTGGAGTGACTCGTGTGGTCGCGGCCATGGAGGATCCCAATCCATTGGTCGCCGGGAAAGGATTTCGGCGTTTGATGGCCGCCGGCGTCATTGTCGAAATGGCGTCCGATTACGCCGAGGAAGCGGCTCAATTGAACGAGGCTTTCATCTACTCCATGCGAACCGGGCGGCCGCTGGTGACACTTAAGGCGGCTCTGACACTAGACGGAAAGATTGCCGCGCCGGAAGACAACACCGGCTGGATCACCAGCGAGCGGGCGAGAGCGCACGTACAACAGATCCGTCACAATTCGGACGCCATCCTCACCGGTATTGGGACGGTGCTGAGCGATGACTGCCTGCTGACCGATCGCACGGGGCTGGAACGCAGCCGGCCGTTGCTCCGGATCGTGGCCGATTCCACACTGCGCATCCCGCTTGATTCCCGTATCGTCGCCAGCTTCAACGGCGATCTCGCGATTCTTACTACTTCAGCGGCCTCCGAGGAGCGCCGCCGGGCGCTCGAATACCGAGGCGTACGCGTGCTCGTATTCGATGGACCCGGAGGACGCACTGACCTCGCGAAACTGGTGGAATATCTGGCCACCGAACAGTACCGGTCGTTGATGATCGAATCCGGGAGCAAACTGAACTGGGCGGCGCTTGAAGCGGGCGTTGCCGACAAGATTCTCTTTTACTATGCGCCAAAGATTTTGGGCGGCCTGCGATCGCTTCCCGTGGCCGGTGGCGCGGGGCGCTTGCACCGTCGCGACGCCATCCAACTCACGCTGGTGAAGCTGCATTCCATTCCGCCGGACGAGTTCGCGGTGGAAGCGTACGTGGAGAAGTGACGTGTTCACGGGAATCGTCGAAGAGGTCGGCATCGTTGGAGTGGCCGGCGCGCGCATGAAAGTGAATTGCCGCAGCGTTCTGGCGGATACCAAAGAAGGCTCCAGCATTGCGGTGAATGGTGTCTGCCTGACGGCGGCCAGAGTAGAACCGAACGGATTCTGGTGCGATCTGTCGCCCGAGACTTTGGCGCGCACCAATCTCGGCGCGCTCCAGGCAGGCTCGCGTGTGAATCTCGAGCGTCCGGCCGCGATCGGCGATCGTCTCAGCGGCCACATCGTCCAGGGCCATATCGACGGAACCGCCGAATTTATCTCACTCGACGCTCTGGCCGATGGAAACGGGTGGCTCAAGATCCGCGTTCCCCAAACACTCGACCGCTACATGATTCACAAAGGTTCGGTGACGTTGGATGGGGTCAGTCTCACTATTGCGGCGCTGGACGACCTGGTGCTCGGCGTGGCCATCATTCCACATACTTATGCCAACACGATCCTGGGGAGCTATCGGAGCGGGGCCTCGATTAATGTTGAAGTGGATGTGATCGGCAAGTATGTGGAGAAGTTTCTAGTGTCTAGGTGAGGTAGTAAAGATCGAGCGCAGTGTCTGGATTTGAATCGCGCAGACCAAAGTCCTGCTAAATCCCCTTTTGCGTAAACTCCCATAAAGCTCGGCACTGAGTTCCCTTGCTCTCCGCCAACTCTCAGTGTCCTCGAATCCGGAGATCACCACGTGACGACTGTGCATTCACAGCAGAAAAGCTCTCCGCCAGCAACCAGCGACTAGAAACCAGCAACTAGAAACCAGCAACTAGAAACCAGCAACTAGAAACCAGCAACTAGAAACCGTTTTAGTTTTCCAGTTCCTGCTTGATCTCCTGCGCGACTTGGCGGGCCTGCTCCACCGCCCCGATTTCAAAGCTGATCGCGCCCACCCGCGGATGGCCGCCGCCTCCGTAGCGCTCGCAAATGGTCGCCAAGTTGTGCGTTGGAATCTCGGGAGCCCAGGGATTTGAACCCACCGACACCTTGGTGCGGAAACTCGAATTGCTCACCGATACGGTATAGGTCGAGTCAGGAAACAGATGGTACGGAATGAATTTGTTATAGCCTTCCAGACCTTCACTGACTAAATCGAAGAAGATCACCCCGTTCTCGGCGCGCGCGTGATTGCGAATGATGTCGATGGAGCGAACGTGCCGTTCGTATAGCGGCTTGTACAATTCCTGAATTTCCGGTTCCAGGATGATATCGCCCAAGCTTCGGTGGCGCATCCAGCGAATGATCTTGTGGATGATTTCCGAACCTTTTGCACTTTCGATCACCAAAGTCAACTTCATGGCCGGCGCGCGCAGCTCCACGGCTTCCTGCGCGCTCGTATATCGCGCGCCATCGATAATATCCGCCCATTCCACCAGCTCTAACAGGTCGGGCGCATGGTAACCGAACTTCTCTTGCGCAACGTGCGCAATGAACATGGTGCAGGAGCTGAAGGAAGGATCGTAGAGCTTCTTACCGCTGGAGTCGTGCTTGAAGTGCTCGGCATCCTCGGGACTTAGAAAGGCGCTTTGGTGGTGATCAAACCACCAGTTCAGCCTGGGATCGGGTGAATATTTGAAATCGACAATTGCGTTGACATCGCCGTCGAACAGGCCATCTTCAAAAAGCTGCGAAGCTTTGTGAGCGAGTCCGGTGAATTCAAAGGACGCGCGCGGTTCGTATGTGCCTTCAAAGAAACGGCTGAAGAACGCGGCGGATGCGGCCCCGTCGAAACAATGATCGTGATACAGGATTCTCACCCGCATGCAATTCAGACCCAAAGAAGCTGGAAGACCTTACAGGTTGCCTCAACACGGGGGTAAAATGCAAGTCGGTCATCGGAGACACGCAGAACCCGCGGCCCGCCGAGGCAAAGTTTCAGGTGCATTTATCAGAATAACACTCGCCCGCGGCCAATTCTGCGGGTCTCCCGCACTGACCAGCTATTCAACGTTGTATTCGTTACGCAGCACTTCCAGGTTTTTCAACGCCGATTCGCGAAATGGCCCGTCGATCGCAACGCAGAGCTTATCAAATTTCACAGCTTCAATGGCACGGCCTTTGTCGCGAAGTTCTCCAGCCATGGCATAGTTGTCGTAGCCCAGATAGAAATAAGCTCCGGCGAGCAATCGCTCTTCGCGCAGGCTACCCAACGCGGCGCGCAAGTAGCGATCCGAGAGGCCATAGCGTGCTTGCTTGGCATAAATCACGCCGGTCATCCAATTCGCCCATCCGCTATACTTACTCTTCTTCGCTTCCCACTCCTCGGCGTTCACGTCGTCGGGTTTCGGCTTGCGCGGCAGCAAATCCAGAAGACGAAGCGCGTAATTCAACACCTTCGGCAGGTCCTCTTCCCGCTGCATGTGATAATTCGCAACCGTGATCAGGAAATCCTCGTTATCCGCATCGTCCACCAGACCCTTCTCAGCCAAGGCGACCGCTTTCTCCGGCGGAAGACTGGCGAGATCGATGCGAGGCCGGTCGTTCCTCGCCTGTGCCAGAAACTTGCTCTGCGGGTTGCGCGTTTCCAAGGCTTGGATCAGGTCGGCTTTTTTCTGCGGATCGGACTCCTGGGCGGCGTCGGTCGCTAGTACGTACTCGGAGAAGGCCATCACTTCCCTGGCAAACTCCATCTGCTTAGCCCAGTCCGGCACGTCATCGGGATCGGAGGGTTTGGCTACTTGCAACGTCTTAGTGGCGAGGTCCCACGAGAGCGGGACGTATTTGCGAACCGCCTCGGCATCGCCTCTGGCCTGGGCTGCCTGCAGGGCGTCGTAAGCGGCATCAAGGTCAGCCGGGTCCGCCGCCAGCAAGGCTTCCGCGGTGGCGATCACTTTGTCGTTATCTTTGTCATCCTTGTAGATATGCAGGAGTTGCTCGTAAACCCATGCAATGGAAGTGGTTTTCGGAAACTCCATGGCATATTTTTCGAGGAGTGCCAGCTTGCGCGGCTTGGTTGGCTCTTGTTGGATCCTCTGTAGCAAGATGCCGTCCTGGCTTTCTGCGTCGACATCCACCTTATGCCGGTCTGCCGCGTAGGCCCCCACGGCTAAGAGCAGGACCAGCGCCACCGAAACGTGGTGTCTTATCAATGCTTTCGATTGTGGAGACACGTTCATGACTAATCTCTAAATTCGGACCAACTAGGGCAAAACTTTAGGTGGGACCTTAGAACCGAAGTACTGGCAAAAAGCCTACCCGAGTGCTGTAGGCAGTCCCGGAACAAGCATGATAAAATCGCCATGCCTTCTTGAACGCCTATGATTCTCCCCACTACTTATAACAGCGCGCTGCTTCTGATCATTCTGTCTATGATTTGTTGGGGATCCTGGGCCAACACTTTTAAGCTATCCGGGAAGTGGCGTTTCGAGCTCTTCTATTACGACTACAGCTTGGGCGTCTTGATAGCGGCGATCGTGGCGGCCTATACCTTTGGGTCCATGGGAAGTGATCTGTCATTTTCCGACAACCTGCTCATCGCTCTTCGGCGCAATATGGCCTACGCCGCCGCGGCGGGCCTGGTTTTCAATCTTGCCAATATGCTGTTGGTGGCAGCAATCTCGGTGGCCGGAATGGCCGTGGCATTTCCGATCGGGATCGGTTTGGCCCTAGTGGTGGGTGTCATCTGGAACTACTTTCTGAATCCGCAGGGCAATCCGATTCTTCTAGGAACTGGCGTGGCGCTCGTGGCCGGCGCCATCATCGTGGATGCCTGGGCATACAGCGCCCATGCAAAACCAGTGCAGGCCAAGGCAGGCAAGGCAGCGCCGCGCAAAGCTCCGGGGACGAGTCCGAAGGGAATCCTGCTGAGTCTAATCAGCGGTCTGTTGATGGGCTCTTTCTATCCGCTGGTGGAAATGGCCAAAGGCGGCGGGCCGGACAACGCAGGGCTGGGACCTTACGCGGTAGCATTCCTATTCGCTGTCGGCGTCTTTCTCTCGACTTTCATCTTCAATCTCTATTTCCTGAATCTCCCGGTCCAGGGCCCCGCTTTGTCGATGTTCGACTACTTCAAGGGATCGCTCAAGCAGCATGCGTTGGGCATTCTGGGCGGCCTCATCTGGTGCATCGGGGCCATCGCTAACTTCGTCGCTGCCAGCGCTCCTAAGACGGTACAGGTGGGACCGGCTATTAGTTACGCGGTGGGGCAAGGCGCCACGATGGTCAGCGCGCTATGGGGACTGCTGGTATGGAAAGAGTTCGCCGGCGCAAGCGGGAAGGTGAGAGTTCTGTTGGCTCTGATGCTGATCCTGTTCCTAGCGGGCTTGATTATAGTGTCGATCGCTCCGCTGTATGTCTAGCCGCGCCTACGGCAGTACAAACTGGTCCAATAAATCCTTCGACGGCACGCTCCCCTGCGCCATGGTTGCGTTTCCGCCGCCTCGTCCGCCGGCCTTGGCCAGCGCGGCCTTGAGAAACTCGCCAGCGTTAATGCCGCTGTCGGGCGAAGATGCAAGCATGATGGCGGGAGGATTTTCTCCCATCGCGAGGAAGACCGATTTCTGACCGGCTGTAAAGCTCTGGGCTTCCGCGCGCAGGTCGTCCGATAAGGTGACTATGCGCCGCACCACTTTACGAATGCCGTCCGGACCTGGCGGGGTATCCACATACAACTCCCGTCCACGCGCTTGCGCAAGCTCGGTGGCCAGACGGCGGCGAGCTTTGTCGGACTCCTGAAGCTTTTCCAATTGCGCAGCGACTAAAGCCGGGACTTCATCGGGTGGCGCGGAAAAAGCGCGGGCGACGCCGGAGATTGCTTCGAAGTCGGCTCGGGCACGCTTCACTGCGCGCAAGCCGCACAAGAATTCGATTCTCTGGTTGCCGCGGATGCGATCGAGCTTGCGGATTAGAATCGGCCCGATCTCTCCGGTGGACTTGACGTGCGTGCCTCCACAAGCGCTGCGATCCAAATCCTGAATGGAAATGATGCGAATCACGCCTTCCCGCTCGGTCGGCTTACGCAGCCCCAGATCCTTCGAGGAATCCTCGAAACCGATGGTTACCGGCCGGTTCTCGAAGACGATTTCATTGGCGCGGCGCTCGGCTTGCCGGATCTGGGCGGGATCGAGCGAGCGCGCGACATCGATGGTGCAGGACTCGACACCCAGATGAAAGCTCAAGGTCGGCGCGTTGAACAGGTTCACCAGCACGGCGGACAGAAGATGCTGGCCGGTATGCTGCTGCATGTGATCGAATCGGCGCTGCCAGTCGATGACGCCAGAAACTTCGGCTGCATCCAGCGGCGCGGATAGTTGATGAGCGATCCGGCCGTCTTCATCAACCACGTCCGTGACGTTGACTACGCCCAGCTTTCCGGTGTCGAAAGGCTGGCCACCCGAAGTGGGATAGAAGGCAGTGCGATCCAGATAAATACGAAGGCGATCCGGGCTCGTTTCAACCACGCGAGCCCGGAATTCGGTCAAATAGCTGTCGTGATAATAAAGATGATCGGTCACTGAACCGCTAATTGTACGATATCGCTGGGCACGCCATTCACGGTGAAAGAGAACGGCACATTGCCTGACGCCAGACCCTGTGGAATGGCGAGGTTGATCTGGTAGAGGCCGACGAATGCCGGCGTGAGTCCGACGAACTGCGGATTCACGCAGGGAGCCGGCGAGAAGGGCGAATTATTGCCGAAGCAGGCCTGCACCGTCGTAGGATCGATGGTCGCCAGTGGGCTCGTGGGTGAGGCCGTTCCCGAAGAAACCGGCGGCGATGTGGGTCCGAGGCCTATGGTATAAATCACCACAATATCACCGGCCCTCACGGGGTGACTGGGGATGCCGGTCAGGGCGCTGTTGGGCGTGGTCATAATCGCGTATGTCCCGCCGTTGGTTATGAAGCGCGGCTCGCTGGGCTGGATGTTCAGGTAAGCCAGGTTGCCAGCTTGACTATTTCGAACCACTTGCACGGTGGCGTCACCAGTTGCCGCATCAATGGGGATTTCGAAGTTGATCTGACCTGGCGACACATAATAAACGGGCGCCGGTTGACCATTCACCAGCACCTGAGTACCGCCGAGAGTGTTCAGCAAGGGAAGGCTACTGGCCTGTTGCGGATCGCCGTAAGTCAACTGATCTCCGAATAGCGCGGCAATGTCGCCTTGAGCCAGCGACTCGCCAGCGGCGAATGTCCCGTTATTCACCACTCCGCCGGCCGCTGAAACCGGCGCTGTCTGCGCTACGACGTTGAGCTGCACCGGAACAATTACGCTGCTGTTGGCCGCGTTGCTCGCAATCGTCACGGTGCCCTGATAAGTACCCGGCGAGAGTCCCGTGGGATCGGCCACGATGCTCACCAGCGCCGCGTTGCCCGAGACAATCTGAGCGCTGAGCCAAGCCGCTGACGTGGTATTGGGCACGCTTCCCGCGGTGACGTTGGAAATGCTGAGCGTACCTTGACCACCATTTGACGTCGCCACGTAGGCGGTTTGCTTGTTGGCGCCCTGTGCAACTCGAAAGTTGATCGAAGCGGGACTCGCTTGAAGTATGGGCTGTGTGGTGACGTGTAACAGAACCGCAATGGACTTGTTGTCCGGCGCAAACGACGATCCGTTGATCGCGATACTGCCGTTGTAATCGCCGGTGGCCATCCCATTTTGCGCCGCTGCCGTTACTGTATAGGGAACAGGCATACCAAACTCAAAGCTGCCCGCTCCGTTGGCGGCAATCGCGAGCCATGGGGTGTTGTTGCTTACGGTCGTGGTTACGGGCCCACCCGTGGTGAAAGTGCTGGAGGCCGATCCATTGGGCGGAACATAGTATTCGAGCTTGGCAGGGACAACGCCGCCGACCAGGGCTGTCACGGTCACGAACTGAGGAGCATCCACGGCGTTCGGATCGCTCACGGTTACGGTTCCGGTGTAGACGCCAGCACCAAGCCCAGAAGTCTGCAAAGCAATTTGAACTGGAATGCAGTTGCCCTTCAACGAACAAGGATGCGGCGCGCCGATGCTGGCCGACAGCCAGGAAACCGAGGAAGTGGCGCTCAAATTCAACACGCCGTCGCCCAGGTTCGAGGCGTCAACCGACTGCGCCGGTCCGTTCTGTCCAGGCACGATCGAGACGGTAAGCGCTGTCGTCGTAAGGCCGAGCCGCGGCGCCGCGTTCAGTAGCGACGTTAAAGTAAGCAAGAGAACAAAGCCACAATACGAAATGCAACGGTTCTTGAGAATCACTAGAACTCCTTTGGTTTGGAAATGCCGCCGGCGAGTCGGACGCGGGATTGTCGGCAAATCAGCGGGCACGTTTCGTTCCACTCGTAAGTTTCAAATTCGGCGCACGAACGCGGCACACAAGAGATCTGTTTTGCCACAATCGCTGGGGCGTTTCTGACCATCCTACTGCTGTGGTTCGGTGATCTGAAAGTCGGCTTTCAGAAATTGCCAGTCCGGCAGCTCGTAGACGCGCAGCTTGGTCGGGACGTCCACGGTGACATCCTTCAGGTCTGAAGGACCAAGCTTGGATACTCCCGCGGGAAAAGTCATCAGCGGCGGATCGCCCGGCTTCGCGGCGGTCGTTCCCAGGTTGATGATCATCTTCACATCGCCGATATCCGCCTCCGAGTGGTTCGCGACGCCGAACTGAATTTGCAACTGGCCGGGTTTTCTTTCATTGATCCGAAACCCGACCAACTCGATAAATTTGGCCACGGAATTGGAGGTATTCGTGGCGGTGAAATGCATGGGAGGAGGATCAAAAACTTTCTTGTTTTGCTTTTCATTGGACGGAGAGGATGAGCAGCCTACCAGGGAGAGAGCGAGAAATATCCAACAAAACCTCATGACACTCATGATATCAACAGGATTTCGTAGGCCGGAGATGGCCGGAGCAAACTCAGTGCTTCACCCCATATTGGCGGTGCGAAGAAGGGCCGAAGTCAGACCAGGGACTCGTCCATGCCAATTCAGAAAACTGTCTGCTCTGCCGCATTGCTCGTCGGCTGTATCGCGTTAGCTCAACCAATTCCGGTTTACAAGGACACCGAGGATTACTGCCGGCAGAATCCCCAGGCGCCGACGTGCCGCGATGGCAAGCCCATCGATGTCATGGGAGATATGAATCGGAGCTGGAAAAAGTACCAAGTGCCCACTGATGTTACGCCTGCATTTCCCGCGCGGGTGGCTACTCCGCGGAGTCCGCGGGTCCAGCGCGTCCGTAGTTCAGCAAGCCCGGCGTTGATTCAAGTAGGTGAATTGGACTGGCGCTTTGCGCATCCGCACCCGGATCTGCTGATCGGCATGGACATGGAAAGCTTGTTGGGGTCGGATTTGATGAGAACCTTACTGCGCGACTGGGCTGGAAACCTAGGCGCCACGCCGAAGGAGCAGGACCAGATGCTGGCCGGTCTAGGAGATTCAAAGCGGGTGTTGATATCGATCTTTAACAAGGACGTCCTGGCCATGATGGTGGGCAACATTGGAAATCTGCCGGTGGGTCCACAGGCCGGTGGATTGAAATTCACGCGGCTCTCAGAGGATACCGCGCTGATGGGCACGGAAGGAGGTTCGTTCGGAGCATTGACGCGTCTCAAGTTGGCGGCTTCGCCGAACACGCTGCAGGATGAGGCTAAGTTGATGGCTCGCACATATGACTTCTGGGTCTGGGGAAGGGCGGACCGGCTGGCAGGTCTTGGGGCAGGGGCCAATGGAAACAGCCCGGTGAAGAAGATCAAGCTGGGCGTTAGTTTTCGCGATGGGTTTAATCTTCAAATAATCCTCGACACGACCGATGGCGCGAGTGCTGCGCGCTTACTGGAAGGAATGCAAAAAGGTGCGCCTCGGGGAATGGTGGGCGCCGTCGAAGGAAACTCGGTGCGCTACGCGATGGCGCTGGATCGCGAAGCAGCGCTACAGCGCTTCGCGGGCTTCATGACTGATTCAATGGGCAAACAGTTCGCGCCTCTGATTGCTGCCGCGCGGCAGATGTCCGCACGCCAAGCCGCTCCTGCGCGGCCCGCTGGAAAGATCGTCATTGATGGGCTGGACGATGGCCCCAAGGAAGTTCCGATCGCACAGCGCCAGTAAAACTATTTTGCGGCGAGGACAGGGCTCTTGCGGCGCGATTTAGGAACCGAGGGTGCCGCGGCTGGTGAATCGTCCATCGGCAGGCTGAAGCGGCGGATTCCATCGTAGGAATACAGAGCGCCGGCCACTGCTCCGGCTGTGGGCACCAGCCCGATTTCGCCGGCTCCTTTGGCGCCGTAGCCTCCGACTTCGTCCGGAACCTCAATGAGGATGGCGTCCACGCGAGGCGTGTCTTTGGCCTTGAGGATGCCACAGTCGCGCAGCAAGAGAGAGTCGGGCCGAGCGCCAGTGCTGGTGAAATTTTCCGAGAGGGCGTAGCCCAAGCCCATGTGGACGGCCCCTTCAATTTGTCCGGCGCAGGCCTTGGGGTTGATAGCGCGGCCGACATCGTGAGCCGCAACCACGCGCTCGATCCTGCCGTCTTCGCCGAGAATTACGACCTGGGTCGCATAGCTGAAGGTCATGTGAGTGGTCGGATTAGTCAGCGCTTCGGGCGTGCCCGGCCGGGTGGTGAAGTTGCAAATGTAGTCGCCCGAGTATTCGCGGCCGGCGAGCTGTTCGAGCGTCGATTGCTTCAGGTCGGCGGCGAGTTGGCTGGCGGCGCGTTGTGAGGCGGCGCAACTGAGCGTGGTGGCGCGCGAGGCCCAAGTCTCTCCGCACTTGGCGCCAAGGTCCTTGTCCCAATGGACTGTCATGATTTCGGGAGAGAGGCCAGTCTCCTCACAAACGGCTTGCCGGACGGCGGTGAAAACTCCTTGTCCCATTTCGGTGTAGCCCGTCATGACTTCGAGACGCCCGCCTTCCAGGACGCGAATCAGCGCGTGTCCGCTATCGATGGTCCCGTTACCGATGCCTGTGCTCTTGATGCCGCAGCCGATGCCCGCATATTTCGCGTTCTTGTAGATATCCTTGACGGCTTCGAGACTGCGCCGGATGCCCGCGGCGCTCGGCCGCATGATTTGACCGGTGGCAAAGGCATCGCCGGGATTCAGGATATTTCGCTCGCGAATATCCCAACCATCGATTCCGACTTTTTCGGCGAGGATATCCATGAGGCCTTCGATGGCGAAGTGAGCCTGATTGGTGCCGAAGCCGCGCATCGCGCCACTGGTGGGATTGTTAGTGAAGACAGCCTTGGATTCGATATCTACATTGGGTACGCGGTAAGGTCCGCAGGAATGGCAGGCGGCGCGAAGCAGGCATTTGCCTCCGGTGCCCGCGTAGCCGCCGGTATCGCCGACGATTCGAACGCGCGCGGCGAGCAGATGGCCCTCGGCATCGGCGCCCAAGGTGTAGTGCAGGGTCATCGGATGGCGCTTGGGATGGAGCTGAGCGGATTGCTTTCGCGTGAGAACCGTTTTCACCGGACTTCCGAGCAAATGCGCGGCGAGAGCGGTTTGGGCCTGGATGGAAAGCTCTTCTTTAGCGCCGAAAGCTCCACCGCTAGCGGCCAGCTCGACTTCCACTTCTTCAGGCGGAAGATTCAAAACCTTGGCGATCTGAGCCTTGTCGAAGATCGAGCCCTGACTCTGCGAGTAAACTTTGACGCCCTTTCCTTGCGGCAACGCCAGGCAAGCTTCGGGTTCGAGAAACGCCGGATCGACCGGCTGAGTCCGGAACGTGTGCTCGATGATGTGGACCGAAGATGCGAGCGCGTTATCTACATCGCCGCGGGAAAAAGCGGTGGTTTCGAGCAGGTTGGGATGTACGTGCAGATTGCCGGGCGCATGCACTTGCGGCGCTCCCGGCTCGAGAGCAGTGAAAGGATCGGTCACCGGCTCCAGCACTTCGTAATCGATCTTCACTTTTTCGGCAGCCTGACGAGCGTGGAAGGCGGTGTCAGCGACGACCAGCGCGAAGATGTCGCCGACGCAGCAGGTGGTTTCACCGGCCGCGACAAAAATCGGCAGATCGGGAATGGCCAGACCGGTGCCACGCTGTCCGGTGACATCGGGCGCGGTGAGGATTCGTACGACGCCGGGCATGGCGAGAGCTTCGGCGGTATCGATGGCCAGAACCTTGGCGCGCGGATGTTCGCTCAGTACGACGGCGCCATGCAGCATTCCGGGAACACGCATGTCGTCGACGAACGGCTTTTCACCGAGGGCCTGGTCAAGGCCGAGATAGCGCGAAATCGATTGGCCGATGCCATTCTTGTGGGTGCCGTTGGGCTGGGTGGCCCGGCTCAATCCGAATTCTTCGCCAAAGTAGGAATGACGGCGTGGTTCCGGGCGCGGAAGCTGCTTGCCGTCGTTCCACATTTCGCCGGCGGTCTGGACCGCGTCGATGATGCGCGCGTAGCCGGTACACCGGCACAGGTGACTGTCGAGGGCTTTGGCGACGACTTCGCGATCGCCGGTGCGGTTGTTACGCAACAAAGATGATGCGCGAACCAGAATGCCGGGAATGCAAAAGCCGCACTGGATGCCGCCTTCGTGCACAAACGCCTCGCCCAAGACGCGGCGCATGTCCTCCGGCATGCCTTCCATCGTTACGACGTCGCGGCCTTCCATGTGTTCCGGTTTACGGAGGCAAGCAAGCACGGGCTGGCCATCGACCAGAATGGCGCAGCACCCGCATGCGCCTTCGGGAGCGCAACCGTTTTTTGGAGAGAGGATGTCGCACTGCTCGCGCAGAACCTCGAGAAATTGCATCCCCGATTCGTAAGGGACAGAAGCCGCTTGCCCGTTTAGCGTGAAGTTGACCTTCGGCATTGCCGCCGCACCGCTCCTCCGGCTAACACAATGTTAGCAAACGTGCTTATTTTTTGGACAACTTATGCGCGTTTAGTGGCTTTTGCTGACGCTCGCAGTGCTCATCGGGCCGAGGTTCTCGTACCACTTAATGTTGTGCGTGGCGCCGCCAATCATTACGATGTCGGGGCGGCCGTCGCCGTTCATGTCGGCAACCTGGCAACCGGAGGCGGACATGGCGAGGTGATCTAGTTCCTCGTGGTGCCAATTCGTCCCGGATTCGTCGCCGGAGTAGAAGACATGCGAGGTGGAGACTTTGCCACGCGCGCGATCGCCGGCCACGATCTCATCACGGCCGTCGCCGTTGAAATCGCCTACGCAGACTTCGTGACCTTCGGTGAGCTGATCATAGATGACATGACGGTTCCAGCCGCCCTTGCCGTCTTCGGTATAGACGACGACTTCGTTGCCGTGCCACGGCTCAACGGTCGCGAGAATGCGGTGCTTGCCGAGGTGGGCGATTTTGACGTCGCTGCTGCCCAATCGCGGTGCTGGCTCCGAGTCGTGACCCTTGACGATCAATTTCTTATCCCACTTCAGGTTGTCGCCTTTGCCGGAAGCCGAATACATCACCACGCCTTCGAAGCTGGCGACAAGCAACTGCTCCTGCTTGCCTTTGCCGGTCCAGTTGACGACGCGAATGCGGTGGGTGATGCCGCTCAGATTGTCGGTGATGGTCTGGCGTTTCCATTGGGCCGACTCGCTCGACCAGTCCTTCGGTACTCGATAGAAGAACAGCGGCGTGTTGCCCTCGTATTTGGGCGCAGCATTAGTTTCGCCCACCAGCGGGGCATTGATCAATTCCTTATGGCCGTCCCCATCAACGTCGGCCCAGGCGATATGGTGCGAGGTGGGGAAGGCATCCACTTTGGTCGATTTCCAAGGCTCGCGCGGGTCGCCCATGTGAGAAAGCATCCACACCAGGCCGGGACTCTTGGCTTGCTGCATGGCGAAGCCGCTCTCGAGCGCGATTTCGGGGATGCCGTCGCCATCGATGTCGTAGGCCGCGAGATTGACTTGGCCGAGAAGATCTTTCACGATCACGTGCGGCTGCCAGCCGGGATTCTCATACCAGGTGAGATCGGGAATCTGCTGGCTGATGCCGATGACGTCCGGCTTACCGTCTTTATTGAGATCGGTGACGATGACCGCGTATCCGCCCTTGGCGTTGGCCTCAATGACGTGGTCCTTAAATTGGACGATTTGCTGGCCGGCGGCAAAGCCGGCAGCGGTGACGAGCAGCAACAGGGTTCGACGCATATTAGGTCTATCATACATCCGTATTGGGTTGTGGGTTGAACCGCAGGTTGGCCGACGGCGGAATCGTCAACTTGTGTTTAGAGAAAAGCTCGCGCAGTTCGCCGTCGGTCAAGTCGCGCGATTTATCCTTAGATTCGGGGTCTCCTTCGCTATACGGGCCGCCGATCAATAACCGCAAGCGTGTGAAACTAGGATCCAAATCGATTCGCGCTAGGCCCTTGGAATCCGTCTGACCTATTTTGTCCCCGCCGCCGCACGTGTTGGTGTTCCAATTTCCATAGATATTAACGCCCGATCGAGGCCGACCGGTGGCTGTCAGGACACGCAGTGCAAATTCTTCGAGAAGATAGTCGTCCTCGGTCAGCTCCCAACGTTCTCTCAGAACCAAACTCTCTTCGGGACCTAACACCAACCCACTATTGTGCGAGTATGCTACACCCGCCGGCCCGGAACCGGCGTTCTCGTAGTAACTGATATCTAGGTACAGCGCGACGAGTGGCGCCAGGACCTCAATCGTTCCTGTTTTGTCCGTGCGAAAGGTTCCCAAGGGCAAACCCATGTGGGCTTTACAATGATTGTTGTCCCAAAGATAGATCGAGAGGGCAATGTTCGCGTTTGCCGCTGGGCGTCCGTCTGGGTAAAGCAGAGTAACGTGGCGCTTGGTTGGAGAAGGCAGAATCAGTTGAGTTTCTCCTGCACTCAACGCGGTAGCTCGTCCAAGAGAATTGACAGCCCCAGGTAAATTGTTCCAGACAACGTCAGGCGAGATATTCGGTGTCCGGTACCACAGATGCTCACCAATCTGTAACACGACAATATAGCCGTCGGTGTTCGGATGCGGGTCTAGTTCTTCCTTCAACTTCTCGGTGCCCAACGGCATGCGCGCTAGACCGTTTTGAATAGTCGCGAGCTGGAGCATTTGCAGACCGTAGTAAGAATAGCTGTACAGCCAAATTGTCCCGGAGGAAACCTTTTCGGACGCCGTGCCGATCGAGATGGCATATTGTTGCCGCGGAGGCTCTTGAGCAAATGCAGTTCCCATAGAAAGCAATCCCGGGAGCGCAGGCAACACGAGAGAGCAGATCAAGACGTTGGCATAGCCCGTCGCCCGATCCGGCATGAAGCAGGAGGACGGCATGCCAATAAGTGTAGCAATGCCGTCTTTGCTCGGAACCGCAACGATAAGACAAGTATCAGATGAAACATTTCCCTCCTTGCTGGCCTAGCTTCCCGCCGTGGGAAGGCCCGCCAGCATACGTCGAAGCGCACTTTCAATCCGAGCGGTCTCCTTGGCAATTTGGGCCGGATCTCCCATCCGGATTGCTTCCGCCAAACCAGGCAGCGGCTGTCCGTCGTATAGCGAATAGATATTCCAGCCATAGATTACGTGTCGATACCAACGCTCGGCCGGAGTTCCGCTTTCATCGAGCAGCGTCTGTTCCAGATGCGCCAGCCGGTCGTTGAGCGACGCGCGCGCCGTATCGGACCAGCGCCCGGCTTCGATGTTGGCGTCAATGCTGCGTTCGAGCGCGTCGGCGCGCGTCTCGATTTCCGCGGCAACGGCCTTCGCCTTTCCCAGATCCAGCTTTACGATTTCGTTGCCATCGTCATCGCGGGTCCACATCTGCGCATCGTCGAGAAACTCGGAGATCTTGTGTGCGTAATGCGAGTAGCGGAACGGCAGCACAGCCGAATCAGCCAGCCGCATTAGGGCCACGCCAAAAACCTGAGTAAGCGTGCGCGCTACCTGAAAACCGGGATCGCTGAAATGCTCGACGTAGTATCGCGAGTCATAGTTCGAGTGATAAGTCCCGTAGCTGCCATCGAAATCAAACTGAATCGACAAAGTTGGGAGGCCCAGGTAATCCTGAAAGGCCACGAAATCGGCGCCGCTTCCGAGCGCGGCCAGCTCGACCTCGAAGTCCTTCGGCCCTTCGCGGCGGCGCGCGGGCGGCTGTTTCTGCCAAGAGGTCGTCCGCCAATCATCGTAGACGCTGCCATGCCCATCGACGCCGGGAACGTCCTTGGCAATCTGGACCAGGAAGTCGCGCAGCGAGGGCGTTCCTCCGCCGAAGAAATGACCACGCATGAACAGGTCCGTATTGATGTAGGCGACAGCTTTCTCGCGGAGTTCCCGCTCGAATGCTTCGGCATACTCAGTGGACCCGATCAATCCGGGCTCTTCGGCATCCCAGAAGGCGAAGACGATGGAGCGTTCTGGCCTCCAGCCCTGTTTCGATAACGCTGCCAAGGCCCGCGCCGTTTCATAGACAGCCGATGTTCCGCTTCCAGGGTCCATTCCACCGAAGGTCCAGGCATCATGATGCGTGGCGAGGATAACCCAGCGGTTGGGATCGCGGCCCGGCAGGCGCGCGATGATATCGCGGATGGGCCGCCTGCGCTGATCCATCTGGACATCCACTTTCACGACGGCAGGCCCGGGGCCAAGGCGGTAGGTGAGGGGCAGCGCACCTTGGAAGCCAGAGGGCACGGCGGGGCCGCGCAATCGCTGTAAGATCTTGGCTGCTTCTCTTGACGAGAGGATGATGGCGGGAATTCGGGGAAGCGTGGGCGCCGTAGCTTCATCCATCACGGTCGAGTCGGCGCGCGCTCCAACACCAGGCGACAGCGGATCGCCATGCCAGAACCAACTATATTTCCCATTGCCGCGCTGGGCCTGGAAATCGGCGCGCCAAGGACCCTCAGGCCACACCAAACCCTTGGCGTAGCCATCATCGGCGGGATCGCTATAAATAATGATGGCCGCCGCTCCGTGCTGTTGCGCGGTGTGGATCTTGACGGCTCGGTGGCTTCTGGCGTATCGGGCTATGACGATCTTGCCCCGCACGTCGATGCCGGCGGCGGCGATTTTGTCATAGTCGGGCGGCAGCCCGTAGTTGACATATACAACGGGTGCTTGAACCGCGCCTGAAGCAGAATAGGCGACAAACGCCGGCCCCAGTTCCGGGTTGCGCGAATCCGGGTCAAGCGGATCGGGCGGCTCGCGTACGCTCAGTGGCTCGCGGCCCGGTGCGGTCAGTTCGACGCCGATCGATTTGGGCGTGGAAAGCAGTACCTCGAACTCGTGAATCTCAGTCACAAGTCCGGCGTTCTCGAGTGACTTGCGAATGATCTCGGCGACAGCCATTGATGCTTCGGAGCCGGCCATGTGCGGCCGCTTGGTGACCTCGCGGTGCAGATAGGAAATGGACTCGATCGAGAGGTTTTTCACGAAGGCGGCTTCCGAGTCGCGTTCGTGAACGAGAGTGGTGCTCGAAAAGCCGAGCATAGGTTGGGATGCGGCCGATACCGTTGGGGGCCGCTGCTGTCGCGAGCAGCCAGTCGCAAAGGCTATCGCTACTGCGATTAAATATCGAATCGAACGATTCTACCGTAAGCGGAACCCGGCTATCCGAAGTACCGGAAGTTTTTCCAGAACTCGGGCCAGCTCTCGCGCAGGTGCCGGCAGAGAAAAATGTCGGGATGACTGCGTGTCTCCTCGTTCTCTATGCCATATCGATTCCAGGTATGCCCAACTACTTCGCAGGCGGCGAATTTGGTCTCCAGGTAGCCACCTGGCAAGCCAATGACGATCAATGTTTCCGGAGGCGGGTTGCCGTAGCCACGCTGCCAGAAGGAGTTGACGCCGCTGATCGCCGATGGCAATCCGTAGCGTGGGCCATAAAGATTGATCGCGCCGGCCTCGCCGTAGTTGGTGCCGAGGATACCCAAGTGGGCACGATCTTCCGCGGGCAGGGAATCGCGAATCTTTGCGACTGTCTCGACCAGTTCCGGCCAGCCGATCTCCTCCGGGAAATCGCCGTTGACCTTGACGGCGAACTTCCACCAGGTCGAGTTGACGGGGACGATCGGCAAGAAGAGCGCAGCGACGATGATCATGTCCGCGACCAGTGCGGTGCACACGATGGCTCGCAATGAACCGGCAAATTGGCGGCCGCGCGAGGCCAACCATCGTTCGAGAAACACCGCGCCGCCGGCATACAGCATCGGATAAGCGGCTGCCAGGTAATAGCCGCGTCCCTGGGCGATGACGAATAACAGCAGAGGCACGATGTACATCCAACCCAGGGCACGAAAACGCCGGCCCTCCGGCGCGAAAAAATAAAGATAGAGGCCGGCCAGCCAGAGCGGGAAGGCCAGAAGCGTGAACTCAAGCTGCTCGGGAAGAAAGTATCGCGTTCGGCCCATGCCAACATCACGCGCATGGATATGGCGGAGAAAATCGAGCGAGATGAGTCCGTGTTGCGCCTGCCAGATGAAGTTTGGAAGGAAGATCACCACAGCTGCGGCGATGCCGAGCCAAAGCCATTTACTCGCTAGACGCCGGCGTGCGTCCGTCAGCAGCACTCCCGCCGTGAGACCTGCCACGAAGAACACCATGGTGTACTTCGACAGCATTCCCAGCCCGATCGCACTGCCGATGGCAATCCACCAGCGCGGGTCATCCGATTTGAGCAGACGAATGACGAAGTACGCGGTCAACACCCAGCACAGGTAATCGAACGACACGTACTGCATCAGCGCGCCGCCCAAGCAGAACGGAATGGCTGCAGCGGCAGCTACGAGCTGAGCCCCACGATGCCCGCCCAGCTCACGCGCCATCAGGCCTGTCAGCACCACGGCCGACGCTTCCGCGAGTGCTGCGAAGAATCGGAAGCCGGTCAGAGAAGTGCCGAACATCAGTAACGACAAGCGCCCAAAGAATGGTGTGACCGGCGGATAGGCCACGTAGCCCCAAGCCAAGTGACGCGCGTCGTCGAGCGTGGCCAATTCGTCGCGCTGAAATCCGTAGCGCCCGCCCGTCAGCAGGTGCACGACAACCGTGCCAAGCGCCATGTAAACCAAAATGGCTGTGTCGCTCGACCAGATTGATCGCCGGGTCACGTGTGATCGAGGATGATCTTGAGGCGGCGGTCGGCGCCGTCCTCCACCATTCCGAGCGCGGTCTCCAGTTCGCCGAGCGCCATGTGATGCGTCACCAGCGGCTCCAGGCGGACGGCGCCGCTTGCGACCAGATCGATCATGGGCGGGAAATCCTGAGAGGTGGCGGCGCGATTATTGATCAGCGTGAGCTCTTTGAAATAGAGATCGTAGAACGGCAGCGCGCCCTCTTTGGCGCTCATGATGCCGAAGAGAATGATGCGTCCGCCGAAGCGGACCATGCGGATGGCGTCGGCGAGGGCGGTCATCACGCCGGTGCATTCGATGACGACGTCGGGACCGCGGCCGTCGGTGGCATCGAGAACCTTTTGGATCGCAGTGGGACCGGCTGTGATGGTGACGTCCGCGCCAAGCTGCTTTGCGAGATCGTTCTTGAAAGCACTGCGGCTGATCCCGATTACGGTGGCGGCGCCGCGCGCCTTGGCGAGTTGCACATGGAGTTGACCCGACACGCCCAGTCCGATCACCGCGACCGATTGCCCTTCGAACGACGATGTCATTCGCTGCGCGTGCAGACAAGTGGTGGCGACCTGGATGAGCGGCGCCGTGCGGCTGTCGATGGAATCGGGAAGGCGGAACACTTGACTGGCCGGGACCGCGGCGTATTCGGCGAATCCACCATTGGTTTCGCGGCCGATGAGCCCGCCGGCGGGACACAGATTGGTCTGGCCGGTGCGGCAGTGGAAGCAAGTGCCGCAAGACAGGACCGGATCAATGATGACGCGGTCGCCTTTCTGGGTGCCGGCGGGAGGCGAGCCGCCGACCAGTTCGCCGATCATTTCGTGACCCATGATGAGCGGATATTTGGCGGGGATCGCCCCGTTATAAATTTTGAGATCTGTTCCACATAGGCCGCTGTTGGTGATTCGCACCAAAACGTGACCGAGCGGAGCGCCGGGACGCGCGACTTGATCGAGCGCCAGATGGCTGGGCGCTCTCAGCACCATTGCCTTCATTGAATGGCAGGCCCGCGGCCTCTCCACTTCTAGCCTAGCTGCTTCAGGGATCGTCCGAAATAGAAAGCCCGTGGAGTCGACTCGTCCCATCCGGCATTGCAGTGCGCAACCGACCATCTCTCGACCTTGCGAGGTTCGAGTATCGGCTTGCCGAGGGCCGGGCAGGAAAGGCAATAACTGCCCTCGTGCGTTCCGATCCAGATCAGGTTCCGATCGAATTCGACGAAGCAGTTTTCGGTCGACCCGCGCCACCAGCTTTCATAGTTGTTGATCTCGCCTTCATGCGGCGGTACGAAATAGGCCACTTCCTTGGGAGCGATCGGATTGGAAATGTCGAAAACCCGGACACCGGCATTGAACCAGGCTGCTGCAAAAATCTCGGGCTTAGATATGCCGGGAGCGAGCCAGCATTGCGAATTGTGCGATCCGAAGCGGCCGCGCGCGAGACAGAAATCGTTGTATGGTGCATCGGGCGGAGCTTGCGGCTTCGGAAACAACCCGACGATTTTCGGATTGCGTGGGTCCTTCACATCGATCATGTACGGGGTGTGGTAGACCTCGCGGCAATCGGCTTCGAGGGCCTCATGCAGTCCGATCATCATGTTTTGCAGCCGCGGGTGGGAAGGGTCGGCGAGCACGGGATAGACGGTGTGAAAAGGAATTGTGCCGAGTGCGTTGAACTCGTATTGCACGTGGCCGATGGGCTTGGGATGCGCGACATCGCTGAGGTCCAGGACAAACATACCGAAAGCGCCGAAGCCGCCGTAGCCAAGGTTTCCTCCATCCTCAACTCGCTTGGGAACAGTGAGCGCGCCGTGGTTGCCGGTCCAGGAAGTGCGGTCGCCGGCGAAGATGTATTTCTTGTATTCGGCTTCCTCTCCGAAACGCTGGCCGGGAACCCACCAGCGCGAGACCTCCTTGACGTGCGACGGGTCGGACATGTCGACGATCATGATGGCGTTGCTGTACGGCCGCTGGTGATTTTCCATGCGGAGCTGATCGTCCCAACCGCAATCGAGGTAGGCATATTTGCCGCCGTCGTAAAAATTATGGTGGGTGCCGTTGCCTTTCACGCCGGTACTGTATTCCTCAAGCAGCTCCGGCTTTTCGGGGTTAGTGATGTCGTAGTTGCGTATGCCGCGCAGTCCTTTGAAGTTGACTGATTTGTCGCGCAACTCCTTGTCGTATTGGCCATGCGGAAATTCCGGAGTGGCCGAGGTGAGCGGCGCGGCGGCGGTGCACATCATGATCCACTTCTTGAGCTGGGTGTTGTAGACCACGGCGCCGAATCCCCGCGTGATCCCCTTGTTCATCACCACCGGCTTTCTGGGATCGGTGACATCCAGGAAGCCGCCATTGGCCGGGAGCAATCGCTGCTTGCCGCGGGCCCACATCGCCATGAGAGGCTCACCGCCGCTAATGGTTGTGCCGGGCACGGTGGCGACGATTTCCATGTTGTGGATGTACTGTTTGCGATCGAGATAATCGAGCGCGCCGAGGGCCAGCGGAAACGGAGGAGTGCCACCTCCGGGCGTGAGTCCCGTGACTTGAGCTCGCGCTCCAACGGCGCCGGCCAGACCTGCACCGGCCATCCCAAGGAGAGAGCGGCGGCTCAATCCTGAACTGCTCTTAGAGTTCGAATCCTGCATTCATCACCTCATTACTAAGAAGTTTTACGACGGCAGTGCTTTGCCTTTGGTCTCTGCCCCGAGCGGCAACAGCAAGAGCGCCACGACGAAAACCAGAGCCGTAAGAGCGACGGGAGTACCGAGTGTTTGAAAATGCCGGATGCCTGCGCCGACCAGAAAAGTTAAACCGGCTCCAGCAAAACGTCCAATGTTGGTTGTAAAGGCAAAGGCGCTCACACGGCATTCGGTCGGATACTGTTCGGGAATCCAGAATGAGTACACCACGAAATTTGCGCCGCCCAATCCGAGGAAAAAAGTGCACAGCATGAACCAAGCGAGCGCGTTCGTGGGCAAATAGAATACGTAGCCGAAAGCCAGCCAGAGGAATATCAGCATGATCGAGAAGAATATTCCGAGCGTGGTTCTGCGATCGAATCTCTTGGCGAGCAGCGGCGTGATCAGTGCTCCGATGATGGTGGCGATTCCGAGAATCGCCGTCGAATACGATGCCAGCCGGGCTGATTCCATAGCGGTCTTGCCGGCGCGATCCGCGATGTAAGTTATGGCCGACGGGACATACACTGATCCTGCCCAGAGGCCGACGATGGAAGCGACCAAGTAGATGGAGTTAAGGATAGTGCGGCGGCGATACTGGGGCGAGAATAGTTCGAAGAACGAGCGGCGCATCTTCAGATTCTCGCCGAGCTGCGCGCGCTTCTCCCGCCATTTCTCTGGCTCACGAACGCGATTGAACAGGAATCCGACGAACAGCGCTGGAGCGCCGCCGACAACGAACATCCATCGCCAGCCAAACTGGCTTCCGATGTAGTAGTTGGCTAATGCGGCGACGACAAAGCCGACGTAGTAGCCGGTGTGCATCAAACATCCACCCCAGGTGCGGCGAGTTTCAGGCCAGGATTCGGAAATGAGCGACGCCCCGATGGACCATTCTCCACCAATCCCGACGCCGGCCAGGAATCGGAAGAGGGCTAACGACCAGATGCCCTGGGACAAAGCGGCGAAGAAGGTGAAAACCGAGAACCAAAGCACCGTGAACATCAATGTACGGGCGCGTCCGAAGCGATCGGCGATCGGTCCCCAGACCAATGCCAGTCCCCACCCGACCATGAAGAGCGCGAACAGGAGCCCGCCATAGTAGCCGATGTTGGCCTGTGTGGCGGCGATTCCGGATTTCGGCAAAACGTCCCGCATGGCCGGCACCAGGACCAGCGAGAAAATGAAGCCGTCCATGCCGTCCAGCAACCATCCGCCCCAGGCTGCGAAGAAAGCGCGTTTTTGATCGCCAGTCAGTCGCGGACTCGCGATGGTTGATGCTACCGCGGGTTCACCCATCGAAGCTCTCAAGTATACACGTTTCGAATCTGTGCCCAGATCACGGGCCACCCTGCGCTCAGTTACTAATATTGATCAGCTTCATCCCGTTTTGCCAGATGATCTGGTGGAACAGCTCGGCGGAAGTCATCTGCTTCAATGCCGTGAGCGTCTCCCGCGCGACGCATTTGCCAGCGATCAGCGGCTGTTTCGAGTTTTGTCCGGCGCCGTGACCATCGCGGCAGCTGCAATCGCATCCAAACATCATTTTGGCGCGGTGGCGTTCGACGAATCTCGCCGCAAAATCCGGATCGCGCGCGAGAAAATTCCGGCCTGAGTTAGCCGAGAAATCGCCATGGAAGTTCGGGAAGTCGCTCAACATCCGGTCCGAAACTCCGCCCGGCTTGACCTTGCCGGTGGGATAAGGCACGCCATCGGGAACCTCGGCGCTGACGTTAGCCCAGAACGCGTCGCCGTGCCCGATGAATGCCGTTTTCGGGTTGGCCTTCACGACGGCAGGAAAGCGCGCAATGCCACTGTTCCACACGCCCTCGCCCTCGAACTGCGGGAAATCGGCGAAATGGATAAGCACCGGCACATTCATCTCCGCCGCGAGCGAATACACAGCTCGCATCTCAGGGCCATCGCAGGCCACATGCGATTTCAATTCGCCCAAGCCGATCGCGCCCGCCATAAGATTCTTTCGCAGAACAGCGATGGCGTCAGGCTTGGTCATATCCGTGCCGGTAAACCAGACAAAGCGTCCGGGGTTCTTAGCCACGACGGCCTGCGAGTGTTCGACCATGGCCGATCCGGTCAGCAGCACCGCCTTCGTCACACCGGAGCCGTTGATGTGGTTGAGTTCCCCGCCTTCTTCGCGGCGGGGATGAAGGTGAATATCGAGCACGGGAGCGCCCAACTCCGAAGTGGACTGCGCATTCGCGCGCGAGAGCGCGGCTCCCGCTACGGTTCCCAGGAATTGGCGCCGGTTAAGGGTGATATACATACGACTAAGATTCTAGTACTGATAGCGGGCGGGCGTAAGACACCCCACGCTTCGCGTTGACAGGCCAAAGATGGCAGTGCTATATAATATGTCGAGCGTCTACAAACTATTCACGGCATGTCCGAGCGTGCTTTTAAGGCAGAACCTGCGGTTTGGATGCTCCCCGGGAGTGTGGAATGAAAAATAGATTGATGCTGTTAACTTTGGCTGCTAGTGTCCTCTTAGTTCCTAGCCTCGTTCTGGCGCACCATGGGCAGGCGGCGTACGATGTCACGCAATCGGTCACGATTAAGGGAAGCGTGACCAATTTCAAGTTTACTAACCCGCATTGCATAGTAAGTTTGGATGTCAAAGACGACAAGGGCCAGAAACAGGAATGGCAAGGCGAGCTTACCAGCCCGAACCACTTAGTAAGAGCTGGATGGACAGCGCAAACATTTAAGCCTGGCGAAGAAGTCACCCTTACCGGCTTTCGCGCTAAGACGGGCGCAAACTCGATGTGGATTACCAAGGTTGTTCTGGGGAACGGCGAGGAGATGAAGACCGGCGGCGGGAACTAACCTCGCGGCGGTGATGTGATATGCGAAATCGCTTGATGGGATCGATCCTTGTGGGGGCGGCCGCACTCGCTTCACCCCTCATTCTATGTGCTCAAGAGTCAACTGTGGCAAAGACCCAGGCTTCCACCCCCGATCTCTCCGGTGTGTGGAACAAGAAAAACATGCCGGGCACCCGCTACGGCGGGTACACCTATAGCGCCGATGAGCCATCCATGACGGCCTGGGCACAGGAGAGGTTCAAGGCCAATAAGCCTTCCTTCGGACCTCGCAGCGTCGAAGATTCCAACGATCCTGTCAATCCAACAACGGTTAGCGCGACTGGCTGTTTTCCTCCTGGCGTGCCGCGCGTGTACCTGCATCCCTTCCCGATGGAAATTGTCCAAAGCCCCAGCCGCGTGCTGATGATTTTCGAGTTCGATCACTACATCCGCCAGATCTGGACCGACGGGCGCCCGCACGATACCAGTCTCGGCCCGACCTGGTTTGGCGATTCGATCGGGCACTGGGAAGGCGACACGCTGGTGGTGGACACAATCGGTTTTAACGACAAGACCTGGGCCGACCGCGGAGGTCACCCGCACAGTGAAGACCTGCATGTCGTGGAGCGGATGCGCCGCGTGGACTCAAAGACATTGCAGATCGACGTGACAATCGAAGATCCCAAGGCCTACACCAAACCCTGGGGCGGCCGGATGATGTTTGACTTACGGCCGAACTGGCATATTTCGGAAATGGTCTGCGAAGACAACGTCAATTTCGACGATTTTCTGAAAAACGAAAAGCCGAAGAAGTAAGTGCTCGCTCGAAAGCGAGTAACTACCCTTCCGTCACCAGATGTTTGGCGGCCCAGTCTGGCAGAATCGCCGGCCGTCTCTCTCTAGGACCGCCCGCGTTCGAAGCCTGGGTATGGCCGGTCCCCTCGATCATCTCGCGCTTGGACTTGACGGCGGCTTTATAAAGACGCAGAGACCCTTGCGGGTCCATGATCCTATCGTCCCGGCTATAGCCGATTAACATCGGGCACTCAATCCGATCCGCTCTTCCGTCTAGTGTGTATTCCGCAAGTTTCCTGCGGGCATCCTTCATGTCCTCGGCGCCGACGATCCACCGCACGCGTTCCTGGATGGGGGGGTAGTAATCGAAAAGATCCTGCAGCAGGTTGAACGAGCCGCTGCTCATCAGTGCTGCTTTGATCCGCTTTTCTCCGCTGGCGCAGCGCGGCACTCCGTAGCCGCCCATGCTGATTCCCTGCATCCCGATTCGATTCGCATCGACGTCCGGACGCGTTTCCAGGTAGTCGATCATGACCTTCGCTATTCGTTCGGTATCGGGCGGCAGATGGAGATTCTTGAGGCGCAGCGAACCTGCCTGCCCCGGAAAATCGACGGCCAGATACGCCATGCCTCGAGCCGCATACCCACCGGCGTTAAGTATGGTGGACTCGCACATCGTATCGGCGCCTTGGAAAGCGATCACAGTGGGAAAGCGCCTCCCTGCCGGGCCGCCCGGTTTTCGGAAATATCCGTCCAGCGTTTTTCCTTCCCAGGGAATTTGTACACGCTCGAACGGCGGCCTCACTAACTGCCAGGCCTTGTCGAACGTCTCGCGCATCTTCTTATACGAGGGCAGCATGCGCGGCTCGGTAACCGGCTGAGGCCAGCACGCTTCGCGATAAAAATTGGAGGCGCGCAGGTAATACTCGTTGGCGGTGACCTTGCGTCCCGCGCTCGCCAGCTTCTCGGCCTCCTCTTCATTTTTCTCGGCCACTCGCGTCCACTCCACGATCCAAGAATCAAGGTTGAACGGCTTCATCCGCTGAGCCACGTCCAATTGGTCCGGATCGCTGGTGTAAATGGTCGCCGTCAGCCGGATTTCGAGTTGTCCACCGCCGGGCAATCCTGGTCCGGGAAAAAGCTCTTCTTCCGCTCGTCCACCCACGGCTCCGATCTTCCCGCCTTCCGGACCGGCGTCCTGAGCGAGAGCTGCAAAGGGAGCAATGCCCGCCGAAGTCAGCCCTAGTTTGACCAAACCTCGTCTGCTCACATTCAACAATGATTCCATGGTTTTCAACCTCCTCTTTGAAACACGCTCGAACTTCTTCAGGGATTGTAACAGGTCATTGCGGATCTCGCTGTCTGTAAACTTTCTGTCTGTAAACTCTCTTGCCTGGTTACGGTTCGTGGTGATATGATACCCGTCACTGACTTACTGCCGGATGAGGTTGAGCGTGTTACCAACTGAAATGTTCTGGCGATTTTTTTAGAAGGAGAAGTTTATGCGTAGATCCGTAGCAGTGCTCCTGGGGATCACTGTTGTTTTCGCGTTGGGCTTTCTGATCGGAAATAAGGTGTCGTCCGTTCAGGCGCAAGGAAAACCGGGACTCGGTTTCGCGGCGATTCCGGGAGTGATTGGCGGCCAGGATCCGTTCGGTCCCTATGAAGTGGTGAAGGACTGGCCAAAAGACATCAGCACTCTCCCGGGCAATGAAAGCTGGACCTGGGGTGCTGGGCAGAGCGTTTACGCCGAAAATCCCAACCGCATTTTCCTGTTGTTCCGCGGCGAGCTGCCCAAGATCAAAAGACCCGAGACTAAGCTGATTCCCGAGTTCGGCCCGAGCCTTTCGTTCCCCATCGGGCGCCTGCCATGGCGCGATGCCACAGTTGCCGCACTGCCGGGAGCGGGCGGAAGCGGTCAGGATCCCGACGATGGTCCCAAGTTGTGGAAGGGCACTCTAGGCGTGGACGCGAAATGGGAACACTGCCTGACCGTGGTGGACGCCAACGGCAACATCACCGAGCAATGGACGCAGTGGGACAAAATCATGAAGCGTCCGCATTTCATCACCATTAATCCGTACGATCCGGAAAAGCACGTTTGGGTGGTGGATGATCATATGCACGCCATCTACAAATTCACGCACGACGGAAAGCAGTTAGTCCAGACCATCGGAACGCCCACCGTCAAAGGCGCCGATGGTACGCACTTTAACCGGCCGACCTTCCTGAATTGGCTGCCCGATAGCACGCTGTTCGTCGCCGATGGCTACAACGGAACGCGTGTCGCGAAGTTCGACAAGGATGGGAAGTTCCTGCTGGCTTGGGGTCAGAAGGGCAATCCTCCGAACGACAAGCGGCCGGGCTATATGAACAACGTCCACGGCATGGCGCTCGATCCGCAGACGCGGCACGTTTTCGTGAACGACCGCGCCAATCATCGCATCCAGGTCTTCGACGAGAATGGGAAGTTCCTCTACGATTTCAGCATGGGTCAAGAACCTTCTGACATCCACCTGATCTATATCGGGGCCGACCGAAGCTTGTGGGCCTTTGATCGCGGAACGTCCAAGATGCTGAAGTATGACCTCGACGGCCACTTTCTTTACTCCTTTGGAACCTGGGGAGATTTCCCAGGCGGATTCTGGGGAGTTCACGGCTTCAGTACCGATCAGGACGGGAATTTCTACGTCGCCGAAGTGGACAACGGGCGCGTGCAAAAGTTCCGGCCGCGGGCGGGCGTGAACCCGGAGTTCTTAGTCAGCAAGCCAGTATACGCGGCGTGGAAATAGATTTTGTGCCGTCGCACTTCCACGTACTGACATATTAGAAATTCATTGACTTCCAAAGCGTTAGGTGATATACACACTTAAGATTACGTTTTCCAGGTTTGCAGTCCAATCGTCCGACTAACTAGGAGGTTCCCCATGTTGGGTGCTCGATGCGCGCGCGTAATTTGCTATGTGGATGTAAGGAACGCCGCTCTGATCCTGGGAGTATGTTTCTTGGTCCTACTAACCGCCTCTCCGCTCTTTTCGCAAGGCAGCTCGGCCCGCATCGCGGGAAGCGTCACCGATCAAAGCGGCGCTGCGATTCCCGGTGCTACTGTGACGATTCAGGACATCGATCGAGGCACGGCCCGGACCATCAACACCGATTCGGCGGGCGAATACAATGCTCCCAATCTACTTCCCGGACATTACAAAGTCCACGTCGAGTTCCAAGGCTTTATGACGCTCGAGCGCCAGAACATCAACCTAGAGGTCGGTCAGGACATTCGTGTCGATGTTTCCTTACAACCCGGCGAGCAGCGCCAGGTAGTAACGGTTCAGGCCGAAGTTCCCCTCATCGAAACCAACAACGCGGAATTAGGTGGAACCATCCCCAATCAAGTGATTAATGACCTGCCGCTGAACGGACGAAACTTCGAGAATCTGATCGACCTGCGTCCGGGCGTGTCCAAATATCCGGGCAACTCCGGTTGGACGAACAGCACCAACGGCGGTCGGCCACACGACAACTACTTCATGGTGGACGGCATCAACAGCAACGATCCCTGGATGGCGCAGAGCATGATGAACGCCGTGATGGCGGCCGGCGACGCTGGAACAATCCTGCCCATCGACGCTATCGATGAATTCAAGACGCAACAGAATCCCAGCGCGGTGTACGGCTGGAAGCCCGGGGCGGTGGTCAACGTAGGAATCAAATCAGGCAGCAATGGATTACACGGCACCGCCTATGCCTACGGCCGAGACGGCGACTGGGATGCCTTGAACTACTGGACGACTCCGGGGAGTCCGGTGGCGCCGCTCGAGTTGGAGCAGTTCGGCGGCAGCGCCGGCGGCCCGATCATAAAAGACAAGTTGTTCGTCTTCGGCAATTTCGAGGAACAGCGCTACAGCGTGGGCAATCCGGTTCAGCACGATGTTCCGATCACATCTCCCACCAGCACATCGGCTCAGAGTCTGGTCGGCGCCTGCAATGCTGCAAGGACAGCGGGAACGCTCACGGCCTTAAGCGCGCAAATGGCGGGACTGAGCACCAGTTGTGCGCCGCTGTCGAATTTCCCGGGCCTATTCCCGGCCAACAACGGATCGACTACCACCATCAACACTTCGCTAGCCAGCGTCAACAAGATCGACTCCGGACTGGTGAAGGTTGACTATCGCCTCAACTCCAAGAATTCCTTCAGCGGCATGTATTTCATCAGTCCCGGCGCCGGACTGTTAGTGGATGCTCCCACAACCCAAGTAGCGCAGCAGTGGTTGACCAATCAATATGCGCGTTCTCAAGTCGGTTCCGGAAGTTGGACCTGGGTCCCCAGTTCTACGGTGGTGAACTCACTGCGGGTCGGCTATTCTCACTATTTCCAGGTTTTCAACAGCGCCGATTCAACGCAAAATCCAGCGAACTACAACTACAACGGAAGTACGTATCACATCTTTACCGGCCAGACGAATCCTGCTTACTATGGACTCCCAGCCATCACCTTTCAGGGCGGCTACAGCTTCCAATTCGGGGCGAGCTGGCCTAAGACTGTTGGACCGAACGGTGTCTACCAGTTCACGGATAGCGTTTCGATTCTCCGCGGAAAACACGCGTTTACTTTGGGCGGTGAAGTGCTGGTAATGCAGAGCACCAACAACGTTACCGCCAACACTAAGGGTCCCCTGCGGTTCTCTAACCTGACGAACTTTTTCGCCGGCAACATGAACAGAGCGCTGTTTACCGCCGGTAACTTGCTGCGGCATCTGCAAAACGAAGCTTATGCCGGCTTCGCCCAGGATGACTGGCGTGTCACGCGACGTTTGACCGTAAATATGGGCTTACGTTACGAGCTAAACACGATCTTCAACGAGCGCAACAATCTGATCGGCAACTTCGATCCGACCCAGGGCCTGGTCCAGGCGGGCAAACAGGTTGGCTCTGTTATTAATGGCGATCACAACAACTTTGCGCCCCGGCTCGGCGTCGCATGGGATGTCTTCGGAGACGGTAAGACGGTGGTTCGCGCGGGCGCCGGAATTTACTTCGAGCAATCCAGCTATGACTCGTTCATGGCCATCGGCAACCTCCTTGGATTGCGCACGGTGCCGACTGGTGTCGCTCTTTACACCAACGGCAACCCGACTCCGACCACGGCTGGCGGCTCCATCAACGTCGGACAGATAACTTTCACTGGCGCTGCGCTCGGATCGGCGGCGACGCCCGGAACCATCAAGTACAACTACGCGAATAACAGCGCCAGCAACCCAATTTACAATGCTTCACCTGCTTGCGGCGACGGTACGGTCACTTTAGCCTCCGGCTTGACCCCGCAGCCCTGTGTTACCTTGGCTGCGGATCGCAATATTCGCACGCCCTATGTTAGTAAGTGGAATCTGGATATTCAGCGAGCTATAACGAATAACCTATCCCTCGATGTGGCATACGTGGGCAATCACGCGACGAAATTATTTGGGTTGACGGACTTGAATCAGCCACGGTCGGTCGGCGGTTTCAGTCCCGGATGGGGAAATCCGGCAAATCCCAATAGTCCGGCCGGACAATGCTTAGCCAGCGCTTCAACCGGCTATGACAACTGTAACCCCGACAGCGCCGCTGAGCAGGCTGCGCGTCCCTATAACGCCAGGTTTCCGTACCTGAGCTACATCTACTGGCTATCCAACAGTAACTTCTCCAATTACCACGGCCTTCAAGTATCTCTAACACAGCGGACTTGGCATGGAGTATCTTACGTTGTGGGCTACACTTATTCGCACGCGCTCTCGCAATCGCCTGACAATTGGAGCTTCTTGTCTCCCATTGACAGCAACAACACCAGGGCCTTGTATGGAAACAGTCAGTTTGATCTCCGTCACCGGTTCACTTTTTCGGTCACCTATCAGATCCCGGGCATCAAGTCGCCTGGACAGATGCTGCAGGGCTGGTCGCTCAATTCGATCGTGTCGGCGCAGAGCTCGCTGCCTTGGGGCGTGAACGACGTCTCGACCGATTTCAGCGGAACCGGCGAAATCAACAACTCGACCACGAACGGTGAACAATGGAATTTCTTCGGGAATCCGGCCGACTTTAAGACCACCAAGGCATTCATCAATACCAATGATGGCCAAGGCGGAATTCCTTATTTCGCGGGAACCAGCAACCCGGCATGCCTGGCAAAGGCAACAGCTATGGGGCAATTAGCGGTGGCTTCTTTGGCCAACCTAGGCTGTTACGCCAACGGAAAATCGGTCCTGATCCCGCCTGCCTTTGGAAGCTATGGGACGACAGGCCCAAATATTTTCCGAAGCTTCCCCTATGTCAATGTGGACTTTTCGGTCACCAAGACTTGGACCTTGCGAGAACGTTTCAAGGCGCAATTCCGAGCCGAGTTCTTTAACGTCTTCAACCATCCCAACATCTCCAATACATTTGGTGGACCCGGTGGCGATAACAGCTATACCGATCCGACCGCGGACGGGGGCACCCTGTTCGGTTTACGTCCCCAAACCCCGGACGTGACCAGCTCGAACACCGTGCTCGGTTCAGGCGGCCCGCGCGCGATCCAGTTAGGCCTGAAGTTAATCTTCTAGCTGAATTGCGCGTCAGTCTACTGAAACTGAACGTCGATTACTTCGAGGGAGTGATACTGGATAGCCGATGGGATCGAGGTGCCATCGCTCAGCCCTACCGTGAACAATGCCGCCGTGCCGGGCTTGCGGCTGATCGAGAGTGAAAGCGTTGCGGTCGCCGATGGCTGATAGAACGCCAGCAGCGCTGCCGGGATGGTTGCCTGGCCGGCCGAAGCGGGAACCCGGCAGAGCACCGCGGTCGTGGCGAACCACTCAATCGGAAACTGCGGGGTACAATTGCACCGTCACAAAGTCCGCACTCGAGTAAGTGGTGGAAATCCATGTAATAGTCAGGTCCTTAGTGTGGTCTACCATGCTTACTTGACTGTAGTTAGTGATTTGGATTGGGTTCGGGATCGAGAACATCGCCGTGAACGGCTGAACGTTGGTATTGCCCGAGGCGCTGGCCTTCCATTGGCCCGAGGAAAAGAATGGCGCCGGCAATTGATCCGGACTAGTAACTGCAGGCACCGAGGGTTCAGAACCATTGTATAGCGATGGTGGACCAGCGCCAGGAGGCAAGAGATTGAGGGTTTGGCCCCCTGGTCCTTGTACAGTAATTTGCGTGCCCATGTTCAACGGACTGAAGATGAAGGCGAACAACCCAGCGGACACTCCGCCGCCGATGAGTGTGCATCCCGACAAGTAATCATCAGCGAACAGCGGCTGGCTAATTAGAGAAAGACCGCTGGCGTTGTAGCTCAGGAATTGCGCGTTCGCCGACTCCATCCGGACATAAGCAGGGCTGAAGAGCGAGTCAGGTGGCGCACCAATGGTGCTATCGAGATTGATTTGGCCCACGTAAACTTGTCCGCCCGAATCCAGCGCGGCTAGCTCGTCCGCAGTCAGGCCGAAGGGATGCACACATGGCCCAGCGTCGCGCGAGAGTGAGAGTGTCGCCAGATTGCTAATCGAGTTTCCGATCTGGATATTCAGGGCGACGTAGCAGCCTTGTGGGATCGCCGGATCGTCCGGCACCTGAAAATTGATTTGATCGAGCCCCGCATAATCGGCCGACGGTCCAGCGTAAGCGGCCGGAAAAGGATGCCCGCCCAGCAGTACGGACACCTGCTCAGCGGTCGCCGGTCCTAAGCCAGTTCCCCACAGCGTTACGAAATCTTGCGGGTGTGCGGGATGAGTCAGGCTATTAAGTTGAAGCCCGTTGCCTGTAATATTCTGCGCGAGGGCCGCCTCGCCACCGGCTGAATATAGTCCGAAGCTGGTGGCAACGATATAGACGTTTTGCGTAGCGCTATGGCCGTTGTAGTTTAGCGTGATGCTGACCGGTCCGAGCGGCGTGGCGCTTGGAATCAGGACCAGCACCGACGTCGCATCCGAGACTTCGAGAATAGATAAGGACAGGGGATCTTGAAAGCCCATTGGCAGAAGCTGAGCCGAGACCGTGGCCGGATCGATGGGCGTCACCGGGCCGCCTTGGATTATCAACTGTAGCTTGACTAAAGAGCCTGCCGCGACATCCCCAATGAGCAGGCTGGCCGCGTTCTCAACTTGAAGCAGTTGCTGAGCAAATGCGGCGCCGCATACAACCCACACCAGCACTCCCGCGGCGCCGCTGGCACGCATTCTTACCAATCCAATCGGATTCCAAGCTGGATGATGCGCCCTTCGAGCACGGTGCCCGTGGGTGCGAACACCGGCGGAATTGTTGGTACTCCCAGTGAAGTGGTCGGAACCACCGTGTTCAACGAAGTGATGTTCCGATGATTGAACACGTTGGTAGCCTCCGCGAGGAGCTTGGGTTGAATGTGCTCGTGAATCGTGAACAGGATGCGCGTGTAGCGGGCATCCACTTGATAAACGTTCGGTGCGCGTACCGTATCACGTCCGATGAAAAGCGGGCGCTGGCTGGTGGTATTGTTGTCGCCGTTTAAGGTCGTGACACTGGACGTGATGTTCTGCTGGTCGCCTGAAGAAAAGTTGCCCAAAATCGTGAGTTGATTGTCGTTGGCCAGATGCTTCAGGAACTTGTTCTCGATCTTGAAAGTCGGCGCAAGCACAGCCGTGACCAGAAAAGCGTGGGGCCGGTTCACGATGCTGTTGCCGCGATCGCGCTCCCGATTGGTCGGGTCTTCGATAGGGATATTCTGTTCGAAGCTGTTGGCATCCGGAGCGTCGCTGATGGTATGAGAAAACGTGTAGGAAGCGCTAATGGCGTAGCCCCGGCTCCAGCGATGATTGAGATTTACGATCAGGGCTTCGTAGTCCGAAGACGCGCCGACGTCTTGCAGCGTAATGCCATTGAATTGCGGATATAAACGCGTATTGGCGTTCACCACAGTGTCGTATTTCGGTCTTCCGTCCGCCAAGAACGAGATCGGATTAATTAAGTTCATATTACGCAAATACCCGAGATCGCGAGCACCGGTATGAATGAAGCCGACCGTTAGAGCGTCATTCTGCGATAGCTGGCGCGTAATCTGTACGTTAGCATTTAGCGTGTATGCATTCTTGAAGTTGGGAGTAACGGCAGTTATACTCGGGGTTCCGGCCGTGGCGCCCAGCACCGTAGGGATGATCGTAGGGAATAACGGCGCGCCGGCTTGATTGGGCGAAAATGATGCGGTGAACGAACGGGCCCCGTCATTCACCAGCGCATTGAACCATAGATTGGTTGGTGGCGCTTCGTAGAACATCCCGAAGTTGGTCCGCACCACGGTCTTCGGATCGATGCTCCAGGCCAGGCCGAGACGGGGCGCCCAATCGCGATTAGGGGTAGCAAAGTTTTGCGTATAAATAAATGGCGCGTTCGCTTCCGCGCTGGGCGCCTGGTAGCGGTCCCAACGGACGCCATATGTGGCCAGCAGGTTCGGACGGATCTGCCACGTATCCTGAACGAAAAAGCCGTAGAAATAGGACTTGTAGGAGTCTCCCGGCGAACCGACGTTGGCCTGGTAACTCAAGTAGCCAAGCGGATTCGCGCCGCTATTGGCCGCCAGATAGCTCGCGATGCTCGAAAAGGTGTAGGTGTCGAAATTACTGATCGGGTTTAGTTGGTTGTCGTTATTTTCTTGCCACGAGACGCCTGCTTTCAGCGTGTGCCGGCCCTTGATCAAAGTGAAATTGTCGCTGAGACTCGGGATCTTTTCGGCAAAATGATCGCCGGGGAATCCCGGCCCGTAGCCGTTGAACGTTGCGACGCCGGATACCACGATCCGCGGTCCCGGTCCATCGCCGGGGCTAGCCACGTGCTGCTCATTCCGATAGGGCCACGACGTGCGCAATTCGTTCAGCGCCGTAGGCGAAATGGTCGAAAGCCACTGGACGCCGCCAATGTGAGCCCGGTCATGAAAGTCTTCCGCGACATCCAGAGCCAGCAGACCTCCAACGTTGGTGTTGAAAGGATACTCGTTGCGGAAGTAGTTGTAGCGGAAGAACACCGAGTTATTGGTGTTGACGACCCAGTCCGCGCGAATATTCAGGAATTGAGCGTGTTGTACCGAGGGAGCCGTTTCCAACAGGTTTGGCGAAAGGCCCAGCTGACTTGCCAAGCTTTGATTAATAGTGTTCGGCGCCGGCAAGGCACGCAACAGATGTTCGTATCCGGCAAACACGAACAATTTGTCCTTCTTTAATTTCCCGCCGCCATTGACTGCGTAATCGTGCAGATCGATCGAAGGCGCAACCTTATTCGCCGCCAGCAGAATCGGACGGGCGACGGCATCCGGCGGACGGCCGATAAAGTAAAACTCCCCGTGAAAATCGTTGGTGCCGGAGTTGGTGATCACGTTGTAAATGTCTCCGGCGGTGTTGCCGAACTCCGGCGCAAAACTGTTCGTAACGCTCTGAACCTCTCGCACATAGATGTCGGAGATAGGAAACAGGCGCAGCCCATAACGGTCCGTCTCGGTGTCCACCATGCCGTCCATCTGGTAATTGATGCGATCCAGCAGACCGTTGGTATTAATGGTGCGCGGGATGCCGAGCTCGGGATTCGGATGGCCGCTGACGCCCGGTTGAAACAGTACGAAATTATACGGATTGCGTGACGTGAGCGGAAGATTATCGACTTCCTCGTGGCCGATGGTCCGGCCCGTGGCCAAGCGCGATGGCTCCACCACCGGCGCGCCGGACGTTACCTCCACTGTCGTGCTTACCGATCCGACTTTAAGTTGGGCTTCGATCACGGCTTCGGTCCCCGCATCCAACACTATATTCGTGTGGCGCTCGGTTGAGAAGCCGGTTTTTTGCGCCGTCACTGTATAAGTGCCGAGCGGAAGATTGGGGAATACAAACAGACCATTGTCGTCGGTGTCTAAAGCGCGCGAGAAACCGGTCTCTGTATTGGTCACCGTTACGTTAGCGCTCGGCACCACCGCACCAGCGGCGTCTATGACGCGGCCTCGAATACTGCCGTTAATGGCCTGAGTTTGCCCGAATGCGAGCTGGCATGCGAACAGCAGGAAAAATAGAACACTACTTCGTCGAATCATGATTCGTTGCCTCCCTGAGCGCGAGTTCCGGGAAGAACCGGAAGCTCGAAACCTCGTTGTTCGCTACTGTATCATAAGAATTCAAGCCTTGGGGACGAGGCTTTAGCGAGCCCACGGGAATTTACTGATGATCAGACTCAACCCTCCACGAATTCTAGCGATTCTTGCACTTGTGCTTCTGCTGGGGATGTACGCGGGCTTGAGCCGCGCGCAGCAGCAGGCGCCTGCTGTCGATGCCCAGGCCATCGCACCGGATCGCGGCGCGGCCGGGATGTCGCGACTGCTGCGCTCGCTACAGACCCGCGCCAGCCTTCTATTATTCACCGCCCATCCTGACGACGAAGACGGCGGCATGCTCGCTTACGAGATTCGCGGACTCGGCGCCCGCGCCGGCCTCATGACGCTGAACCGTGGTGAAGGCGGCCAGAACGTCATGTCCATGGATCTTTACGACTCCTTGGGTTTGCTGCGAACGCAGGAGCTGCTGATGGCCGACCGCTATATGGGCGTCGATCAGTTCTTTTCCCGCGTCGTCGACTATGGATTCTCGAAAACGCGCGAAGAGGCGCTTGAAAAATGGGATCACGAGCGCGTTCTCGCGGATTCCGTCCGCGTCTTACGGATGTATCGTCCGCTGATAGTGGCGTCCGTATTCGTCGGCGCCGCCACCGACGGCCATGGCAATCATCAGGTGGCCGGACAAATGGCGCAAGAAGCCTATGTCGCCGCAGCCGATCCAAATCGTTTCCCCGAACAGATCCGCGAGGGACTGCGGCCGTGGGCGCCGCTGAAAGTTTACGCGCGCGTTCCGTTCTTTGAGGAGACCAAGGAGGGCATGTACGATTACGCCACCGACAAGTACGTGCCGGTTAAATTCTTCGACTATGTGAATCAGACCTGGTCGACCACGCGGCCGCCTGTTACGGTGGAGATTCCCGAAGGCCTGCCTGAGCCCGCAGCCGGTCTCACATACCTGCAGATCGCGCGCGAAGGTTTGGGATATCAAAGGTCGCAGAACGGTGGCGGCACCATTCCACCGGCTGCGCCCGTCAACAGCGCCTATCACCGCTATGGATCGCGAGTGCCCGCCGCGGAGCACGAGACGTCTTTCTTCGATGGAATAGATGTGACACTGGGCGGCATCGCCAGCCTTGCCAAGGGCGACACGCAATTTCTAAGAGACGGCCTGAACCAGGTCTCGCGGCTCGCAGCGGATGCTTTGAAACAATACGCGGCCGATCGTCCCGCGGCCATCGCGCCGATCCTCGCCGACGGACTTAAAGCCACGCGTGCGCTTAGCGAACAGGTACGAAACAGCCAGTTAGCGGAGCCCGGCAAGAGCGACGTCGAATTTGAGCTGCATCTCAAAGAGCAGCAGTTTGAGAAGGCGTTGGCGGCCTCGCTCGAAATCTCGTTCCTGACCACCGTTGCCTCCGAAGAGGGCGGCGGGAGAGGCCGAGGTGGCCGGGGCCGAGGCTCGGCTGCCACTGAAGTAACTCCGCCGGCCGGAACGCCCGGTGCTTCAGTTGCACCTCCAACTCCGGGCAGGGGACCTTTTGGTGGACGAGGCAATGGTCCGACATTCACCATCACCATCCCCGGCCAATCATTCGCGGTCGAAGCGCAGATCTACAACCAGAGCCCCGAAAATCTGACCGTCGAGAGCGTCGACGTCCAGGCTTCCGACGGAAAAAACTGGAGCATCCGTCCCACCGGCACAGCCGATCATGAAGTCGCCGCTGGCAAAGAAGTCCAGTGGAGATTCGCCGTGGCTGCACCGGCCGACGCATCATTTACGCGCCCGTATTTCACGCGCCCGAACGAGGAGCAGGCATATTACAACCTAATCGATGAACGCTACCGCAATCTTCCGCTCGCGCCATATCCGCTCGCCACCCGCGCTCGAATCGTTTATCATGGCGTGCCCTTCGAAGTACAACAGGTGGTACAGACTAACGAGCGCATGCCTGGAATCGGAATGGTGCAGAATCCACTGTTAGTGGCCCCGCCGATCTCCGTGACAGTATCTCCGTCCGCCGGCGCAGTTCCGATGACGTCCAAGTCGTTTGCATTCTCCTGCACGGTTCACAGCAACGTCAAGGGTCCGGCGGAGGGTGTGCTTCGGTTGGAGTTACCACGCGGATGGCGATCGAATCCAGCGGAAGCGCCGTTCTCTCTGGCGCGCGACGGCGAAGATCAAACCATCACATTCTCCGTTTCTCCCGACTTGGTAAAGCCGGCTGAGTATGAGATCACCGCGATCGCACAGTACGGCGGACATTCCTACCGCGAGGGTTATCGCTTGACAGGATATCCCGGCGCGCGGCCGTATCCTTTCTATCGTCCCGCCACCTATCGCGCCGTCGGTGTGGACGTGAAAACAGCGCCCGGCCTGCACCTCGGCTTTCTGCCTGGCACCGGCGATGACGTGCCCAAGGCGCTCGATGATCTCGGCCAGAACGTGCGCATCCTGGCCAACAGCGATCTCACGCGCGGCAATCTTAGTGAGTACGACGCGATCATCCTCGGCACGAGGGCCTACGCTGCTCGCACCGATCTGAAAGCCGCCAATGGCCGCTTGATCGAGTATGTGAAGAACGGCGGTGTTCTCATCGTTCAATACAACCTGCAGGATTTCGATCACAACTATGGCCCGTACCCGTTCACGCTCGGCCAGAATCCGCAGAAGGTAGTCGACGAGAACTCAGAGGTGACCCTGCTTGAGCCGTCGAGTCCCGCCTTCACTTGGCCCAATCGAATCACCGAGGCCGACTTCAAAGGCTGGGTGGAGGAGCGCGGCCACGGTTTCCTGCAAAGTTGGGATCAGCATTATCAACCTCTGGTCGAGACTCACGATCCGGAGCAGGATCCGCAAAAGGGCGGACTGTTGCTGGCTCGCTTCGGGAAGGGTTTCTACATTTACGACGCGTTCGCGCTCTACCGGCAGTTGCCATCGGGCGTGCCAGGCGCCTATCGAATCCTGGCGAATCTGGTGAGCCTCGGCAAGAATCCCGCGTTCGCCGGCCAGCGCGCTGGACTTCCCGCCGCGAATGGACGAAATGCGGGCGCGCCAAGGTAGTTAGTGAATCCCGACTCGTTTCCAGCGCCGATTTATGCCGAGACCGTTCTCGGGCCGAATTTTGAAGATGCCAAGCGATATTTTCTCGACCCGCTGCTCGAGATCCACTATGCCCACAGCCGAATGCTGGCGCACCAGGGCATCCTTACCGCCTCCGAAGAGCAGACGCTTCGCGCGGCCCTGAATCATCTCGACCGGGCAGAGATTACACGTGCACGTTACGACGGCTCCTCCGAGGATCTGTTCTTCTTTATCGAAAATCTTCTGGAGCGCGCTTGTGGCGATCTGGCCGGCAAGATGCACACCGCCCGCAGCCGTAACGACATCGCCATCACTCTCTACCGCATGACGCTTCGCCGCCAACTCCTTGCTTTTGCGTCCGCCGTGGTCGGTGTTCGAGCGGTGGTTTTGGATCTTGCGGCGCAGCACGTCGAGACCATCATGCCTGCCCACACCCACACGCAGCCGGCGCAACCCACCACGCTCGCGCACTACCTGCTGGGCGTCGCCGAATTTCTGGCGCGGGATTCCGCGCGTATCCAGGCCGCCTTCGGCCGCGTCAACCTCAACCCCCTGGGCGCTTGCGCCATCACTACCACCGGCTTCTCCATCGATCGCGGGATGACCGCGCAATTGCTCGGCTTCGAGGGCCTTGCCGAGAACTCCTACGGCGCCATCGCGTCTATCGATTATGTGACTGAATCGGCCGCGGCCGTTGCTGTCGCCATGGTTAACACCGGCAAGTTCGCGCAGGATTTGCTGCTCTGGTCGACCCGCGAATTCGGATTCTTGCGCTTGAGCGATGCATTCGTGCAGTCCTCCAGCATCATGCCGCAAAAGCGCAATCCGGTGGCGCTAGAGCATACCCGCATCCTGGCCAGCCGCGCGCTCGGCGAAGCGCAAGCCGTCTTGACCTGCGCGCACAACACACCCTTCGGCGACATCAACGACAGCGAAGATGACCTGCAGCCGCTGGTGTTCACTCTGTTTGCGGATGCCCTCCGTGCGCTGCGCCTCCTCGCTGGAGTGCTGAAAAGCGCGGACGTCGATCGCGAACGTTTGGCGTGCCGTGCCGCCGCCGATTTCATGACCGTCACCGAACTGGCCGATACGCTGGTGCGCCATGCCGGTATGAGTTTTCGCGAGGCGCATGGGCTGGTGTCGAAGGCCGTAAAGAGAGCCGGAGAAGACGATAGCCCGAGTGCCATTGCAACCGCCCTGCTTGCCGACAACCCTTCCTTTCCCCTGACTCAGCACGAAATCGAGCACGCTCTCGATCCTCGCAACTTCGTCAATATTCGGCGAGTCACTGGCGGCCCGGCGCCCGAAGTCGTGACCAAGGCCCTCTCTCGCGCTCGAAACGATCAGGCCAGCTTCGAACAGTGGATTCATTCCAAGCAGGAAATGTTGAACGCAGCCCGCCGCCGCAACACTTCGTAGCGCACGCACTCTTGGGTGCCACGTTGGCACTCGTGCCGACGCCCGAGTGCGTGTGGCCTCTTTACTCTTTAAACTCCGGATCGCTCTCGATCGGGATCCAGTAGCCCACGTTTGTAATACCATGCCTTCCAAAGATCGGCGCCGTGCGGTCCGCGAAACGGGCCGCGAGTGCATCGCGCTTCCCCGGCTGCGCGGGTATAAACTCGCAACTCGAAGAACCCGGCCGCCTCCCTCTCTTGTGCGAAGCCCCAACCCACTTCTAGCCACGCCGAACGCCAATCCCATAACCGCTGCGATTTTCCACTGGCCCGATTTTGGTATCGTAGCTGGAGTGCCGAAAGGAGGCTCCTTGAAACTTTTTGCCCTCGTCGCAACATTAGGCTTCACCGCGTGCGTGTTTGCCCAAGAGGCAGCCGTTCCCGAAATTCCATTCGATTCGGTTCCAAATCTGCTGAAATTGCCCGCCGACCTTTATCTCGGCGAGGCCTCGGGCGTCGCGGTTAATTCGAAGAAACACATCTTCGTTTATTCTCGCGGCAACTCGACCGGGCCCGCTTACGCAGCCACAGCATCGCAGCTCTTGGAGTTCGGTCCCGACGGAAAATATATCCGCGAGATCGGCCGCAACCTGTACGCCTGGTCCTTCGCACACACCGTGCGCGTGGACAAAGATGATAATGTTTGGGCCGTCGACAAAGGCTCGGATATGATTATCAAATTCAATCCCGAGGGCCGCGTCGTAATGGTATTCGGCCGCAAGAAGGAAGCATCCGATGAAGGTGCCGAAGCGTGGAAGCATCCCAGACCGCCGCTTCCAGCGATAGATGGGCAGTTCCGGCAGCCCACCGACGTGACTTGGGATACGCAGGGCAACGCGTTTATTAGCGACGGCTATATCAACTCGCGTGTGGCCAAATACGACAAGAACGGCGATTGGGTGAAGCAGTGGGGCAGTTATGGAAGCGGCCAAAGCCAGTTCAATACGCCGCACAGCATCGCCGCCGATGCCAAAGGAAACATTTACGTTGCAGATCGCGGCAATCGTCGTATTCAAGTATTCGATCCGGATGGAACTTTTCTGCGAGAGATCAAGATCAATGTGCCCGTCCCGCCGGTAGTGCACATGTGGATGGGGAACACGCCCAATCCGAATGCGCCTGCCGGAAACGCGACCATGGCATCCGGCGCGCCTTGGGCGATCTGCATTACTCCTGGCCCGACGCAGTATCTTTACAGCTCCGATGCCTATCCAGGCCGCATCTACAAGCTCACCTTGGATGGCCAGGTGCTCGGCACCATCGGCAGCATGGGCCGGCAATTAAAGCAGTTCGGCTGGATTCACGAGATGGCGTGTCCCTCTGAAAACGAGTTATACGTCGCCGAAATCTTAAATTGGCGAGTACAAAAACTGCTTCTGCATCCGACTAAAGCCAGCACTTCGACCAACTAACTCGATTGTCTCCGCTGTCTGAGCCGTGACCAGAGGGAGCGGTCACGGCCTACTGCCCTTTCACTTGTTCCGGCGTGCCGAACTTCGCCTCAGGAATCGGGACATTCACTTGCACGTCCTTGATCTCAATGGAGTCCCGGCCGTCCAGCCATGCGAAGGTCAGCCGATAAGGCATCTTGATTCCGTTGACGTCGCGATAGTCGGAGTAGTCAATCTGCGTGGGAACTCGCCCGATAGGCGACCTGCTGTAGCGCAACTCTCGAAGTAACAATCCCGACTTCGAATCGAAGTACAACGTTGCGACCACGCCGTTGGGGCGGTCACCCTGCACCACTTGTACATCATGACTTCCCAGCGTCAACTCCGGCTGCTGCGAAGTCTGGCTGGATGGCCCGGGAAGATCCTCGATCGTGCTCGGCAAACTAACGCGCCAATTCTTGAGAATTTGCTTGATCTGTCCTGGAAAAGCCAACTGCGCGTCCAGCCGGAAACCGTCCAGATCGCCTCCGCTTATCTGGTATTCCTTTAACACCGCGAGCGGAGTCTTGATCCAACCCGCGCGGCCGTTGAAAGTCCGGATGCTGTCTCCACGGTCAGGAGCATCCTTAAACTCGATTAGTGTGGTCCGTTGATCCGGCGCTTTCGCAAAAATCTGGACTTGGCCGCCGCCGCCGAATCCTCCGAAGCCGACGCTCGTCCCGTGAGCGATATAACTGGTGACGCCGGCCAGCCGCTGGGCTCCGCCGACAGCCTGAATATACTTGTCCAGAATCTGCTCCGCGGTCGGTTGTCCGGGAGCCTGTCGGAAGACGTCATCCGGCTCTAACGACGGAGTGCCGTATACGATATCCATGCTCGGCGTAACCGCTGGTTTATCCCGCCCGCGATGACAGCTCCAGCAGGTCACCATCTGGCGTCCCGTGAAGTTGTCCTTATTTATAGCAGCCACCATGGTCACCATCCGGCGGGCGATCACTTTTCTCTGTGTATCCGCGGCCCAATCTACGCGGTCGGTACCGGCGCCCGTATGACACTCCGAGCAGTCAAAGCCCAGAGCAGCCGACATGACCCCCATGGTCCCCATGAAGTCGTCCACGGGAATTCCCCGCAGGACCTGGATATTATGGAAGGCCTCTTCCGCCAATTGCGGCTTCGCGGGCGGGGCGGTCTGGCCACCCACGATACCAGCGCCAGCCATCCACACAACCGCAATTCCCCCGACCGCGAGGATGACTCGCTTCGACCTGAGATTCATGTTCTTAAGAAGCTTTCAGTTCACTTCTTTTCGCCGCCGGCTTCGTCCGGAGCGCCGGTGCCAGTCGCGCCGATGAACAGCTTCTGTCCATTGGGAAGAGTGATGTCTCTGCCGTTAGCCCGGTTCGATCCGTCTTTGGATTGATATCCGTCAACGATGACTTTGGTCCCCACCGGGATAGTGTTCTTGGTGAAGCCGCGCCGCAACAGGACGTTGGGGCTCCCCGCCTCGAACATCCAGTTGGTCACAGTGCCATCCGAACCCTTCACGTCCACATGGATCCATGAGTGCGGGTTGATCAATTCAACTTTCGTGACCTCGCCCTCAAAATGGACCGGCCTTTTGGCGTCAAACTCCGCGGCAAATGCGTGATGCGCCCACGCCGGAACTCCTGCCAGAATCAGGGTTGCGCCGGCAAATGCGATAGCTAACTTAATTTTCATTTCAATTCTCTCCTTGACTTACTTCTTATTTTTCGCGCCCTCTGCTGTCTTTTCTGAGAGGCGAGCGCCGCCCAAAATGTCGGGCATCGCGTAATTCCCCTCGTGACACGCATACTCATAGATCGGACCACGGGTTGCCAAGAATGGATACTCGAGAGTCCAAGGCTTCGTGAATGTCGTGGGATCATCCATCGTAACTCTATAGAGGATCGTTCCCGGATCGACACGCGTGAAGCGATCAACCACATGCAAGTTCTCTCCCGATCCTCTGAACCTGGTCTTATCCGTGAAATTAGTTGTGTCGACTACCAGTGTATCGCCTTCCCAATGGCCAATGGAGTCCCCCATCCACTGCCGCACGTTGGACGGCAGATGCGGACGGCCATCCATGTGGATGTTGCGGACGTCGTGAACCATTTCCACCAGGATCATGACGGTATCGGGAGTTTGGACAATCTCATAGTTGTTGTTGTATAGCACCGGAAGCATCGGCGGCCCGGACGTGGAACCGAACCCGAGTAAACATCGCTCGCCCAGTGGCCGGTCCTGCGGGCCGTCGAAACGCTGCTCGATCGCTAAAAGGCGGGCGGCATTTCGCTTCTTCGCCTCCGGCGTCAAGGCCGGGATCTTCCCGTCGGGCGGATCGATGATCAGGGAGGTCCGCTTCACTCCATCGACTCTTGCCAGTTCTGTTCCGCGATCGAAGAACAATGCGTTATAGGCATGATCGCGATCCTGCTCGGCGTTCTCGCTGCGCTTATCGCCATAGAGATTGTCATTGTTCTGCTTCTCGTACTTGGTCGCTTCGGCATCCGTGGCGGTCAGCTTCCCGGCAAACTGAGCAGGCCGTTCCATGGGCGTGACCGTGGCGTTCGTCCAGATTCCCTGAAGATCCGGGTGACCATCCGCGCTACGCGGCACGGCCTGAGTTTTCGTTTTGGCAGCGATTCCCTGCGCCCGGGCGGCCAGCGGCACAATGCTTGCCACGGCGAGAGCAACCACGGATGCAAGAAATGTGCAGCTCATAAAGCGCGTCTTTATTTGGTGGGTTTCTTTTCGAACTGCCCGTACATCAGATCTTCCACGAACTCAACGCATTTGAATTCCAGCAGCTGCGCGTTCTTTTCCACGTGCTTGTAGAGGGGCATGCTGATTTTCCACGGCCGCGAGAACACCTTGGGATCCTCAATGGTGGCTTCGTAGTTGAGGATGTTCGGGGCCATCGGCGTGTAGCGCTCCACCACATGCAGATCGTCGCCGTGGTAATCGCCGGCGCGATCGAACCAGGTCCGTTCATCCAGGCCGGTCACATCCACTACCAGTGTGTCCCCTTCCCAGTGGCCATACGATTGTCCCATCCAGGTGTCGATCGGCGCAGGTCCCGGGTCCTTTAGATAGATGTTGCGAAACGCGCTGTCATATTCATAAGCGATCGCGATATAGCTTTGGCTTTGGAAAATCTGAAATGGATAGGGCAGGTACGTCGCGCGCGGCACGCCCGGCAGATAGCATTTCACTTCCGGGTCGAGGGTCAACCGGTTCTTGTAGTTCTCTTGCTTCTTTGCCAACGCCGCCGGTAAATAGGGTATCTTGCCGCCCTCCACTACGCCGATGCCGCCCGGTTCGGCGCCCAGCGTTCCCATCGTGACTACCTGGCTGGCTTGCGCTGCATGGCCTTCGAGATCCCAATTGGCGGTATTCATGGCCTGCCAAATGCCATTGAGGTCGGGATGTCCATCCGGCCCGCGCGGAGCTTTATAAGTCCCGGTCTGGCCGGCGGCCGACATCGCCCCCAACAACAGCACGCTTAGAAATGTATTTCGCATCGGATCGATACCTCCCCAACATGATACACAACGGGCCCGAAGGTACACCCCAGTTTGCCTGATTGTGCCGATTTTGAGGTTACCTTCAACGCGTTTCGAATGTCAAGGTCAATCCGTGTTTCCGAGCCGTGACCAAAGGGAGCGGAGTGCTGTCCCTTTACTTCCCCGCTTGCCGCCGCGCCTGAGCCAGCGCCACTTGAACACTGATCGTCTCCGGTGTCACTCGGTCCACTACGATTCCCGGCGGCAGATCCAGCGATTCCGGTCGCAGCCGTAGCGTATGCGACCCGGCCTGAAGGCCGCCTAGGTTGAAACTGCCCACTAGCCTGGCCAAATTCAGAGAATCCATAATCCACGGGCTCCCCCGAACCTGGACCTCCAGCGTATCGGCGGATTGGCCGCCAACCACCATGCCCGGCGGTACATTGCTGAATTCGATCGGCACGCTGATTGTCCGAATGGTTGTCCCGGAAGCCAGGAACGACATGCCCCAGATCACGCCTGCGAGACCCAGCGACGCGAACTTGAGGCCCAGGTTCGTGAAGAACAGCCGGCGCAGGCGAGTTGCAATTCCCTCGCGGACCGGGCTGAGCAAGCCATCCAGCGTGCTGACGAAGTGCTCCACATCCGTTATGTGATAGATTCTTCCGCCATCCATTAACGACACTTCGGCGCGTTCTTCTGAAACGGCGACGACCAATGCGTCGCACCTCTCCGCCAGACCAATCGCCGCCCTGTGACGCGTGCCGTAGGAGACCGGCAGATCCTGCCGCCGCGTCAGAGGCAGCACCACGTTGGCTTTCACCAGCTCGTCGCCTTCGATGATCGCGGCGCCATCGTGCAGCGGAGAAAGTTTCTGGAAAATTGCCTCCAGTAGCTCAGAGGATACAGCGGCGCGAAGCGCCATGCCCCCCTCCAACAGTTCGTTGATCGATTCTTTACGTGTAATTACCAGCAGGGCGCCCAGATGCAATCGAGCCAGCCCGAAGCACGCCTCGGCGATGGCTACGCTAGTCTGATTACGAACCACCGCGGGTCGCGGCCATCGTTTCAATGCGCTGTCAAGCCGCATGAACGCGCGCCGAAGCTCAGGCTGAAAGACCAATAGTAAGACCAGGGTCGACAGGATCGCGGCCGCATCCAGCACCCAACTCGTGACTACCAGATCCAAGTGGCGCGCCAAAAGCGCCAATGCATGCAGCCCAACTACACCCAAGGCAATACGCATGGCGCGAGCGGACCGCGCCCACCTTAGCAATGCATAGAACGCCACCGCTAGAACTAGGAAATCAGCGACAATTTGCCAACGAACCGCCACTCTTTCAGTATGCGCAAATGTTCTGCAACTCCGCTGTCTGTATCGCAAGCCCGCTGTCTGCATCGCAACAATGTTAGACTCCGATAATAAGTCGTCAGCCAAGGAGGCGCGATGCGGGCACTCGGCATTCTTCTTCTTTTTGTTGTGGGCGCGGCCACCGCGCAGGCTCCCTCATTCCAACCCGTGGGGACCGTCAGCCAACTGATGATCTACGTCCTTTACCCCGCCTCAGACGCTTTGTTTTATATTGAGCGGAATCCGCCCAAGACCGATGTCGAGTGGAACGCCCTTCGAAATCAGGCGCTGACACTGGCCGAATCCGGTAACTTGCTCATGCTGCCCAATCGTGTCCGGGAAGGGGACTGGAACAAAGATGCCAAGATGCTGGTGGACGTAGGGACTACTGCGTTCAAGGCGGCCATGGCGAAGGATATGGCTGGAATTGTCGCGCTCAACGATCAGCTCAATGATGCCTGCGTGGTTTGCCACGTGCAATACCGGCCTGGCTACGGCAAACGGAGATCGGCCCAGTAAGAGCGCGCCTTACTTCGACGCGAATCCCTCGGTCAGCTCGATGCGCGTACCGATCGGATCCAGAACGTAGGCGATCTTCAGCCCGTCCAGTTGTGGCACCACTCGATAGGTCGTGTCGAAGGTCACGCCCTCGGCTTCCAGTTTCTTGCAGTACGCTTCCAGGTTTGTTACCTCGAACCCAATGTGATCGAGTGAACGGCCCTTGGTCGGCGCCGCTGCGGTGTCGGCCTTGCGGAAGTCAACTTCGCCGCCGGGAACCATGGCCGCCATGAACTCCCCACGCTTGCCGGCCTTAGCTCCGAAGGTCTTCAAATACCACGCGCGCACGCTTTCCGGGTCGGTGGCCACCTCGTGAATATGATGAAAAACGATCGGGGCCGTCAGCTTAGCGTCTTCGGTGAACTCTACTCGCACGCCATCCGGAAACTGCGCGATCATCTGCTTGTTCTCCGGACGATCCATGGTGAAGCTGACATTGGCGCCGCTCAACTTGGCCTTGGTGTCCGCGTAGCTCTTCACCAGAAAACCGAAGTGATTCACGGTCGATCCGTCCGAGCCCCCGGTGGTTGGGTTCCGCGCTTTCGCCACCACCACCAAGATGCCGGGGAATTTCAGAAGCTCGAGTGTCCCCGAGTGGGTCACCTGTGCGCCCAGGAGATCGACCCAGAGTTTCTTTTGCGCATCCGGATCTGTAACGTACAGGTGGACATGTCCCATGGAGATCCCGCTATCATTCGGCGGGGCAAGTTGTGCGAAGAGGGAAACGGCCGAAGCCGCGAGCAGCATTAGCCAGCGCATAGGTGCAACTTTATCACGTATGGTAATTAGTTGGGCGCTGCGCGGCATTGACGAAACCTGCCGCGACCGCTGTCGGTTCGGGAATGGGGTCGCCGTCCTCGCGCATTCCGCGAAGGTGAAGCTCGATTGCACTCTCGATTAGCTTCAGCGCACCAGGACGTCGGTCCCTTTTCGAAGATAACGAGATATTCCATCACCCACCTTTCGATTAACGTCACGAATCTTCATCCACGAGAGAGCAAGGCAACGCCTGCCAAATTACTGACCCTTCGCTACCCCGGACTGCCGTTGGCGTTCGAAATATCCATCCAGAAAATCGAGCGCGGCCTTGTTGGGCACCGGCTTCACCTCGATCGAGTCGCCAAAGCCCATCAGCATGTCATCCTTGGCCCGATACGCCGGCCACTTGAGCATGCCCTTGCCATTGGGATCGCCGGTGGTCGCGAAGTTCACCCAGTAGGACGACATGGTGTCGGCCAGTTTCCGGTCGACGTCCTGCCAAGGCCGAGGCCCGCTATTGGCGCTAACCGCGAATGGAGCGACTTCCAGGTTGCCGAACACATACGCGATCTCCGACCCGTGATACGCCCCCTTGGCGCGGTTTTGTCCCGGAGGCACGCGGCTGAAGAAGTAAAGATAAACTTTGGACTTGCCGGTCTTGGTTTGCATCCGCGCCCAAGTGCGCATCTCCCAACCGAATACCTGATCCCGCATGCTGGCGGCCTGCGCGGCCCAAGCCTCCTCGTCGGTATTAAAGGGATATAACTTGAGAAATGCATCGGCTTCCGCGCCATAACGCTTTGTAGCCGTTTCGCGGAACGACGCGGCCTTCACCGTAACAGGTGTAAACATGGTCCCTTCATCGGCGTTCGATCCGATGAGCACCGGCACGTCGTTCTGTTTACCTTGCGAGAAGATCGTGTAAACATCTTGCGGTAGCAGCCAGCCATCAACATTCGCAGCGGTCGCAAATCCAGCAGCCTTGAGCAGATCATCGGTGGGCTTGGCGCGCAGTGCGGCCAGCGAGTCTGCGCCGATGGAATGGCCGAATTTTACGCCGGCCTGTTCCATGTCAGCCAGTTTGGTCGCCGGAGCGAACTCACCGCCGCTTTCTCCGATGGCCCTCTGGAACAGCCCGTGCGCGAGCGGCGACGCTACTAGATAATTAACGCTCCATGATCCCGCCGACTCGCCGAAAATCGTCACTCGCTTCGGATCGCCGCCAAATGCCGCGACGTTCTTCTGGACCCATTCCAGCGCCGCAATCTGATCCAGCAGGCCGTAGTTACCGGACGAATTGCGGTCGGATTCCTTGGTCAGCTCCGGGTCCGCGAAAAAGCCAAACACACCCAGGCGATAGTTGACCGTCACCACCACCACGCCCTTTTTGGCCAATGCCTCGCCATCGTAAAGAGGACCCGCGCCGGTGACCAAAGCTCCGCCGTGAATCCATACCATCACCGGGCGGCGATCCTTGGCCGATTTAGCGGCCGTGTAGACGTTCAGGTACAGGCAGTCTTCGCTCATCGCGCGATCCGCCGGCGCGTTGGCCGGACGCCTCTGCATGCAGGTGGCGGAGAACTTGTCGCCGGCCCGCACGCCATCCCAATGTTCAGCCGCTTTCGGCGCGCGCCAGCGCAGATCGCCGACCGGCGGAGCAGCAAAAGGAATCCCCTTGAAGACGCGGACGTCGGAGTCCGAACCCGCCACTCCGGAGACCAGGCCGTCCGCGATATGGACCGGTTCAGTGATCGCTGCCGGCAGCGGCAACAGGGCCACAACATAAACGAGAGCGCCGAGAGTACGCATACAAAAATGATAGCCGATCAATCGCAGCGCAACGCCACCGCGGGATCGAGTCGACTGCCCCGCCGTACCGGCAGGTAGGCCGCCAGTAGCGTCATCGCGAGAAAGAAGAGCACCACCGCGAGGTACATCCAGGGCGAGCCCTGCACCGCCGCGCTCGAAAGAGTTCGCACCGTGCTTCTGGTCGCGAGTCCCAGGCCCAAACCACCGGCCAATCCTGCCACTACCCAGGCCGTGGTTGTTCTCAGAATGGTCCGGACAATAGCTCCGCGAGTGGCGCCCAGCGCCATGCGGATCGCAATCTCACTGGTGCGCTGCGAGACCAAACAAGAGATCACGCTGTACATTCCGGCCGCCGCCATTGCCACCGCTAGAAGCGCAAAAGCGCCTATCAGGAACGCATCGAAACGGGGCTCGCTTACCGAGTCCGCGATCAGCTCGTCCATGGTCATGACGCCAAACACGGCCTGATCGGAATTCGAGGATTGGACCGCCACCTTCACCATTTTGACTAGTTGCGCCTGAGGCAGCGCCGAGCGGATCACCAAATGTACATTTACCCAGTCCAGTTGCAACGACGATAGATACAATTCGGGATACGGATCGGTTTGTAGTCCGCGTGCGCGAACGTTGCCCACCATCCCGACAATCGTGATTGGCTCGCCCGGCTCGTCGAATTGTTTTCCGACAATGTCCCGCCCATACCCAAAACGACGCGCCAATTCTGCATTGACCACCGCCACTTTCACTCGCGGCCCAGCGTCGTCCTTACGCAACATGCGGCCGGCGAGTATCGGAATCCGCAACGTCCGGAAGTAATCCGGACTCACCAGATGATTCACCGACCAAACGATCTTGTTCTCACCGTTGGGCTCCTTCGCGCCGACTAGCTCGGCATTGCCGATTCGGGCGGGTCGCAGCGGCGGGCCAGTTACCGTGGCGGCCGACTCCACTCCCGGTATGGCTTCGATCCTCTCCAGATACTCCTGAAACGCCAATCCCGCTTTCGGGTCAATCGAGTTCTGCGGCCGGGACGACGGAAGCTTCAGCCGCATCGCCAAGACATGGTTCGGGTCGAATCCCATGGGCGTCGATATCAGCGTCCAGAGGTTCTGCACTACCAGTCCAGCTCCGCACAGCAGGAATACCGAAAGCGCTGCTTCAATTGCGATCATCGCATTACGCCAGCGGTTACCTTCGCCCCCGCTGGCGCGCGCATTAAGCGATGGCCCTAGCGTCCAGCGGCTGCCCTTAAGCGCCGGAACCATTGCGAATACGAGCGCTGAGATTAGAGAAATCGCCAGCGTAAACCCGATCGCGCGCGCGTCCAAATGGGCCGACGCCAGGAGTGGACTGCGTACCGGAAGCACGGCCAAGAGCACTCGCACGATCCACCCGGCTGCCAACAATCCCGCCACGCCGCCGCATGCCGCCAGCACCAGTCCCTCCAAAAGAAACTGTCGAATCAAACGCGGCCGGCTGGCGCCCAACGCCGCCCGAATCGCAATCTCTCGACCTCGCCGCAAGGACCGCGCCAACAAAAGCTGCGCCGTGTTCGCGCACGCGATCAGCAGCAGGACCCCGACACCTCCCAGCAGCAGCCACAGCAGGGAGCGCTGTGTCCCCACGATGGCGTCGCGGAGCGGCACTAGCACGAAGTGGAAAAGGCTGGGATTGTGCCAAATGTTCGGAAATGCGGAAGGATTGTCGTGCGTGAGGATTGCCGCGATGCTCCGCAGATCGGCGTCTGCTTGTGCGTACGTGACACCCGGGCGCAGACGAGCGAGCACACGCACCGGCACACCTAGTCCGTTTCCGCTCGGATGCATCGGATAGGAGCGCTCCAGCGGATACGAGACATAAACGTCCACTGGCTCCGCGATGCCCAGCGGGGGATAGTCGAATTGGAACCGGGGCGGCAGAACGCCGACCACTAACGCAGGTTGCCCATCCAGGCGAAGGGTCCGTCCGACGGCGCGCGGGTCGGAGCCCAGTTTCGAGCGCCAAAATGCGTCGGTGAGGATAACTGCCGGTGTTCGGCCCGGCTGATTCTCTTCATCAAGAAACGTCCGCCCTAGCGACGCGCTCACACCCAGCAGCGGAAAGAACGAAGCCGTGACCCGGGCGGCGAAAACACGAACTGGCTCCCCCGATCCCGAAAGCTGCATATCGCGGTGTTCGGCAAACGCGATCTGCTCAAACGACCGGTTGCGCGCTCGGATCTCGACATACTCGGCGGTACTCGGGCTCCAGCCGTGGTTTTGCATCTCCGTAATAGTGACCAGTTGGCCCGCGTCGCGATAAGGTAGCGGGTCCAGAAAAGCCGCTTTCAACAGGGTGAAGATTGCGGCATTGCCGCCAATCCCCAACGCCAACACTAAGACAATGAGGGTTGAGACGCCCTTCTCGCGCCGCAACAAAACGAACCCATGGCGGATATCAGTCCACATTGGCACCCTCTTCTATGTATTAGTATACTAATACACTAGCCAAGCGTATCACAACCACAATAACGGCGCAAGCCCTAAAATCGCCAAAGCTATTAGTAGGCTCAAGCTCTGAATACCGGTCTTCCGATCCGACAATACGAAAGCATAAACTCCCTTGGCCAGGTTGTTGCTGGATGCGGCGATCAAAACCCCGCCGGCCGCCAGCGGCAAAGCTGCGTCCGACTGCGTCATCCCCAAGGTGAACGGATCCACGTCCACCACCCCCATTATCGCGGCCAACGAGTAGACTCCAGCCTTTCCCAGGTGCGCTACAGCCCAGTGCGTAGCCACCAGCATCGCCAAAAACAGAGCCGCGAATGTGAAAGCGACGCGCAGATCGAGAGGATTCGTCGGATCAAATTCCCGGCGGACTTCGTGCTCGCCCGGATCACGCCGCCTGGACCAAAGCCAGCCAAACCCGATAGCTATTACGGCCAGCACGGCAAAGGACGGCCCGAGAGCAATCAGGAGACTGCCGTTGAACAGCGCGAGCAGCACGGCCAGGCGCAGGTACATCATTCCGGAGGCGATCAAAGTTGCGCCAGAGAAAAGATGCGGCTCGCGCTCGCGAGCGGCTCTGCGTGCCAGAACCAGTGTTGTGACGGTCGACGAATATGCGCCGCCTAGGATCGCCGCCAGGACAACGCCGCCTCCTTTGGTAAGGCGGCCGATGACGTAGCTCCCGTAAGAAACAGCACTCACTGCCACCACCACCAGCCAGGTCTTGAAGGGATTGATCTGGAACGGGCCGAAATCCTGGTTGGGAAGTATGGGTAGAACCACGGCCGTGAGCAGCAGGAATTTCGTGAAGGTGAGGATCTCCTCAGCCGGGACCCGCTTGGTAAGATTCTCGAGCCCGGTCTTCAACTCCAGCAGGAACACGCCGGCGACGCTGAGCGTTGTCGCGATCCAAAATTGCTCGTGATAAACCAGCGCGCCCACCAGATAAGTCGCCAGTCCGGACATCTCGGTGGTGACGCCGGCCGGGGCCGAGCTTTCCAGCTTGTGCCAGTAGGACAGCAGCAGGAATCCCGCCACAACCGCGAAGCCCAGCGCGACGGGCAGCAATTCACCACCGGAGATTAGCGCCATGGCGTAGCCGATCAATCCGATGAGCGGGAATGTGCGCACGCCGCCAAAGGTGTATTGCTCGCTGCCGAGCTTGTGCTCCTCTCGTTCCAGCCCGATCAAGAAGGACAGAAACAGGACCAGCAGGATTTTGACGCCTTCCGGAGGCAGCCAGCGATAGAGTTCCATCAAGGCTTTTCCGGGATGGCTAACGCGCTACTGGCTGGAAGTAGCCGGGCAAGTCTGGCTTGGTGTCCCGCAATATTTCAACAATGGCCTGCCGATCGGCGAGGGAAAGCCTGGCGTACTTCCCGTCTGTCTCTTCCCCAGATAGGATCTGCCACATCCGCTTGTAAATCGCTTGCTTCGCCTCTAGCGGAAGACCACTGAAGGCTTCGGTGTAAATCATGTAGCTGCAGGGATAGCGCATGAGCCGCCGTTCCAGGTCGAATTCGCGCAAGGACCGGCCTTTGCGATCGCGAGGACCACGCGCGGCGAATTTTTCGGCAAATCCTGATGAGCCCTGGATCTTGCCGCCGAGCGGCGCTTCGTCGATGAACAGAAGATAGTCGACCAGATCCTTCGAATCGTCGGCGAGCAGGCGGGCCGTTAGGTCGTGGTGATCGTATAACGCAAAACGAATCTCCCAACCGACCCTCGTCAAGAGATTGATCATCTGCACCTGATGATCGAAGACCATCAGGGCCACTATGTCGCTGTGCGCTGAAAGATAAGTGCCCGCATCCAACTCCACTTGGACCGATCCCATGGGAGGGTTTCCGCTGGATGGCTCTTGATTATCCGGACCTGTGACCATGGCGTTGCCCAGGTGATGCACAGGGACTTGCTTGCCCGTCACGTACCACCCGCCCCACCGTTCTTCGAATGGACTGCGATGATCGGACGTGTAGTCGCCAAACTGTCGCATCTGACGTCCGTCGGGCGCCGTGAAGACACTACGTATCTGCATGCCGGGAACGCCCAGGGTCGAATAGGATTCATGACACACCAGGCACTCGTCATGACGGACGAATGCAGGCCTTTGCGCGGGTGTCTGATCGAGCGTGTAAAAGATGACGCCTTGCCGCGGATCGTCCGCTATCACCTCCACAAACGGTTCGTGAGGCACCCAGCCAATGGCCACGCGATCGTTAAAGAAAATCGTGCGCGGATTGTGCGGGCTGATGAGGTGCATTTCAAGACTGGTCTTCGAGAACACCACCATCTGCGATTCGATGGGGATGTCTAGCGCACCCAGCACTGACCGTAAATAACCTTGCACGCCTTCGAATTTCAGTTGAACTTGCCCGTCCTGGATCTTGCGATTCAGTTGAGCCACCGCGTCATTGGGAGGCCGCGTTGCGTATTCGATGGCAGGATGGTCGGGAGAAGCCAGCGACGCGCCGCCGATTGCTGCGAGCACGGCCACAGCGCCACTGACGATTCCCGCGGCGAGCAAGCTAGTCCGGTGCATGCTTGATAATTTGCTTTCTGGAGAGTATCTTATCCTTTCTGGCGGATTCTAATATGTCTGGAGGATTCTAGTATGGCAAAGCGCGTTGTCCTGGCCGGTTTGTTGGGTGGCGTCGCGATGTTCATGTGGATGTCGCTAGCGCATGTGGTGCTCCCGCTCGGGGAGGTTGGAGTCCAGGAGATTCAAAATGAGCCGGTGGTGCTGAGCGCCATGCACGACGCGCTAGGCGAAAAATCGGGGCTGTTTGTTTTCCCCGCAACTGGCGCCGGCCCGAATGCGACCAATCAGGAAAAGAACGCAGCCATGCAGCACTATGACGAGAAGCTGGCCGCCAATCCGTCCGGTCTCTTGGTTTATCATCCGCCGGGCGAAACCGGATTGACAGCGCGGCGGCTAGTGACTGAGTTTCTGACGGAAGTTCTGGAAGCCTTCCTGGTCGTATTTCTTTTGGCACAAACTCAAATCAGCAGCTTTGGTGGACGCCTCGCTTTTGTGTCCGTCGCTGGTGTCGTGGCATCGCTCGGAACCAACATCTCCTACTGGAACTGGTACGGTTTCCCCACGAATTACACGGCCGTGTACATCCTGACTCAGATTGTCGGATTTGCATGCGTCGGCGCCGTGGCGGGCGCTGTAATGCGTAAGACTGCGCCGAAGTCTGTTGCTGTAGCGGTCTGACGCCCTATAATAGTTTCTTATCCCCGGAGGATTCATGAAACGATTTTTGTTTCTAATGACCGTAGCCGCCGGCAGCGCGATGCTTTTTGCAGCCGATGCGCCTCAGGCCAGCATGGGCAAGGTGCTGGATGATCAACTCCGCTCGGCCGAGCGCGAGATTGTAGGGCTGGCGGAGGCCATGCCCGCTGAAAAGTACGGCTTTCGCCCGACTGCCGGCGAGTTCAAGAACGTCCGTTCATTCTCTCAACAGATGACCCATATCGCGGCCACTCTCTACGGGATTTCCGCCGGCGCACTGGGCGAGAAAAATCCCAGCGAGATGGGCCAGGACGAAAACGGCCCGGCCTCGATCTCCGACAAAGCCGCGGCGGTGAAATACCTGAAAGACGCCTACGCATACGCGCACAAGGCGGCTTCGGCGGTCTCTTCGGCCAATGCCATGGACCTGCTGCAATCGCCGTTCGGAAATGGCAAGACTTCGCGGATCAATTTGGTGACCGAACTAATGTGGCACAGCTTCGATCATTACGGGCAAGCAGTGGTGTACGCGCGAATGAACGGGATCGTGCCGCCGGCCAGCCGCGGACAATAGTTAGGGCCGTGGAAAGCAAGTTGCATCGGTACCAGATCCAGACCACGTGGACCGGCAATACCGGGCAGGGAACCGCCGGCTACCGCGCTTATAAACGCGATCACGAGATTTTCGCGGCAGGAAAGACAGCTCCGATTCCGGGATCGTCCGACGCCGCTTTCAGGGGAGATCCCGCGCGCTACAATCCGGAGGAGCTTCTGGTATCTGCGCTATCCAGCTGCCACATGTTGTGGATGTTGCACCTTTGCGCGGATGCCGGCATCACGGTCACTGCATATTCCGACCAAGCCTGCGGCGTCATGGCGGAAGACTCCGATGGATCGGGGCGCTTCACCGAAGTGACTCTCCATCCCGTCATGACCATTACCGACGGCCGCCGGATCATGGAAACGGAGGCGCTGCACGCCAAAGCGCATCACATGTGCTTCATCGCGAATTCAGTCAACTTCCCGGTGCGTTGCCCAGCGCCGGTGGTAACCGCCCAAGTATGACGACCCGCATTGCCACGCCCGATGACGCCGCGTCCATGGCCCGCATTTACAACGAAGGCATCGAGGACCGGTTGGCAACCTTTGAGACCCGGCTACGCTCCGCCGACGACGTTCGCCAATGGTTCGACGGTATTCATCCTATTGTGGTCGTTGTGGAGGATAACGGCGAAGTGGTTGCCTTTGCCTCTACGTCACAGTACCGGCCGCGGGAATGTTATGCCGGGATCGCCGAAACCTCGGTGTACGTGGCGCGCGCCTGTCGCAGGAAGGGCGCCGGCAGCCTGGCGCTCAAAGCGTTGATCCAGGCGGCGCGGCAGGCCGGATTCTGGAAGCTGCTTTCGCGCGTGTTTCCTGAAAACGTTGCCAGCCGAGGCTTGATCCGCGAGCTTGGTTTCCGCGAGGTCGGAACTTATGAAAAGCATGGAAAGCTGGACGGCCAGTGGCGCGACGTGGTAATTGTGGAACGGCTCATAGTATAAGCGAGTCTAAAAGGGAGACGGTGATCCCTGTTTTCTGGGATAATCAATAAGTGAGTGAGCGCAGCGCACTTACGGAGTTAGTCCGGCAAGCCCGGATGCGACAGGTGCGTCATCTCCTCTTCCATCAGGCTTCCTTTGCCGCGTCACTGGGTCTGGGCGGCGCGATCCTGCTTCTAATCTTAGGCACGCAGATTCTCAATTGGTATTGGCCTGTTCTACTGTTTGTGATTAGCCTGGCCGCCGGCGCTTATCGCGCCCGTAACAAGGTTCTGTCGCGATATCAGGTGGCGCAGTCGCTCGATCAGCAGCTCGGATTCCACGATTCGCTTTCCACCGCGGTGTTTTTCGGCGAGCACCCGAATCGCGTGGTATCGTCCCAGCAGTTCATCGAACAGCAGAAAGAGGCCGCCGAAGATTTGGCGCGTTCCGCTGACGTCCAGCGCGGGCTGCCCTTCTTCGCTCCCCGGACGCTGTATGTCAACGCGGCACTGGCCGCGATCGTATGCTCGATGTTCGGCGTTCGATATGGAATTAACCACAGCCTCGACCTTCGGCCGTCGTTGGTGCGCATCGGCTTCGACGGATTCCTGGGACAGTCGCGCGACGTCGCGGATGCCAAGCGCATGCGCGGCCAGCACCCCTTCGATCGGGATGACAAAAACAAGGGAACGGCAGCCGATCCCTGGGACGCGAAAGCCGAAGATCCGAACGCGACTCCGGACGCCGCGCTGGATGCCGCCAATGAGCCAGAGGTGAGCAATCCGGATGGTACGCCCGACGGTTCCGCCAAGAGCAAAGCCACCGGAACCGAGCAGCCGCCGCCGGGGGAAGATCCGCTCGACCCCTCCGACAAAGGCGAAAACTCGCAAGCTGGAAGCGACTCGGGTGATACCAATTCTCCACAGGGCAATTCGCAGAACGATAAAGAACAGACCGGCATGAAAAACTCCGGCCAATCGGGCAGCTCGGGCGAAAACTCCAGCCTGAGCGAAAAGATGCGAGACGCTCTGGCCAATTTGATGGCGAAGCTCAAGCCCAATAAGAACGACGGCAAGCAAGGCAGCTCGCAGTCGCAAAGCTCATCGCAATCCAGCCA
>Ga0210401_10000188_pt1 | contig 75641 bp, 58 predicted proteins | sample IncBWH32MmetaG_FD_150866 | JGI IMG/M metagenome (GOLD analysis project Ga0210401, IMG submission 150866) | Forest soil microbial communities from Barre Woods Harvard Forest LTER site, Petersham, Massachusetts, United States - Inc-BW-H-32-M | ecosystem: Environmental > Terrestrial > Soil >...
GTTTTACCGGCGCTGACGACGGATGGAACCCCAGCGGAGGCCTAACAAAGGATGCCGCTGGCAACCTCTACGGGACAGCCCTAAACGGTGGCAGCGAGGGGGACGGGGTGGTCTTCGAGATTACGCCGTGATGTCCAGTTCCTAACTTCCAAAGGAACAAAACTGAGAACCGAGAACCGGCAACTGGCAACTGGTTTTGAACAGGATCTGGTTGCGTCACCAGCTTCCCGGGTCGGAACAATTCCAAAAAACGGGAGAGCCGAAGCTCTCCCGCGAAGAATGCCAAAGAGGCGATACTCTTACATAGAGGTTGGCAGCCGGCAAGAAGTTGTCCGACTGCAATCTGAAAGTCGCCGTGAACCAGCCACCACAGGCCAGCGTCGATTCGCGCCGCAAAGTTGCCGAACACTGGGTCACTCTGGACTCCATCCCGGGCAGCCCTCGCATGCGCTATCTCAGCGCCGGCTTAGGCCCGCCCCTACTGCTGGTTCACGGTCTACTGGGATACTCATTCTCCTGGCGCTTCACCATCCCAGCTCTGGCGCAACACTCGACGGTCTATGCCATCGACATGCTGGGAACTGGCTTCTCTGATCGCCCACCAGGCCTGGATTGCTCCTTCAAAGCCAGCGCCGAGCGCTTGCTGCGCTTCATGGATAAAGCCGGACTTGCCTCCTGCGATCTTCTAGGCACATCGCACGGCGGGGCCGTGGCCATGCTGGCCGCTGCGTTGGCACCGGATCGTGTTCGGCGTTTGATTCTCGCGGATCCCGTTAATCCCTGGTCCGCCCACGGAAAGCGCCTGACTGTTCTGGTCGGCAATGCTCTGGTCGCCCCGCTCTTTGTAAGTGTCGCGCCTCGCATGCCGAGCCTGCACTCGTATTACCACCGCCGGATGTTCGGCGATCCGCGCCGCATGCCCCCCGACAGCCTCGAAGGCTACCTCAAGCCCATGCACATTCCCGGCTCGTACGAATATGCAATCGCCGTGACCCGCACGTGGAACCGCGATCTAGAGGAACTGGAATCGATGTTGCCGCACATCGCGCAAACCCCGACCCTCCTGATCTGGGGAAGCTTGGACACCGCAGTCGACCCCGCATCAGCCAGGTCGTTGCAGCGGTGCTTCAACGATTGCCGGCTGGTGATGTTCGAGGGAGTTGGACACCTTCCCTACGAAGAGGTGCCCGATGAATTCAATCGCACCGTCGCCGAGTTCCTGTCTCCAAAGTCACGTTGATGCCCGAACAGGCGAGTGCTAACCTCGAAAGCAGAACTCCGCAAATGAAGCCGGCCAAAACTCCGCAGCTTTCCGCGATCCAGCGCTTCTCACGCTTCCTGCATCTCGATATTCCCGAGGTGTGGGTGCGCTTCCTGTTGGCGATTGTAGGGCTGACCCTGGCTTTCGGTGCTGCCCTGTTTTCGACTGTGTCGCGAGAAGCAGGAAATTTCTGGGCGACTCTCTTACTGGCCTCCGCCGCGCTGTTGCTGGCCGTCATTGTGGGATTGACCACGGTGCCGTATCTCGCCCGCCGCGTAGCTGGCGCCCGCATCCGCGACGCTTTCGATTACGACGTTACCCGGGTCGGAATCGTGTACGTAGCCATCGTTATGGTCATCGGAATCGCCGCCCTGAACACAGGCAACAATTTGCTTTACATCGTCGTAGCCGCGATGCTGGGCGCAATTCTGGTTTCTGGGGTCGCCTCGGCTCTGGTGCTGCGCGACCTTGAGTTGGACGTTCGCCTTCCGGAACACGTCTTCGCTGGCCGCGCGATGGCGGGCAGAATCATGTTGCGTAATCCCCGGCGCTGGTTGCCGTCGTTTTCCGTGAACGTGGTGCCGGTCAAAAAAGACGGCGGCGGAAAACATTGGCAGTGGATGCCCACAACCTTTATAGTCCCGCCCGGGCGTCCGCCGGAAAAGCAGTGGATGCAGTTTCGGGATTACAAACTGCGGCGAGTACCACGAACCGAAGCCGCGCCGCGCATCTTCGAAGGCTCGGCGTATTTCCCCTATGTTCCCGCCGGCAGCGAACTGAAAGCCGACCTGGAGCTGTGTTTCGACCACCGCGGATGTTATCAGCAGAAGAGCTTCGGCCTGGCGACACGTTTTCCTTTCGCGTTCCTGACCAAGACTCGCCAGGTGCCGCTGGCCCGCGAAATCATCGTGTATCCACGGGTGGAACCTGCCGACGAATTTTTCGAGATTTTGCCAATGATCACCGGGGAGTTCGAAACCTTTGCCCGGGGCCGGGGCGATGATTTGTATCTGATCAGGGAATACATGCCGGAAGATTCGGCTCGGCACGTCGACTGGAAGGCGACCGCGAAATCTGGCTCGCTCAAGGTGCGGGAGTTCAGCCGCGAGGACGAGCGCAAGCTGCGCATTGTATTCGACAATCCGGGCGCGGGCGTCGTTTCGGAGAAGGCGTACGAGGACGCGGTCGCGCTGGCGGCCTCGTTGAGTTGGCACTTCGCGGGCGAAAACACGGAAATCTCCTTCGTCTCTCAGGGCTATAGCGGCGAGCCCGATATTTACCGGTTTTTGGCGCATCTGGCGGTGGCGCAGCCGCAGCCCTTGCCGTCGGTGGTCGAAAGTCTCCGGCCTTCCGATGACTACAACATCATTCTTACGACTCGGCCTCGCGGCAGCATTCCCACTGCGCTCTGGGCCTGCTCCTACTTCGTTTTCATTGGAGCCGCCTAAGAGCACCTTTGTGTACCTTCGTGTCCTTTGTGGTTACCGCGTTCTTCGGATATGCAAACCAATAACCACAATGGGCACGAAGGTACACAAGGGGAAGTCAACCTGTGAGGACCAATCTGGGCATATTGGAATTTCTAGTGCGAAATAGGTAAATCTCCCTCTTTTCATTGGCCGCGTTTCGGCATATACTCGCGCCCGTTGCTTCGAAGCGACGGTGCAAGGAGAGCCTCATGCATGTTTACGATTTGATTAACACGCAGGATACGCATATCGCCGACGCCGAGCAGACAGTGCTCGAGGTGGCCCGGGCGATGGTCGAGCGCAACATCGGCGCGGTGCCGGTACTGCGCGACGGTCTGGTGGTCGGCATCTTTTCCGAGCGCGACCTGATGAAGCGCGTAGTAGTCGAAGCACGCGACCCTCGCACCACTCGGGTCGACGAGGTCATGACCGACGACCCGCTCACGGTCACTCCGGATGAGAGCTTGGAAACCTGCATGATCCTGATGCGGCGGCACGGTTTCCGCCATCTGCCGGTCTGCGAAGGCAAGAAACTGCGAGGAATCGTCTCCCTGCGCGACATCCTGCTGCATGACCTGAACGAAAAGGATCATGAAGTTCGGATGATGCGAGCGTACATCCAGGCGTCGCCAGAAGTGTAGACAGATCGGTTCGACGCGGGTTGCAGCGTTGCCGTTCTGGGACGGAGTTTACTGTCTAGTACCGGGTACCCCCCCTCCCCCTTTGGCTGCAAAATATTGAAAACAATCGATCAGTTTTGGGACTAGGTGCTAGATCTTTGAGTTTACAGGAGTTACGGGCAAAATCCAGAGAACATGGGAGTTAGGGGTGGCGGGTCGGCACTCGCGTTTCGTTTTGGGACTAGCAAGCTGGGGCAACGGCGCGCCTGACCAGCAACAGATTGTCAAAGATCTTACATTATCTTGTAGATAATGTGCCTTGTATCAGAGTATCTGGTTTGAAGCGGATGGTCAATCAGAAAAAGGGTTTCGGGTTGGGTTCTGGATTAGGAATCGTGGGTTCGCCCTCGCGTGCGGCAGGCTGGCGGCCAGGCATTGTTTCTTGTCCAAAAACGAGAATGCCTTTTGATGAAAACAAAGGGCTGTTTGCGGAAAAGCGGAATCTCTTTGACAAAGAAGATTTTGGCGGGATAAATTGTCGCGCACTGTAACTCAACTGTACCGCCGAGTTGCAGTTACCCCAGGGGAACCTTCTCGAATTTCATTTCACCGCGTAGGAGGTTTCTCGCATGAAGCTCACAGCCACGTTGCTGTTGACGATTTCACTCGCGGCACCATTCGCGTTGGCCCAAAACCCAGCTATTCAACACATCATCGTCGTTGTCCAGGAAAACCGCACGCCCGACGACTTGTTTCAGGATCCTAACTTGAAAGGTGCGGACATCGTCCTGGCAAGTACGGGAGGAATGTGCGGCAAGACGCCGGTTCCCCTGCTGGGCCGACCTCTTGCAGACTGCGCCGACCCCAACCACAGCCACAACGATGGTTGGGTGCCCTCGTATGACGTTGGCAAAATGGACGGGGCCTGTACAACCAAGATGACCTACCCCACTAAGTGCAACCCGAAGTATCCGCCTTATCCGTGCCCAGCTAACAATCAGGGCGCGACCGATTGCACTGAGTACTCCTACGTCAGCGATCCCGCTATCGGGCCCTACTGGCAAATCGCTGAGGATTACGGCTTCGCGAATTACATGTTTCAGACCAACCAAGGGCCCAGTTTTCCGGCGCATCAGTTCCTGCTTTCCGGGACCTCGGCGCCCGGTTCGACCCAAAATCCGGACTACACTTACTTCGCCGCCGAGAACATGTCGAATGGCGCCCACCCCATGGAAGACGCCGGATGCGCCGCGACCTCGGACCAACTCGATGCTCTGATTTCCCCGCCGCCGGCGGACGACGAATCGACGTCAATATATCCCTGCTTCGAGCATCCGACCTTGACCGACTTGCTCGATCAAAACAACGTCACTTGGAGATACTACGGCGATCAGGACAACTCCATCTGGACAGCCCCGAACGCCATCAGCCATATCTGCAATAACAGCGTGAGCAACGGCGGGGGCGGCTGCGGGTCGGGCAACGGTTCGAACAACGACTGGAACAAAAATGTGGGGCCGTACCTAGAACTCGCAGACGCGGGCCCACCACCCTCATTGGCGCCCTTCTTGCGAGATCTGCAAAACTGTAGTCTGGCTCAAGTAACCTGGGTAATTCCGGACGGCCGATGGTCGGACCATCCCTCGCAGAACCTTGGGCTTGGCCCCGACTACGTTGCGAGCATTGTTAATGCAGTCGGAGGGACGGGACCGCCGGTGAACAATTGCGGCTTCTGGAACAACACCGTGATCCTGGTTGTGTGGGACGACTGGGGTGGCTGGTACGATCACGTCAATCCCAACGGTCCAGACGGTCCCGGAATCGGATATTCAAATAACACCGGGGGACAATATGTCTACGGCTTTCGCGTGCCGCTGCTGGTTGTGTCCACCTTCGCTAAGCAGCATTACATTTCGGGCACAAAGTCGGCCCCTATTAGGTACGATTTCGGCTCCATCCTCAGGTTCATCGAGGAAACGTTCCTGCCCCCGCTAACGTTCATCAACCCGGCTTACCCCTACGCCGATCAGTTCGTCGCTCTCGGCCAGAATGATCTCTCTGACTTTTTTGGCTGTTTTACCCCAGCGTGCCAAAATCCGTTTCAGCCGATTACTTTGGTGAACAACAGCCAGCTCTGCAACCAGACCCAGTGCAAATCGAATCAGTGTGACGCAACCTGCTTTATCAATTACCAGGGCAACCACGAGGACCCTGACACCTATTAGATTGTGGAGCGCTGCTACGGCGTGATCTCGAACACCACGCTGTAAGCCGTGCCGTAGAGGTTGCCCTTATTGTCGAAAATCAATCCGCCGAGAGGCTGAGCGCCGTCCGATCCGTCGAACTTGTGTAGAACGGTATACGTCCACTTGCCATTGGCCGAGGGCGCCAGCTTGTACACTACGCCGCAGCCTCCGGAGCATCCACCGATACCGCCCGCGACGGTCGCACCATAGAGATTGCCCGCCTTGTCAATGGTCACCCCTCCGGTGGGGAAGCTTCCGTTTCCTGGATTTGGAAACGCGTACAGCACAGTATGCCTCCAATGTCCATCGTGGGTTGGCGCTAGCTTGAAAATTGTGCCGCAGGTGGTTTCGCCGCAAGTATTGCCCCCGCCCTGCGTCGTGGTGCCGTAGAGATTCCCTCTGCCGTCCAAGACTACCCCAGCATAGGGGCGCAGCCCGTCGTCACACAAAGGAAATCCGGCTGAGCAAAAGCTGTACAGCACGCGTTCCTTCCATCCACCACCTGACACGTGTTTCAGGACGAACGCCGAGCCGACGCCGTAGGCACCACCGTAAAAGGTGGTACCGTAGAGGTCGCCGGCCTTGTCAAAGGTGAGGGCGGCATAAGGAAAATATCCGTCGCTCCCGTCGAAGCTGTGGAGTATCGTCTCGTCCCAGCTGCTGGAGCCGGGCATCAATTCGAAAACGATGCCGTCGCCGTATGATCCGCCAGCCAGGGCCGTGCCGTAGAGATTGCCGAGCCCATCCATGATCACCGCAGACGGGTCGCCTCCATCCGGGCAGTGATATTGAAGGCAGAACTCATACAGAACGCTGAAAGTCCAGCCACCAGAGCCAGGCGTCATCTCGAAAGCCGTGCCGCCGCCCGTCCCGCCCCCAAAGGCGGTGCCGAATAGATTGCCCGCCGCATCGAAGATCAAGCCGCCGTTCGGGCTCCCCCCGTCTTGCCCATTGAAGCTGTGCAGCGTAGTCAAGGTCCAGCCCTGAGACCCGGGCGTCAACTCGAAGATGGTGCCTCGATTGTCGTTGCCGCCTGCGCCGGTTACGCCATACAGATTGCCCTTTGCGTCGAAGGTCAGCCCGCTAAAGAGCCCCCCGGGAACCGTATGCAGAATCTTGAACTTAGGCTTAGCCCACGTTGTAGCTCCCAGCGTTGCGACCAGGGCTAGAGTTGTCAAAACCTGACGTGGGAGCGAAGAAAAACGCTTTCGCCACATGGCCAAATTACCTCATCGCGGAACACGACCGGGGAGACGGTCTAAGTCCGTCCGCGGACGAAACTATATCACGATTTCGGCGAAAATCAGACGCTGGTTCTTTGTTCAAGACGCGGGTCCGAATAGGCTCGTCCCACGCGTTCCGGGACAAAAGGGTGGGGTGGCCGTCGTGCTACAGCAAGGCTCAGAAGCCGTGCCTTTCCAAGGCCAACGCCGGGGAATTATGTCGCAACCTCTGTCCGACGCCTTCCGCCTACTTCATCACCCCACGCTGCGCAATCCCAATATTGTCCCGCGAAGTATTCTTCACCAGATACATCATTTCATCCGCCTGCCGAATAATGTCATGCGGCGTCTTCGCATCATGTGGATAGGTCGCCACTCCCATCGAAGCCCGCACATTCAGATTCAATCCTTCTTCTTTACAGAACATGCTGGTCCGCAGACTGTCGCGCAAACGTCTCGCCACCACCAAAGCCGAATCTTTCCCAGTCTGCGGCAACAACACCACAAATTCGTCTCCGCCATAACGGAACGCATAGTCAATCAAGCGCAGCTGCGCTTTCACCAGATACCCGATTTCCGCCAGCAGTTTGCTCCCAATCAAATGCCCATGCGTGTCGTTGACCTGCTTAAAATGATCGAGGTCGATAAACACCACCGTGAACTCATATCCAAAACGCGACGAACGATAAACTTCCGTCTCCAGCGTCTTATAAAGATGCCGCGCATTGTAAAGCCCGGTGCAGTCATCCGTTATGGTGAGTTCCTGAATCTTCTCAACCGCGCGCGCATTCTCAATCGCGATCGCGGCATAGTCGCACAAAGACTGCAGAAAAAATATCTCCTGCTGCCCGAAGTGCTCCATATCCACATTCACCAACTGAATAACTCCCAGGACGCGCAACCGCGAACTGATCGGAAAACACACAATCGAGCGCGTCTCCCACTTGGTCATTTCATCAATGCGTTTGGCGAACCGCGGATCGCTCATCACATCCGGCACAATCAGCCGCTCGCCATGTTTCGCCACATGTCCGGCAATCCCTTCCCCCACTTTCAACCGCAGGTTTTTCAAAGCCTCCGACGCCGTCCCCACCGCAATTGCGAAATACAACTCCTCGCGTTCATGATCCACCATCAGCAGCGACCACGTATCCGGTCGGAAATATTCCGCCATCTTTTCCATGATGGTTTGCAGTATGGAATCGAGATCCAGCGACGAAGTCAGCGCCTTGGCCACATCGTGAAAGATGGTCAATTCCTGACTTTGCCGATTGTGATCGGCCTCAGTGGCCTTGGTCATGAACAGCAGCCTCGAATTCGAGCGGGAGTGTCAAAATTATATGCGGCCCCCAGAACCCCGGGCAACGAACGTTGGTAACTGAACCGATAAAGATACGTAGCACAACAGCATACAAGCTGGTGGAGGCAGGCAGCGTTGAGCCCGGCAAATGTGGTGACGGGCGACGCGCCCGTCCACCCTTTGATCGCGCAGCACGGCGCTCCCGCCCACGAACTGGCCGGATTGCTCACAAAGCGATTGCCGCCCCCGCAGCCGCCCGAAAACCCACTCCTGCCCAAAGTCTTGTCAAGCCCCCTAAGCCACTAAATTCCCCCTAACCCCATGATTCAGCGAACGAAATAAACCCGGAGACCAATGTACCCCTCAAGATTCGCCTCTCCTCTGAATCGGCCGTTCCGGTTTCGCCATGCCATAAGGGAAGTCGAAGGGACCTTGGCCTGCAGCCTTCGCAAAGAGCGGGAAAGTCTCTGCCGCACGCGTTGCATGCGATTCTTTCGTGCTAGACTCGGTTTTCTCTCGCACGACAAACGCCGCAATGAGTGAATTGTCCTTCCTTTCAGCCGTTTCCATGGCTGAACGAATCCGTCAGAAAAAGTTGTCCCCGATTGAGTTAGTGGACGCGCATCTAGCCCGCATCGAAAGACTGAATCCCAAGCTGAACGCCTTCGTGCAGGTGGATGCCAAAGGCGCCCGAGGTCAGGCCCGCGCAGCGGAAGCCGCAGTCGCTCGCGGAAAAACGCTCGGCCCGCTGCACGGCGTTCCGCTAAGCATCAAGAGCTCAATAGAAGTGGATGGGCTGCGCTGCGAAGCGGGCAGCAAGCTTCGCGAGCGTGTCGTAGCCACGCAGGATGCGCCGCTAGTCTCACGCCTGCGCAACGCAGGAGCGATCATCCTCGGCACTACCAACACCCCCGAACTCCTCATGGCATGGGAGACGGACAACCTGCTTTATGGCCGCACTAACAATCCCTGGGATTTGTCGCGGACTCCTGGTGGCTCGAGCGGCGGGGAGGCTGCGGTGATTGCCGCCGGGTGTTCCGCAGGAGGCGTAGGCAGCGACGGCGGAGGCTCTATTCGTGTGCCCGCGCACTTCACTGGAATCTGCGGCCTGAAGCCAACGCCGGGCCGCATCCCGGCGACAGGACATTTCCCAACGTCGGTTGGACCGTTTGCTTTGCTAGGCGTGGTTGGCCCGATGGCGCGGACGATTGGCGATTTGAAAGTTCTTTTCGAAGTGATGCAAGGGCCGGACGACGGCGATCCATCGTCGGCGCCGGTCCCGGTGCGCTTGCCCGCTCGCGAACATCTGAAGCAACTTCGCGTCGGCTATTTCGAAGATGACGGACGCACTCCGGTGATGGCGGAAACCCGTGCGGCGGTGCGCGCGGCCGCGGCGGCTTTGCGGCGTGCGGGATTTGATGTTGAACCCTTTCGGCCTGAGGGACTGGAATCGGCCCGGCAACTTTGGTGGCAGCTTTTCGGGAGGGCAGGTGGAATGCTGCTGAGACCGTTGACCAAAGGTCGAGAGGCTGACCTGAGCCCGATTCTGAAGCAGTTTTCGAGTTGGGTTGCGGCTGAGTCGTCGCACACCGGCCAGACGTTGCTCGACGCCTGGATCATGCGCGACGTACTGCGAATGCAGGTGTTCTCGCAGATGCGCGAATACCCCATCCTTCTTTGTCCGGTCGCATCTATTCCCGCTTTTCGCCACGGGGAGCGCAGTTGGAGCATTGATGGCCAGACCGTGCAGTATCTCGATGCATGGAGCTACAGCGAGTGGTTCAATCTGCTGGGAACTCCAGCGGCAGTTGTCCCCTTCGGCCAATCAAAGGAAGGCTTGCCAATCGGCGTGCAGATCGTCGCGCGTCCGTGGGAAGAGGAGTTAGTGCTCGCGGTTGCCGCCGAAGTCGAAGCACAACGGGGAGGATGGCAGGCTCCAGACATTGACCGTTGCGCTTAAGTTATTTTCCTTCGCCCAACGCTAGGCCTAGCGAGTGTCTGACTGTGGCATAATCTCTTGCAGCGACCACGCTCAAGGCTAAACAGATTCTTGATGTCCGGAAGATCGCCATCCAGGGGTTCCTTAAGCCGCGCTTTTCCATGGCTGCTCGTTTTCTTGTTCGTTTCCGCCATTTATCTTTATACCTTTCCTCAGCCAAACGTTTTCTACGCTGCAGTCGTCTTACTGCACGCCCTTGCGGGCGTCATCGCAACTCTTCTCTTGGTTGTTTTTCTTTTCCGTTTGCTTCGCAATGGAAGCATCGCCTCGCGACTTGGCTGGGCGCTGGTTGGCGCCGGAGCGGTGGTTGGGCTGATTCTGATCAAGACTGGGACGCCGCGAGTGGAGTGGAACCTTCTCTATGCTCACATGCTGCTGTCGCTCGCCGGCGGCGGCATCCTCTTTGCGGAATGGGCGGGGAAACGTGGTTGGTTGGGGCCGGGAATTAGTGCATCGATCATTCGCAGCGCGATTTGTCTGCTGGTGCTCGCTGGACTCGGGATAGGCGCCCGTTATCTGCGTGAAGCGCGCTGGCAAAATCAGGCGCGCATCGAGAATCCTTCGATGCCGCCCGCAACTATGAATGGGGAGGGAGACGGCCCCGATGGGCCATTCTTTCCCAGTTCTGCACAAGTCTATGGCGGACAGAAAATTCCCAGCAGGTTCTTCATGGAGTCCGACTCCTGCAAGCGCTGCCACGAGGACATCTACAATCAGTGGTTCAGTTCGGCCCATCATTTTTCGTCGTTCAACAATCAGTGGTATCGCAAGAGTATCGAGTACATGCAGGACACGATCGGTACTAAACCCTCCAAATGGTGCGGCGGATGCCACGATCCCGCCGTGCTTTACAGTGGATTGATGGATACGCCGATAAAGCAGATCGTGCACCGTCCCGAGTCGCAAGCCGGACTTGGTTGCATGATGTGCCACTCGATCGCCGACGTGAAGAGCAGTATGGGGCAAGGGGATTTTTATCTCGAATACCCCAAGCTGCATGAAATGGCCGCGACTAAGAATCCGTTCGAGCGCATGTTGCACGATTTTCTGGTAAGGCTAAATCCGGAACCGCATCGCCGCGTGTTTCTGAAGCCTTTTATGCGGACCCAGACAGCGGAATTCTGCTCCAGTTGCCACAAGGTTCATCTCGACGTTCCGGTCAACCACTACCGCTGGATCCGCGGCTTCAATGAATACGATAACTGGCAGGCGAGCGGCGTATCGGGGCAAGGAGCACGATCTTTTTATTATCCCGCCAAGCCTTCGCAGTGCGCCGATTGCCACATGCCGCTGACTCGTTCGAGCGATCAGGGGAACGTCGACGGTCTCGTCCATTCTCATCGTTTTCCGGCGGCGAACACGGCGCTGCCGACCGCGAACGAAGATGCCGAGCAGCTAAAACTGACTGAGGATTTCCTGAAGAACGGGATTCTCAGCGTGGATATTTTCGCACTTTCCCCGGCGCAGGCTCAGGTGAAGTCGGGCGTCGCAAACCAGTCGGACTTTTCTACGACTTTCGCCGTTGGCGAGGAGGCGGAGACAAAGATTACTCCGAGCAACCAAGCAGCGCTGCCGGTTACTGCGCCGCTGAGCCGGGTGCAGCCAACCGTCCGGCAAGGCGATACGGTGCGCGTGGATGTTGTGGTCCGTACCAAGAAAATCGGGCACTTCTTTCCTGGCGGCACGGTCGATGCCTACGATACCTGGCTCGAACTGAAAGCCACGGACGATAAGGGACAAATCATATTTTGGAGTGGAAGCGTCGAGGACAACGGCAAAGGCCAGGTAGAAAAGGGCGCTCATTTCTATCGCTCCCTGCAAGTGGATGCGCATGGCAATGGCATCAAGAAGCGTAATGCATGGGCCACTCGGGCTGTAGTCTACGTGCATCTGATTCCGCCGGGAGCGGCAGACACGGTTCACTACCGCCTGCACATTCCGGACAATTTGGGCAATAAAATCACGTTGCACGCGCGCCTCTGCTATCGGAAGTTCGCGTGGTGGAACACGCAGTTTTCATTTGCTGGCGTCCCCGATTCGAATCAGACAGACGCGAAAGTCACATCTGATTACGACGATAGAACGTTCACGTTCGCTGGATCACTCAAAGGAGTATCAGCGAAAGAGGAAAAAATCCCTGATGTTCCGATCGTGGCCCTCGCGGAAGACGAAGTCACGCTGAACGTAGCCCCTCGCAATGGCCCTGTACCTGAACCCAAAACGGTTTTGCAGGCTGACGACTGGCAGCGCTGGAATGATTACGGTATTGGTCTGCTGCTGCAAGGGGATCTCAAAGGCGCACAGGCAGCCTTCGAGAAGGTGACGGAGATTGTCCCAATGAATCCCGACGGCTGGGTGAATATTGGACGCGCGGCCGTACAGGAAGGCGACATGGATCGTGCCCGCACGGTGCTCGCGAAAGCATTGTCGCTGAGTCCAGGCCTGGCGCGAGCCCACTTCTTCTATGCGAAAGTTTTGCGCAGCGATGGCCACTATGATGATGCTGCCGATCAGCTGCGCAAGGTTCTCGCACAGTATCCGCGAGATCGCGTCGCACTGAACGATCTGGGACGCATTTTGTTTCTTCAACGCAAATATGCAGATGCGGTGAACGTGCTACAGGCAGTTCTCGCGGTTGATCCAGAAGATTTGCAGGCGCACTACAACTTGATGCTTTGCTACAAAGGCCTGGGAGATGAGAAGCAGGCCCACGAGCACGAAGTGCGCTATCTGCGTTTCAAGGCCGATGAAGCTGCGCAAGCGATCACCGGGCCGTACCGCCAACTGAATCCCGAGGACAACAACGAGCGGCAAGCCATCCACGAACATGTGTCTGTGCCGCTGGTTTCAGGTCGTGCGCCTCTTGAACCCGTCCGCGCGGAGCGAGGCACGGCGAAGCAAACCGCGTCGGCAGGGGCCTCAAGATAATGCACAAGGCGCTCGTGTCCCTATTTTTGTTAATCGCGTCCGCGACCGCGCAGCAAATCCAGTTTCGCGACATCACGGCGCAAGCCGGAATCCATTTTGTCCACAACAACGGCGCTTTCGGGAAAAAGTATTTGCCCGAGACTATGGGTGCGGGTTGTGCCTTCATCGATTACGACAACGATGGCTGGCCTGACATTCTCTTGGTAAGCAGCGAAGACTGGCCGGGGCACAAGCGCACCGACTCCACGCTGAAGCTCTATCACAACAACCACGATGGCACGTTTACCGATGTGACTCGCAAAGCTGGCCTCGCGGTTTCGATGTACGGCATGGGCGTCGCGGTGGGCGATTACGACAACGACGGCTACGACGATCTCTTCATCAGCGCTCTCGGGCAAAGCCATCTGTTTCACAATAACGGCAACGGCACTTTTGCCGATGTGACGAAAACCGCGGGATTGTGGGGGCCGAGCGAGTTTTCCACCAGCGCTGCCTGGGTGGATTACGATCGTGACGGAAAATTGGATCTGGTAGTTGCGAATTATGTGCAGTGGTCGGAAAAAGGCGATCTGTACTGTACTCTCGACGGCGCGCACAAGTCCTATTGCACGCCAGAGTCGTACAAGGGTTCCTCCGCCAGGCTGTGGCACAACCTGGGCAGTGGAAAGTTTGAAGACGCCACGCAGAAGGCCAAGTTCTACGATCCGACTTCAAAGAGCCTGGGCGTGGCCATCGTCGACTACAACGGAGATGGCTGGCCGGATATTCTGCTGACGAATGACACGCAGCCGAATAAGCTTTACCTCAACAAACACGACGGCACTTTTGAAGAGAAGGCCGTGTCCGCGGGAATCGCCTTCAGCGAGGACGGTGTAGCCCGCGCGGGCATGGGCGTGGATGCCGCCGATTACGATCGTTCCGGCCGCCCGAGTTTTATTATTACCAACTTCGCCAACCAGATGCTTTCGCTTTATCACAACGAAGGCAACGGACTGTTCGTGGACGAGGCACCGCAGTCGGAGGTTGGACGCGCCACTTTGGTGACGCTGGGCTTCGGCTGTTTCTTTTTTGACTACGACAACGATGGCTGGCTCGACATATTCGTGGCCGATGGACATATTGAAAACGAAATCGAACGGGTACAGAAGCGGGTGAGTTACGCGGAACCGCCACATGTGTTTCGCAACCTGGGTGGGGGAAAGTTTCAGGAAGTGACAGCTTCTCTAGGGTCCTCGTTCGCCGCTCCGAAAGTGGCCCGCGGCGCGGCTTACGCGGATATCGATAACGATGGGGCACTCGATGTGCTGATCACCACCAATGGTGGCCGAGCATACCTGTTCCACAACGAAGGCGGAGAAAACCACAGTTTGCGCGTGAAACTGGAAGGTACGAAGTCGAACCGTGATGGCATCGGAGCGGTCGTGCGCTTGACCTCGGGCGGGGCGGACAACAAAAAAGATCAGCAGTGGCAGATGGTGCATAGCGGATCGAGTTATTTGTCCCAGAGCGAACTGGTGTTGACGTTCGGTGTGGGTGAAAAAACTAAAGCCGATTCGATTGAAGTGCAGTGGCCCAGCGGGCAAGTGGAGAAGCTCTCGAACGTGATTGCAAACCAGACGATCACGATTCGAGAAGGCAAGGGTATAGTGGCGAATAAAGCCTATAGCAAGCCTTGGACATTTGCCGCGCGCAAGTAGAGCCGCGGTCGTACCGTGACACTTCGAATCCCACCGCCCTCAGGCCCGATTTCCTTTGTGTACCTCCGTGTCCTTTGTGGTTAACTTGTTGTTGCATGACAAAGAAGATTTTCTTCGTTTGTGCCGGCGTCGTTTTGGCAGCGATTGCCATCTTCGCCGCCGCCCCGCAAAATGCTACTCCTGCAAGACCGGATAACTCTGCCGAAGCCGCCCGCCTCAACAATCTCGGCGTCGCTTATATGAACCAGCAACTTTTTGAAAAGGCGCTGAAGGCGTTTGAACAGGCTGCCGAACTCGATCCCAAATTCACGATTGCGCCGATGAATCAGGGTATCGCGGCGCTCAACCTCGGACGGATCGATGCCGCCAGGAAATTTCTTGAGCAAGCAGCGAAGCAGATTCCCAGCGATCCCCACGCTTGGTACAACCTCGGCATGTTGGAAAAGAATTCCGCGGATTCGCAAGCCGCGGTCGCCGCGTTCCGCCGAGTCACCGAGATTGATCCGAATGATGCGGACACGTGGTATTTTCTGGGAGCCTCGTACGCCCAGAACAAACAATATGCCGAAGCCATCGACGCTTTCCAACATGCGCTGAAACTCAATTCGCTGCACGCCTCCGCCGAATTCGGACTCTCTCGCGCCTCTCAACAGTCAGCTGATCTCACCCAGGCTCGCGAACATCTCACCCGTTTTCAATACATCACGCAAAACAAGTTGGGCTCGCCGATCAGCCTGGCCTATGGAGAACAGGGAAAATACTCGCTGGCGGAAGAGTCGCCCGCGGCTCCGGCAAAGGTTCCGCCGGCCATCGAAGTGCACTTCGTGGAGACGACCGATCAGGCTGGGCTGCTGACAAGACCCTCGGCCGCCAAGGATATTAATTCTTACTTGGGGCCCGGCGCGTGCTTTCTGGACTATGACAACGATGGCCGCATCGACATCTTTCTGCCCGGCAACGGCAAGGAAGGAGGAATGTCGCTGTACCACAATCTCGGCAATGGCAAGTTCGAAGAAGTAACCAAGAAGGCAGGCCTCGATCCCGCATTGCGCGCAACTAATTGCACCACTGGCGACTATGACAACGATGGCGCCACTGATCTTGCTGTGAGTCTCAACGGGCGGGTGGTTCTTCTCCATAACGAGAAGAATGGCACGTTTAAAGATCTCACCGAGGCTGCGGGCATCAAAGGCGAAAGCTTCGACGCCGGGTTAACTTTCATCGACTACGATCACGACGGAGATATTGATCTGTATGTTACCGGCAACACTGTCCCGCCGGGAACGCTATCCAGCAAACCGACAGGCGCGAATGTGATGTGGCGTAACAACGGCAACGGTACATTTACCGACGTTACTCAGTCCGTTGGCCTTGAGGGTGACACGCCGAATCATTCTGCCGTTGGCACGGATTACAACAATGACCGTGCCGTGGACATTGCCACAACCGGGGCGGGTTCTGGAACAGGGAGCGTCCAGCGGAATGGGTATCTGGGAACGCTGATTTACGAAAACCCGCGGGAAGGCAAATTCGTCAGACGTGCGCTCTGGTCGTCTCCCATACCCTCCGAGACTGCGGGCGTCGCAGTCCTGGATTTTAATCAGGACGGTTGGATGGACATTGCATTCAGCCATCGGGGCAAGCCGGCTCTCACCCTCTGGCTCAACAATCAGGGGAAAAGCTTCGAGCCAGTCACTCTGCCTTCCACCGATTGGGTCCGTGCCTACGGCATTGCTGCCATCGACTATGACAACGATGGCTGGGTTGACCTCGTCGCCGTCGGCGAAACTGCGGGCGGTAAGGGCGAGGTGCGTCTGTTCCGCAATCTCGGGCCGGACGGTTTCAAGGACGTTACGGTTGACGTCGGCCTCGAAAAAATCAGTTTGAGAGATCCACGCGCCATCATCACTGGTGACTACGACGGAGATGGCGCTACTGACTTGCTGATCACGCAGAATCACGGGCCAGCTGTCTTGCTGCGGAATGAAGGTGGGAACAAGAACCACTGGCTTCGCCTGAATCTGAAAGGGCTGGCCGACAACAAGAGCGCGATTGGAACCAAAGTCGAAGTTTTCGCCGGAGGGAATCGGCAGAAGTTCGAGATCGCGGGATCGTCCGGTTATCTTGGGCAGAATTCGCCGTATCTTACCGTCGGCCTCGGGCAAGCGACCCAAGCTGATGTCGTCCGCATGCTCTGGCCGACAGGAATTCTGCAGGATGAAGTCGAAGTCGCTGCCGATCGCGAACAGAAGTTCATGGAAATCGATCGCCGCGGAAGTTCGTGCCCCACCCTTTTCGTTTGGGATGGCGAACGTTACAAGCTAGTCGGCGACATGCTCGGCGCGGGTGTGGTCGGGCACTGGGTTGGGCCAGGCCAGCGCAACATCCCACGCCCGACGGAATACGTGAAAGTGGATCGCAATGCGATTCGGGAAAAAGACGGCAAGCTTAGCTTCCGCTTCATGGAGCCCTTGGAAGAGGCGGTGTATCTCGATCAAGTGAAACTGCTGGCGGTCGATCATCCCGCGAACCTTGACGTTTATCCCAACGAATACTTCGCCAGCAATCCGCCTTACCCGCCCTTCAAAGTGGTATACAGCCGCGACGCGCGTCCTCCAGTGAGTGCGCGTGATGAACACGGTCACAACGTTTTGGCCGATCTGCTCGCGCACCGGTATTTCGGCGATTTCGAACTGCTGTCGTTTGCAGGTTTCACCAAGTTGCACAGTCTTGAACTCGATCTAGGCGAACCTTATCGCGGCGGGCCGCTCTGGTTACTCCTGCATGGGGAGATTGAATATTTCAGTGCGACTGGCATGTATGCGGCCGATCAGTCCGGAGTGCAGGGCATCGCGCCTTACGTAGAGGCACTCGACGCGAAAGGGGAGTGGTTGCGCGTGATCGACGACATGGGTTTTCCCGCCGGTGGGCCGCGCACTATGACTGCCGACCTGAGCGGTCGCCTGCCCGAGGGCACGCAGCGCATCCGCATCTCGACCAACCTCCAGATCTATTGGAACAGCATCCTGATCGATCGCACCAGTCAGGATCAGGACGCTCGTCTCACGCCGGTTCCGCTTGCTCACGCTGACGTGCGTTTTCATGGATTTCCGCTGAAGATCGAAGGCAACCCGCCGGGCAACGTTATGTACGTGTATGAAAAGGCCAGCCCGACCGGGCCATACACGCGTCCTGCGGGAAATTACACACGTTACGGTGATGTGCTTCCGCTGCTTACTTCGCTTGATGACCGGCTGGTCGTTTTCGGATCGGGTGATGAAGTTGCTCTGGATTTTGATCCGTCGAAACTTCCTGCCTTGCCTAACGGTTGGGTTCGGGACTACTTCTTCGTGGCAAATGGTTACGAGAAAGATATGGACTTCTACGCCTACGATTTCAGTAGCGTCGATCCGCTTCCTTTCAGCACGATGGGCAGATATCCGTACCCTTCCGACCAAATATTTCCGCTCGACGACGCTCACTTGAACTACATTCTCGAATACAACACGCGTTACATGTCGGGAAATGAATCGCAACGCTATCGGTTCGACTACGCTTCGCCAAAGTGAGTGAACCGATGTACTGCTTCCCGTCCAGTTGCCTGATGCGCCGCGGCACTAACTTCACAACGATTCGCTGAATGAAATCGTTTTAACAGTTGACAGTTTGGCTGCGGCATAATCCAATACCCGCACATGGCATCCGCTTCCACTGGCAACCCTGGCGCCGCGCGTCTGCGGCGAACCTTGACTCTTTGGGACCTGATTCTTTACGGCGTCATCGTGATCCAGCCGGTCGCGCCGTTGTCCGTTTTCGGCGTGCTCAGCGATCGCGGCCGTGGACACGTGGTCACCACGGTCCTGATCGCGATGGTGGCCATGCTGTTTACCGCCATTAGTTACGGACGCATGGCGCGGGCTTATCCCAGTGCCGGGTCGGCATTCACTTATGTGGGTCAGGAAATCAATCCAGCACTGGGTTACGTCACCGGGTGGAGCATGGTGATGGATTACATGCTGAATCCGATGATCTGCACCGTCTGGTGCAGTCAGCAAGCGCACGTATTTGCTCCCGGAGTTTCGTACACGTTCTGGGCCATTTTCTTTGCGCTGGTTTTTACCGGGCTCAATGTGCAGGGAGTGAAAACTTCCGCGCGGGTGAACACCGGGTTGGCTGCGGCGATGGGTGTGGTGATCGTGATTTTCTTCGTGGCCGCGGCGCGATACGTCTTTGGACATCCGCACGGCGACTCTGGTTTCTTCACTCGTCCTTTCTACGATCCGCAGATGTGGAACACGAAAGCGGTACTGGGCGGCACTTCGATCGCTGTACTCACCTACATTGGTTTTGACGGCATCTCCACGCTCTCGGAGGAAGCCGAGAACCCACGGCGCAACATTTTGTTGGCCACTGTGCTCACTTGCCTGGTCATCGGTATTCTTTCCGCCGCCGAAGTCTATGCCGGGCAGTTGATATGGCCGGCGTCGCAACCGTTCCCCAACGTCGATGCGGCATTCACTTTCGTCGCTGCGCGCGCCTGGCCGCCCCTGCTCGCGATCGTCGGATTCACCCTGCTGGTGGCAAATTTCGGTTCCGGCATGGGATCGCAATTGGGCGCGGCCCGCTTGTTGTATGGCATGGGGCGCAGCAACGCCCTGCCGAAATCATTCTTCGGGGCGGTCGATCCGAAGTACCATGTGCCTCGCAACAATGTGTTGTTTGTGGGCGTGATCGCGCTGGGCGCTGCGCTGCTTGTCAACTACGACTTGTTCAGTTACGGCCTGGGCGCGGAGATGCTGAACTTCGGAGCGCTGATCGCTTTCATGGGTGTCAACGCGGCGGCGTTTGTCCGCTACTATCTGCGAAGCGACGAAAAGAAAATGACGAATCTGATTCCGCCGGTTGCAGGATTCTTGATCTGTTTGCTGCTCTGGCTGAACCTGAGCCGCCCCGCTAAGATCGCGGGCACCGTTTGGATGGTGGTCGGTATCGCTTTCGGAGCGTGGAAGACGAAGGGTTTCCGCAGCAACCTCGTGGATTTCGAGCTTCCGCCGGAAGAGAGTTGAGCGCTTTCAGATCCAACCCTCGGGTTCTCCGCGCGCTCCGCGATTCAAGACTTTGGGTTTATCCGGGTCTTATCAAAACCTTAGAACGCAGAGGTCCCTGAGAACAGCCGCAGAGGGCGCGGAGCGCTTCGCAGGCGCTTAGTTTATAATGAAAAACTCGCCCTTGTATCCCGGAGTGATAAGACGATGATTAGATTTTTGCAAACCCCTGGCCCGATCAAGAAGGTAGTTCTTGGCGGCCTGCTGACCATTATTTCTGTTTTCATGGTGATCACCCTGGTCCCTGGTTTTGGTAGCACCGACTTCTTTGGTAGCGCACCCTCTCGGGGAGTCGTGGCCAAGGTAGCCGGGGCGGATATCACCAGCCAGGAGGTTCAGCGCCAGGCCCGGGAGATGGTGCGCCAGCAATTCCCGCGCGGCGGAGCCCAGGCCTCCATGTTGCTGCCGTTCTTTGCCTCGCAGGCGGCGCAGCAATTGATCCAGCGGCAAGCCATTATTGCGGAGGCTCAACGTCTCGGATTCCGGGCGACCACCGAGGATGTGCGCGACGAACTACAGCACGGCCGCTATGCCCAGGCGCTTTTCCCTGGAGGCAACTTCATCGGGCAAGCCGAGTACGAGGAATTGCTGCAACAGCACGACCTCACCGTTTCCGTGTTTGAGCAGGGCGTGAAGGACGAGATCCTGATTGATAAGCTGCGCAGCCTGATTTCGGGCGGCGCCATGGTCTCCGATGCCGAGGTGCGGCAGAAATTTGAGAAAGAGAACACCAAGGTCAAGTTCGACTATGCAGTGCTGCGCAAGGATGACATTCTCAAAGGGCTGCATCCCACCGATCCCGAATTAAAGGCCTTCTACGATCGCAACAAGGCGACCTACAACAACTCGATTCCGGAGAAACGCAAAGTCAAGTACGTGGTCATTGATACCGCAAAACTTCAAGCCGAGGCTCAAGTCAGCCAGCAGGATCTCCAAAGTTATTACGATCAGCATCGTGACGAGTTTCGCGCGGCCGAGCAAGTGAATGTTCGGCAAATCCTGATTAAGACTCCGCTGGCGGGTCCGGACGGAAAGGTTGACCAGAAGGCAGTCGATGATGCGCGCAAGAAGGCGGACGACGTGCTCCAGCAGTTAAAAGCCGGGGCGAAGTTCGAAGACCTGGCCAAGAAGTATTCGGAAGACCCGAGCAGCAAGGATGGAGGCTCGGTGGGATGGATCAAGCGGGGAGGCTTTCCCGTTGCCGAAGTGGACAAGGCTGCTTTTTCGTTGGCCAAGGGTGGAACCAGCGACGTGATCAATGCGGGCTATGCGTTCGTCATTCTTCGCGTGGAAGATAAGCAGGACGCTCACCTCAAGACGCTGGCAGAAGTAAAAGATCAGATTGAGCCGCTCATCAAACAACAGAAGGCTCAGCTGGCTGCTGATTCCGCGGCCACCGCACTGCTCGCTCAAGCCCGGACCGGTGGCCTGGACAAAGCGGCGGCCGCGAAGGGCATGCCCGTGATCGCAACCGACTTTATCAGCCGAACGGATTCGCTGCCCGGCATCGGCAATTCACCGCAGTTTAGCGAGGCGGTGTTCAATGCGGCGGAAAAGTCTCCGCCCGACCAGGTACCAGTTTCGCAAGGTTTTGCGGTATTCGAATTGGTAGCCATCAAACCGCCGGCTACGCCGACGTTTGAAGAAATCCGCAGCCGCGTGGAAACCGAATTCAAGAACGAGAGATCAGGAACTCTGTTGACGCAGAAGACCCATGAACTCTCCGATCGCGCCAAGGCAGACCACGATTTGAAAAAAGCCGCCAAAGAACTCGGCGCCACTATGAAGACCAGCGATTTCGTGCCGCCGGATGGGCAGGTTCCAGATATTGGTTCGATGTCCGGAGCCGCTGCCGTTGCTTTCAGCCTTAAACCGGGCGAGATCAGTGGCCCGATCGACAGTGGCAATACCGGAGTTGTGTTGGCGATTCTGGAAAAACAATCGCCTACCGACGCGGACTTCGCCGCCAAGAAGGATCAGATCCGCGATGCGCTGGTGCAGACCAAGCAATCCGAATTGTTCGGCCTGTTCATGGCGAACCTGCGCGAGCGCATGGAAAAGTCGGGAAAGATCAAGATTAACGAACAAGAGATGAAAAGCTTGACCAAGCAGCAGGCGGGGGGCGAAGAGGGCGAGTAAGAAAATCGCGCTTGCAATGACGGTCGAAGTTTGCATCCGGTAGATTCCGCGTTGTAGAGAATTGTCGAGCGAGTGGGAGAACCAATCTCGCCTCGGTCCTGTTCATAGCCTCATAAATCAGACGGAACAGTAGTCAAATGTCATTCCCGCGGTTGACCGGAATTCTGCTTCACCCCATCTCGCTGCCGTCACGCGGCGGCATTGGGGATTTCGGCCCATGCGCCTACGAGTTCCTCGATTTCCTTGCATCCGCGCGGCAAGGGTTGTGGCAGGTGTTGCCGCTGGGACCGCCTGCGAACGGAAATTCTCCGTATTCTTCGACCTCGGCCTTTGCCGGCAATCCTTTGCTGATTAGCTTAGAGCGCCTCGCCACGCATGGTTGGATCGAGGCGTCGCAGTTGCGTGACCTTCCAGATTCCGCGGGACTCATCGACTATGACCAGGTTCATGAACATAAGCTTCCCCTGCTGATGGAAGGGGCTCGTAAGTTTTTGGATTCCGCTTCCGGAGCCGCGAGGTCTCGCTTCGAGCGATTCCGAGGCGAAAATGAGTGGTGGCTAGAAGACTTTGTGCTCTACGACGCTTTACGGGCTCGCTATCGCAAGCAATCCTGGAACGCTTGGCCGCTCGAACTGGCGCGCCGGGAAGCGGCGGCGCTGGAAACGGCTCGCACGGAACTAGCCTCAGAGATGGCTGTTCGCAGGGTCATCCAATTCTTTTTCTACGAGCAATGGCGTGCTTTGCGTCTCTACTGCGCGCAAAAATCAATCCGCGTAGTTGGCGACATTGCCATCTTTGTGGATTACGACAGCGCCGACGTGTGGGCAAATAGAGAATTGTTTCGTCTGAAAGCCGATCTCGGACCCGAGGCTGTTTCAGGCGTGCCTCCCGATGCGTTCAGCGCCACCGGCCAGCGCTGGGGAAATCCTCTGTACGACTGGAACGCAATGCGTGCGGAGGGCTACAAGTGGTGGGTAGAGAGGTTGCGTTGGGCCACGCAGACTTGCGACTTCATCCGCCTCGATCATTTCCGCGGCTTCGCACAGTTCTGGGAGATTCCCGCCAGCGAACCTACCGCGATCCATGGCCGTTGGGTAGATGGTCCCAGAGACGAACTGTTTAACAAGCTGCGCGAAGAACTGGGCGGCCTGCCATTCTTTGCCGAGGATCTGGGTTACATTACTCCGGACGTGCACGAACTGCGCGAGCGTCATCAGATTCCGGGCATGGCGGTGTTGCAGTTTGGCTTTAGCGATCCCGGTGCACATGTGTATCTGCCGCATCGCCTCAATCGCGATCGTGTGGTCTACACCGGCACTCATGACAATGACACAACTCTCGGCTGGTGGAAGTCGGGCACAAGCGATCAGGAACGCCGCGCGGTGGAGAGTTATCTCGGACATTCTGAAGATGGTGTCAATTGGGCCTTCATCCGCGCTGCCCAGGCTTCCGTCGCAAGTTTTTCCATCGTCCCTCTGCAGGATGTGCTGGGGCTTGGAAGTGAAGCGCGCTTGAACACTCCCAGCGTCACGAACGGTAACTATCGTTGGCGTTATCAGCCAGGATCGCTCACGCGCGAACTGGCAGAGAGGCTGGCGAGCCTCGCGGAAGTGGCTGATCGCCAGGCACAATCAGTTCCAGTGCCGCCGGAAGAGGACTTCGTCGCGTGAACTAATCATGAAGAAGAACGCCGAGTTGGGAGCATTCTCTGCGTATCGCCTGTGGTCTCTGTTGCCGAGGGTCGAGGCGTCGCGTTTGCCAGACCTACTCATGTTTGCGGCAGCCGTCGCCATCTTCTACGGCGTTTTGGTGGTCGGGCGAACCTGGCTCGGCCCATTTACTCCCTCGGTTGAAATTTCACAGAGTCCACTGGCGCTTCCTGCCTACGCCGGCTTGTCGCTGTTGCGCATCACGCTTGCATACGTCCTGAGCTTGGCGTTCACGCTCGTCTACGGCTATATCGCCGCCTATAACGCCAAGGCTGAGCGTTTCATGATTCCGCTGTTGGACGTCTTGCAATCCATCCCCGTGCTGAGCTTTTTGCCCGGGGTGATGCTGGCCATGGTTGCGCTATTTCCGAGCCGCCAGTTAGGTGTCGAACTCGGTGCAATTCTCCTGATTTTCACCGGGCAAGTCTGGAACATGGCTTTCAGTTTTTATGCTTCGCTGAAAAGCATTCCGCGAGAGATGCGCGAAGCCGGCAAAATTTACGGTTTCAGTTGGTGGCAGCGTTTCACTGAAATCGAATTGCCATTCGCCGCGATTGGCCTGGTGTGGAACTCGATGATGTCGGTGGCCGGTGGATGGTTTGCACTAATGGCCTGCGAGATGTTCGTGCTTGGCTCGCGAGACTTCCGCTTACCCGGCTTAGGGTCATATTTGCAAACAGCCGCCAGCGCCGGAGACACGCGCTCGATCTTGTTGGGCGTCTTCACCATGATCGCTGTAATCGTGCTGCTCGATCAATTCGTCTGGCGGCCGGTGATCGCGTGGGCGGAGAAGTTCAAGGTCGAGCAAGTGGAAAGCGCGGAGGTGCCCCACTCCTGGGTACTAAACCTCGTGCAGCATTCACACATCCTGGCGCAGCTGGAAACAAAAGCCATCTTCCCGTTGCGTGAGTCTCTCATGTCGTATTTCTCCAGGCGGCACCGAGCGGAGCCCGTCGCCGGAGGGGGACCGCGCTGGAAGACTTGGGTGCTCGGCATTCTGGGTGTCGTCGCCTTGGGCCTGACGGGATATGCTGTGGTGCGAGTTGCGATCCTGCTGACCGGTCTCGATCACTCCGAGGTGTCGGAGTTGGGACGAGGGCTGGGCGCCACATTTCTTCGCGTCATCGCGGCCCTGCTGATTGGCGCAGCCTGGACAATTCCAGTAGGGGTAAAGATTGGATTCAGTCCGCGCCTGGCTCGGGTGGCGCAACCGTTGGCTCAGATCGCTGCATCTGTCCCGGCGAACGCGTTTTTTCCGGTCATCCTGCTGATCCTGATTCGTCTGGGCGGAGGACTCGGCATCGGGTCGATCCTGCTACTTCTGCTCGGAACGCAGTGGTACATTCTGTTCAACGTCATCGCCGGAGCAATGGCGATCCCGACCGACTTGAAGGAAGTTTGCTCGGTGTGCCGCATTAGCGGGGTGGAACGCTGGCGCAAGCTCATCCTTCCGGGAATTTTTCCTTATCTCTTGACTGGCATGGTTACCGCGTCAGGAGGCGCTTGGAATGCCAGCATCGTCGCCGAATATTTTCATTTCAAGGGGCAGACATTTTCTACCATCGGTCTTGGTTCGACGATAAGCCGCGCCACCGACAGCGGAAATTTCGACCTGCTGATCGCAGCCACGATCGTCATGGCGGCCATGGTCGTCACGGTCAATCGCTTGGTTTGGCGGAGGCTTTACCGGCTTGGTGAAACTCGCTTTCGGCTGGAAAGCTAAAAAAGCCGGGATCTTTCGATCCCGGCTGCAGTTGGCTGGTTGCCCGGATAAAATTGAAACGCTTGCGCGGCGTGGGCGAAGCGGGAGTCGCGCGCCGAAATCCTGAGCGTGCGAGGGACCCGCTAAGCGCTCCTTCGCGGACGCACGGTCAAATCCCGAACCTGGGTCAAGATGCTCGACATCTGCATTCCATTCAACTGGTTCACGAAGGGCAGAATCTCCGCGATAAACGGATCCTGCATCAGTTCGCGGACTTCTTCCTGTCGATTGCGCTCGCCGCCGCTAAGCAGATCAGGCACCGTGACCTCAAGCGCCTTCGCCAGCCGTTCGAGCGAAGACAGAGTGGGAGTCGCCTTCTCGTTTTCGATCTTGGAAACGTAAGTTCGCGGCACGGACATACGCGCCGCGAGTTGCCGCTGGCTGAGTCCATTGCGCAGACGCATCGACCGGATCGACGCCGCCAGGTGCAAATGTCCACGGCCGTGTCCGTTGGATGGCATCATCTGCGGCGGGGGCGGCGCCGCGACCACTTCGGGCTCGTCTTCATCCAACGAGAAATGGCAACGGCGGCAAAGATCGTTAGAAGTACGAAATTGGACAAGCAGGCATCGATCGCAACGGACGACTTCCCTGGAATCTACTGGGGCAAGAGTTGTGGCCATCTAAGGTGTGGGAGGGCCAGAGCGGGCTTCTCCTGGAACCGAGTGAACCAAACTAGATACGGTTCCCAACCTGCAGCGTAATCTGAGGTACAACCCCTGTGGATGTCAAGCACAATCTACGAGGAAAACTCGAAGTATGATATTGAGGAGCCAAAGTGGCACCGCAAAATCGGCGTGCCCTGTTAACAGTGGTGAGCGGGTGGTGGCAGGGCACGGCTTCATCCGTGCCACCGAAGCCCAGTACGCACGCGGCTTTAGGCGCTGGGTTGCGCAGTTGCGACGCAGTTAATAGTTGATGATTTATGCGAGTTCAGGGAGAAAATGACGATCGATCGCGAGTCCGCATGGGGTTTACTAACTGAGTTCACCCAGTCAGAAAGTTTGCGAAAACATGCTTTATCCGTCGAGGCGTGCATGCGTGCTTACGCACGAAAAATCGGCGGCAATGAAGACCTCTGGGGTATCGTCGGCCTGCTCCACGACTTCGACTACGACAAATATCCCAGCCTCGAAGATCATCCTTACAGAGGCAACGAAATTCTGAAAGAGCGCGGCTACCCGGAGGAAATCCGCAAGGCGATCATGTCCCACGCAGAATACACCGGCGTGACGCGGGACACGCCGATGGAAAAAGCGCTGTTTGCATGCGACGAGCTAGCCGGATTCATCACCGCAGTCGCCCTGATTAAGCCGGGAAAGTCTCTTGCCGAGGTAGACGCCAAGTCCGTGCGAAAGAGAATGAAAGACAAAGCCTTCGCCCGCAAAGTAAATCGGGACGACATCGTGAACGGCGCCTTGGACATGGCCGTCGATCTGGAAGCGCACATCACATTCTGCATTGAAGCTCTAAAGCCGATTGCGGATCAGCTGGGCCTCGGCGGGAGCGCGCCCAAATCGGCCTAATGATTTGCTGTTGTGTGGAGATGGTCTCTGACCTGTCCGGCCGGGCGACGCTCGCCTGTTAGTCGCATAGGCGCTCGTAGTTCGAGTTACCGCAGCGCCTCCGCCACCTTCCCACTCGCGATCAACTCCGCAATCCGCGCAAAATCTTGATACATCACTCGATCTTTATCCATCGCCGAACACACCGAACGAATGGCCGCATACGCTGCCAAGCCGCGCTTTCCGGTCTTAAGCGGAGCCACAAAATCCAGCGCTTGAGCGGCAGCCATAGCCTCAATCGCCATCGCATTGCGGGTGTTCTCGATGATCCGCTTCAGCTTCAGTGACGCGGTCATTCCCATGGAAACGAAATCTTCTTTGTTGCCGGAGGTAGTGATGGAATCCACCGAAGCGGGATGTGCCAGAATTTTGTTCTCACTCACGAGCGCCGCCGCCGTAACCTGCGGCATCATGAAACCGGAATTCAGTCCCGCGCCTGCAGCGAGAAACGGCGGCAGACCCTCATTGAGCGCGGGATTTACCAAGCGCTCTAACCTTCGTTCCGAGATGCCGGCCAGAGCGCTCAGCGCAATTCCCATAAAATCCAGGTCAAACGCCAACGGTTCACCGTGGAAATTCCCGCCCGAAATAACCTCGCCTTCGCCATCTGCTTGCGTCGGATTTTTGACAAAAACCAGCGGATTGTCCACCGCGGAGTTGACCTCAATCTCCATCACCTCGCGGCAGTGAGCCAGCGTATCGCGCACCGCCCCGTGTACTTGCGGCATGCACCGCAGGGAATAGGCATCCTGCACGCGACTGCACCCACGATGCGATTCGCGAATCTGGCTCCCCTCGAGCATGCGCCGCAGATTTTCCGCCGTTTTCAATTGGCCGCGGTGCGGGCGCGCCTGATGAATGCGTTCGTCAAAAGCGGCGTCCGTACCGCGCAACGCGTCGAGCGTAAGTGCGCCAATCACGTCGGCGGTATCCACAAGAATCTCGGCCGCAAGAAATGCCAGGATGCCCACCGCCAACATCCCCTGGGTCCCGTTGATCAGCGAAACTGCTTCCTTCGCTTCGAGCACAACTGGCTTAATCTGAGCTCGGCGCAAAGCTTCAGCCGCGGGGACGCGGGCGCCTTTGTCGTCCAAGCACTCGCCTTCGCCAATCAGCGCCAGCGCAAGATGGGCCAACGGAGCCAAATCTCCACTTGCCCCAACGCTGCCCTGCGATGGAACGAACGGTGTGACGCCGCGATTCAGCATCTCGCAAAGCGCGTCAATAATTTCGGCGCGCACACCGGAGAAGCCCTTGGAAAGCGAATTGGCCCGCAGCAGCATCATGGCCCGGACCTCAGCGGTTGCCAAGGCTTCGCCCACACCCACGGCATGCGACCGCACCAGGTTGACCTGCATTTCGCGAATCTGCTCGCCCGCAATGCGTACGTCGCTCAGTTTGCCCACGCCCGTAGTGATCGCATAGGAGACAGTGTTGCTGGCGACCAATGCGTCCACTACTGCGCGGGCTCGGTTCACCGCCGCCCTGGCAGCAGAATCAAGGAGCACGGGCCGACGCTCGACGGCGACCTCCCGCACCGCTTCCAAAGTCAAATCGTTGCCGTTAATGTGAAGTGCTTTCAATGGATCCGTCGATCACCTTCCAGATTAAACACGATTCTCAGTTGTCAGTTCCCATCGCCGCCCGGAATGCGCACATGTATTTTTCCGGCAGCGGTACTTTCTTCATTTCCGGATCAACCACTATGTGCGTGGTGTCGCCCTCAGCCAGCAGCGTTCCGTCATCGGCGCGCACCAACTCATATTCAAACTGCACCAGAGATTCACGGAGGTACTTCAAATGGGTGCGCACGATAACCTCATCGTCATAGCGAGCTGGAGCCTTGTAGCGACAACGCGCATCGATTACTGCGATGCCGCAACCATCTTTTTGCTCCATGTCACGGTAAGAAAAACCAAGTTGCCGCAACAGTTCTACACGGCCGATTTCGAACCACACGAAGTAATTGGCATGATAGACCACGCCCATCTGGTCCGTCTCAGCGTAGCGCACCCTCATGCGAGTCTCGCTGACTACCGGATGATGGTTCCCCCTTCGGCTCATTCGTCGCTCCAACGTGGTTTACGCTTTTCCAGGAACGACGAGATACCCTCGCGAAAATCGCTAGTGGCCCGGATCGCTGCATTCTCCCGCACCGCGGACCGTATTTGCGCATCGAGTTCAACTCGTGCATGATCGCTGAGCAAGCGTTTCGTGGACACGAGGGACGCGGGACTATTTTCCATGAGCTGCGACGCCAACTCCCGCGCGCGATCGAGCAACACTTCCTCCAGAACGATTTCGTTAATCAGACCGATGCGATACGCCTCATCTGCCCCAATGATTTTGCCCGTCAGCAACAGATCTCGCGCGTGTTTCTCCCCGACTTGACGAAGTAGAAAAGTCGAAACAATCGCTGGTACGAATCCGATGCGTACCTCGGTGTAACCGAACTTCGCGTCCGCCACGGCCAGAGTGAAATCGCAGAGGGTAGCAATCCCGCAACCCCCAGCGATGGCTGCCCCGTTCACGGCCGCAATCGTTGGCTTGGGAAAGTCATACAGCGAACGAAAGAGATGGGCCATGCTTTCGGAATCTTCCAAATTCTGCTCCGGCGACCTCCCCACAAGCGCCTTCAGATTCTCCAAGTCCATGCCCGAGCAAAATGCTTTCCCTGCTCCCGTGACAATGAGCGCCAGCGCAGATGACTTGGCAACATCGTCCAGCGCGGTCGATAACTCGTCGATCAATTCGTAACTGATCGCGTTGCGCTTATCCGGACGATTGAGGGTAATTGTGGCGACCCGCGAATCATGCGCCAGATGAATTGTTTTGTGATTCATGCCTGAGTTATTTCGTCATCCTTCAATCTGCTGCCGCCGAATTTGTGTACCGCGCCCCGATCTCTGACGTCGCCCGGAGAAGCACATCGAAACTCTTCAGTGACGGCAGAATCGCGCCGCGCGCCGTTAATGCTGCAATGACCTGCTCCGTCGCGACATTGCCGACCAAAGCATCCTGAGCGAACGGGCATCCACCCAGTCCGCCTAGCGCAGAATCGAATCGACGGCAGCCGACGTCGTACGCCGCCGTCACTTTTGCCGCAGCCTGATCGGGCCGGCTGTGCAAGTGCACGCCAATCTCCAGATAGTCATACTTCGAAATCACCGCGGAAACCAGTTCACCAATCTGCAGCGGTCCTGCCATTCCAACCGTGTCCGCCAGCGAGATCATCCGTATGCCGATGGATTCAAGCAGATCGACCGCATCGACAACCTCGCCTACATTCCATTGATCGCCATAGGGATTTCCGAACGCCATCGAGATATAAGCTACCGTATCCAGTCCAGCCTCTTCACCTTTACGTTTAATTTTCTCCAGTTCATCGATGGCCTCTTCGAGCGTCTGGCGCTGGTTGTTGTGCAAGAACGTCGGCGAAACCGAATAAGGGAATCCCAGTGTGCGCACTGCATTCGTACTGATGGCTCGCTGTGCGCCCTTTTCATTTACCACAATGCCGATAACCTCAACATCATCGGGAGGATCGAGTTCTTTCAAAACTTCCTCGGAGTCAGCCATCTGGGGTACGGCAGTGGGAGAGACGAAGGAAGCGGCATCGATGTGTTTGAATCCAGCGCTGATCAAAGCCCGCAGATACTCCAATTTGATGTGCGTAGGGATCTGCCCTCGTAATCCCTGCCAGGCATCCCGCGGGCACTCGATGAGTTTGACAGATTCAGACATTTAAAACCTTGATCACAGATTTACACAGATTCTCACGAGTAAACCTGCAATTGAAAACCCCGGTCTGATCAGTACGCATCCGCGTAAATCAGTGGCTAAAGAAGTTGGCCTACGTTTGCAGCACCCCAACCTTGAACTCCGCCACTTCCGGGTTCAGCGATGCCGCTTCCAGGGCTTGCGTGATCGCATCCCGCGTTTCGACCGGGTCGATAATTTTGTCAATCCACAACCGGGCTGCGCCGTACCGCGGATCTGTCTGCTCATCGTAGGTACGCTTCGTTGCTTCGTAAAGCTCTTTCTTTTCCTCTTCCCCCAACTTGTTCCCGCCGCGTTCTAATTGTTTGAGCTTGATTTCCACTAGAACACTCGCAGCCGAATCACCGCTCATTACCGCATAGCGCGCGGTTGGCCAGGCAAACAGAAAACGGGGATCATAAGCTTTGCCGCACATTGCGTAATGTCCGGCGCCAAACGATCCGCCAACTATCACAGTGATCTTCGGCACAACCGAATTTGAAACCGCATTCACCATCTTTGCGCCCGCTTTGATGATGCCGCTCCACTCCGCGTCGCGTCCCACCATGAATCCGTTTACATCGTGAAAGAAAATCAGTGGGATCAGGTTCTGGTTGCAATCCATGATGAAGCGGGCAGCCTTCTCCGCGGATTCGGTATAGATCACGCCGCCAAACTCGATCCGCTTACGTCCTTCGTGGTCGATCGCCTGCGCATGAAGTTTCTGGTTGGCGACGATTCCGACTGCAAACCCGCCGATGCGCGCATAGCCACAAAGCAAAGTCTTGCCGTATTCCGGCTTATATTCATCGAAGCGGCTGCCGTCCGCGATGCGCGCAACAACCTCCTTCATATCGTAAGGGCGTCCGGGTGAGGAATCATAGATCCCGTAGATTTCTTCCGCCGCCAGCGCCGGGTCTTCCGGCTTTTTGCGGTCCCACGGAGACTGCCGCCGATAGCCCCACTTCTCAACGATCGCGCGAATCCGCGCCAGGCAGGCTTCGTCATTGGGCTCACGGAAGTCCACCGTGCCGCTGATGGCCGAGTGCATGGCCGCTCCACCCAACTCTTCGGCGGAAATTTTCTGTCCGATGGCCGCTTGGACCAGAGCCGGACCCGCGAGGAAAAGTCCGCTGCCGTCCGTCATGAGCACGTGATCGCACATGACGGGCAAATATCCCCCGCCCGCCACGCACATCCCCATGATCGCAGCAATCTGCGGAATTCCCATGGCTGACATCACCGCGTTGTTGCGGAAGACACGTCCGAAGTCATCGGTGTCAGGGAACACATCCTCTTGCAAAGGCAGAAACACACCTGCGGAGTCTACTAGGTACATGGTCGGAATACGATTTTCGATGGCGATATTTTGCGCCCGAATGACCTTCTTCGAAGTCATGGGGAAAAATGCCCCAGCTTTTACCGTGGCGTCATTGGCGATGATCATTACCAGCCTGGTATGGATGCGTCCCAGCCCGGTGATCACTCCAGCGGCGGGTGCCCCACCCCATTCCTCGTACATGTTGTAGGCTGCGAACGATCCGATCTCAAAGAAACTACCGGCATCGACCAGAAGGTTAATGCGTTCGCGAGCCGTCAGTCGCCCCTTGTTATGTTGGCTCTCAATTGCCTTCGACCCGCCGCCCTCTCGAATTTTCTCTTCCTCGTTGCGCACCTGGGAAACCATGTCCGCCAGGAAACGCATGTTCGCTTCAAAGCGTGGAGAAGTAGCATCCACGCGCGTTTCAAGAACGCTCGAAGTCGAGGGCGTACTGAATTCGTTTCGGTCTGCCATGAAGGGGAACGGCGAACCACTTACGGTATAACAGTGGAGCCGCACCGTGCAAACAAAGTTCAGTTAATTCGCAGTCGTGCGTCTGAATTGTCGCGCTGCCTCAGCCACAGGAGACTCCGCCATTGCATCGACCAAACCATACCGCAATGCATCCCCGGCGTGTACCTTCGTGGCAGCCACGAACATCTCCAGGGCTTTTGTCCTTCCCATCAGCCGCGGTAACCGTTGGGTCCCGCCCCAGCCAGTGATCAAGCCGAGGGCCGAGCCCCGATGCCCGAGCATCGCGTCCGGCGAAGCGATTCGCTGGTGACAAGCGAGCGCCAGATCAAGTCCTCCGCCCATGCAGTATCCGGAGATCGCCGCACACACAGGTGCTGGAAATTTCTCCACCGCATTCATCAGCGCTTGGCCGATTCGAGAGAATTCGTACGCCTTTGGCGCGGTTAAGGCCGCAATCTGTCGAAGATCGGCTCCAACGGAAAAAAATCGATGATTCCCGGTGATGATCAACGGTTCCGGCTCGCACGCCAAGGCGCGGAACGCTTCAGTCAGCGCCAGAACGCATGCCTGAGTCAGACGGTTCATACCGTCGTCGGATTGCAAACGCAGTACGCGGATCCCGTCCTGAATTTCGATTTGAAAAAACTCAGCGGTTAGCACTTAGCACTTGGCCCATGCGAGTCGAACTGAAGCTCCCCAGGGCCAAGTGCTAAATGCCAAATGCTAAGCGCTTTTTTCAATCCACCGATCCAACCGGCAGCCGTCCTCGCTCAGCAGGAAGCTTCCCACCCCGAAGCACTCGCCAAAGATGCGATGCGACTCGGCATCGCGGGCCGCGCGTGTGATCCATTGCTTTCCGACCTGGTACTGAGTCGCGGTGAACCACTTCTGCGGCAGCACCTCGACCAGACCCGCTTGCAGATAGAAGACGTACAGCGCAAACGCCGGATCATCCTTTCCCTTCGCCGGGTAACTCGTGGGGACAATCAACTCATCAACCGAGCGCAACTCCGCCGGTACATCAATCTTGTGCATGCCAGGTGCGAGTCCAAGCAGGACCTCAAAGTCCGCAAGTGGAGGCGTGGCAGCATAGATGCGCTCGGACGATTGCTTAAACCATCCGGCCAGCTCCGTGAGATCGAAAGCTTTGAGTTGGCCAGGATCAAACGAGGCCAGGCGGATGCTTCGTCCCTCCGGACACCAGATGCCGAGTTGTGAGGGTGGAACGAAGAACGGACGGCAGTATGTATTCAATGCCAGGCGAGGGTTGTCGGGTTGCTGCACGAGGGCAAGTGAAATCACGTAACCCAACGGACCTTCGCTTCCGTGATGGGTCCACGCGAAGCGCTGACCGGACGCGGAATTCACTCGAGGGAAAGTTTTCCAATACCAAGGAGCGGGTCCGATTGTGCGCGCGAGAACGTCGCGCAGGCGGGAAGTACCGATCTCTGTCATCAGCCGGCCGTCGGCACTGTGCGCGGCTTAATATTGCCACGAATGAATTGCACGATAGCGTCCATGGATGTGCCTGGCTGGAAAATAGCGGCAACACCGATTTCTTTCAGGTGAGCCACGTCCTGATCAGGAATGATGCCGCCGACGACTACGATCACGTCGTCCATCTTGTTTTGCTTGAGCAGATCCATCACCCGCGGGACGATAGCGTTATGGGCGCCCGAAAGAATCGACAGCCCGATGACGTGGACATCTTCCTGAACGGCGGCGCTCACAATCATCTCCGGAGTCTGACGTAGGCCGGTATAGATGACTTCCATCCCGGCATCGCGCAGCGCGCGGGCGATCACCTTCGCGCCACGGTCGTGCCCGTCCAGGCCAGGCTTCGCGACCAGCACACGGATTTTCTGCTCAGTGGGCATTTATCGTTGCAGAGCGAACGCTTAAGGATACAACAGCGACAGGGAAATCAACCAATCGAATGAAGAGAAACCTACGGAGTGATTCCCGGCTTTCCTTTGTGGACCTTCGTGTCCTCTGTGGTTAACGATTTTCTCGTTACACCGTCTTTACATCCAAACTTCGCCACAAATACCAGCAAGCGACACTGCGATAAGGCTCCCATGCTTTTGCGATCTTCTCCATCTGCAGAGGTTTGGGTAGTTTGCGTTTGTTGTAGTGCTTCTTGATCGCCATCTGGACGCCGAAATCGCCCGTGGGCAGGACGTTTGGCCGCTTCAGCGTGAACATCAGAAACATGTGTGCCGTCCAAACTCCGACGCCTTTGACCTGCGTCAAGTGCTCGATGACCTCCTCGTCGGTCATCTCCGGCAGATGAGCGAAGTCCAGTTCGCCACGAATTGCGCGTTCCGCCATGTCGCGCAGGTAAGACGACTTCTGCTTCGACAGGCCGACCGACCGCATTTGCTCATCGGTGAGTTTCGCGATGCCTCCTGGAAGGACGGGGTCGCCAGCCAGCGCCGTAAATCTTTTGAATATCGTTTCCGCCGCCTTCCCATTCAACTGCTGATAGACAATGGCCTCGGCCAGACTATGGAACACCGGCTCGCCAAATTCCATGCGGCAAGCCCCTACGCGTTCGATGATCCCCCGCATGACAGGGTCAGATTTCTTTAGGTGATTGATAGCTTTCCGCATACGAAGGTTTGACGAAACCTAGACTCAAGAGGATAGCAGACCTAAGTGGCGCGGGTGCTCGCGGCCCGCGCGGAATCCCTTGATGAGAGGACGCAGATCGCGGGTCTACGAGTCGGAGTAAGGTAATATAGGCTGCCCGAGATTCTTATGAACTGGCCGATAAGGGTTAAGTTGCTAACGAGTGTCCTTGCGCTTGGGGCAGTGTGCTTTGCTGCGAGCAAGAAGGAAGAGGAAGCCAACGCTTTGATCGAACGCGCAAAGCAGTTGTCCGACATTCGTGCCGAGGGCGCTCCGGCCTTCCGGCTGAAAGTCAGCCTTCGGATAACCGGGAAAGGTTCCCCAGCGACCGAAGGGACCTACACTGAAACTTGGGAATCGGCCGGACGATGGCGAGCAGAAACTGTCGTTGGCGACTTCCGTCGAACGACGGTAGCTAATGGGAAGAAAAGCTGGACCTTGAGCAATGGCTCGGCGGCGCTGACCGGCCGCGAAGAAATTGGTTTTCTGATGGGGCTAGTACGGTACTCGCCCGACGCCTGGAAACCAGGAAAGCTTGAGGATCGCGAGATTGATTCTGTGCCCGTCCGCTGCATCGAAACAAAGTCAGATCCTTCCGGTGGCAAGGATGTACTTTGCTTCGACAAGGGTGCCGGAACGATTGTGACAAAGATCCTGCCGCAGCAAGTCGGGGACCGCGTCGTCAAGAGAGAGTGCGAATACCAAGACTATCTGAGATTCGGAGAAAGGATGTTCCCCCGCACCATCCGGTGCCTACAGGATCACGTGCCTGTTCTTGAGCAGACCGTTGTTGAGTTGGTCGCGCAGTCCGCGCCAGACGCGGCTTTGTTCGGGCCGCTGACTGGCGGGACTGAGTCAGCGAACTGCACGGGAGTTAAGCCGCCAACAGCGGTGTACACGCCCGCTCCAGTTCCTCCCAAGTTCACAAACCCTGAGCATCCGGTAGTACTCTGGCTGATCGTGGGGACCGATGGCGCACCACGCGACATCAAAGTCGCGCGTTCGGTAGATAAGGCCTTCGATGGGGCAGCATTGGAGGCTGTGCAGCGGTGGAAGTTCAAACCTGCAACCTGCGACGGCGAACCTTTTGAGGTCCAGATCAACGTCAACGTAAATTTTCAGGTCTTCGGAGGGAACGCTAAGTGAAGCTCGCCTCGGTGTACGTTCCAAACACTTCCCGCAACGCGTCACAAATTTCGCCGACGGTCGCGTATGCTCGCACTGCATCAACGATGTAAGGCATTGTGTTCGCCGGCGAAATGTTTCCTCTTAACGCGGCCGTGGGTTCTTCGGCAGCCGCTTTCTTCAGCGCGTCTAGACGGCGGTGGACCTCCTCGTTCGACCGCCGTGCCCGCAGAGCCTTCAACTTCTCGCTCTGATGGCGAGCTACGCTCTCGTCGATGTACAGGATGTGGGGCGCCTCTTCTTCGATCACGAACTCATTGGCGCCGACAATGACTTTTTCCTTCGCTTCCGCCGCCCGTTGAAATTGATAGGAAGCCTCGGCAACTTCTTTCTGCGGATATCCTCGCTCGATCGCTTTGACCATTCCGCCCATCGCGTCGAGCTTGCCGAAATAGTCGAACGCGCCCTTCTCCATTTGCAGGGTCAGGTTTTCGAGGAAGTAAGACCCGCCTAACGGATCCACCGTTTGCGCTACCCCAGACTCGTAGCCAATGATCTGCTGGGTGCGAAGCGCGATCCTGGCGGCTTCTTCCGTGGGCAGGGCGAGTGCTTCGTCGTAACCATCGACGTGCAACGATTGCGTCCCTCCGAGCACCGCGGCCAATGCTTGAATGGCGGCGCGCGCGATATTGTTCATCGGCTGCTGCGCGGTCAGCGAAACACCCGCCGTCTGGGTATGGAACCGCATCAGCCAGGTGCGCTGGTTATTGGCTTCGAAGCGGTCCTTCATCACCTGATACCAAATCTTTCGCGCCGCCCGATATTTTGCGATCTCTTCGAAGAAATCATTGTGCGCGTTGAAGAAGAAGCTGAGCCGCGGACCGAATTCGTCCACCTCAAGCCCGCGCCTTCGTGCCCATTCCACGTATTCCACGCCGTCATACAGCGTAAACGCCAACTCCTGCAGTGCGGTCGATCCCGCTTCGCGAATGTGATATCCGCTGATCGAAATGGTGTTGAAACGCGGCGTAAACTTCGAGCCAAACTCGAAAGTATCGATCACCAGCCGCATCGAGGGCGCTGGCGGATATATATATTCCTTTTGCGCGATGTATTCTTTGAGAATGTCGTTTTGAATCGTTCCGGAAATTTTCTTCCAATCCGCACCCTGCTGCTCCGCGACCACTAGATACATGGCCCACAAAACCGAAGCGGGCGAGTTGATCGTCATCGAAACCGTGGTTTTCTCGAGGTCAATCCCGCCGAAAAGGATTTCCATATCTTCGAGCGAATCGATGGCTACGCCGCACTTTCCGACCTCGCCCTCGCTGGCGGGATGATCGGAGTCGTAGCCCATCAGAGTGGGCAGATCGAAGGCCACTGAAAGCCCTCCGCCCCCATGTTCGAGGAGATATTTATAGCGCTGGTTAGTTTCCTCCGGCGAGGCAAAACCGGAGAACTGGCGCATGGTGAAAAGTTTGCCGCGATATCCGGTGGCATGAATGCCGCGCGTGTAGGGCGGTTGGCCGGGATAACCGAGATACTGATCGTAGTTCCAGTCTTCGGGGAAATCAGCGTGGGTGTAAAGGCGGCGGATGGGAACATCCGAAATTGTGGAGAAGCGAGCGTGCCCGTTCTCGTCGAGGTTTGTGCCCGTAGGCGCGCCGATTGGTCGCTCAGGAGCTTTTTCTAAAGTCGGCGCAAGCGTTTTTTCCGCCCACTGTTTTTCTGTCTCCGAAGGATGGCGCCCCTCGAACACATCTGCGATCGGACTCTCGGCTACTTGTGGCTTGGAAACTTTCTTATCAGCCATGAACACCCCGTCTCTATAGATGATATGGCCAGTTAAGGCGGGCGGCAAGGCGGGAGACGTAGCAAGCCGGTCTCTACATCAGATCTCGATCTGTAGGGACGTTGCTTGCAACGTCCCCGCGTGATAGCTCCCAGGCTTTGGCGTATTTCCACGATACATAAACCGAGTGATACCGGTGCAGCAGCAGGCCTTCCCGCCCGTCCAGAAAGCCTAGCCGGATGAAATAGTTGTAGATGAAAGTGAGTAGCGGTCGAATCACGATATCGACAAAGCTGAAGCCGCTGTACCCCTTGGCCACGACAACTTCCGCACCCATCGAGGAATAGCTATTCATATGGTCAATGTACCCGCGCAGCGTAGGATAGGCGTTGTGCAGTAGGGCGTGGGACAGCTTGCCAGTCGGACCATCGACCTTCATCGTAGGGTGGGCCCCGTATTCCTCGAATCGCCCGGCCCCGCGCCGAACGAGACGGAGCTTTGGATCGGGATAGAAGCCGCCATGCTTGATCCAGCGGCCAAGAAAAAAATTCTTGCGCGGAATCCAGAAGCCGCTCATGCCCGAGCCGGCTTTGAGTATTGTCTCCATCTCGCGCGCTAACTCGGGCTCCAGCGGTTCATCGGCGTCCAATTGTAAAACCCAATCCATCGATGCCTTATCCATGGCCGAATTTTTCTGCGCGGCAAAGCCCTTCCATGCTTCGACAAAGACTCTCGCTCCATACGATTGCGCGATCTCAACCGTGTGATCGGTCGAGCCCGAGTCAACTACAATGATTTCGCCTTGACCATCACGCACCAATGGCATCACGCTTTCAAGCGTGCGAGGAAGATTGCGTTCTTCGTTCTGGGTGATCAAAACGACGGACAGCGTCACGCGTGGAAGGATACATCGGAGATTGGGAAGACTGAAAGCAGAAACCATTCGGCCCTGCCGCCTGAGTGCCAAACGAGCAGGGCCAAATCAACTCACTGCCCCGAATCAATAACCCGGTGGCTGCGGGGGTGACGGCGCGCCCGGGTGCACCTCCTGCCGCGGGGCGACGTACGGCACACTCGGCATGTGCGTTACCTGGCCGCGTTCGGCATCGGCCATCACGATGCCCGAATGGTCGAGCAAAAGGCCGGTGGCGCGGTCCAACTCGACCCGTGCTTTCTCGTAAGCTGCCTTAGCGGAAACCAGATTGGACTCGGCCGTGGTCAAGCCGGACTCGTCCTGCAACACCGCTGTTGGGTTGGAAACTCCAACCGCTAATTTCTGCTGCTCGGCGTTCAGCGTCTGGCGAGCAAAATCAACTGCAGCCTGGGCCGCTTGCACACTGGCTCGATTCTGCTGCAGCGCGAACTGAGCATTGCGCACCTCAATGCGGACCTGGTTCGCGAGTTGTTGCAGCCGCACCTGCGCCTGACGATATTCCAACTCGGCGCGTACCTGGTCGGCCTGGGCTTCGCGATTTCGAATCGGAATGGTCAAAGTCACCCCAACCCCCTTGTCGGGCGCGGCGCCATTGACGAGCTGACTCAGCGTCGAGCCGTAGCCGACTGGTCCTCCATTGCGAAACGGAGGAGCAGCCGCTGCCGGGACAAAGCATTTGACGGGGCTGCCCGGCGTCGTGCACGCGGGAGAGAGCTGGGCCGCATTCACATCTCCACCGATCCCCGATCCGCCGTAGTATGCGAACAAATCGAGAGTAGGCAGCATGGCATTACGAACTGCTTTGTTGTTGAGCTCGCGACTGCTCAGGTCAATGCGCGACTCGGCCAATTCGGCGCGATGACTGAGAGCGTCATTGACGAGATCCTGCGTGGGAACGACCGGCTCCTGTTCGGGCAGTTGCATGGTGGAAGTCGGAATTACGTCGGCTCCGGCGAGCGTCGGATCTTCCAGCGTGCGGCTGAGCGCATTCTTCATAAGCAATTCCTGCAACTCAAGATTAGTCTGAGCCAGGATCAAATTCTGTTGATCGGTGGAGACCGTGCTCTGCGCACTCACCACCTGGATCGGGGGCAAAGTCCCGACTCGTACCTGTTTCTGGTTGTCGGCGAGTGTCCTCTGCGCGAAGGTCAGTGCCTCCTGTTGCACTCTCACGTTTTCGTAGGCAAACACCAGATCCCAATAAAGGTTCTCGATCTGGTCGACGGTTGTGATGATTTGCAGGCGGAAGGCAACGTCGGAAATTTCGCGGTTATTCTGAGCGATCCGGATGAAGCGCGTGTTGGACAAAAAGCCGAAGCCCTGCAGCAAGTTTTGCGTCAGCCGGAACTGCAGGCCGGAGGCGAGGCTGGGGGTGTAAGTGTTCGTTGGATTGTTGGTTGTGGTGTGCGTGTTGTTGAATCCCACTGCAAAGTTCGTGCCCGTATGAAAGCCCTGCAGATAGCTGAAATTGGCAGTGCCCGTGTTGGTGTTCACCACCGGCACGGGGCTGAACACACTTGTGGATTGGGCGAAGTTCCGGTCCATCTGAAGTGTGCTGGTGATCACAGGATCGAAGCTGGTAATGGTCGAGCCAATACCTAAAGTTGAGCTGACCAAGCCGTTCGTACCAGTACCCACGCCGCCTGCGGCTACGCTGGTGCCGCCGGCTCCGGAACCGACATTTCCACTCAACCCGCCGACGCCTCCGCCAGGCGTATTTTGCACGATTCCAGTATTCACGCCGAGAATGTTCGCGCCCGCCTTTGCGCGCAGAATGTCAGTGTCCGCGATGTTCAGGTTGTAACGCGCCAGCACCAGATCGAGGTTATTCTCCAGGGCCAGCGCAACTGCATCATCCATAGAAAGCATGACCTTGCCATCATGCATCAGCTGTTGAATGCGATCGGTGTTGCTCAGGTCCGGCGGTGGCACGTATCCCGGTTTGTAAGGGGCGATCACATTGGGGAACTGGGAGCGCGGTTTGGAATAGTCCACCGGGGTATACTGCTGTGATTGCGGGGCCGGGGCCGGCACGGGCTGTGGCGCTTGCGGCAAGGAGGACTGCGCAGGTTGCATATTCTGTGCCCAACCGCTGAGCGACGCCGCAATGGCAAGGGCAATGACGACAACTCCCCGGCTGGCGGAATTCAATCGAAGCAAAGGCATTTCCTTATCTCCTTTTGCAAAAAAGACTGCTGGTGAATATTGCAGCGCTTCTCAATATCGAAATTGGATGCGTCCGAATTTCTGACGACACTCGAACTGATCCTATTCCGAGAACATTATGAGACCACTTCTAGAGTAGCGTTGCTGGCGACGAAATATACGAGGATGGATTGTAAAGATTTATAAATGTTTGTCGTTGAGATAGGTCGGCACAAGCGGGCATGGCCCCCTCGCCGGATACTAGATCAGCGAGGGGGAAAAACGCTGACGCCGCTACTTCTGCGGGGCCTGCTGCGGAGTTTCCATGACCGACTTCATATCCTGACGCGGTACCACATGCGGTATGCTCGGCATGTGCGTTACTTGGCCGCGCTCGGCATCCGCCATGACGATGCCGTTATGGTCCAAGAGCAGACCCGTAGCGCGGTCCAGTTCGATGCGCGATTTTTCGTAAGCCGACATCGCGGAAACCAGTGTGGATTCGGCTGTCGCCAGCGCCGACTGGTTCTGCAGAACCAGCGTGCTGGTCGAAGCGCCTAGGTTTAGTTTCTTCTGCTCTGCGTCCAATGACTGGCGGCCCAATTCCACCGCGGCCTGAGCGGACGCCACCGCCGCGCGGTTCTGCGTCAGTGTGAATTGCGCGTTCCGCACCTCGATGCGAATCTCGTTTTCGATCTGCTGCAGACGCATTTGCGCCTGGCGATATTCCATCTCAGACCGGATTTGCGTAGCTTGGCCAGTGCGGTTGCGTATCGGGATGTTCAAAGTGACCCCTACGCCTTTGTCGGGGGCGGACGAATCAACCAGTTGGTTCAAGGATGTCCCATAGCTTACCGGCGAAGCTACTGGGATGTTGTTGGCGGGTGGCCCGGCGCAACCGAATCCGGATGCCTGCAGAGCCGTCGACTGATTCACGCAGAGGTTCCCGGGATTCTGGGAACCGGCCAAACCCGAACCGCCATAGTAGGCAAACAGATCGAGCGTGGGCAGCAAGGCGCTGCGAACCGCCTTATTGCTGATTTCGGTGCTGACCAAATTAATGCGTGCCTCGGCCAATTCTGGACGATGACTCAGGGCGTCGTTCACCAGGTCCTGCGTGGGTATGACCTCCTCCTGTTCGGCAATTTGTATTGTCGAAGTCGGAATCACCTCGGCGTCGGCTAAGCGGGGATCAACCAGGGTGCGGCTCAACGCGTTTTTCATCAGCAGTTGCTGCAACTGAAGATTATTCTGAGCCTGAATCAAACTTTGCTGGTCCGAGGCCACGGTGCTCTGGGCACGAACCACTTCGATGGGAGCCAGGCTGCCGATCTGCACTTGCTTCTGCGTGTCAGACAATGTCTTTTGAGCAAACGCTAGTGACTCCTGCTGTACCCTCACGTTCTCGTAAGCGAAAACCAGATCCCAATACATGTTTTCGATTTGATCGACGGTGGTGATGATCTGCAGCCGGAAGGCAACATCGGTGATCTCACGATTGTTCTTGGCGATGCGGATGAAGCGGTTATTGGCGGCGAAACCCAAACCTTGCAAGAGATGCTGCGTCAGTCGAAACTGGAAACCAGTGTTGAGCAGCGGGCTCAGCGTTGTGAACGGGCTGTTCGTGCTGATACGGCTGTTATTGAAGCCGACGGACATGTTGGTTCCGGATTGGAAGCCCTGCACGTAAGAAAAATTGTAAGTCTGCGTGTTCTGTGACAGTACCGGCACACCTGTAAATACGCTGCTGGCCAGCTGATTGAAGTGATCCCACTGCAGCGTGCCGGTGAAGATGGGGTCGAAGCTGGTGATCTGCGGACCAAGACCCAGGGTGGACCCGGTCAGACCGCCAAGTCCCGCTCCCGCGCCACCCGCGCCGGCACTGGTACCGCCAGCGCCGGATCCGGCTTGTCCGCCCAAGCCACCCACACCGCCGCCCGGTGTATTCTGCACCACGCCGTTGAATACACCCAGAATGGCCGCGCCGGCTTTCGCCCGCAGGACGTCCGTATCCGCGATATTCAGGTTGTAGCGGGCAATTCCGATGTCGAGATTATTTTCGAGGGCCAGAGCGACCGCATCATCGACTGAGAGCATGAGCTTGCCGTTCACCATGAGTTGCTCGATTCGCGGCGTGTTGCTCAGATTCGGTGGCGGCAGATATCGAGGCTTGTAAGGAGCGATCGGGTTCGGAAAGTATCCGGCCGGCTTGTCAAAATTCTGCAGATGGAACTGCTGAGGCTGCGGCGTCTCAACCGGCGCGGACTGAGACGTCGCGGAGGCAGCCGGTGCAGTGGATTGGGATGGATCTTGAGCCCACCCACCAATGGTTAACGCTCCGATGAGCACCATTCCCGCAGCCAGCCGGCGGGCAGAATTCAGACCAGGCAAAAACATTTGCTTATCTCCATGCATAAGAGCTGCTCGTGATTTCCACAAAGGCTTTTCTAGATCAAGAGTTGTTACGCAAAACCGCCATCCCAGGTTTCATTTTTCGTGCTACTAGGGCCAGACGTTGCGTTTCGTCTGCAAACCGATACGTGGAATGCAATAGTATAGCTGACGCGATACTCTGAATTCAGGCGCGGGCCGGGCAACCACGTCGAATTTTCTAAGATTTGCAAGCTCTTTCGATGATTAGCACTCCGGAAAAGACTCTAGGCAATCCTCATGCGTAACCTTAAAATCGTCCTCTCCTACGATGGCTCCGAATTCTCCGGATGGCAGGTGCAACCGGATGCCACCACGATCCAAGGCACATTGGCCTCGGCTATTGGACGAATCACCGGCGAAAAGGTCTTGCCGCAGGGTTCTGGGCGTACCGATGCTGGAGTGCACGCCCTTGCGCAAGTCGCCTCATTTGCCACAGAATCCCCGATACCGGCGCAGAATTTGGTGAAGGCGCTTAACGACATTTTGCCTTCCTCGATCCGCGTGCTTGAAGTCACGCAGGCGTTGCCTGAGTTTCACGCTCGCAAGTCGGCTCGCGCGAAAACCTACCGTTATCGAATCTATCGCGATGCCATCTGTCTTCCGTTTCTGGCGCGCTATGTGTGGCATTATCCCTACCAACTCGACGAACATGCCATGCGCCGCGCATCTGGTTTTGTGATTGGACAGCATGATTTCACTTCTTTCGCAGCTGTCGATCCAGAACGTGGGAGCGAGGATGAACCCGTCTCCAACGTGCGCCAGATATTTGCTTCCTCTTGGGAGCGGGTCGGGGAAGAGCTGATCTACACCGTCCGCGGGAGCGGGTTTCTGCACCACATGGTCCGAAACCTGGTGGGGACGTTCGTGCTAGTCGGTAAAGGCACACTGAAACCAGAGGACATGGCCGATATTTTGACAGCACGGAGCCGCTCGGCTGCGGGAGCCACAGTACCAGCGAGCGGGTTGTACTTGGTGAGCGTCGAGTATTGAGTACTAGTGTGGCGCGGGCTCGGTAGCCCGCGTAAACTTTTCATAGACGTGGCTACCCACCTTCAAATCGAAACACGGAAAGTAGTTTCGGTGAATCCCGCAACTGGCGAGGTGTTGCGCGAATTTGAATGCGCTACCGAGGCGCAAGTGCATGCTGCGGTCGCTCGCGCTCGTGCCGCTCAACCAGCATGGAACGAATTCGGAGTGCGGCGGCGAGTTGCCGTCTTGGGCGAGTTTCAGCGATTGCTTCACGGGAAGAAATCGCAAGTTGCGGCTCTGATCACGCGTGAGGCTGGCAAACCGCTGGTAGAAGCGTTGCTCACGGAAGTTCTGGTGGTGTTGGATACTACGCGCTTCTGCGTTGAGAACGCCTTCGACTTCCTGCGCGAACGGCCAGTTCCGCACGGCAATCTGGCTATGAAAACGAAGACGGGGCGCATTCTGCGCGAGCCGCAGGGTGTGATCGGGATTATCTCGCCGTGGAATTACCCGTTCTCGATCCCCGCAACGGAATCCCTGTCAGCGCTCGTGACCGGAAATGCCGTGCTGCTGAAGCCCTCCGAACTCACCTCGCTGAATGCGTTGGAACTGGCGTCTTTGTTGCATGAAGCCGGTGTGCCGAGAGATGTTTTTCAGGTCATCGTCGGTGATGGAACCGCAGGCTCGGCGCTGTTGAACACAGAAATCGACAAACTGGTCTTCACCGGAAGCGTGGCTACGGGCAAGCGCATTGCTCAGGCCGCGGCAGCGCGCCTGCTTCCGGTCGTGCTTGAGTTGGGCGGAAAGGATCCCATGCTTGTGCTCGATGATGCCGATGTGGACGTCGCGTCGAGCGGCGCGGTCTGGGGTGCGTTCGCCAATTGTGGACAGGCCTGTCTCTCGGTCGAGCGTTGCTATGTGCATCGCAGTTTGTACGACGCATTCCTTGAGGCTTGCGCGCGAAAGACCAAACAACTGCGCGTGGGCAACGGGATCGATCCGCAAACCGAAATCGGACCATTAATCCACGAGCAGCAATTGCGAAATGTCGAGGCGCACGTCGAATACGCGCGGGCACAGGGTGCGCGGGTGCTCACCGGCGGGGCGCGGCTCCCAGAACTGGGCCCGAATTTTTACTCGCCTACCGTACTCGCCGACGTTACCCACGAAATGCATATTATGCGAGAGGAGACTTTCGGTCCCGTCCTCCCGGTGATGCCGTTTGACACCGACGACGAGGCAATCCGGCTCGCGAATGATTCTGACTACGGTCTCGCGGCCAGCATTTGGACGCGCGATCGGGCCCGCGGAGAATCGTTGGCGCGGCACATCCAGGCGGGGACGGTCATGGTGAACGACGTCATGGCTTGCTTCGGCATCAGCGAAGCTCCGCACGGCGGGGCCAAGGCCAGCGGCTTGGGCCGCACCCACGGGCGTTTCGGTTTGGAAGAAATGATGCGAATCAAGCACGTGGATTCCGATCGTCTGCCCCGGATGAAACAAGTCTGGTGGTACGGATACGGTGAAGGCTTTACGCGGCAGATGGAAGGCTTCCTCGATATGATGTTCGCCCGCGGCATGCGCCAGAGATTGCGAGGGGCGCTGCGCTCCACGGGAGCGTTCGCGCGAAAAGGCCGGCTCTAGCGTCCCGGCAAGTCCATTCCCTCACTGCTTCTTCGCATTATCGATTCCGAAATCGAACAGTGAAACGTCTCCCATAGCCTGCAACACTCCTCCAAACAGAAAGCCGTATTCGCCCGGTCCCAGGTCGTTTTTGAGCTGCACCTTATAGATGCCTGCAGCTAGCTTTTCGTAATCAAATGGAACCAGGTCTTTCGCTTCAACCGTCGCCGTGACGCTGCCTTTCGCCGGAATTTGGCGCTCGTTCTTCTTGCTCTCCAGATGCACCAAAATGAACCCGTTGGGCGTCGAAGAAGGCCGAAAGGCAGTCTCGGAATAACCGCTGGCACTGGCGTCGGGAGGAGGAAAGTAAAAGTAGAAAACCAGTCGTCCACCCGGCAGCCGAATGCGCGCCTTGCTCCCGTAAATCATTGATTTCCACTTAACACCCCCGCCAAATCCGGCGCCGAACATTCCGCCTCTACCCATGCTGGCCGACCGCCCGGCAGCTGGGGCCTGCTCCAACGGTACCAATAAATGCGTATTTCCCTTTTCTTCCAGAGAGTAGATGCCAGGCTCGTGTGGCGTGAGTGGGTTGTTTGGATCGCTCGGCGCTTTGACGATCGGCGCTGGCGTGGCTCCGGCGCCGGTGGTTGGCTCCTGTTTCGGTGGGGGCGGCGCTTCTACCGGTAATAACTTGGCCGCTATTGTGTTGGTTTCCCCTGCAGTGAGTTCAACGTTGATCTCAAAGCTTTGGTACCCCGCCAATGTGAGTCGTACCAGATGTGAGCCCTGCGCCAACCCGCTGACCTTGAGAGTCCCGGCTGCGCTGGTTTGGCCGCGGCGCTCGTCGTCGACATACACCTCCGCTTGCCCGGGTTTGGCGTTGATAACGAGCACGGGAGGCGATGCCGGCGGCGGTGGTGGCGGCGCTTTCACCTCAGCTGGTTTCGGTGCCAATTTGCGCACCAGGTCCAACAGTTCCGGAGTGGCTCCAGCCCGGGTCAGATCCTTCTCCGCATCCGGCGTCAACGAAAATGCGACGCCATACTTGTTCACGAGATACTGCACGCGGGCCGGCGGATCTTCTTTGAGCAGCTTGACGACCTGGTCTTCGGAGAGGCCTTTCGGCGGTTCTTGAGCTCTGGCGGACCCCGCCAGAGCGCACAGACAGAGCAAGGCGGCAAACAGAGTAAAGCCCCAATGTCCGCTAATCGGCTGTACCGTCTGGCGCTGCCAGCAACATCGTTGAACTGAGAAACCCATCGAGCCTTTTCTCCATTCGGTGGCTATTGATCCCGACCCGTTTAAGCTCGAGGCTAGGTGTCGCCACCGCCCTGGTAATCCCCGCTTGGATAATTACAGCCTTCTTTCGAAACCTACACATCAACGCTGGTCATTTTGCCCCATCAATTCCGAAGTCGAAAAGCGAAACACCTGCCATCGACTGCAAGGCTTCTCCAAACATAAAGGCATATTCGCCTGCTCCCAGATCGTTTTTAAGCTGCACCTTGTAAACGCCTGCGGCAACCTTTTCGTAGTCGAACGGGACCAGGTCTTTCGGCTCAACCGTCATCGCGACACCCTTAGCTGGAATTTCGCGCTCGTTCTTCTTGCCTTCTAGATGCACCAAAAGGAACGCATTGGGCGTGGAAGACGGCCGAAAGGCAGTCTCGGAATAACCGCTGGCGCTCGCATCCGGAGGAGGAAAGTAAAAGTAAAAAAGCGGACGTCCGACAGCAAAACGAATACGCGCGTTGCTTCCATAAATCACTGACTTCCACTTCAGCGTACTCGTGCTGTTCCGTTTGCCCCTACCACCGCTGGATGAACGCCCGCCGGCCGACGCCTGCTCTAACTGAACCAATTGATGGGTGTCGCCCTTTTGTTCAACATAGTAGATCCCAGGCTGGTGAGGCGTGAGAGGGTTGGCAGCGTCGCCGGGCGTTTTGGCTTCCTGCACCGAGGCGGATCCCGTCTCGGCACTCGCGGCCGGCCCCTCGGAGAGGCCTTTCGGCGGTTCTTGAGCTCTGGCAGTTCCCGCCAGAGCGCACAGACAGAGCAAAGCGGCAAACGCACTAAGGCGCCGATGCCCGATGGTCGGCGGCGCGCCGCGGCGCGGTACGCGAAATGGCTGAGCTAAGAAGCGCATCGAAGTTTCCTCGTCCGGCAGCGTAGAACCGCAAGCCGAAAAATGCACTGCTTACAGCGGTCAGTGGATGAGCTGATTCTCATTTGAGATCCGATTCTTCAGCAGCCGGATATGGCGCTGCAGAGCCGCATCCGTAGGGGCAAGCCTGGACGCCTGCTCGTACTCGTTCAAAGCGTCTTCAAATCTGCCATCGCTTTCGGCGTTTTTCGCCCGGATTAGGGCCGCCGCCAACGCATGATTTCTCGCGACTGCCTCCGCCTGAGCCTTGGCACGTGGTACGGGAGCCGGGGCAGTGTCGGAAGACGCACTTGTTTCCGTCGACGCCGGATGGATCGAGTTAGTTTCGAGCGCAGGCTGAGGTTGAATGTTCGTAGCGTCCGGAGCAACGGCTCCGGATGCGGGCGACGCGACCTGAGGTGCGGGCGTGGTGGCGGAGGGAGAACTTGGAGCGTCACTGTTTGTCAACGGAACGGCCGTCTGAGGCGAAGCAGAGTCTCCGCTTTGAACCGCTGTGGGGTTCTTGGTTGCTTCCACCGGCGTCGGCCGTTTCATATTCCAAAAGAGGATGCCGGCAGCAATCAGGACGGCCAAGCCCACGAGCGTGCCCCAAATGATCCAAGTCCGAGATGACCGGGAGCGCTGGACAGGCGCAACCTCAGTCCCGGCTCTCGCCGGCACGTAGGCCGGGGGGAGCGGCGTGTCCATATCAAGGTGAGCACCCTGAACTCTGACTGCGGCGTTTCCTATCGCAGTTGCGGCTGGCTGGAACACACGAGTCGCAGCGGGAGACCAGAACTGCTGCTGCGCACGCTGGATCTCTGCGGACAAGTGGAAGGCACTCTCCGGGCGGTTTTGCGGATCTTTTTCCAGGCAGCGCATCACGACTGCCGCAACCGCAGGAGGGATCGACAGGTCGGGACGCGCCTCCCCAAGCGGTCTCGGCGGCGTTTGCGCGTGGGCAAGTATCCATTGCACACTGGTGTCGGCTTGCAGCGGCAATCCCCGAACCAGCATCTCGTACATCACTACGCCGAGCGAGTAAACGTCTGACCGGCCATCCAATTGGTCGCCCCTCAGGCCTCGCGCCTGCTCCGGTGACATGTATGCCGGAGTACCAATTACATTGCCGGTGCCAGTAAGCGTGTGGTGGCTCGAGGCGCTGTCATCGAGATAAGCTTCCCTTACCTTGGCTATGCCGAAGTCCAAGACCTTGGCTACCTCTTGTTCCCCGACCGACCCGTTCTGGGCCACCAGAAAAATATTTGCGGGCTTAATATCACGGTGAACGATCCCCAGGCGGTGGGCGGCATCCAGCGCCTGGGCAACCTGCGAAATTACTAAGCAGACGCGCTCCACTGCCATGGGAGCCTCGGCCTGAATCACTTCCTTGAGGCTGCGGCCCTCGATATATTCCATCACGATGAACGGCCGGCCATCTTCGGCTTCGTCGATATCCTCAACCCGAACCGCGTTGGCGTGCTGGAGCCTGCGCGTCAGCACCGCTTCGTGCATGAAGCGCTTCACAAAGGCCTGATCGCCAGCAAGTTCGGGACTCATAACTTTGAGGGCGCGGAGTTCGTCGAAACGAGTGTGCACCGCCTTGTACACGAGGGCCATGCCGCCCTCGCCTATCTTGCCTAAAATGCGATATTTGCCCCGAACCACCGTGCCCTCGCGCCAGGCGTAGGCTTCGACCAGAGGTGTGCCATCTCGCGGACAGTGCGTGTAGTTAGCGGGATGATTCGTTCCGCAATTCGGGCAGGCTTTCATTTTGGATGACCGCCTGTAAGGCAACCCTTGTTGGGCCCTTCCCTCATTTTCGGAAAGGCACGCGGCCCAGAGTCAGTTAAGGGCGCACCGGGAATCTGCTGTGACCAAATGCCTTGGGGTCCTCCGGCCGATACCGGTCGAGCCGATATCTGGCTGATGATTTCCATTTTCTCCTCAAGGCAGGAGGCATTGTACACCGGCTTTGCCTGCGCGAGAAGTCTCTGCCGCATGACTGTAGATGCTCCAAGATAATGTCACCCCTTAACTGCAACCAGACTTTGTCACCCTGAAAGGGATAGTGACACTGAGCCAGAAATAGTATCAACGGGTGAAAGCGATGGAGTGTAGCGGATGGTCGCGAGCTTAGGGGAAGCCGCCCGTCTGCCGAATGAACGGCAGGTGCAACGGTCCACGGTGTAACGACGGATGGTTGGCCGCTTTTGCTTGGGCCGACGCAGGGTATTTCTGATATCGCTGGCCGATGACCCGCATCCAGGGTTTCGCATGGCCGCCGAAATCGATTGATGAGCCTGCTCGTGTCAGGGAAATTCCATCGAAGATTTTTCGTCGTCGCCGCAAGAGGCGAGAGCGCGTTTGCGTAGAAAAATGCAAACTCTTGACCATCACTTGACAAGACACGCTCTCATTTTTCGTAAGTTCTTCAGGAAGGCAGTCAAATCCTAATCCTGGAGACATAATTATGAAAAGCCGTTTCAGCCGAGTTCTACTCCTGCTTCCCATCGCGCTGTTTGCTTTCCAGCTGTGGGCTGGACAAATCAACCAAAGCGGTCAGCACGTGTTCACCGGGGAAATTACCGACACATTTTGTGCCAAGAACAAATCGCACGAGGAAATGATGAACGAAATGAGAAGCATGGGACGCGAGAAACAAACCTGTACGCAGAAGTGCGCGCAGATCGGTGGCAAGTACGTTTTGTTGGACACGGCCAAAGGGACGGTATACCACCTCGACGACCAGGGGAAGGCCGCGGCATTTGCCGGTCTCGAAGTGCGAGTGCTTGGTACTCTTGAAAACAACCAGCTCAAGATTGCCAGCATCGAGGCTGGTTCGTCGGCCGCAGCATCGGGCCGGTAGGCGGGAGTGTTTCCGCCGGGCTAGTGTCTTCCCGACTTGCGCAGGATATGAGGCTATCGAACGGCTAAACTGTTTTACTCGCGAGGATGCCTTGGCCTTGTCTCTCCGGTTCCTGGAGAGACAGGGACAGGGCTGGTTCCCGCATTACTCTATGCAAACGAGGTTCCTGTCCTCTCGTCAAACCCGCAAATCTGGCATCCCACAAAAGCCATCGAGTAGAATGGAGTGACGTAGCTGAATCCCGCGGCATGAGCCGCTCGAACAAGGGGTGAACCTTTTGGCCACAACCGCAACCTCTGGCACGCTGACTCCTCCGCAGCTCCCCAAGCACAAGGTCAAGATCAAGAAGCCGGGACAACGGGCCTGCAACGAGAAGAACGAGAAAGGCAAGTTCTGCGGGGGCCATCTCAAGCGTTGGTTCTACACCACGGACGTACTTGAGCAGGCTTGCGGCGATGTGGAGAAAGCATGGGGGCGCGATGCTGAAGTCTATCGCTGCGAACATTGCAAGACGCTCTATTTGCCGAATGCTGAAGAGGCGGGTGGTTTGAATGTCGCTGGGTCGGGTCAGATTTCGATTTTCGGACTGACGGTGCCGCCGAAGGCGAAGTAGGCGAGGTCAAAGGCATTAACCACAGAGGACACGAAGGTCCACAAAGATCAACCGACCCACCTAATGTGTCCTCTATCACAGCAAGTTGAGACCGAATGAAATCTTCTGAACTCATATACGACTGGAACCGGATTCATCCCGCGTCGCTGCGGCCGATGGGGCATGCTCTGCTCAATGACGAGACCTTGCGTGACGGTTTGCAGTCGCCTTCGGTGCGCGATCCCTCGATCGAAGAAAAAATTCCCATACTCCATCTCATGGAGACTCTGGGCATCAACTCTCTTGATCTCGGACTGCCCGGAGCGGGGCCGCGCGCGGTAGAACATGTAGAGGCTTTGGCTCGAGAGATCGTCGACCACAAAATGAAGATTCGCGCTAACTGCGCGTGCCGTACCCACCAGAACGATATCCGCCCTATAGCGGAAATTGTCCAGCGTACCGGGCTGCCGATCGAGGCCGCTACCTTCATTGGATCAAGTCCCATCCGTCGATATACGGAAAACTGGACTGACGACTTCCTGCTGCAGACGACCGAAAGCGCGGTCAAGTACGCTGTGTCGCTTGGGCTGGACGTGATGTATGTCACCGAAGATACGACTCGGTGCGATCCGGAAATGGTCAAACGGCTCTACTCGACTGCGATCAATTGCGGGGCGCGCGCCATTTGTATTTGCGACACCGCCGGCCACGCCACGCCGATGGGGACGTTTGCTCTGGTGCAGTTCATCATCAAAGAAGTGGTGCAGCCGTCGGGCGAAAAAATCCGCGTGGACTGGCACGGACACTGCGATCGGGGATTGGCCATTGCCAACTCCATGGCGGCGCTGGTCGCGGGCGCCGAATGCGTGCACGCGACCGGGCTGGGAATCGGAGAACGAGTCGGCAATACCCAGATCGATCAGATGCTGTTGAACCTGAAGCTCATGGGCATTCTCCCTTGGGCGGATCAGGATCTCACCAAGCTGAAAGACTATTGTCAGGCAGTGTCGCGAGCCACAGGTGTGCCCATTCCTGCGAATTATCCGGTGGTGGGAGAAGATGCCTTTCGCACTGCCACCGGAGTGCATGCTGCCGCAGTCATCAAGGCATATAAGAAAAACGACATTGAATTGGCCAATACGGTGTATTCGGGAGTGCCATCGCATGTATTCGGTCTGGAGCAGGTCATTGATATCGGTCCCATGAGCGGGAAATCGAACGTGTTGTTCTGGCTCGACCGGCGCGGTATTTCGCCCTCCGATGATGTGGTGGAGAGCATTTATCGGCGAGCCAAGGCATCTGACCATACGCTAAGCGAGGCGGAGATTCTGGAATGCGTAGAGCGGGCCGCAGCCCGTTGAGCGTATAAATCGTATCCTTACCACCATCCTTCAAGGACTAGTCCTGTCAGGAGGACCACGGCCTCCTCGGAACCCATCGCGTTATCTCACTTTAGTAATTTGAATAGGTTGGTTCGGGCCTCCTAACATCGGAGGCGACACGGTATATGGACAAGAAACCAAGCTGCATCGCCTGGCAGGTCACCACGGGCACTGACGGTTCCCAGATGGATATTCTCCGCGATGCCGGCGTGGGGTTAAACTGAGCCGTTCCCGGGAGTTCCGAACATGCGCCGTTTGATTTTCTTAGCTGCACTGGTGTGCAGCGCGATTTCTCTGGTTGGGCAGACCAAACATCCGTTCACTTTCGAAGACATGATGGCGCTCAAGCGCGTAGGCGAACCTATTGTTTCTCCCGACGGGAAATGGGTATTGTTCAGCGCCGTCGACGTCAGCCTGGAAGCAAACACGAAGACGCCGCATGTGTGGGTGGTGCCGACGGCTGGCGGCGAAGCGCGCGAAATCATTCTGGTGCAGGAATCAGACCGTCCCCGCTGGGCTCCCGACGGCAAGCACTTCTTATTTCTGTCAATGAAAGAAGGTGGTTCGCAGATTTGGATTGCGGATTTCGACGATGCCAAAGGCACCGTCACCGCAACTCGCAAGCTGACCTCGATTGCTTCCGAAGCCGATGGGCCTATCTGGTCGCCGGATGGCAAAAACATTGCGTTTATTTCGAATGTCTATCCCGACTGCGCCGACGAGGCGTGCAATGCGAAACGATTGCAGGACGCGGAGAAATCGAAGGTCAAAGCGCTGGTTTTTACTCATTTGCTTTATCGCCACTGGAACGCGTACAAAGACGGAAAGCGCAATCATCTTCTGGTTATTCCGGCCGAGGGCGGAGCGAGCCGTGACCTTACTCCCGGAGACTACGATGTGCCACCGTTCAGCCTGGGCGGGCAGGACGATTACGCATTCTCGCCCGACGGGCAGGAGATTTGCTACACCTCGAATCACGATGAAGTCGAGGCCGCCAGCACCAACAATGACTTGTTTATTGTCTCGGTGAATGGCGGAGCAGCGAAGAAGATCACCGACAATCCCGCGAGCGATTCGTCGCCGCTTTATTCGCCGGACGGGAAATACATTGCGTACCGCGCGCAGGTTCGCCCGGGATATGAAAGTGACCGCTTCCGCTTGATGCTGTACAACCGGAAGACCGGGCACATCAGGAATCTGACGGAGAGTTTCGACCGTTGGGTGGGAACGTTCACCTGGGATCCGGATTCCTCCAAAATCTATTTTGTCGCGGAGGATAAAGGCGAGTCGCCGGTGTATTCCATTTCACTAGATACCGCAGTCATTGGTGGCGACGCCGGGAACGAAACTGCTGTTAAGCTCACGAAAAACGATGTGAAGTTGATTGTGCCCGGTTTTAACGATGATCTCGCTGTGACCCACGACGGCAAGAGCCTTCTTTTTACCCGCATGTCCGTCCGGTTTCCGAATGAGATCTTTCGTGCTTCGTTGTCACAGCCTGCGGCAGCTACCGGCGCCAGCGTTTTCGAAGCCCAGGAAGTTTGCACCGATTCGAGCGGAAAGATTAAGCCTGAGGGATGCAAGGCTGCGACTGTAGAGAAGGAAAAGAGTGAAGTGCAACTCACCGACCTCAATCATGCCGTACTGTCTCGGGTCACGATGCCTCCGCTAGAGCCTTATTGGTTCACGGGCGCGAGCAACGACAAAGTTGAAGGCTTCCTGCTCAAGCCGCCGAATTTCGATCCCAAAAAGAAGTATCCGCTGAAATTCGTGGTTCACGGCGGTCCCCAGGTTCCGGAAGGAGACGAGTGGAGCTTTCGCTGGAACCCCGAACTCTTCGCAGCCAACGGCTATGTGGTAATCATGATCAATTTTCACGGCTCGCCCGGCTACGGCCAGAAATTTATCGACGCGATCAACGGTGATTGGGGTGGGGCACCTTTTGAGGACCTGCTGAAAGGCCTGGATGAGGCCGAGCGGACCTATTCGTTCATCGACAAAGATCGCGAGTGTGCTCTGGGCGGCAGCTACGGCGGCTACATGGTGAGCTGGATTCTCGGGCATTCGAACCGGTTCAAGTGCATCGTCTCGCACGATGGGCCCTTCAACAACGAATCGGCGTACGGCACAACTGAGGAGCTCTGGCTTCCGGAGTGGGAGTTCAAAGGGACACTGTTTAACAACCGTGAACTCTATCGCAAGTGGTCGCCGCATTTGTCGGCGCTGAATTTCAAGACTCCTACGCTGGTCGTTCATGGTCAACTCGATTACCGGGTCGATGTGTCCGAAGGCTTCCAACTCTTCACGACATTGCAGCGCATGAAAGTGCCTTCGAAGATGCTTTATTTCCCGGATGAAGGACACTGGGTGCTCAAACCGCAGAACAGCCAGCTCTGGTACAAAACCGTAGGCGACTGGGTGGATCAATGGACGAAAAAATAGGTTTCTGGTTTCTTCCTATTGAGTCATCGGCCATAGCGACTGCAACTGAAATGGCATGCTTGCGGGGCCAACCGTGACCGTACCCAGGATTGCCAATGCGCCTTGAAATCCGCCAGTGGACGGCTGCATGCTCGCGAGGCCGTTGGCGTCGGTGCTGATTGAGGCCTGCGACGTCCCAAGAATGATTGGCATTGGATTCCTTGTGATGATCGTATCCCCGCCTGCCACAATCGGGGCATCGTTGTTGGTGCGTCCGAGCAGCGATTGAAACAGGACGCTGACCCCAAGCACTGGGTTGGGAGGCACCGACGTATCTGTGACCCGGACTGTGACCGGTTGAAAGGCTGGTCCAACCGTAATGAGTTGGACATCGCCAGCTACAGCCTGCAGTTGCAACCCTGAAGAAGGCACGGGGAACTCATGGAAACCGACGCAAGGATTGTTGTTTGATCCCACGCAAGCGTTTCCATCCACTTCTGTGGTGAAGTTTGAAAGCTGCAGACTGGTGCGGGCGTATCCGTACTTGTCCGTGATCGCGGAAACAGGATTCAGCGTTCCGCTACCGCGGTACAGGGAAAAGTTCACCACCTGACCGCTCTGTGGCACTCCATTGGAAAGCACCCGCGTCGTCAGCCCAACGTTGACTGTCGCACCCCGCGCCACTGACACACTTTGCGGAAAAAGAGCAATATCAAGCGTAGTCCCCTCGCACATCACACACCCCACTAATGTTGTCTGCACCTGCTGTGGGCTGCTATACGAGGCTGGCGCTAGTTGTGCGGTGATGGTCATGACGGCCGCCGTGAGAACAGTGACAAAGGCGGAGGCTTGGCCGGATTGATCGGTGAGCATCGTGCAACTGATGCCGCCGTTACAAACTATCGGCGTTCCTGTCCCAGGCGTGAAGTCTGCCGCGGGGCTCGAGGTAAAAACCACAGTGGCTCCGGCGATGGGAGTGATCCCATCCGGCGCGAGAGCTTTCGCCTGGATCGGGTTTGGCGCCTGTGCCCCTACGGGCGTCGGAGGATTTGCCCCAGCAATAAGATGGAGAATGTCATTGGGGCCAGCTCCGTAAGTGACAACGGCACTGAGGATCGAACTGGCCAGCGTAGGCGGATCGATGAGCGTGATGTCTTGCACTCCGTCGGCTTTCGCGGATGCGGTTACGAGGATCTGGTTCGCGGAGACCGCTAGTGTTCCGGCACTCCCGCCGCCAATGGTGACTAGGGTATTCGCCTGGAGTCCGAGACCTGCAATCGCGAGAGCTGTGCCACCGGCCACGCTGGCTCGTGTTGGAGTGACGTGATCCCCGTAGAGCACACGCGCGTGATAGCGATAGTCCGGGCGACCATCGCCCCGGACATCGGCAATTCCGATACGAAAGCTTATCGCCCGTAGCAGTTGCGCGTTGAGAACCGTCGTCCCAAATAGTGACGAGTTGAACGCCGACGGTGTGTTGGCTGGGGCCGGGTAGGTTCCCGGGTCTGACAGCGCCCACATGCCGATTACCGGCTGCGCTTTGTTTTCTGACGGAGCACTTAACTCGTCCAGCGCAGTCACCAATACAGAAAGTGTGCGATTTGCCTGGCCGGAAAACCAGAAATAGTCGAGACTGCCGTACGGACCGAGCGAGGCTGCCCAGTCGCCGGCAACTGGCAACGCTGCCGGAGCCTTGTAGGTCGTAGGCCCAAACCAATCGGGCTTTTGGATACTCCCGCTCTGCATCACAATGTCCTGTTGAGTGTCCCCGCCAAGGGTTACGTTTACGATGATGGGTTGCATCGAGCCGGACGGCGTTACTTGCCAGGGCTGGTAAGGGCCTACCGTAGCCGACCAGAACGGATCAACAGGCTCCACCGTAAGCTGGTACCGCGCGCTGCTTCCGCCGTTCGGAATTTGCAATCCGGCCAGATCAAAGAATCCTTCGAGCGTGGATTCATTCGATCCATAGCGGTTGAACGGCAGCCCGGTGCTGTCGTTGAAACCGGTGACGGTGGTTCCCACATTTCCGGCAAACAGGAAGCCGGAAACCGATGCGGCCGCGTAAGCTCGCGAGGGTTGATTGGTCACGGGATCGATCCAGCGGGCTACGACATTTACGCCTTGCATGCCCTGACCCGGTTGTCCGCTCACATTCGCGAAATAAACGTTGCCGTGGATGCGAGCGGTGCTGGCAGAAAAGGTCGGCCCTGGATATAAACGCGAGAGCGCTGCCTGATCGTCCTGCTTAGGCTGGTAAGGATTGACTTGGCCGCCGTTCGAATAACACAAGGAGATCGGAACACAATTGGGAAGATCAATATCATGCATGATCGAGAAACCGACGTAGTCGTCGGCCGTGGGCGGGGGAACGCGAGTCTGGATGTTAAGGTTCACCTGCGACCATCCGAGACCCAGCACTTGCCCCAGCACGCGCACCAGCCGATATTCCACATCGGGATCGGGTAACTGGACGACGCAGTTTCCGTTCAGAACCACCAGCCCGTGAAGAAAGTGGGCATCCGTTCCAAAATTGTCGAGCCCGCCATAGACCGCGTTTCCGAAGCACTCAGATGCATCGCCAGCGCCCTGGCCAAGCAGCGCGTCCGTGACCGTTCCATCCGCGTCGTAAACGACGCCTAAGGGTGTACCCGTGGCTGTTGGCATGATGTCAGCCGGCATCGTGATAGTGCCATCGCTGTTGCGGTAGACGTTCGTGCCGTTGACGTCTTCTTCGAGTTGTCCCGCGTGCATAGCGATTACAGCGGCGGTCGAGATGGAAGTCCACTGGCTGAAAGCATCGGCGACCAGCGCGTCTCCCTGAGGTCCAGAAACCGTCGCACTCAAGTTTCCCTGGTCGGTGTAGTAGTTGATCGTTCCTAGTGCCCAGGTTAGCGGCACACCGGCCGTCCCCTGGTTGAAGTAGCTGATCCCAGCGATGTATCGCGGGCCGCCGGCTCGCGCAATTTGCATCAGCGTGAGCAGCAGCAGGACTACTCCTATGCAAGAATAGTGAATTCTCGACATGGGCTTACTCTTCTTCCGCCGATCGAACAAAACGGACAAACTCGCGAGGGCTGACACGAGTGGTTCCTCGCAACCGTCCTCGAATGCCGGGACGCGGTGCGGGAATACCGATTCCTCCGGGGTCGAAATCGACTCGGCCATCCGGCCCAATTCTGAAACGGCCCTCGGGACCTCCGACCGGGCTGGTCAACCCTAATTTGCTCGGAGGATAAAGAAACAGCAGAACCCGCTCCCCCGGCCGATAACGTTCGCCGGATTCCCACAAGCCAGCCCATTCACGGATTGCAAGGGTTTGCCCGGTTCGAACGCCTCGTATGCCTTCATCCACATGAAAGTCGACAAGCACCGTGGCCACGCCGTTTCCCTTGGGAGCGGCGTGCTCAACCGATTTAACTGTGCCCGCGAAGATGTAGCCCGAGCTTCGAATCAACGTGCGAGGAGGATGTGGGTAGGGAAATCCGCGCGGGTTGGGTCCTGGTGTACCCGGCCGGACGATGTTCTCAGCGAACGCCGGCCGGGGGATTAGGGTCAGGAGCACCGCGACCGCAAAGAACTTCAACAATAACGACAACATGAGCAAGCCTCGCTTCTGGATCGAGGCCAGCCTTTGACGGGAATAACCTGAGAATACAGATCGGCGGAAAGAATGGCTGTGCCGGACGTCACAGGCAGAATGAGTTTCTCCTGAGGAAATCGCAGTAGGCGAAAAAGTAGAAACGCAGCAAGCTGCTCTACATCCGAGTTCTTCGCCGGCTTTGGCGTTGTGCCGACAGGTGCGCTCCCGTGAGCAGCATCAGTCCGGAGAGGAACGCCCAGAACATCAGGCTTGCGGACAACGCGAAGGGGCCGTAGACTTCCTGGAAATTCAACCGCGGCAGCGCCAGGATATAGCAATACTTCAAAATTTCCGAGAGCAGTCCCATGAGCACCGCCGCTGGCAGTACGGCGCGGGCGGGAACTTTGCCGTTGGGCAATAGCCAGTAGATCAAGAAGAAGATCGCGATGCTGGCGGCGATGGCGAAAACCTTCATGATCAGAAAAGCCAGCAGCCGGACCATGTGAAAGTCGTGGCCGAACGTCAGAGTTTTCAGCAGCCCGACATTCCCTGCGGTCAGCGCAATCGAAAGCAGGGCGAGCGTACCGCAGCCAAATGCCAGGCCCAGCGCGATCAATTGATTGCCCAAATACGATCGATTTTCGGGAAAGCGCCAGATCCGATTGAGCGCCACTTCGAGCGGCATGAAGATTCCGGTCGAAGTCACCAGCAGAATCAATAAAGAGAATACCTGCGGCCGGTTTCGCTCATAGACCATCGCATTCAAGTTGCGAATCACGAAATCCTGTCCCGCGGGCAGATAGTCGCGCAGCAATTGCGCCACGACCTCGTACATCGCTTGCGAGTGGAATACGCGGCGAATCAGTGTCAGCAACAACAGCACGAAAGGAAAAAACGAAAGGATCGCATTCGCCGCGACCGAGAACGCAAAAGTGTGAACCTCGGTGCGCGAGACATATTTCAGCGTAGAGGAAAATAATCCGAAACGAGGGATTGAGCCTTTAACCGAAACGTTAGGGAGGGCTGCCGGTGGCAGAAGAGGGGTCGACGATGGACGGAGATCATTCAACTTTCCCAATATTATCAGAGAGTTGCGAACGCTCCACGGAACTGAACAAGTTCAATTCGCGGCACCGGAATCCCCCACTTCAGCAGAAAAAACCGCAGGTCACATTTAATCGTTTTACTTCTACAAAATTCTTCTCTTGCCAGAACGGAAAATCATGAATATTATTCCTCCTCGTTGCCGAAATGTCGGCAGCGATGTTCGTTAGTTTGGGTTGATGTTTTGTGCATTGCAGTCGAAACTCGCGCCACCACGACAGGCTCCGGAGCTTTGCGCCGTTTTCTCCCACCACGGCGCAGAACTCAGGAGCCTTTCTTGTTGAAACAGGTTCTTGACTACACGCAGGACACGACCGTTTCGTCCACATGCTTCGAGGGGGGAAAGTAACGCGCGCGCTTCAAAAAGCATGGGGAATTCTAATCTCGGCAGAGGCGAAAGGAGTTCATTGTGAGAGAGAAGGGAACAGTAAAGTGGTTTAACGGGGCTAAAGGATACGGTTTTATCCAACGGTCCACAGGGGAAGATGTCTTCGTTCATTTCTCCGCCATCCAGGAGAATGGCTACCGCACGCTGAACGAGGGCGAAACCGTGGAGTTTGATCTGCTGAAGGGCCCCAAGGGGTTCCAGGCGGGGAACGTCGTCCGCGCCTGATAACTCAAAGTCCGCAATTCGCAAACCCTCTCGGGCTCCCCTGAGAGGGTTTGTTGTTTTCAGTTTCCTTTGCTACTGCACTTCCAGTGAAACCAGATCGCCGTCGGCTTTTCCTCCCGCCCTGTAGTTGACGGCTACCGCGCGGCCCTTCCAGTCGCAGGAGAACGCGTCCGCGCCGATGAGCGTCAGCGATTTGTAGTCCTCCGTGCGGAGCTTGAGCAGCTTCGCTCCTGCTGACACGGTCAGGAATGCTGCGGGAGCCTGCGAGCAATCCACCGCAATCAACCTTCCTTTCAAAAAGTTGATGGAACGTTTGTCGATTTGAGGCGGCCCCGGAGGTTGTTCCGGGCGATCGTCGATCGAGTCTTCATCTGGTTTAGGATTTTGTTTCTGCGTGTTCGGCTGCGCCTGCGCCGGCTTTGCCGAGGTTGACGGAGACGCAGGTATCGAAGCCGGCGAAGATGACGACGGCGAATTCGCCGTTGCCGTCTGCTGCGACGACGGCTTGGTTTCGCTCTGTGGCATCACCCCATACTTCTTTAGCATGGGCAACCCTTCCAGTTGCTCGCGTGCGGCCTTCGCAACTTGCGAGTCGGGGCTTTTTTCCAGGCGCTCGAGCAACGCGGTAGCCGCATCCCAATTTTTTCCCGCCATGTAGATCTGCGCCATGTTCAGCAAGTAAGTTTGATTGCGCGGGCTGAGTTGAATGGCCGCGCGCATGGTATCCATTGCGCCGTGGACGCCTCCACCTTCCAGTTGAGCCATGGCCAACATGCTGCGAGCCTCCGCGAATTCGGGATCCCAGTTCAGCACCAGCCGAAGGTCCTGCATCATGTTCGGAAGCGCTTCCGTCCCTTGTCCGCCGGCCTGTGCTTGTGCCCGCCTGACCAGCGCCGAATAATAGTGTAGCCAGGGATCCTTGGGCGCAAGCTCCGCGCCCTTGCTCAGTTCTTCGACGGCGCGGGGGAAATCCTTCTTCTGCATGTAGGCCCAAGCCAGGCCGCGACGTGCGACCACGTTGTCGGTTTTCAACCCAGTTGTGATCGCCTCCAGTTGCTGCATGGCTTGTTCGCGGCGCTCAGGCAGACGGACACTCATCTCCGCCAGCAACGCTTGCCCTTCTGCCTCTGTAATCGGCACCGTGCTGCCACCGATCTGTTCGGCCGGCGTCACGGCCAAGGGCTGATTTCCCGCCGTGTTCGCGAGAGTCGGTTTGCCCTTTTCCTGCGTCTGCGACGGTGGCGCCAGGGAATGAAAGTAACTTTTCACAGCCTGCACGAATTGCGCCGCATTCATGCCGTAGGCCTTCTGGATCGCCTCGTCGATCGGTAGTTGCTGGTTCTGGACAAGGTCGAAATAGTTCCCAGTCTCCGGAAGTTGGTTCTGATTGAGCAGGTAATGCATCACAATCCACGACTGTGCATAGAACAAGGTGTGGCGCGAGCTTTGCTGGCCGGTGGAGAGATCCTGCTGCGTCTTGAATAAGTCCGGGATCGGAAGCCACGCCGACGCATTCAGCAGCTCGGTAAACGATGCCGGATCGCCGCCAATCTGCCCCTCCTTGTCGTCCAGTTGGATGCTGGCGAAGTATTGGGCGAAGCCTGCGTCGAACCACGGCTGGGTGGGCGGATAGTTGTACTTCAGGAACATTTGGGCAAGGTCAGCGCAGATTGCTCGCCAGCTGTCGTCTCTCGACAAGTTCAGCACGAAGTAAACTCTGTCCTCGCCGGGAATGAAGAATGCGGGGTCTGCGATGATCTGCCCTTGGCGGATGGGCGCGACTTTTGCGTATTCCTCATCGCTGCGCACGGCTATGATGTCAACCGGCTCAGGCATGTTGACGCGGCTTCTCGCCAGCAGTTGGCCGAGAGCCGAACGCATCTGCTCGAATCGCACTACGACCTCGCGGCCGCGTTTCTCGTCCGCATCGGTGACCACGGAAAAATGGTCGGTATTGATGCGAATCCAGTGCGGCTCGTCCGAGCGCGCTGTGGCTAGCGGACGGCAGAGCAAAAGAGCGGAAGCAAGAACACTCAGGAGTAATAGAAAGGAGTGGACGCGATCGGTCATGAGCCTTCGGGAAGTTGCGAGATAGGGAATGCTATCACGCTGCGGAGGGGCGGAACGGACAAGGCGGATCGAAGCTGGGGTCGCTTCGCCCGTTGTTTACTTATTGGTAATCGCGGCTACACCCCTCCCCCTTGGTCTTTTGGAATCGTGGGGTTAGGGCTAGACCACCGCAAAAATCTCTGAAAAATAAGGACTTATGCCGAAGCAGGCGATAGCACTCACAACACCTCAATGAGAGACTATCGGGATTTCTTGCCAACTGACAAATAGTGCTTACGTTTTGCCGAGGGGTGCGGAAGCCAAATTGCAACCCACTGCTCTACAGGTTTTCTTGAATAAAGCGGGGACTGAGGTGAACATCGAATTGGACCAGTGGTGAATCGCCAACCGCCTTAAAGCTGTGGATCTCGCCAGCCTTGATCACAAAGATGTCTCCAGCGCCGCCCTCGAAGGTCTTGCCGCTTACTGTCCACACTCCACGGCCTTCACGGATGAACTGGATCTCGTCATAAGGATGCCGGTGCGGACCCGGCCCCGACCCGGGTTTTCCATGGAATAGAAACACCGAAACAGCAGTGTTGCCCTGCTCTGCTCCGATAAACTCATACGAACTACCAACAAAAGGCAGGTTTTCTTGCCGTACGTGATACATCTTCGTCACTCTCCTGCCAGCATTTGATGACCGTAGCCGCGGTTTGGCTCCCGCGAACACGTGAGCGTAATCGAGATTTTGCGTCAACGAACACCGACTCGGCCTCGTAAGATAGCTCAGTCGTTCGGATTTTCTCTCCTCGTTGGGATGTAGTACAATCTCGACGCGCTCAAAGTGGTACTCCGACGCAGCGTTCCCGTCCAAAGCCCAGCTATCGAGGAGGTCCCGATGCCAGGCAAGAAACCCCACTCTATTACGCTATTCGTCGTGTTCACGCTAATTTCGAGCTGGTTGTACACACCGGCCGCAGTTTGGGCAGGGGATCGACTAAAAGTGGTGCACCGTTTCAACGGTAGCGACGGAGCCTACCCGTCCGCCAACCTGATCATAGATAGCGCCGGGAATCTTTACGGCACTACTGAGAACGGGGGAACATTTGGCTTCGGGACGGTCTTCAGGCTCGCCCCAGATGCGAAGGGGGAATGGAGTGAGACAGTCCTACACAGCTTTAACCAAAACGACGGGGCCGATCCGCTAGACAGCCTTATTTTCGATGGAGCGGGGAACCTTTACGGCACGACGGCGTTCGGGGGCGACGCTGGGTACGGTACGGTTTTCATGTTGGTGCACAACGAAGATGACAGCTGGACGGAGAAGTTGCTGCACAGCTTCAACGGCGATGATGGGAAAATCCCCTATGGCAGCGTGATCTTTGATTCGGCTGGGAATCTGTATGGCGCAGCGGGCCAGGGAGGAATGGGTTTCTGTACCAACGGCTGCGGCGTCGCCTTTAAGTTGGAACAACGGAGCGACGGTGGGTGGACTGAGACAGTAATACATAACTTTAATCGTGCCGACGGGGAGGAACCCTCTAATCTGACCTTTGACAACGTGGGAAATTTGTACGGTGCAACCCTGATCGGAGGGGATTTTGGCTGCGGGGTCGTCTTCAGGCTGAAGTCCTCAGTAGAAGGCAAATGGACTGAGACCGTGTTGCACAGCTTCGAAGGCAGAGATGGGTGTGTCTCGTTCCCATCAGGTCTGATTTTAGATGCTGCAGGTAATCTCTACGGCACAACCCAAGGAGGTGGCGTTTATGGCTACGGCACGGTCTTCCAGTTGTCGCCAACCGCAAAAGGAAAGTGGTCCGAGAGGGTGCTGCATTCGTTCAACCACAGCGATGGGGCCGATCTTCTTGACTCCTTGATCTTGGACGCGGGAGGGAACCTTTATGGCACAACCTCGGGCGGCGGTGACACCAAGCACTGCCCGAACCAGAACGACAATAGTGGGTGCGGCGTAGTTTTCAAGTTGACGCGAGGTGCGAAGGGCAGATGGACTGAAACCGTACTGCACAAGTTCAGCAATACCGACGGAGCATACCCTTGGGGCGGTTTGGTTCGCGATAAAGCGGGACATTTGTACGGGACTACGCAAAACGGAGGCAACCTTAAAGACTGCTTTGGCAGTGGTTGTGGTGTCGTCTTCGAGGCTAGGCCGTAACGAATCGGACCCAACAAAATCAAGCTTCACGTACGGACGATTGGCGTAAGCAGGCCATTTCGCTCATGGAAGGGTTCTGAGCGTAATGGGGATTTTTCGCCAACTAACGCACAGTCCGCGTTGCCGAAAAACGTTCGTCATGCCTGTATCGTGCATAGCAGAGCCCATTCAGGGCAGGCTGTCGAAAAACATATAGATCGCAGCAATGCGACCGTTCCGGGCAACGACAAAATCGGTTCCCGCGTAAGCTGGAGATTTGCCGGGAGTGCCAGATACCCATCGAACCCGTCCGGCATCACTTAATTCCTCCGGAGGGGAGAGAGGCTGGTATTTGAAATCTGGATGTGTTGCTTTTATCACACCAGCAATGCGATCAATCTCGTCACGGCCTCGGTAGATGCCTCCGTTGGGATCGTAGAACACACCATCTTCATTCCAGATGTCGTCGATGGCCGCGCGCCGACGCACGGGGTCATTTTCGCCAAAGACGTCGCTCAGATTACGAAGCAGCAAGGTCGATATGCTGTAGGACATGACTTGTCTCCTCTAGGGAACCGAGCCTCGCTGTCTAGATGCATGCATCGAAGGAAAGTTGCAGCAAGACGCCGTGTGCTGATTGTTCAAATCATTGACTGTCGCAAACAGGCGATAGCGCTCAAAACCCTCTGACCCGCATCTGGGGCCATGCTGGTGGCGGGCCGACCTTTACGTCTTGAGGCGGTTACGAAACTCGTGGCGTCCGCTGAGAGCGGACTCGGGTTTAATCCACCTTCGCTTTTCCGGCATTGCCGTGCCGGGCTGTCAGATCCCGCCGCTTTGCGGCTGGAGCACCAGAATTTCTTTTTTGACCTCGAAAACGTTGTCCGGTCCATAGGCATCTCGCGCTTTCGCGACACTGCGAAACCGATTTTCCTGTCGGAGTGCTCCTCGCGGCCTGTCATCCGCGCGGGCACCGTTAAGAATCGCACTGTAGAAGAGCCCACTTCGCACTTTCCGCCAGGACTGGGTCATCGTCCGCTGCCAGTTTTTCTAGGACAGGAATGAAGCTTCGATTCCCGCTGTTGCCCATGGCGATTGCCGCATTTCGGCGCAGGCCGCTGCGTTTGGTGCGGCGGATGGGAGAGCCGCGAAACTTCTCGCGGAACTCTTCCGCGCTCATTTCGGCGAGCCAGTCCAGCGCTGGATTGACCAGTCCTTCGCGCGCTTGAAATTCTGTTGCAGTGGTGGACGGCGCTTTGCGGTTCCAGGGACAGACGTCCTGGCAGATGTCGCATCCGAAGACGTGGCGGCCCATGCCTTCGCGCATTTCTTCCGGGATTGCACCTCGCTTTTCGATGGTCAAATACGAAATGCATTTATTGGAATCGAGTTGATAGGGAGCGATGAGCGCGTCTGTCGGACAAGCTTCGATGCAACGCGTGCAACTGCCGCAACGATCGGGCGCAGGCAGATCGGGTTCGAGTTCAAGCGAAGTCAGGATCACTCCTAGAAACAACCACGAACCCAGCTTCTGATTCAGGATGCAGGTGTTTTTGCCGATCCACCCGACGCCGGCATATTTGGCGTAGACGCGCTCGACCAGAGGCCCGGTGTCCACGTAGCAGCGGGTTTGTAGCGTAGGCATCGCGGCGGCTGTCGCATCTCGAAGCGAACCTTCGACCACCCGCAATCTGCGCATTACTGATTCGTGATAATCCTCGCGGCTCCAAGCGTAGCGCGAAATCCATCCGCGCTCGGGATTTTCGACCTGCGTGGAGTACGGATGCGCGGTGTTGTAGTTGATAGCGCAGACGATCACGCTCCGCGCCCACGGCGCGGCTGACTGGAGCGAGGCGCGCTTGAGTTGTCCGGCTTCATCGCGGGCCTCGAGATACTTCATCTCCCCGGCGTGGCCTGCTTCGATCCAATCTGGAAAATGATTCAGCTCGGGGAGGTCGCGGACCGGGGAGATTCCGGCCAGTTCAAAGCCTACTTCGTGAGCCGAGCACTTTACCAGCGTCGTGATTTGGCTGACTTGATTCAATTGGCGCGCATCCCATCCGGATTGCCGGCAAACTCGCAGTTTGTCATCTCGATCGAAAGCGAAGGATCTCGGTTCTTCGCGTCACCATCGGAAACCAGATTCCTCGTCGCTGCGCTCCTCGGAATGACAAGTGGTGGGTTCGCGCGGTTTCACTTATTGCTGGCGCTCAAGGCCTTGCTTTGCGCATCGGCTAGTTCGGCTCGAAACTTCTCCGCCTGGTCCGGTTGATGCAGCGCGCTGTATTCAGTGACCAGATCTTTACGCGCATTTTCCAGCCAGTTTGCCGGCGGACTGCTTTGCTTCATCAGAATGCCATAACCGGCGAGGCTCTCGACTTCTGCGTCCGCGTAACGGTGTTGTGGGATCAGGGCGCGTCCCAGCCTGATCCGCACGATCGCCACATTGAGATGATCGGCGGGAAGGGTTTCGGCGTCGATGTGCAGCGCCTCGCGGAAGTACTGCTCCGCGCGCGCATACTGCTTCCGTTCCATATAGACGCCTCCCAAGTTGGCCAGCGCCGAGGCGATGTAGTAGTGCTTCCCTTTGTACACGGTGCGATAGATGTCGGCCTGGCGCTGGAAGTCGGCCTCCGCCTCGTCGAGCTTCCCCTGCTGCATGGCCACTTTGCCCAATTCGCCGAGAGCGGAAGCGACGCGCGGGTGCACTTTTCCGTAGACACGTTCTTGAATGCCGAGCGCATCTTGCAGCACGTCCGCAGCCTCGTTAAATCGTCCTTGAGCATTCAGCGAGCGGCCGAGGAGGGTCATCACGGAAGCGGTCTCGGGGTGGTCTTTGCCGTAGAAATTCTGAATGATATCGAGCGCCTGACGATAGTCGCGCTCAGTTTCCGCAGGATGGCCCCACTCGGTTTGAATGGCGCCGAGGTTGATCAGATCCTCGGCGACATTGGGATGGCGTTCGCCGTAAAGTTGGCGATCCATGGTCAGCGCGCGCAGGTTGAGCGAATTGGAAATGTCCAGGTGTCCGGCGTAGAACTGGGCGTTAGCCAACTCAGTCAGGGTTTCGGCAAGGTCGGCGGCAACTCCGCCGGGAGCGGATTGGATCCGCACCGCGTCGTCGAGCACCTGAATGCCCTGATCGTACTTGCCTTCATTCACCAGCACCTCTCCGAGGGAGTACATGGCTCGCCCCACACGTGGGTGAGTGGGGGGCAGGTGCCGCTTGGTCATGTCCAATCCCTGGCGAACGAGCTGTTCGGCTTCGTCATATTGGGCTTGATCAGAGCGCAGCTGACTGAGCGCGACCAGGCTATCCGCCACTTCAGTGCTGTCGGGACCGAAGAGAGTCTTGCGACGCTCCAAAGCGGAATGCAGCAAAGAATCCGCTTGCTCGAACTTGCCCAACTGATCATAGATGGTTCCGAGCGTCTGATAAAGTTCGGCCTGCACCTTGGGATCGCCGTTGAAACTTTGGGCCTCCTGCACGCCGCGGTCCAGCAGAGTGACGACGCGCATGCTGTCGCCAGGACCGACCGATTCATCGCCACCTTGGAACAGGTTCATCATGAAGCGCTGGATGCGCTGGGTCCGAGCCGCTTCCTCCACGGCCGCGTTCCGGGCCTTCGCCAGGCGCACGGTAAAGAAAACCACCAGGCCGACGATAATCGTGAGCACCAGCGCCACCGCCGAAACGGCACGCCGATTTCGCCGGACGAATTTTCCCAGCCTGTAGCGGACGGTGTCGGGCCGCGCCTCGAGCGGTTCACTCCTGAGGTAGTGATCTACATCCCGGATGAGAGCTTCGACCGACCGGTATCTTCTCTCGACATCCTTGTGCATTGCGGAGAGGCAGAGCACGTCGAGGTCGGCCCAGGCTGTTTTGCCGATGGAAGGGATGTTCGGTTTTGCGTCCGGCTGCTCGGCCATCTTCTTGGCGACTGCTGACGGCTTTTCGGGATCCCGCGCCACAATAACTGCCTCAGCTTCTCCAGGAGTCAGCTTCGACAAATCGAAGGGAAGTTGCCCAGCAAGCAACTCATAGAGAATGACGCCGAGCGAGTAAACGTCGGTGTGGATTCCGATTCCATCGCCGCGAATCTGCTCCGGAGCCGCGTAGGCTGGTGTCATCAGCCTCAACCCAGTCATGGTCTGATCGGTTTTACTGAGCGGTGCCTCGAGACTCTCGAGTTGCTTGGCGATGCCGAAGTCGAGCAGACGGACGGTGCCGTCCGGCTTGACCAGAATGTTCGAAGGCTTCAGATCGCGATGAATAACCGCGTGTTGATGCGCGTACTGCACCGCTTCGCATACCGTGCGAAACAACTCTAGCCGCTGCTCGATCGAACACGCCTGCTGGCTGCAATAGTCGGTGAGCGGGACACCTTCGACGTACTCCATGACGAACCACGGAGTACCATCGTCGAGAGTGTCGGCGTCGTAGAGCCGCGCTATAGAAGGATGATTGAGTTGCGCCAGCGTGCGCTGCTCGCTTGCGAAGCGTTCGCGACGGGCCGGGGACAGCCACGCATCGCGCAAAATTTTGATCGCGACCAGGCTGCCCAAGTCGGTGCGTTCCGCGAGATAGACCACGCCCATCCCGCCTTCGCCGAGCGCTGCCTTGATGCGGTACGGTCCGAATTCCTTGAACGGAAGCGAAGCAGGTACTGCTCCATCGAGCACGTCATGGGCAACGTGCGCCAGATCACGATCTAGCAGGGAAGCACTTCGGGCATCTTCCTCAACTAAGGCAAGGACTTCAGCGACGAGCCCTTCGTCATCGCCGCAAGCATCTCTGAGAAACGCACGCTGCGCGGGCTGCGGAAGATCCGCCACGTCGTGAAACAGGGACTGGATTCGCTCCCATCGCGTGCTGTCCATTGTTGCTCCCAGTGTGCATTCGTGCATCTGTAGAAACGTAGCTTGCTACGTTTCTTCAATTAGCATCCGGCGGGTCACTGCGCACGCCGAAGCTCGTGGGCCAGCCAGGCCTTTGCCGCTCGCCAATCGCGCAGGATCGTGGCTTCGGACACCTCCAGCAGAGCCGCAGTCTCAGCGATGTCGAGCCCCCCGAAGAACCGGCTCTCAACCATCAAAGCTTGACGCGGCTGAATCCGTGCCAGTTCTTCGAGCGCGGTATCGAGCGCCAGCAGGTCTTGTCCGCAGGACGCCGTCTGCTGCTGCGACTCGTCAAACACCACCACCGTGACGCCTTCGTCCCCGCCGCGCTTGGACGCGTTCCGCCGCCGCGCTGCCTCCACCAAAACCTGCCGCATGGCACGCGCGGCGATCCGCTTGAAGTGCAGGCGCGATGTCGAGGCGAACTGCGGCGATTTCGCCAGCTTCACCCAGGCCTCGTTGACCATGGTCGTGGGACTGAGCGTGGCCCCAGGATCGCTTCGCTTCACGCTCGAAGCCAGCCGGCGCAGTTCCTCGTAGGTCACGCTGAACAACCGGTCCAGTGTCCGTCGTTCCTCCGGCGTTTTGTTCATCTCGTTCGGCTGAAATCCGCTTTCGAACCGATTATTTCGAAGCCGCATGACAGTTTTGCCCGTGTTTTTGCGTAATGCGTAGTGGAGGCTGGCGCGAGGAAACCAACCGGGGAAAAGCTGGGGAGTAAAAAAAGCTTTCCTGGAACTGAGATGCTATCAGTCCAGGGCGCACCATGCAACTGCATTGATGCTCCTGCGGCATCTGCCACGGCACCCCTACATGCCAAACGTTCACGGTGCCGCAACTTCCATGCCCAGGCCGGCAGCCAGATGGCCAGGCGGCAGCCGATAGGCCCGAAAACGAAGTCCCTCGAGATGGCGACAGTTAATACCGTGTCACTAATAATGCCAACCCTCTGGTACAATCGGGTCACTAACTGGCCAGAACGGGGTGTGCCATGTCGTGTAGGTCGTGCGGCTCGAGCAACCAGCGGCAGTTCAGTTCAGAGATCAACATCCATTTCTCCAGCCTGGACAAGCCCGGCGTGATGGCCTTTCCGACGCTCGTTATCTGTCTTGATTGTGGCTTTACGGAGTTGAGCATTCCGGAAACCGAGTTGCGTCTACTAAAGGAAGATGGCGCGGCGTCGACAGCTGCATAGTGCGGTGATCCAACCTTGTTACCGTTTGCTGACAAACCTCCCGCCCTGACGCACGACTTCCATGGCGGCGAGTAGTCCGCTTCCGGCGTGTGCTTTGACGATGTAACCCATTGCGCCCAGGTTTAGGGCCTCTTCAATTACATCCGCAGACGATTCTTGGCTCACAAACACAATTTTGGATTCAGGGGCGAGCTTGCGGATCTGGCGAGCGGCTTCAATTCCATTCAGCGTGGGAAGACCGATGTCCAGCAAAATCAAGTCGGGCCGCAACTCTTCGGCCTTGCGTACCGCTTCTTTACCATCGAACACTTCGCCGACGACCTGCAACTCTGTCCCTCGCAGGGTATCGTGAATGAATCTCCGAAAAGGCTCAAAATCCTCAACGACGAGGACGCGGACTGACATTCGTGCGCCTGATTTCTAACGCTGACTACCTCTATATGAGAATGTTTGCCTCTTTTTTACAACTGGCATAACTACCAGCGGACCGCTAGGCAAAATGCAGCAGTGGCTGCGTCTGGATAGTATCGCTAGCGCAGCCTTGGTCGCTGTCGGAATCCGTCGCCACGAAATCAGCCTGGAATCCCAAATTGGAACTGTGTCCGCGACCTTTTTTTCGTGCTTTAGGAGGCAAGAAAATTTCCGGTCCTTTGCTTTCTGGATTTTGCATAGGAGAGAGCTTTTTTGACCAAAATCCTGCACCGATAATTGTGCAGTCGGTCGCTTCGCATCTGCTCAATCGATGGCTTTCGGCTCAGTTCTGAGGCGACAAACTCGATGATCTCAGACTCGACGAACTACCGATCAGAGTCTTCACGGCGGCGACGAAGGCCGAACGCAGTTCTGCCGCATGCTCTTCGGGGATAGCCCGTGAGATCAGGATCATGGCGGTTCCATGCGCCACCGTCCAAAGCGCTAGCGACAGGCACGTATGCTCCGCGGGAGATCCTCCCAGACGCTCCGCCAGCTTCTCTTCCACCAACGCCATGGCCGGTCGATGTTCCCTGAGCGGCGCCGTGCGGCCCGACCGGCTTGGAGGAGGTAGCCGGTAAGCATGCGTGTAAAACAACTCGTATTCATGGGGATGAGTTAACGCGTACTCAAGATAACAGTCGCAGACTTCCTCGGGCGACCGGCACGGCCGTATCGCATCGCTCACATCCTGCTGGATGCGTCGCAGCAGGGCTCGCAGGATGTCCTCGCGGTTCCGAAAGCGGCGGTAGACCGCGGGAGTGTTGGTGCGCGCCGCTTTGGCTACGGCCCGCATGGTGAGCGACTTTTCCGCGCCCTTTTTCCAAAGCTTCTGGGCTGCGTTCAAAATACGTTCTTGCAGATCGGGATCAGGTAGCCGTGGCATTTCTGTCCTTCGTACCTACATGAAACGATTTAATAATTTATATTGACAGCGTAAACGTAACGCTGTATACATAATAACTATAGGTCCCTTTCCCGCTTTTGTATAGCTGAATTCAGGAGTCCTTCGATGTTTTCCTGGGAAGACCCGGATGACCGGGTTGCTATTGTGCAAATGAACGCCGAACTCCGCCATGCGCGGCTGGAACTGCTGAGCGCGGAGTGCGCTACCCACCAGCTTCGTCTCCGCTTCTCCACTCAAGACCTGGCCCGCTACGCCGAGCAGGATCTATTACGCAAAGCCATTCACTCGGCCGCGGCCTTGAACGATTTCTACGCCTCGATCGAGCGGCAAATTCCCTCAATCGGGCAGCTTGCCCAGAGCAGCGGTCCGAAGCTGAACGAAGAACAGGCGGTTGAAATCAGCGCTTCGATTGCAGCCTACGTGCGGGAGCAGCGCGACCGCTACTTTTCCTCGGCTGCTCCGCTCGGCGCACAGCGCAAGGCAATCATGGAGCCCTATTTTTCCTCGACCCTGCTCGACCGCATTAAAGTTGTAGAACTCGAAGGCGCATCTGTTCCCAACCCTCCGTTTTATTCCACAGTTCGGGAACTCGGATTTTCCAATCTGCCAAACTTCCCCCAGATGGCTACGCTGACCTTCCTGGACGTGGCAGTTTTCAACGAGAGAATCACCGACACCGCTCTATTTCATGCGCTGGTACATTCGGTCCAGTTTCAAGTCCTCGGCATACAGCGTTATGCCGACCTTCTGGTTCGCGGTTACCTCAGAACCAATGCCCACTTCGCGGTGCCACTCGAAGCCCACGCCTTCGCGCTGGAATCGAAATTCGCGCGCAACGGATCGGAGAGTTTTTCGGTCGAGGAGCAAGTCCGCCTCTGGGTCCGAGAAGGGCGCTACTAATTCTCCCCCGACAGCCTGCGGAAAAACTCACCAAGCCGAGTTTTTCCGCGTCCGCTGTTCCACTCCTACATGCCGCTCTCGTCAGCCGACGGCCCGTAAATCGCGGGCACCGCGATGTTATTCAGCCGCAAATAAACGCCCAGTTGCGCCCGATGATGAATATTGTGATTCATTACCCAGGTGCGAAGGCACGAAATTCGAGGCATGGAGAATACGGTTGCTCCGTTGTTCAGAAACGACCAGTTCTTGGCCAGGTCAGCATCACTGGCCTTCGCCAAAGCCGCGCGCGCCGCAGCCACGTTCTTATCAAATAACTCCAATAGTTCCTTGCGTGATTTAGGTACTGGGGGCGGTTGAAACCCTTTGCCCCCGGGATTCATGTCGAAGCCGTCTTTGGTGATGGTCTCAACCGCCCACTCCGGAATGTTAGCCAGATGTCCGGCCAACCAGCCCATGGCGCCTGATTTTTCATGTGGCTTCCAGGAGAATTTGTCGTCCGGAACCCGTTCCAGAGTTTTGCGAGTATTGGCCATTTCCTGGTCGAATTCGGGTAGAAGACATTGACTGAGTGACATGCGTTCCTCCGCGGATGATTTTCAGGACTGAACAGCGAACTGGATCATAAGCGAACAAAAAGCGAAATGTCAATATTTATTTTCGAGCTGGCGAGGTTATGCCTTTTCAGGCTTGAAAACCATTCCACGGCTGGTCTTGCCATTCATGACTACGGCCAGCGGATCGTCGAAATGCAGGTGCCGCACACATCCCTGCTCCTCGACTGCGGTTGCGGAACCCAACCACTCCCAGTCGACAAAACCCTCTCCTGCATCCGGATTGACGGTGAAGTATCCAACCTGAAATGCCGTGAGGTTCTGGAAAAAGTGGCTGCCTTGCGACGGGGTCACGCGAAAATCTCGGAAGCCTGCCTCCACGATCACGCGGGCGCCTGAAATTTCGTCCCACTCCACGGGAATTCCGAGCCAGGGATCATTCGATCCCCAGCGGCCCACTCCGATCAGCAAATAGGGTGTCCCGCTTTCGTTGAGCTTCGCATTAAGGTGGGCCACCCCTTCGGCTACTTCCTGGCTTCGAGCGCGCTCGAAGCGGTGAAAGTCGACGACCACGACGTCTTGCAAATCCCGAATGCGCCCGTTGCCCAGTACCTTGGAACTGTGGCAAACCAGTTGGTTCGGACTCACGTCTTCCATCCGCAACTCTTCGCCTTCGCGTGAAAGCACCAGCGGACGTATCTGCAGAAACCCAAACTCTGCCGTCTCTTGCGGGCGTTGCGGGAGGCGCACGGCAAACTCGACTTCCACGGGACGCCCGAACGCATCCTCGCCAATTCTTGTGAGCCGTTCCAGAATCGCTGGCAACGGAAATACTCCATGCTTGAGAATGGGAGCGAAACTCACGATGCGAGTGCCGGGCCGGCTCAGCCCGTCATAAATGACGTGGTTGTCCACAGAATATGTCGATCCGAGATGGTTCAAGGTTCCGTCGTTCTCGGCCACGTCGAGGCCGAACCGGGCTTCTTTGAATTCGAGTAACGGATCGGACGCAGGATCGTCCCGACGTTCTATCTGATCAAGCTCCAGGGCCCAGAATTCTCGCTGCGAGTTCGCCAAGACATCTTCGACCGAGGAAAACTGCAAAAGGTTTCGGGGATAGCGCGGACAGAAGGTCAGGCATTTTCCGCCATCCACAACTGCCCGCCCTAAGCCCAAAGCCACCGCGGCGATTCCATCGCCGTAGCTCATGGGTGGAACCGGATAGAAGTTGTGCGATCGCACGACTCCGGAAAAATCGGGATAAAACCTCTTCGCGTCGTGCGGGCCGTGAATCGTGCCCACGACCTGCTGCAGGATGACCGCCATCTTCTCTTCTTCCAACCGGTACGGTGTGGCGCGAACGTACCCCTTGGCATGCTGGCTGAAGGTCGAAGCGTAGACGCGCTTGATCGCCTCCATCAACTGCTCCAGCCGGACCGACAAATCCGGATGCTGGTTGGCCAGCATGAAAGTTTCGTACACGCCGGTGAAAGGCTGGTATTGCGAATCCTCGAGCAAGCTGGAAGAGCGCACCGCCAGGGGATAGTGAACCTCGGCCAGAAAGGCCAGCAGGTC
>Ga0210401_10000189_pt1 | contig 75514 bp, 59 predicted proteins | sample IncBWH32MmetaG_FD_150866 | JGI IMG/M metagenome (GOLD analysis project Ga0210401, IMG submission 150866) | Forest soil microbial communities from Barre Woods Harvard Forest LTER site, Petersham, Massachusetts, United States - Inc-BW-H-32-M | ecosystem: Environmental > Terrestrial > Soil >...
ATGCGTTGCGCTCTTACGCCGACAATCGCGATCAACGAACCCGAGACCTGGTGTTTTACCTGATTGACGCGGACAATTTCAAAGAAGTCAATGACCGCTATGGACACGATGTTGGTGACAGAGTGCTGGTAGAAATGTCACGCAGAATCAGTTCGGCCATCCGGCACTCCGATGTTTTGGTGCGATGGGGCGGTGAGGAATTCTTAATCCTATCGCGCTATACGGATCGCACGGAGGCTAAGACTCTCAGCGCGCGAGTGCTCGCCGCGGTCAGCGATACACCTTTCGCACTTACGAATCCGAATGAAACCATTTGTAGAACGTGCTCGATTGGGTGGGCTGCATTCCCCTGGCTTTCCACACGTCCCGAAATTGTCAATTACGAAAAAGTCCTCAATTTCGCTGATCGAGCCCTTGGGGAGGCTAAGAGGGCCGGGAAGAACCGGGCTGTTGGTTTGTTACCTTCGGGCGATCCACTTGTACCAACAGTGAGTGAGATGGTGTACCCAAGCTACATAACCCCCGATGTTCCGGCAATCGTCGGTACAACAGGCCAGCAGCAAGAATAGAATCTGCACCCCGCAACCGCCAAACGAAAATCGGCTTCCACAGTGCGAACCCACGGGGACAGTGGGGAGGGGTAACCTTTGTTGGAGTCTACCAGTTGCATAGGTACCGACAAACGCGCTTGTGCCATTAACCCCCGAATGTCAGCAACGCGGAAATTGGAAACAAGATTTGTAGTTGGCGAAAACATCGCGATAGCACTCACCGACACGAAAAGAGGCGACGGAAAAGCGCAAGCTTGCGACATCGCCTGATTCCATAACAATCAGGTCACTACGGCGGCGGTATCAGCGCAGATCCCCTGAAATCCGCAGGCAGGATTTCTATATTCATGACCCTCAAAATGGTGTTTCCTCGATTGTACGCGCGATGCGTCACATCGCCTGGCTCGAAGAATGCGTCTCCGGCCTTATAGACTGTTGTCTTATCACCCTTTACGTAGGTGAATTCACCGGCCATTATCACCCTGACGCCAGGACCAGCATGATGGTGATCACCGACGTATCCTCCCGGCTGATATGTGACTTCTGAAACCCGGAATTTGAACTTGCCATTCAGATCGGTAACGTGCCCCGAGATAACCTGTTCTAAACGTTGTACCGGCTGTACGTCCTTTGTCTCAACATGGGTGGTGTTCTGCGCCAGCGAGATCATCAGACAAAGCTGGATCACGACAACCAAGATGCCCTCTCGTTTCATAGGTCCTCCAGTTTGGTTGCGTCACCGTCGCGACCCGAAGGATGCTACGTCATTTGAAGCGTGGTCACAACTATCACCAATCCTCTCGCTAGTTGGCGAAACATCCCTATTCCACACATTGACCACGCTCGGTGGGTTTTTACAGTACGTACATCCGTAGCATCCACCAGACTAGGAATATAGCGACGATGGCCCCGGCGACGTCAACTATCCAGTCGCCAACTGTTTTTGGTTTTCCAAAATTGAACATTGCGTGATGGTAGCAGGCCGTGTGCAGGTGAGTTAACGATCGCGGTAGGGACAGCCGTTGCTGGCTGCCCACCGGGTGGCCGAGGGCGGTTGCCCGCTCCCCGGCTCCCACAGAACGTAGCGTGCAGATTTCCCGCACTACGCTCGTCAGAAGGTGCTTCACAGCACGGCGATAGCTTGCAACTCCGAGTAAGGGAGATACAGCTTTGGTCGCACTATGGGAAACCGTTCCCTGATCTGTTGGAATTGCTTCCACAAGACCTGACCCTTCCAACTCCGACTGCTGAGCATGATGCGCCAGTAACGTTCTACGGCCCGATGGACCCGTTGCAATGCCCGGATGTTCCCGGCAATGCCGTAGTACGCATAGTGGCCGCGGAGCATTTGATTGAGGGTGTCAGCCTGTTCGCGGATCGACAAATGCCGCATCCGCCGCATTTGGTCCTGTAATCGCATCAGCGCCCGTCGCAAGCGTGACTTTTCCGTACGCAGTCCAACCCGAAAGTTGCCTTTCCGATTGCGAGTGCAGTACAGCGTGAAGCCCAAGAAATAAATCGTCTGTGGGCGGTTCCGGCCACGCTTGCTGGCATGTCGCTGCGCAAAGCGACCAAATTCGACGAGCTTGGTCTTGGTCGGTTCCAGAGTCAAGCCAAACTTCCGCAATCTCTGGCACAGCGCCTTCTGGACCCGGAGAGCATCTGCGCGATATTGGAAGCACAACACAAAGTCGTCGATGTATCGCACTAAGTAGGCCTCACCCCTTAGCCGAGGCTTGGCCACACGCTCGAACCACAGATCGAGCACATAGTGCAGATACGCATTACTCAGCAATACGCTGATCGAACCCCCTTGCGGCGTGCCCTCCTCATTCGCAGACAGCTCCCCATCCTCCAGAATGCTTGCTTTCAGCCAGCGTCGGATCAGGCTGATCAGACGCGGGTCTCCTACCCGATGTTCGACAAAGCGGAGCATCCATTCGTGACTTAAGCTCCCGAAGAAATTCTTGAGATCCGCCTCCAGCACCCATTCCACTTGCCGGCCAGAAATCACTTCATGCAGACTGGCCAGCGCTTGATGGGCGCCCCGTCCAGGCCGACCGCCAAACGAGCATGGCAAAAAGTCCTGCTCATAAATGGCGGATAGCACCTGTGCGGCGCTTTTCTGGAGGGCCCGGTCCGCTACACAAGGCACACCCAGCGGGCGTTTCTCCTGCTTTCCGGGCTTCGGAATATACACTCGCCGAATATTCGGCGCCTGATATCCCTGGCGGTGTACCGATTGAAGCATGGCCTCAACCCATACCTCAAAGCTCTCCTTCGCCTCCGGCACGGTTTGCCCATCCACTCCAGGGGCCGAGTCGGTCGCAATCTCGCAGAGATTCTCCCAAACCCGTTCCTTGGTGATGTGATGAGTCAGAGACGTAAACCGGAGCTTTGGTTCACACCGAGCTTTCGCTGCTATTCGTTCGAGTCCTGTTGCCATGGTTGGCGTTTCTTCTCTTTGCATAGAAGGCCGAATCCTCCCTTCGAATGGAGCCCATGTTTCCCGCGAACGATTCAACTTCCGCTGGCCGCTTCCCCATGTAGTCGGCTCTCCCGACCTCCGAGTACTGTCGGCCAGTCTGACTTCCGTCAGGTCTTCAGGTCGTCCTCGCTTTGTCGGCTTGTCAGACCCTACAAGCTAGGCTTGAACCTGACGGCTCTCCCTTGTTCCCATGAATTCCTTTGGCTGCATGCTGGCGGTACGAACCCCGGAAGCATCTCTGAACACTTGCCATGCCGCATCCAGAGTTTCTGCCTTCCCCGTTACGGGATAGGGTCGGCTACTTCCACCACGATCGATTTCGGGGCTATCTTGCCGTTCACTGTTGTTCCGGCCTGCAACCTCCCTGTCTACGCTTCGCAATGGCCGTTGCCGGACATCACGCAAGACTTGGTACGCGGCTGCGAGCTAGGCTTTGCCGCGGTCTCCATTTCAGGAAACTGAACTCCGTGAGCTTTCAAGGCACAACCCGCGTGAATCCTGACTTCATCAGCCTGCTTTAGAATCCCTCCAGTGTCCATCCTGTTCCATATCGACGCCGCCCATGGTCCCGCGCGCCTCGGACAACTGATCACGCCGCACGCTGTCGTGGAAACCCCAGTGTTCATGCCCGTCGGGACGGTGGGGACGGTTAAAGGCATTCCGCAGGATTTACTGGAAGAGTTGGGCGTGAACATTCTGCTGGGGAATACCTATCACCTTTACTTGCGGCCGGGGATCGAAACAGTGAGGCAGATGGGCGGGCTGCACGGATTCATGGCTTGGGACCGCGCAATCCTGACCGACTCGGGTGGGTTCCAGGTGTTCAGCCTGAATGAACTGCGCAAAGTGACCGAGGAGGGCGTGACGTTTCGCTCGCACCTGGACGGGTCGGCGCATTTTTTCAGTCCGGAGAGTTCGATGGGGGCGCAGATCGGGCTGGGCGCGGACATCATCATGGCGTTCGATGAGTGCACGGAGTTTCCGGCGGATCGAGAGCGGATGCGCACGTCGATGGAGATGACGGCTCGCTGGGCAGCGCGAAGCAAGAAGTACTTTCAGGAACATAAACACGAAGTGCCGTGGAGCACGGCTTACGTGGGCCCGGACGCCCCCGTCCGGGCGGGCGAGCGACAGCTCGCCTTACGGACTGCGGAGCTGCGCTCCGCTGGGCAGACGAGGGCGTCTGCCCCCACGCAAGCAACTAGCGAGCTTCGCTCGCCCGGACAGCCGAGGGCGGCTGTCCCTACATGGTTCGGGGCATCCGCAGCGGCCGGATCGACCCAAAGCCTCTTTGGCATTGTGCAGGGCGGGATGGACCTGGAACTACGCCGGGAATCGGCGGAGCGGACCATCGAAATCGGCTTTCCGGGATACGCGATCGGCGGATTGAGCGTCGGGGAACCGCGGGAGGTTACGCGGGAGGTGGTCGAGGCGACGCTTGAGCATCTGCCCAAGGACAAGCCGCGCTATTTGATGGGGGTAGGCACTCCGGAGGAAATCGCCATGTACGCCGGCCTCGGCGTCGACATGATGGATTGCGTCCTGCCCACGCGGGCCGCCCGGCACGGGCTCCTGTTCACTTCGGAGGGCAAGATTTCGATCAAGCAAGCGCGGTACGCGAAGGACTCGGGGCCGCTCGATCCGGGCTGCGGGTGCCGGGTTTGCCAGAGGTATTCGCGGGCGTATTTGCGGCACCTGTATGCTGCTAACGAAGTGCTGGCACAGGTTTTAAACACCATCCACAACCTTAGTTTCTACCTTGACACTATGCAGAGGGTGCGGCATTCTATTCGACTTGGGGAAGGGACGCGCCCTCTTTCTGGTGTCTCGTCTCAACCAAAGCCGTAGGCCCCGATCCCCTTAAGCAAGCCCGAGGCTGAAGGAATACCCGGCCGGAATACACAAGTACTCCCGCGGTGACAACAGAGGCATCAGGGCGCCCGCGTGTGTGGGCAGCGATGTTGGGTGATTTCGTCTTTTTGGGACTTCATGAGCACTTTATATTTTCTTGCGTTACAAGTAGGCGGCTCCAGTATGGCTTTGCTGCTCCCCGTGCTGGGGATGTTCGCTGTGTTTTATTTTCTGCTGATCCTTCCGCAACAGCGACGACAGAAGAAGTGGCAGGCCATGCTTTCCGAGCTAAAAACAGGCGACAAGGTGGTGACCAGCGGCGGCCTGCGCGGAACCATCTTTTCGATCAAAGAGGATGCCTTGATCCTGCGCGTTCCTCCAGACAACTTGAAGCTGGAAGTGACCCGAGGATCGATCGTCACGGTCACGACTCAGGATGAAGCAGTGAGTAAATGAGCGCGTAGAGAAAGGCCTTTAACCGCAAAGTGCGCAAAGAGATCGCAAAGCAATGCGCCAAACACGGTGAGCAGAAGTAAGGCGGAGTTGAAAAATCTGATGGGGAGTTGCGGGCGTCATCGTTAAGTCATGAACAAGAACCTGCGTTGGAAAGTCGTCGTCATCCTCGGGACATTGCTGATGTTTCTGTTTGGGATCTTCGGATTCCCCTGGGAGTGGTCGGGTAAGACTCCACTCACGGCCATGACGAACCGGATTCACCTGGGCCTGGATCTGAAGGGCGGAACCCACCTGATTCTGCAGGTGCAGGTGAACGATGCGGTGAATGCAGATTCTGACCGGGCCATTGAGCGTCTAAAGGACGATCTGCGCACCCGCAAGATCACGTATGCGGACGTTAACAAGCCGGATCCCGCGAATAGTCCCGACAAAATAGTGGTCAAAGGCGTGCCGCCCGAAGCGACCTCAGATTTCCGGTCGCTGGTCTCAGACCGGCTGCCGGATTACGACGCGACCTCGGGCGCGGAAAATTCGTGGGTTCTGACCATGAAGCAGCAGACGTTGAGAGACCTGAAGGACCGCGCGGTCGCGCAGGCCATTGAAACGATCCGGAACCGCATTGACAAGCTGGGCGTCAGTGAGCCGGTGATCCAGGAGCACGGGCTGGGGCAGTACCAGATCCTGGTGCAGCTGCCGGGAGTGGACGATCCGGCGCGGGTGAAGGAAATCATGCAGTCGACGGCGATGCTGGAGATCCGGCAGTCGATGGATGGGCAGCGCTCCTACCCCGACGAGGCTGGGGCCCTGGCGGCGCACAACGGAGTGCTACCGGACAATTCCGTGCTGATGCACGGCCGCGTGATTGGTGCGACCGGAGAAGGCGCGGACGCAATCTGGGTGATCTCCCGGGTGTCGGCGGTCGCCGGACACGACCTGCGCGAAGCGCGCGTGCAGCGCAACTCGCAGACGAACTCCCCCGAAGTCAACTTCATTCTGACCGCGGAAGGCGGGCGGCGATTCTCGCAATTCACCTCGGCGCACGTGGGCGACTACCTGGCCGTGGTGCTCGATAACAAGGTCATGGAAGTCGCAGTCATCAAGAGCGAGATTGGCGACTCGGGCGTGATTGAGGGACGGTTCACGGACCAGGAAGCGAAGGACCTGGCCCTGATCTTGAACTCGGGCGCGTTGCCTGCGGGAATCAAGTATCTGGAAGAACGTACGGTCGGCCCGTCGCTGGGTGCGGATTCGATCCGCTCGGGCGTGCAGGCCGCCGTGGTGGGAATGCTCGCGGTACTGATCTTCATGCTGGTCTACTATCACGGCGCCGGCATCAATGCGGACGTCGCTCTGATCCTGAACCTGATTATCCTGCTCGGCTTCCTCGGATTCAGCGGGGCGACGCTGACCCTGCCGGGAATCGCGGGAGTGATCCTCACGGTCGGCATGGGCGTGGATTCGAACGTTCTGATCTTCGAGCGCATTCGGGAAGAGCTGAGGAACGGGAAGACGCCTCCGTCGGCAGTGGATCAGGGATTCGCGCATGCCTGGATCACCATCGTCGATACGCACGTGACGACGATCGTGTCGGCGTTCATCCTGTTCATCTTTGGCACGGGCCCGGTGAAGGGATTCGCTGTGACTCTCACGTTTGGTCTGCTGGCCAACCTGTTCACGGCTGTGTTTGTTTCGCGGGTGATCTTTGACTACGTGCTCAGCCGCAAGCAGCGCGGCGAAGCTTTAAGCATTGGATAAGGTTTTCAAGGTTTCAAAGTTTCAGAGGTTTCACAGTTTCAAGGGCGAAAGGTTCGGGGCTCTTCCGGCTGACCTTGAAACACTGAAACTTTGAAACTCTGAAACACTCAAAAAGGGGTTTTAAGCTCGTGGAATTTTTTCGCAACCCAAACATAGATTTTCTCGGCAAAAAGTGGTATTTTCTCGCCTTTTCGTTGGTGTTCAGCGTTGCGGGTGTGCTGTCCATGCTGTTCTGGCATGGGATTCCACTGGGCGTAGACTTCCGCGGCGGAACTCTGGTTTACGTCAAGTTCTCGCATACGCCCAACAATGATGCGATCCGCGCGGCGCTGGATCGCGTGGGATTGCGGAATGCCAAGATTCAGAGTTATGGCACTGCCGCGAACAACGAAGTTCTCATTGATCTAGCGGAACAAGAAACCAGTGAAGCAGCGCTCGATAAAGGCAAGGCACAGATCATTGGCGCGCTGGAAGGCAGCAGTCAGGCAGGAAAGACCGATCTGAATAACGCCAGCTCTTTGACGCTCAAAGACTACCTGATGCAGAAGGATCCGCAGCATCTGGGCACGGATGCTGATGCGAAGTACACGGCAGTGGCGCAAGCTATTGTGAATTACCGCGACAAGGTGAAAGGCGGTGTCCTGAATTCGCTGGATGAACTGAAGGCGGCGACCGACGCGGCGACTGTGGCTTCGCTACAGGATGGGTTCTACCTCTCGGATTTCGGCGTGCGCAACGTCGAAATCGTCGGTCCCCAGGTCGGCGCTCAGTTGCAGCGCCAGGCAGTGCTGGCCATCGCTTACTCGCTGGCTGGAATGCTCGTCTACCTGGGTTTCCGCTTTGAGTGGATTTATGGCGTAGCTGCGGTGGTGACGGTATTCCACGATACGTTGATCACGGTAGGGGCGTTTTCGCTGACGAATAAGCCTATCTCCCTGACCGTGGTGGCCGCGATCCTGACCCTGGTCGGCTATTCCAACAACGACACGATCGTGGTTTTCGACCGAATTCGCGAAAACATCAAGTTGATGCGCCGGGAAAAGCTCTCGGACATCGTCAATCGCAGCATCAATCAAACTTTAAGCAGAACCATCTTGACGGCGGGCCTGACGTTCCTTACTGTGCTGGCCTTGTACTTATTCGGGGGAGAAGTGCTGCATGGGTTCTCCTTCGCGCTGGTGATTGGAATCCTGATCGGGACGTATTCGTCGATTGCGATTGCGGCCCCGATCCTGGTGGCGTATCAAGACTGGCGCAGTGGCCGCGGAAAACGGCCGGTCTCAATGCCAGTCGATACAGGAAAACGGGATAAGGCAAAGGCCGGAGTGTAGTAAGCGCGTTTCCGGAATCCGGCAAAGTCGGTACGAAAGAATTCGTTCGCCGGGCTGAAGAAATGCATCTTGATCTTTTTCGCAGCCGAAGCGGAAGGTTAGGTTGTCGGTGTCTAAGCTATTGATTGCAAACAATGCAAGTGTGCTTCGCAGATTGCGCCGAGACGGTCTAAATTGTTGCAGTCAGGTCACAGGTTTTGGGAGCAAAGCAGAAATGTCCGGTGTCTAAGAATACGTAGGGTCCGTTGTAGGGAGAAGCCTATGTTCGAAGATAGCCTCATTGAATCAGGCGGCAGGCTTAAGACGAAGCGCGGGGCGACAACCGCAATTTCGTTCATTTTGCAGCTACTACTGATCGGCGTTCTGGTCCTGATCCCGCTGGTCTTTACTGAAGCTCTGCCGAAGCAGCAGCTGATGACGTTCCTGGTGGCGCCTCCGCCCCCCCCACCTCCGCCGCCACCTCCGGCCGCGGCGCCAGTCAAGATCGTGAAGACGATCCAGAGCGACCTGGTGAACGGTCAGCTCCGCACGCCTACAAAGATTCCACAAAAAGTACAGATGATTAAAGAAGACGAAGCCCCGCCGCCGGAGATGTCGACGGGTGGCGTCGTGGGTGGCGTGCCGGGCGGCATCCCGGGCGGCCAGATGGGCGGCGTGATCGGCGGAATCATTAGTTCGACGCCGGTTGCCGTGCCGAAAGTGGCCACTCCACAGCGTGTACGCGTATCGCTGGGCGTCTCGCAAGGTCTTCTGGTCAAGCGAGTTCAGCCGAACTATCCCCCGCTGGCGCGGCAGGCACGCATCCAAGGTACGGTGCTGCTGCAAGCGGAAATCAGCAAGGACGGGACGATCGAGAATCTCCGCCTCATCAGCGGACACCCGATGCTCGCCCCGGCTGCGATTGAAGCTGTGAAGCAGTGGCGCTATCGGCCTTACATGTTGAATGGTGAGCCGGTGGCCGTAGAGACACAAGTTCAGGTGAACTTCACGCTATCCGGGGGCTAAACCCTTGGATTGGCGGTTGGATCGCGCTGGCAGGCTGAGGCTCGTTACCCCTCCCCATCCCACCTTCTGCCGGTGGCTGGGTTAGGAGTGAGCGCCCATGACGGCCACCGCGTCTCCATTCTCAAATGGTTATTGCCGAGAGGCTCCCGTGATTGTAAGCCGGGGAGCCCAGGCCCGCGAGTTTGATCATTGTTGTCTGCAACACTCGGAAGCAACACTGTTCGCGACAGAAGCAACTGAGTCTTTGACGAGTTCCTGAGGAGGAAAGCAACTCATGTTCGTAGCCAATTTAGCAACTACTGTGCATCACGTGCCTGCGATGGCCGCCTGGGTGGTCCAGGAAGGTCAGGTGGGTTGGGACCTGGTTTCGCTAGTGAAATCGATGGGTATCCTGGCGAAAATCGTGGTCATCATTCTGTTCATTATGTCGGGCTGGTCGATCGGCGTGATGATCGATCGCTGGATGGCATTTAGCGCGGCCCGCAAACAGTCGCGCGCGTTCGCGCCTGCCGTGGCCGGCGCCCTGCGTGATGGAAAGATCGACGAAGCCATCAAAGTTGCCGAGCGTAACAAGAAGAGCCACCTCGCGAAGGTTGTCACGGCCGGCCTGATGGAGTTCAAGGCCCACCAGGACAGCCCGGGCGAAATCCCTGGCGAGACCATCGAAGCTTCCAAGCGCGCCCTCGAGCGCACCGAAGCCATCGTGCACGCTGAACTGAAACGCGGACTCGGCGGACTTGCCACGATCGGCTCGACGGCTCCATTCGTCGGACTGTTCGGAACGGTGGTCGGCATTCTGAACGCGTTTAAAGGCATTTCGCAGGAGAAGGCCACCGGTCTGGCGGCCGTCGCCGGCGGTATTGCCGAAGCGCTCGTCACCACCGCCATGGGACTGCTGGTCGCGATCCCGGCCGTGATGATGTTCAACTACCTGACTGGCCGCGTAGAGGCTTTCGACGTGGAGATGGATAACTCCTCGAGCGAACTGGTCGACTACTTCCTGAAGCGGCGGAGCCTGCGCCGTTCCTAAACTTGACCGGGCAGAAGCTGCGATTGTGAGTTGCAAAGGCCCGGCGCTGGACGATTCCGGTGCCGGGCACTCAGGCTCCAATCGGGAGATAGCCGGGCAAAGTGGAACGAGCAGGTAGCGCAAAGGAAAAGGTGAGCCTATGTCACTGGCAAAACGAAACGAAGGCGCCAAGGTCAATTCCGACATCAACGTCACACCGATGGTGGACGTGATGCTGGTGTTGCTGATCATCTTCATGGTGGTCACGCCCATGTTGCAGAAGGGCGTCAGCGTGGACTTGGCGAAGGTGAACAATCCGGAGCAGATGCCGGATGCCGACAAGGAAGACGCGTTGATCGTGGCCGTGATGCGTACGGGCGACGTCTTCTTCGGTAACGACAAGTTAACGAGTCTTGACGTGCTGACCGGGAAGGTGAAAGACCGGCTGGCCAATAAGAACGACAAGAGGGTCTACATCCGTGCGGACGCACGCGCAAAGTTTGGGCGTGTGGTTGAGGTTGTCGACAACATTCGAGCGGCCGGCGTCGACCAATTAGGATTGCTGACCGATCAGCGCAAGGAAAAAGGCGCGGGTAGCGCGCCAGCGACCCCCACGGCACCACCGTCGGGCGGTCAATAGAGGAGATCGACCATGGGTATGGCAGTTGGCCCGAGCGGGGGTCAAAGCGCAAACATTAACGTAACGCCGCTCATTGACGTATTGCTGGTGCTCCTGATCATCTTCATGGTGATCACACCGCTGACTCCGAAGGGCTTGGATGCGTTGGTTCCGCAACCGCCGCCGCCCAATCAGAAGCAGCAAAATACCCCCGATCGCACCATCGTGGTTCAGTTGATTGATCGGGGCGCCGGGCAGACTCCCGGTGTGAAGATCAACCAGGAAGACGCGAGCTGGGATGACCTGCAAGGGCGTCTGACCGACATCTTCAAGACGCGCGCGGAGAAGGTCATGTTCGTGAAGGGCGACGACAATATTCCGTTCTTCGACGTGGCCAATGTGATCGATATCGCGCACGCCTCCGGCGTCGACAAAGTGGGCCTTATCACAGCCAAGATTGAGGCCGGTCAGTAAACTAGCCAGTGCTGACGAACTCCTCGCAGGCACGGACGCGCAGGTCCGTGCCCCAGGATTTAGAATCTGAGCGAAGCGGATACGAAGTGCCCAGGCGATGTCGTCTGGGCGTCCGTGCGTTCAGGATTTGCGCAATCTTCTTCACAGTGGTAAGGTCCCATGATTCCTGATAAAGGGAGACTTATAACGCAATGAAAACCAGCCTACGAGTGTTGGTGGTGGTGGCCGCAGGAGTGATGCTGTTGTCTGCCACAGGTTGCGCGAAGTTGCGGGCGCGCGACCAGCTCAACAAGGGCGTGCAATCCTACAAGAACGCCAAGTACGAGGAAGCGATCGAGCATTTCAAACAGGCGGTGGATCTGGATCCCACCCTGATTAATGCCCGCCTCTACCTGGCCACCGCGTTTGCGCAACAATACATTCCTGGCGCGGACGCTCCTGACAACAACAAGTTTGCGGAACAAGCGATTGATCAATACAAGGCTGTGCTCAACGCCGATCCCAAGAATGTAAATAGCGTAAAGGGGATTGCATACCTGTACCTGCAGATGAAGCGTTTTGACGACGCGAAGACGTACTACCGCAAAGCCACGGAACTTGATCCCAATGATCCCGAGCCGTACTACTCGGTCGCCGTCATCGACTGGACGCAGACCTATCAGCCGCGCATGGAAGAACGGGCGAAGCTGGGCCTGAAACCCGAAGAGCCGCTAAAGGACAAGAAAGTCTGCGCCTTGCTCAAGGACAAGAATTCGGCGAATATTCAGGAGGGCATCGACAACCTGAACCAGGCACTGAAGTTGAGGCCGGATTACGACGACGCCATGGCCTACATGAACCTGATGTATCGCGAGCGCGCCGACGTGCAGTGCGAAGATCCTGCGGCGCGTGCAGCGGATCTTAAGACTGCCGACGAGTGGGTCGACAAGACTCTCGCTGTGAAGAAAGCCAAGGCTGAAAAGCAGCCTGGAGCCACCGGCATCACCATGGATCAGCAGAAATAACGTTCAGCAGAAATAACGTTGGGTTTTAAAAGTTCAAGGCCCCTTCCGAAGGGAAGGGGCTTTTTCTTTGTTCAGGTCTCAGGCTCAAGTGCGAAAACGACCGGATGCGAAAGGTTGCCTGGTTGCGGTGACTGGAATCACAGGGCAGGCAAGTTCAGGAGCTTAGACTCGAGAATTGCCGTCAGACGTCGCGGCCTCAACGAAACTGCCGGCATTTCTGAAGCGGTAGAATGATTTTGCAGATTCGCGCCCGTCGGGCTTTTGGAGCATGTTCAAGAAAATCCTCATTGCCAATCGCGGAGAGATCGCAGTTCGCGTCATTCGCGCGTGCCGTGAGATGGGCATCCAGTCGGTGGCTGTGTACTCCGATGTGGATCGCGCTTCCCTGCACGTTCGCAAGGCGGATGAGGCCTATCCCCTGGGACCGGCGGCAGCCGCCGAATCTTATCTCAATATTCCGAAGATCATTGCGGTTGTAAAAAAAAGCGGAGCCGAAGCGGTTCATCCGGGGTATGGATTCTTGTCGGAGAATCCGCGGTTCGCGCATGCGTGCGCCGAAGCCGGAATCAAGTTCATCGGTCCGACCGCGGCGGCGATGGAGATGATGGGTTCGAAGACGCGCGCGCGCCAAAACATGGACAAGGCCGGTGTGCCGTCTGTACCGGGCACGTCGCGCGGACTCGAGTCAGCGGAAGAAGCAGCGCGAGTCGCGGAGAAGATCGGCTATCCCGTCATGCTGAAGGCGGCTGCCGGAGGCGGCGGCAAGGGGATGCGGCTTGTGCACTCACCGGACCAGTTGAAGTCGGCTCTGGAAAGTGCGCGGAGCGAGGCGCAGCGGGCCTTTGGCGACGGCGAGGTATATCTCGAGAAGGCGATCATCAATCCCCGGCACATCGAGATGCAGGTGCTTGCGGATGAGCATGGAAACACAGTCTACCTGGGCGAACGCGAGTGCTCGATTCAGCGAAGACATCAGAAAGTGCTGGAGGAGTCGCCGTCGCCGGTTGTGGATGAGGAAATGCGCCGGCGGATGGGAGAAGTTGCGGTTCGGGTTGCGCAGGCAGCCGGGTACACGAATGCCGGAACCATCGAATTCCTCGTCGACGAGAACAAGAATTTCTATTTTCTCGAAATGAATACACGGTTGCAGGTGGAACATCCGGTGACCGAGCTGACGACGGGACTCGACCTGGTTCATCTGCAGATTCGAATTGCCGCGGGAGAGAAACTTCCCTTCAAGCAAGAAGATGTTCGGCTGCGCGGACACGCGATCGAATGCCGCATTTATGCAGAGGATCCGGACAACAATTTCTTCCCCAGCCCCGGAAAGATCAGTCTCCTGCTGTTGCCGTCGGGGCCGGGGATCCGGCGCGACAGCGGTATGTACGAGGGTTGGACGGTGCCCATCGACTACGATCCGCTATTGGCGAAGCTGATCGGCTACGGGACCGACCGGGAGCAGGCGACCTCGCGGCTGCGGCGCGCCTTGAATGAATATTTCGTTGGCGGCATCAAGACGAACCTCTCGCTTTTCCGCCGGATCCTGAATGACGAGGACTTCAAGGCCGGGCGTCTGGACACGGGATTTCTGGATCGACTGCTCGCGCGTCCAGTCGAGACCGCAGCCACCGATGGCGAAGCGGCCAAGGTAGCCGCGATTGCTGCCGGTCTGTTTGCGGTGCTGGAGCCAGTTACGTCGGCGACGAGCAACGGAAATACGAGCATGTCGAGCGTGGAGCACGAGGCGAGCGAGTGGAAGAAAGTCGCGCGGTCGGAGGCGTTGCATTAGGCGGGCTGCGGAGCTTTGCTCGGGCCGGACAGCCGAGGGCGGCTGTCCCCACGTGGTTCGTGGTGGATTCCCAGCCTAGCGCAAAGAGCGCGTTAGGAAGCGACGCCCGTGGTCAGAGACGACCTGATTGACCCAGAGAATCGAGGGTTGGCGGAGAGAACTCCTCGCGAGGTCTCACATCGTGCCAATAGGCAAGGGGTCCTTCGACTGCGATCGGCTGGCCCTCACTGCGCTCAGGATGACAGGTTGGATTGAGCGACCAGGGATTGTAAGAGCGAAGGGCTAAGAGCTAAGGGCTTTGGTGCATGACCTACGACGTCAATATCGATGGCAAGAACTATCGCCTGGAGTTGAATCACCGGGACGGGCGGTGGGAGTGTCGTCTCGACGGCCATGCTGTTGAAGTAGACGCCGTGCTCGCGCGACGCGACGTGCTCTCGGTGATCATGGGCGGCAAGGCCTACGAGATCAAACGCGAGCGTACCGCGACCGACATGCATTTGTGGGTCGGACCCATCCGCTATGCAGTGCAACTGCGCGACCCACGTTCGTTGCGCAGCCGCGCGAGCGCCGACGACGGAAAGGGACCCAGAAAACTGGTGGCGCCCATGCCCGGGAAAGTCGTCCGCATCCTCGCTGCCGAGAGCGCGGAGGTCGAGGCGGGTCAGGGTATCGTTGTGGTCGAAGCAATGAAGATGCAAAACGAAATCAAATCGCCGAAGAAAGGCGTCGTGCGGAAAGTGGTAGCGGCCGAGGGCGCGGCGGTGAACGCCGGCGATGTGCTGGCGGTTGTCGAGTGAGAGAGCCTCTTGTCAAATCCTACGGAAACTTCACATCCAGGCTGTAAATTTCCTGCGTGCTGCGGTCGCGCATGAGCAGGATGGAATTATCCGGCGCGAGTCCAACCCAGAACTCCCACGGATCGAAGCCGCGAGGAACATCTTTTAAGCTGAAGAGACGCTCGATTTTGCCGTCGGGGACGTGCACCCGCACGATGTCATCAATCTTGTCGGGATAGTCTTCCGCGTAGAGATAACTGCCCTCGCGAGTCCAGTTATCGTAGGCGAACATGGACGTTGCCAGCGTCGACCAAGTTTTCTTCCCGAAGTCATAGAGCAGAAGCTTGGTGGAATCCGACGAAAGCGCCGAGATGTACCGCCCATCCGGGGAGCAGCGCGGACTGAAAAGTCCATCGGATCCGGGTACGTCTTCGACCTGATTCGTGCGCAGGTTCAGGATATGGACGTTCGGTCCGGCTGAGACCGCGTAGTCAAGCCATGGCATTCCGGCGAAGACAATGGAGTTGCCGTCAGGCATCCATGTTGGATCGCCCTGATTGCGATCACCGTCTTTTAATTCCTGGGGCGTGCCTCCATCGGCGGGCAACAGGTAAATCCTCCAGGGATGGCTCGGAGTGGATCCCATGAAGACAATCCGTTTACCGTCGGGCGACCAGCGCGGCATGTGGACCTGCATCGGAGCAAAAGTCAGCTGGGTTCGGCCGCTGCCGTCGACTTTGCTGCGCCACAGGGCCCCTTCCGGATGGGTGACGTAGACCATCATCTGATTGTCGCGGGTGATGTCGGCCTCTCCGGCGGAAATGCCAGGCAGGTAGATGGACGATTGGCCGGACTGTCCCTGAAACCGAACCAGATCAAAACGACGTTGCTGTCCGATGACGAATAGCTTTTTGCCGTCGGTACTGGGCGTGGGATCGGTGAACAGCAAAGGTCCGACCGTCAATTGCGTGGGAAGATGGTCGGTTCGTGCGAAGAGCGAGTTCCGCGCGTGGAGAGCCCAGATGTCCTGGGAATTGGTGCGTGCCGATTCGAAAAGGAAGTAGCGGCCATCAGGTGTCCAAGTTCCTCCGGTTTCCTGTGGAGGACGGTTCCATTCCGGCAGGATCGGATGCAGGTCCTGGCCTTGCGCGCTGATCTCCCAGAGCGCGTTGCTGTGCTGGCTGGTGTCACGAACCGAGAAACGCATGCGGTCGCCATCGGGCGAGAATCGGATATTGAACGGAATTCCCTTCGTCTCGGCAAAAGTGCGGGACCCGGTTCCGTCGAGATTGCAAAGATAGAGGTGATTTCCGTTGGCGTACAGAATGTGTTGACCATCGGGTGTCCAGGCCGCCGCATGGGCCAGGACATCGCCAACGCGACGCGGGGTGCCGGCAGGCATGGGCAGAATCCAGATCGCGGACTCGGTTTCAGAGCCTTCAGCAGAGCCGCGAAGCAGCAGCTGCGAGTTGCGCAGCGAAGAGTCGTAGATGTCGGCGGTGGCCAGCGGGCTTTGGATGGCCGCGGTGTCTCCGCCGGAGGTCGAGACTTCGCGCAGAACGGAGTGCCCTCCCGCATATTCCGAGAAATACAGCAGGTTTCCGTCGGTGGCCATCGAGCGCTTCGGGAAGCCATCGTTCGTGATCTGCACAGAGCCGGCCACGACTGGCGGCGAGGCTACCGGACGGAATAGATAAGCGGCTGCCAACAAGACGCACGCGGCGATTGCGCCAACTGGCAGCCACCGCATCTTGCGCGGAGTTGACGCCGCGGGCTGCATGCCGGATCGATACGTGGAGATCGGGCGAGATTGCGACTCGGCGCCTCCGCCCGTGGCAAACCGCAACTCCTGAAGATCGTCGCGCAACGCAGTCGCCGATTGATAGCGCTGGTCAGGATCTTTTTCCAGAGCTTTGCGGAGGATGCTGGCCAAACGGTCGGAGATTTCGGGCTCAAACTGAAGTGGCAGATCCGGCGTGTTGTGCAGCAACGAATCGAAGGCAGCCGCAGAAGTCTGCCCGCGGAAGGGAAGCTGTCCGGTCACCATCTCGTAGAGCACAATTCCAAACGAAAACAAATCCGTGCGATGGTCGAGTGGCTTGCCGAGAGCCTGTTCCGGGGACATGTATGCCATGGTGCCGACAGAAGAACCGGGGCTGGTCAGGTGTTCGGGAGGCTGCGTGGGAAGGTCCTGCAGATCGTCGCCGGTTTCAAGGCCGTGCTCCACGCCGGTCGCCAGCTTCGCCAGACCGAAGTCGAGAATCTTGGCGTGACCGCGTTTTGTGACGAAAAGATTCGCGGGCTTGATGTCGCGGTGCACGATGCCGTGGTTGTGCGCGGCTTCGAGGGCGTCGGCGATTTCGATCGAAAGCTTGAGGATCGTGTCGAGCGGGAGGGAGCCGGAGGCGATGCGGTCGCGAAGCGTGGAGCCGTCGAGATACTCCATGGCGATGAAGCGACGACCCTGCGCTTCGGCGATTTCGTAGATCGTACAGATATTGGGGTGGTTCAACGCAGAAGCGGCGCGCGCTTCGCGCCGGAAGCGTTCGAGGACCGCAGGATTCCGGGCGATGAGATCGGAGAGGAATTTAAGGGCGACGAACCGGCCTAGTTCGATATCTTCGGCCTTGTAAACGACACCCATTCCCCCACTGCCGATCTTCTCCAGAATGCGGTAGTGCGAGATCGTCGTCCCTATCATGGCCAGATATTCAGGGGCTGTTGCGATGTTAGGCGCGCAGCCACGGCAAGTCAATTTAAGCGCTACGAGGAGGAGGGACGGTTGTTTCCTGACGTTTCAGTCTATTTTGCGTTGCCCGTATTCTTCAGAATGTCCTCGGCGTAGTAGTTGTTGACCTTTGCGGAATCGCGGAGAACTTCATAGTATGCCGCCTTCAACAGTTGTTCGCGCCGATCGCGCAGTTGTGTGCGGATCGCCTGCTGCACACGAGGATCATTGAATTCGCGTTGTCCGGCGGGCTCCTTTGCGAGCAGCTTCACGATCCGAAAACCTACAATTCGTTTACTCACAGGGTCTTGAACGGTGACAATGGGACTGTACTGCCCCGGTTTGAGCTTCATCACGATCTCTCGAGTGGCAGGATCGGTGCGCTGCAACGACGATTCGGGAGTGAAACCGAGATCGCCGCCGTTGCCGGAGGTTTCCGTGTCTTCGGAGTAATTCATCGCCAGGGTAGCGAAATCGTCGCCGCTGTCGAGCCGGTTGGCGAGCATCTGGATCTTCTTGCGGGCGTCGACTTCGTTTTGCGCTTTGTCGTTCTTCAGGTTGTGCACCTGCGGATTCGGCGCAGGCGTCACGAAGATCTGGCCCAGGTGATACTGCGCTTCGATCAGGTTGAACTCGCCCTTGTGGGCGTTGTAATAATCGCTGACGTCCTGGTCGGAGATATTGATCTTGGATGTGACTTCCTTGTTCAGTACTTTTTCCACGGTGAGTGAGCGCCGCAGGTCACGCTTGAAATCGTCGAGCGTGATTTTCTTTTCCTTCATCTTTTCGTCGAATTGTTCCTGCGTGTATGGCGACTTGATTTCGTTCAGCTTGCGATCGACTTCCTCATCGGTCGCGAGCAGCCCGAGTTTTTCGGCACGCCGGGTGAGGATCTCGTCGTCGATCAGTTCGCGGAGAATACTGAGCCGGAGGCTGATCGCTTGCTCGCCAACCGGTTGCTGATCGCTACCCGAGGTCTGGTTCTGGTAGTACTTTTCAACGTCGGCGCGGAAGATCTTTCGCCCGTCCACGGTGGCCATCACGTCCACGCCTTGCTGCTTGGACTGGCAGGCCGTGAGAAGAGCCAGCAGCGACAAGGCGCATGTAGCCAGCGTCTGACGGCACAAAATGGAATCGAGTTTCAAAGCGAGCATCCCCCTCGGGTGCATCAGCCGAGCGACCAGGCCGATGTCATTTTGACGGCGGATTGATCACGAGCGGCGCCGGAGCAGCGTCGGCATGGGTCGGAGGCTGCGCCCCTGCGTTGGTCAGCGCGCGGTCGAGAACAGCCCGTACTTCACTGAGCGGCAAAGCGCCATCCATTTCTTCGCCATTGACGAAAAGCGTCGGCGTGGCCTGCACGCCCAATGCATCGCCTTCGTGAATGGATGCCTTCACCGCGTCCTCATTTTGCGCCTTGATGCAGGCATGAAGTTTAACGACATCCACGTTGTGCTGCTGTCCGGCGAGCAACGTGGCGCGATCCACGGCATCAAACTGCGCGTCCTGAGCTTTGTTGGAATTGATGACGTGCTGGCTGGCGTGCAGATAGTCGGCCAGATCCCAATACGCGTCGTTGTTCTGCGCCGCAAGACAATTCGCGTCAACCGCAGCGTGGATCGCCCAGGGGTGAATTTCCGAGAGCGGGTAATCCTTGTAGACGAATAGCACTCGATCGCCGTACTCCTTAAAGATTTCGGGAAACAGCGTCTGGTGCATGCGCGAGCAGAACGGGCACTCGAAGTCGTCGTAGTTCACGACCACGACCTTCGCGTCCTTGTTGCCCTTGGTCGGACGGCCCTTCAGGTCGAGCTTCTTCATGATCTCGGCATTGGGGTCTTTCGTCAGATCCATTTTCGTCATCCGGATCAGGGTCTTGCTGTCCCTGGAGAGCAGAAAGTCATACTCGTCTTTTTTGGTTCCGCGATTGAAGGTTAGCTTGAGGGCGTCGTAACCAGGGAACTCGCTGGGCTTAAGAGGGCCAACGATCACCTGCACTTCGGGAGGCAATTTGTAGTAGGCGCGAACCTGTCGTTCGATCGCCTTGGTCGTGTCGGAAGGCGCCGACTGTGCGGAGCATCCCAGGCAAATGAGCAAGAGGAAGACAAAAGACCGTTGCAGCAACGTCACTAGAACCCGCCTTAGCATCAGGACTCGAAAGCACATTATCTCACAGGGGTTTAGCAGGGCTGGTGAGCCGGAAGGAGTTGGCCGCAGGCCAACCCGCGCGGCGAAGGTCCTCGACAGACAACAGGTTGTTCATCGAGCCGGAGCGGAAACCTTCGAGGTCGAGCGTGACGAATTTGAATCCTAAGGCCTTGAAAATACGCGTGAATTCCCCTGCCATCGCGGGGTCGAGCGCACGGGGCAGCTCTTCCCGGTCGACTTCGATGCGAACAATATCCCCGTGATGGCGTACGCGAAACTGACGGAATCCCAGCTCGCGCAAGGCGTCTTCGCCGCGTTCGATCACGCTCAGAGCTTCACGTGTGACCGGTCGGCCATACTCGATGCGCGAAGAAAGACAGGCCGAGGCGGGCTTGTTCCAGACCCGCAATCCGGCGGCGTGCGCGAGGTCCCGGATGTCCTGCTTCGTGAGCCGAGCGTCGAGCAAAGGCGCAGCGACGTGGTGCTGGTGGGCGGCGGCCTGTCCGGGACGAAAATCCCCCTGGTCGTCGACATTCACTCCATAGGCGATTGCATCGAACCCGTGCGCCTCGCGAAACGCTTCCATTACGTCGAAAAGCTCGTCTTTGCAATGGAAGCAGCGCGATGAATCGTTCAGCACGTATTCGGGACGATCGAGTTCCGAGGTCCTGATCACTCGCAGCGGAATTCGCTGCTCTTCGGCGAAGGAAATGGCGTCGACCAAATGAGTGCGCGCCAGGCTCGGGGAATCTGCGATCACGGCGAGCATGTCAGGCCCGAGTTGCTGAAGCGCAGCCCACGCCAAGAATGCCGAGTCAACGCCACCGGAATAGGCGACCAGCAAGCGCCCAAGCGAGGCCAGGCGCTCGCGTAGGGCGCCTTGTCGCAAAGTGAGTTCGGGAGAGACCGACACGTGGTTATGGTAATACGAAGACCGGCTTTAGGCCACGCGGAGAGACCGAAGAAGCCTCTAAACGTGTCGAGGATTGAGCCCAGCTCTTCCGGCAGCCCACGACCTTGAAAGAAAACGGGACAGCGCGAGGCAAGTGGCGCTATGGTTGCGAGGCGCTGAATCAGGAAGCAGACAGAAGCGATTTCACGATCTCGAGCCATTCTTCCTGTGATGGCGCGCGTGAGGGATTCTTGCCCGCCCGACGGTACCAGTATCCGGCATTCGAAGTATCGCCTTCCTTGCGATGCAGATACGCGTGAACCCAGGAGCCAGCCAGACCTTCATCCTGTTGTGCGGATTCGTGCGCTCGTCCCCAATCGCCTTTCGCATCCCACCACAGGCCCGTGAGTGCGAGGTCGAGACCGGCCGACGGCTCGGCGCGCGATAGCGATTCGCGAAATTCTTCCAGCGTCATGAAGAAAGGGTAGCACTGCGGCCCGACGAAGTTGCGAGCGGATGGAAGAGGTGGCCCTCGTTTCGAATCCGCGTCAGTACAACTGTTCCTGCTTGCGGATGTTTCCGAAGGAACCGATGTTGGCGAGGGTGAAGCTGAAGCGGAACTGATTTTCATTACGCACAGCGCCCAACGCGAAGCGGCGATATTCCAGGCTGACGCCGCAGCAATCCCAGTTGTAGCTGGTCTGCACGGTTGCGTATTGCAGAAAGCCGAGGTTGGCGTCGAAACCGAAGGCGGTTGCCCCGCTAAAGCCGCGCTTGTTGGGATGCCCGTAGCCGAGCAGGATGCGGAACTGATTGAAATCCTGCTGGAGGGTGGTTGTGCTGACCACGCCCGTCAGCGCCTGCACGTAAGCATCGCCGCCGCCAATGGTGTAGTCGCCGAAGTGATAGTTGAAGAGCGCCGTGCTCGCATTGATGCGATGTTCCTTGAAGTCGTAATCGACATCCCATTCGGCATCGGTCTGCGAGCTGGTCTGCGCGCGAACGCGTGAAATCAGCGGCGAGAGGTGCCGAGGTTCCGTGAGGAAGGCAATGCCGGAGAAGTCCGCCGTCGTGCTAAGCACGTTGCGTCGGCCATCGACGATCGCTCCTCCGAAGTCGGGATCCAGAAAATATTTCTGCGCAACCTCCCAGGTGACGATTTCGCGAACCTCGGGGCCGCGGCAGTTGCTCTTGTCGGGTTTATACATCCGCTCCCAGGGCTGGAGCGGATCGCCGGGCGCGCCGATGCGCAGGGAGGACATCCCCGTCGCGTTGCAGTTTTCGGGCTCATTCGAAGTCTTCTTCGCGTACAGACGTTGAATGATTCCGTACTCAACTTCATTCGTGTTGCTGAGGATGTCACGCGCATCGAAGCGCAGGATGTTTGCAAAGTTGTCGACGCCAGTGACGTATCGATACGTTGCATGCGGCTCAATCACGTGCTTCCACTTACGGCCCAAAGTTTCCTTCTGAAAGACACGGGATAGCGACGGCGGCCGCAACTCGACTGAGCCTTCGAGAGCCTTGCGATCGACTGCATGGCTCGAGGCCGTGCCCACTGTGACCCCGGGTAACAATTGCTGCGTGTACGCCGTGTTGTGCAGCGAGAGTTGCGGGCGCAGAGACCAGCCGCCCATCGACAACGGCATGGCGATGGACGGAATCAGGTCAAGGCGGCCGACAAGGTCCGCGGTGCGAAATCCGGGCTCACTGCGCGAGAGGCCTTCGGTAGCCGCGTCGAAGGACCAGTAGAACGGAGTACTCGCAAGCTTGCGATCGACGCTGGAAACTTCCACGCTGGGAGCGTGCAGGATCGTGACCACGTCACCGGCGGTCGTCGACTCGAAGTTCTGATACCGCTGCACCAGCGCGTTGTAGGAAAAACCGTTGGTGTTGTTGGTCAGAAATGCCTGCGACTTCACTTCCGAGTTGACCGCCTGGGTGAACGTCTCGCTGAAGGCCAGGCGGAAGACGAACGAACTCAGGTAGTCGATGTCCGACACCGCGCGAAAGTTCGTGAGAAAGCGGCCCTCGCCATTCAGCAGAACTTCCTCTCCGCCCTGTTTCTTGCGGTCGATCACTCCGAAGTAGTTCAGCGACACATACGACGTGTCGCTGGGCCGCGCCCGAAACTGGCCGCGCTGCGACCAGCCGCGTTGCGAGTAGTACTCTCCGCCGACGGTGGCATCCATGCTTCGATTGATGGCCCAGTAGTAGGAATCGCCGACCAGGGTGCCGTTGGTGGAGGAGCGGCCAAAGCTGGGGATTAGAAATCCCGATTGCCGGGCAAGACGCTGCGTTGGAAATTCAGCCCACGGAAAATAAAAAACGGGTACGCCACGAATCTTGAAGTCACTGCGATACACCCGGGCGTTCCCGCCGACATCAACCATGACTTTATGCGAGTCGAACCTCCATTTCGGCTTTGGCAGTTCACAGGTGGTAACCGATCCGTCGTAAACCACAAAGTGATCGGGACCTGTTTTCTCGACCGTCTTGCCTGTGAAAGCAAAGGGACTCGAGGAGGTGAGCACGCTCTTGCCGCCGATCATCTTGACGCCGATCGTGCCAACGACGTCGTAGAACTTTCCACTTTCCGATTGAAAGTTGTAGGAACCGTGGCTCGACTCGATGTGTTCGTCGTTCGGACCGCCGTCGAGCACGAGGTGTCCTTCACCTGTAGCCTTGCCCGTGTCGGAGTCGTAGGTCATCTCGTCGGCATAGAGCGAATAGGTTCCGTAGCGAACCTCAACGTGGCCATGCAGTTTGTAAACCGGCCCATCTTTTTCCTGTTCGATGGCCTGGATCCGCACATCCTCCGCGCGCTGAACGGCAGAAGGATCGGAGGGGAGCACCCTGCTCGAATTTGCGTCTGATTTTGCGGCGACGGCAGACCGCAACTGGCTGGTTACTAATTTCGGCGCGAGAAGCAGATGACAAACCAAGGCCGCCGTGATAAGGAATCGTGTGCGGGAGATCATCGGAAGCGCACGGAGACCCCGGGACTCGCGAAGTTGCAGGGACCTCGTGACCTTAGCACGGCGCTGGCCCGACAGGCAAAGCGCCCAGTCAGGAAGTATTCCGATAGTTGCTCCGCATTTGGCCGCTCGCTCTGGCCCCTGGCGTTCTCAAGAGATTCATCCATGACATGTTCGCTGTGTGGCGACGTTTGCCGATGTGTGCCCGACCAAAACGTTGGGGCCGCTCACGAGTCCCTTCTCGAGTCAGAGGCGGACGACAGGGCGATGCGTTGCCACGGGCGCGAAAATTTCCCGCGCCCAAAAGATCGTGTCGAGGTCGAGCAGCAGCGATCGGCCGCGCATGGACGAAATCTTGAGACTCCGCGACCCAAGTTCGTAGTCAGCTCCGGTGAGGTTCCCGAAAATTCCACGCGATCTGATTCGCAGCAAGAAGCGATAGCAGATGCGTTCGAGCCGGCGGATGCGTTGGGTGAGACCTCCACCCCGCAGAACAACTTGCTCACCGAGCCTCCAGACCAATCGTGGCGTGCCGAGGTTACGGCGAGGCTGCATCGGTACCAGGCACGCCGGCGTCCGCGCGCTCCTCGATATCCGTCGCTGCGCCTGAAATTCGAATTGCCCGAGTTGACCGCAAGCAATTCAATACGGACCGCGGAAACGTTGTCGTCCCCGGTAGCAGAGAGCGGGTTCTTTCCCGTGAGCGCCAGCCGCGAGTCGGTGGCGATCGACTGCATCGAGGCCAAGCCGGAACCAGCGCCCTCCGACAGGCCCCCGGAGCACATGCAGACGCCTGCCCCACTGCCTGCGACTCGTCGGCCTGAGGCAACGGGGAAGATTATTGAGTTCCCGCGTCCGGCCTACGAACCGCCAGTCACTACGAACGAACTTGCGGAACCCATATTCAATCGCCCACGCATTCTGGAAGCGCCGGACGTCGTTACCCCTCCCCCTGCGCTTGGTGGAATTCTGATCGAGGAGGTAGCAAAGGCGGAACCCGAGCGCCGGCCCGGCATCGACATGCCCTTGCATCCCGCCCCGGTCGAACAGCGCCTGGCGGCCATGGTGATCGATTGCATCCTGGTTTTGGTGGGCGTTGTCGTCTTCGGGGCGATCTATTACCAGTTCGCCAAGTCGAAGCTTCCAATCCTGCAGGTGGTCGCGCTCGCGGGTGGGCTACTGGGAGCGTTCTGGGCGGCTTATCAATACCTTCTGGTCGTCTACTCGGGCACAACCCCGGGCCTGTGCGCGATGAAGTTACAGCTGTTACGCTTTGATGGTGTCCCGGCCAAGCGTTCTGTCCGCCGGTGGCGCGTAATGTGCAGTTGGCTGTCCGCGGTGTCCCTCGGGATGGGCTACCTCTGGCAATTCCTGGACGAAGATGGGCTTTGCTGGCACGAACGGGTCACCAGGACTTATCTCGCCTCCGGCCGGACACCGCCCGATTTGGCATAGCCCCCGATAACTGACCCACAAGGTACGCGTTTCGGTAGTCAGTCAGTTCAGACTGACCCACTACCCGCATTTCTCGTCCGTGGCCGTCGGATGCCCGCTGTGCTATCTTTTAGGTTTTCCTGTGCCCACTGGGCCCAGCCTTCATGTCTTCATCATCTATAGAAAGTACCAAGCGACCCGCGGTCAAGGTCTTCGTCGCCACCACGGTGATGTTGACCTTCATCTCCTTCTGGCGGGCGGCCGCGATTGTTCTTTCGGACCTGGCGTCCTCAGCGTATTACGCGGGCGGCGACGCAGAAAAGGTCATTGGCAAGAGCGCTCCCTGGTTCATTCTCGCGGTCATGCTGTTCAGTTATTGCGTGCGCGCACTCTACATCGAGTCGAGCGCGATGTTCGTGCGCGGCGGCGTGTATCGGGTCGTGAAGGAAGCCATGGGGAGTACGCTAGCCAAGTTTTCGGTCTCGGCGCTGCTCTTCGACTACGTCCTGACGGGCCCGATCAGTGCGGTGTCCGCCGGCCAGTACCTGGCAGGCTTTATCGAGGATATCGGGACGTACCTGCATCACCCGCTCAGCTTTAACGAGAATCACTTCTCGGCTTTCTTTGCCGTGCTCGTGGTTCTTTATTTCTGGTGGAAGAACATCCAGGGCATTCACGAGTCGAGCGAGAAGGCGCTGCAGATCATGATCGTAACCACGGTCATGGTCGTCATCCTGCTGCTGTGGTGCACGATCACCGTGTTCAAGATCGGCGTGCAATGGCCGCCGAATCCCCTGCATCCGGGCGTGGTGCAGGTGACGAAAGAGTCGTTGGGTTGGCTCTACGGGACGTGGTTCAGCCACCTGACGTGGATCATCGTGTTCGTCGGGTTCGGGCACTCCGTCTTGGCGATGAGCGGCGAAGAAACGCTGGCCCAGGTGAACCGCGAGATCGAGCATCCTAAGCTGAAGAACCTGGAAAAGACCGGCCTGGTCATCTTCATTTACAGCCTGCTCTTCACTTCACTGGTGTCGTTCTTCGCCGTGATGATCATCCCCGACAAGGTGCGGCCGGACTTCTTCGCCAACCTGATCGGCGGAATCGCCATGTACCTGGTTGGGCCGATGCCGTTGAAGCTGCTGTTTCACGGCTTCGTAGTGCTGGTGGGCGTCCTGATCCTGGCAGGTGCGCAGAATACGGCGATTGTCGGCGCCAACGGCGTGCTGAACCGGGTGGCCGAAGACGGGGTGCTGACCGAGTGGTTTCAGAAACCGCAGCACAAGTATGGAACCACGTACCGGATCATCAACCTGATCGTCGGCATGCAATTGCTGACTATCATCCTTAGCGGCGGAAACGTCTACAGCTTGGCAGCGCTCTACGCTTTCGGCGTGATCTGGAGCTTCGCCATGAAGTCCCTGGCGGTGCTGGTGCTGCGCTTTACCGAACCCGGCCACCGCGAGTGGAAGGTTCCGGGCAATCTGCACATTGGTAAAGTCGAGATTCCTCTGGGCCTGGCGGCGATCTCGGCGGTCTTGTTCATCACCGCCGTTGTGAACCTGTTCACTAAGTCGGAAGCGACGGTTGCTGGACTGATCTTCAGCGGCGTGTTCTTCGCAATCTTCACGCTCTCAGAACGGCATGTGACCAAGGAGAGGCACGGAAAGCCCGAACAGCTCGATCAGTTCCGGGTCTATGGAAATCAGGAACTCGGCAGTGGTGCGATGGGCGTGCGGCCCGGGAATGTACTCGTTGCCGTGCGCGACCCCAGAAATCTGCATTACCTGCGCTCGGTGTTGAGGAACACCGACACCACTCGGCAGGACGTCGTCGTGATGAGCGCGCGGCTCTACCACCGGGAACACACCTTCGGCGGAAGCAGCGTCTTCGACGCCTCGCAGATCTTCGATCACTACGAGCAGGAGTTGTTCACCGCCGTAGTCGCGGTGGCAGAGAAAGAGGGCAGGCCTGTATCCCTGCTTGTCGTGCCCGGTACGGATGTTTTCGAGGCGATCATGGTCACGGCGCAACGCCTGGCATCGAGCAAGATTGTGTGCGGGCGCTCGAACAAGCTGACCGCGGACGAGCAAGGCAAGTTGACGGGTGACGCTTGGGAACGGTTGCCCGAGCCGCGGCCAAGATTGACGCTGGCCGTCTATGAACCGGATGGGTCTTCGGAAGAATACCTGCTAGGCCCGCATACGCCGCGGATGCGACCGCAGGATATCAACCTGATGCACAAGGTTTGGCTCGACATTACGAAGGACCCAAGGTTCGCCGGTGCGCATCATTACCACATTGTTGCACTGGCGCTCGAAGAACTGCAGCGTGAGCTCAAAAGCGGAGATCGGACCGAGTTGCTGGATAAGCTCGAGCAGGAAATGCGCGCCTCCGAGGACAGCGATACGCCTAATTCGGCTTCGGACTACAACTGACATCTCGAAGGTTGATGGGAAAAAATGCCCCGGCCGCAAGGACCGGGGCTTTTCGTTTATCGAAGCAGGAATGTTAGTTTCCGGATGCCGGAGCTTGACCGTGCATGCACTGGCTGCTGCCGCAGCAATTGTGCGCCGTTTTCTTGTCCTTTCCGGAGCAGCAATCTTTCCCGCAGTCGTCGGAGCATTTGTCTCCGCAGGTAGCCGAGGCGTCTTTCATCTTTGCGCAAGCTTCTCCATCTTTGCCTTTGCAACAGGAGGCTGCGTCTTTTGCAGAGCAGCAGGAAGCGACCTCTTTGCTGTCTTTCGAGCTGGACTTGCTATGCATGCAGGCATGCTTGTGCTCGGTGGAAGCAGATGCCGAATCGGAGGAGGTTTTGTCACAGCACGCGCACTTCGTGTTGCTGGTTTTATCCGAAGGTGAAGACTGCGCGGGTGCGGATGTTTGTGCCCAAGTGGTCATTGCGAGAGTGAGAATAAGAGCGATCAGCTTGTATTTCATGGATGTTTGATCTCCGTATATCAGGTTGAGGAGCGCGCGATCCGCGCCCGGAATATTTGTTAGTTGCAGACCAGTAAATGGTGGCCGCTCAATTGCGATAAAACGCTGGGGTCAGATTCTCAGGACTGTGCTTAGCGAAGAGCAGTCGCGGTAGGTGTATGGAATTACGCTGCCCAACTCAGCCGCGGATCCCGACGGGATCGAGGTCGCCGCTTCGAGAATTCGTGATTCGCCTGAGGGCGGCTCGTGATTAGAAGTGGATGGCAGACCGGGCACGTTTTGCGGCATGGGCCGGATGCAACACGGATGCTCATTGCCACATGGCATGCCAGCGGGCTGAAATGGGAGGGCTTCCCCGGCAGGCTGTGCCTTTTGATGTCCACAGCATTCGTGTTCGTGGTGATCGACGGCGACCGGCTTCGGGCTGGCAACGGCCTGGTTGAGTGCGCCATCCGTAGCTTGCGCGAACGACCCCACCCAGCTCACGAGGGTGAGCGCTATGAGCGCGGCCATGGGTCGTGAGCGCATCGCGGCAGAACCGGACATTGAAACCCGGATTGGTTCAGGAACAGGGTGTCAGAGAATGGGCCGCTAGTATGTGACCGGAATCACACAGAAGGCCGGGGACTATTTCCCGAGGATTGAGCTCAGCGCCCTGCGCAGATCGGAGTATTGGAACGGGTATCCGCTGGTGACCAGCTTATTGGGTTCGACCCGCTGGCTCGCGAGCAGAACTTCTTCGGCCATCTGTCCCAAGGCAAGTTTGGCAGCAAAGGCTGGAACGGGGAATATCGTAGGCCGACATAAAACGGAACCAAGCGTCTTGGTGAATTCGGCATTGGTCACGGGTTTGGTCGCCACCAGGTTGACCGGTCCCTGCAGCAGGTCAGTCTTCAGGATGTGATGCACCGCGCCGATCCAATCCTGAATGTGGATCCAGCTCATCCACTGGCGGCCGCTGCCAAGGTTCCCGCCTACACCCAGCCGAAAAGGCGGCAGCATCTTCCGGAGGGCGCCGCCGTCGCGGGTGAGCACGACACCCGTGCGGATTTGGACGCAACGGATGCCCGCGTCGACCGCCGGCTGCGCCGCACCCTCCCACTGCCGGCAAACATCTGCGAGGAAGCCCGAGCCAGGAGAACTGCTCTCGCGCAGGAGCTCATCCGCCCGGTCGCCGTAGTAACCGATTGCCGAAGCGGTGATCAGTACGGGCGGCTTTTCAGGCGCTTTTGCCAAGGCTTGCGTCAGGTTGTGCGTACTCACAACGCGGCTCTCGCGAATCTTGGATTTCTTTGCATCGCTCCAGCGCCCGACGACCGTCTCGCCCGCTAGATGGATGACTGCGTCGAAACCGGACACCGTTTCCGGTGGGAGCGGCTGCAAAGGATCCCATGCGATCTGATCGTCGGCAGAGGCCTCTCCGCGAACCAACCGAACCACCTGGAAGCCGCGACTCTTTAACGAAAGCAACAACGCGCCTCCCAGCAAACCGGAGGCGCCGCTCAACAGAATGCGCGAGGACAGAGGAGCCATGGCGGCTTTCAATGTAGCAGAGCCGAAGTGTCGGTTCGCGGGTTTTCGCGAATCGGGAAGGCGGTGGCGTGGCGCTTTCTTCAGGAGAAAAATTCAGCCGCCAAATTTCGCCTGACGCAGCCATTTCGACGCAGACGTTATAATCAAGTTAAGGGCTCAGCCTTCGGTAGTACGCTTCAGTCACTACCCCACCCTGTTTCCTCAAAGGCTATAATCCCCCATGGCGACACTGCGCCAACAGATCGCAACCAATGTTCTCACGGTCACGAAGTTCCGCGACCTGATGAAGAGGATGCAGGCCAACCGGCCGAATGACGATCTGGAACTGGTAAAAAAAGCCTACGACTACTCGATGAAGAATCACGCCGGGCAAAGCCGTGCGTCCGGTGAGCCCTACCTCGTGCACCCGTTGGAAGTCGCACTCGTACTGGCGGAAATGAAGATGGATTCGGTGGCGGTAGCGGCCGGCCTTTTGCACGATTCCGTCGAAGACACATCGGTGACGATCGTCGACATTCGAAAAGAGTTCGGCGAGCAGGTGGCGCACATCGTCGAGGGGGTCACCAAGATCAGCAAAATCGACTTTGCCACTCGCGAGGAGCAGCAAGCCGAGAACCTGCGCAAGATGATGCTGGCGATGGTGGACGACATCCGGGTGATCCTGATCAAGCTGGCGGATCGCTTGCACAACATGCGGACGCTCGAGCATCTTCCGCCCGATCGCCAGCAGAAAATCGCCAGCGAAACACTGGAAATCTACGCGCCGATTGCGCACCGGCTGGGCATGGGAAAAATTCGCGGCGAGCTCGAAGACCTGGGCTTCCGCTATCTCGATCCGATTGCCTACGAGCAGGTGAAGCATGCGGTTGAGTCGCACCGCAAGGTGGGCGAGGCGTTCCTGTCGCGCGTGGAAGCCGTGGTCCGCGACAAGCTGAAAGAAGCGGGCATCACCGCGAAGGTCGAGAGCCGCACCAAGCGCTACTACAGCATCCACAAGAAGCTCGTTCGCCAGCACATCAACGTCGACCAGGTGTATGACCTGTACGCGATGCGGGTGATCACGCGTTCGGTGCAGGACTGTTATGCGGTCCTGGGCATCATTCACAACGTGTGGCGGCCGGTGCCGGGGCGCATCAAAGATTTCATCGCGATGCCGCGGCCGAATTTCTACCAGTCGCTGCACACATCGGTGATCACCGAAGACGGCACGCCCTTTGAAGTGCAGATCCGCACGGATGAGATGCACAAAATGGCCGAGGAGGGCATCGCGGCGCATTGGAAATACAAAGACGGCGCGGTCTCGGCGCAGGACGAGCAGCGTTTGGCGTGGCTGCGGCAAGTGGTCGAGTGGCAGCGCGATGTTTCGGATCCGAACGAATTTCTTTCCACTCTGAAAGTCGATCTGTATCCGGAAGAGGTCTACACCTTCACGCCCAAGGGCAAAGTCGTGGTGCTGCCACGCGATTCCACGCCTATCGATTTCGCGTATACCGTGCACACCGAAGTCGGCCATACCTGCGTTGGCGCGAAGGTGAACGGACGCATGGTGCCGCTGCGTCACAAGTTGCACAGCGGCGATATCGTCGAAATTCTGACCCAACCGGGCCACAAGCCGAGCCGCGATTGGCTGGCGGTGGTGAAGTCGTCGCGCGCACGCAACAAGATCAAGCACTGGCTGAATATCCATCAGCGCGAGCGCGCCATAGAAATCGGCAAGAAGCTGATCGAGAAAGAAGCCCGCAAGTATCGCATCGCACTCAAGGAACTCAAGGACGAGGAACTGCAGCGCATCGCATCAGATTATGGCCTAGGCCGCCCTGACGATCTGATGGCCGGGATCGGATACGGCAAGTACTCAGCGCGGCAAGTGTTGGCCAAGCTGGCGCCCGCGGGTACCGAGCCTGTTCCTGACGCAGAAGAGCCAAAAGAGAAAGACGCCGGCTTCACCAGCGTCGTGCGTCGCGTTTTCGGGGGCGACAACAACGCGCTTACGGTGAAGGGCTCGGGCGATCTGTTGGTCTATCGCGCGCGATGTTGTAACCCGATCCGCGGAGAGGCGATCGTTGGCTACGTTACACGCGGCAAAGGCGTGGCCGTGCACGCGATCAGCTGTCCGAACGTCGTCAACCTGATGTATGAGCCCGAACGGCGAATCGACGTCGCGTGGGCCCGCGACGAATCCACTCCCAGTTCTTACCCTGTCAAACTCACCGTCTTCTGCGACGACCGTTACGGGATGTTGAAGCAGATCACCGGCGTGATCGGCGACGCGAAATCGAATATCCGGAACATCGAAGCGCGCACCGCCAACAGCCAGGCGGTTGTGGACATCGTTCTCGACATCAGCGACCTCAAGCACCTGGAGACGATCATTACCGGTTTGAGAAAAATCCCCGGCGTGCGGGATGTACAGAGACTGCAGAAGATTTAAGAACAGTTCTCAGTTGCCAGCTCTCAGTTCTCAGTTACAAGAAACATGTCTCGGAGCGAGATGTACCGGTTCGCTGATCGTAGGTTGGCAGGAAGCGGTCGCAGCTCTCACTGTGATAGAAGTATTAGTTTTTCAACTGACAACTGAGAACCGACAACCGAGAACTGAGGTTTTTCATGCGTGACGTGATCGCGACCAAAGACGGCCCGGCAGCGATCGGGCCGTATTCGCAGGCCATCCGGGCGAACGGATTCGTGTTCGTTTCAGGGCAGATCGCACTCGACCCGGTGACCAATACACTCGTCACGGGCGATGTGGCCTTTCAGACCGACCGGGTTCTGAAGAATCTGGCCGGAATCTTGAGCGCGGCCGGAACTGCCCTGGACAAGGTTGTGCGAACCACGGTGTTCCTGAAAAACATGGGAGATTTTGCCGCGATGAACGAGGTGTACGGCCGCCATTTTCATACGGCACCGCCGGCGCGTTCGACCGTGGAAGTCGCGCGGCTGCCGAAAGACGTGCTGGTGGAGATCGATGTGATCGCGTTGACGTGAGAAACAAAGTTCTTGACCACAAAGGGCACAGAGTGCACGCAGGAACTCCTGAAAACTGGGAGTTGAGGTCAGCAACCGCGTGTATGAGGTTTTTTGAGATTCGATCCCTCTGTGTTCCCTGTGTCCTCTGTGGTGAAGAGTTTTGAAAAGAATGGAGCCAAAAGCATGAAGACCGCAATCGTCACAATCCTGATCTGCGCCATCGCCGGCACAATCGCTTTCGCGCAGACCGCAGCCAAGAAGCCCGCCGTCGCCGGGCCGACGAAAGTGACGGGCGACGGAACCAAGACGTCGTCCGGCCTGCAGTATTGGGACATCACGGTCGGCACGGGCGCAGAGGCGCACAATGGCCAGAAAGTGAAGGTCCACTACACCGGCTGGCTCACGACGGGAAAGAAGTTCGACAGCTCGGTGGGCGGCGCGCCGTTTGCGTTCCGCATTGGCGCGGGAGATGTGATCAAGGGCTGGGATGAAGGCGTGGCCGGAATGAAAGTCGGCGGCAAGCGCCAGCTGCGCATTCCTCCCGATCTCGCCTACGGGCAGAAGGGGTATCCGGGCGTGATCCCGCCGAACGCGACTCTCGTCTTCGATGTCCAGTTGGTCGACGTGCAGTAAGAAGTGCCCTTCAGAAACGTTCGCCGCGGAAGAAGCGGAGGCCGCGACGGAGTCCATCGTACGGCCGCATGAAGACAAGAATCGCCGACCGGCCGGGGTCAGCTCCGGCCTACCTCGATTGTTCTTTCTCCTCGGAGGGTTTCTAGGCCTTAACAACCTTGCCGCTGCGCAGGCAGGACGTGCATACGCGCATGCGCTTGGTGGTCGCGCCGACTTTGGCATGAACCGGGCGCAGGTTGACGTTCCAGCGCCGCTTGCTCACGTTGTGGGCGTGACTGATCGTGTTGCCGCTCATCGGCTTTTTTCCGCAAATTTCACAGACTTGTGCCATCGGACTGCTCTCCAGAATCTTTCAGAACTTGTTGTGCAAACACTAGATTGTACAGGATTTGAGCGGGTTTTCACAAGCTTTAGGGCTCAACCTCAGCCAGCCCTAACATAGATTCCACGCGGACGAGACGCGGTTTACGAAATGCGAATGGCCCCAATCTTTCGGGGCCATTGCGATCTGGGTACGTACAGAACCCTGCGACAGGTCAAGTATAGCTCTGATCGTTCACGATTCAAGTTACTTTTGGCGGGGTTGGTTATCCCTGCTTTCCCTACCCCAGAACCCAGTTCCTTACGGAACTGGACCCGACGGGAGTCGAACCCGCATCTGCTACCGTCGCAGGGTGCTGTGTTCCCGTTACACCACACGGGCCCAAGGCGAGACTAGCTTCTCTTCTTCGTGCTGGCTTGTTCGCCTGTCACTTGACGCAGTGAGTAACCGATCGAAACGGGAAATCGCACGTTCGCCGTATGCGATACTGAATTCATGCAGTCGCCGCTGAAAGCGCCCAGCGCCAGCACGGATCCCAAGTCGGTCAAAGTGAATCTAACCACTGGGACCGGGATGGAGATCGAGTGGCGAGACGGGCACCGGTCCAGTTACTCCTTTCCGTTTCTGCGGGATGCCTGCCCGTGCGCATTGTGTGAGGAAGAACGCGGCAAGGCTGGACGCGCGCCGGGCGACCCGCCGAAGCTGGCTCCCGGAGCGCTGCCGATGTTCAAAGCGGCAGCCAAGGCGCTCTCCGCCGAGGGCGTCGGCAAGTACGCCATCAAGTTCAGTTGGAATGATGGGCACGATCTGGGCATCTACTCTTGGGCGTTTCTGCGTGAAGTGTGCCCCTGCGCCGAGTGTAAGGCGGAACGGGCGAACTCGGGCTAACTTAAGAAATCCGGCCTCCTCCAACCGAATGATGTGTAGCCGAGATTGCTGTAGTGACGAATTGGCTGTGCGCCCATAGTCGCCAATCTGCCATCCGAAATCTACAATCGAAATACGAAGTTTTGACGAGGCATCTGGACCGTTGTCTTTCTTAGACCAACTCAACCCCCAGCAGCGCGAGGCCGTCGAGACCACCGAGGGCCCGGTGCTGATCCTTGCGGGCGCGGGCAGCGGGAAGACGCGCGTCATCACCTACCGGATCGCGTACCTCATCGAGAACCTCGGCGTCATGCCGGAATCGATCCTGGCGGTCACGTTCACGAACAAAGCCGCTGCGGAAATGGTTGAGCGCGTCGAGAAAATCGTCGGCGGCTTGTCGGTCGCAAAGCCGGTGATCTCGACTTTTCACTCGTTCTGCGTGCGCGTGCTGCGTCGCGATATCGAGGCGCTGCGGATTCCGTCCAGCGTACCCGGGCAGCCCCCCATCGGGCACACGAAGAATTTCGTCATCTACGACGAGGCTGATCAGCAGAGCATCGTGAAGTCGGTCATGAAGCGGATGGGCATCGACGACAAGGAACTCACTCCGCGCATCGCGCTCGGTCGCATCTCCTGGGCGAAAAACCACATGCTCGATCCGCAGGAACTTTACCTGCAGTCCGCCGATCCCAAGAATGAGAAGATCTCCCACATTTTCGAGGAGTACCGCAAAGAACTGCGCAAGGCCAATGCGCTCGACTTCGACGATCTGCTGCTCGAGGCCTTGCGCCTCCTGAAATCCGTGGCGGCGGTGCGCGACTATTACAACCGCAAGTTTCAGTACATTCTCGTCGACGAATACCAGGACACGAATCGTCCACAGTACGAGCTAATGCGCCTGCTGGCCGGATCGCGGCATAACCTGTGTGCGGTCGGCGACGAGGATCAGTCGATCTATTCCTGGCGCGGGGCCGACATCCGCAACATTCTCGAGTTCGAAAAAGACTTTCCGGAAGCCAAGATCATCCGGCTGGAACAAAACTACCGCTCGACCCAGAACATTCTGGAAGCCGCGTCGGCGGTGGTGGCGAACAACGTCAAGCGCAAGGGCAAGAACCTCTGGACGTCACGGCAGGGTGGGACCAAAGTGGGCTATTACGAGGCGCCCGATGGCGAAAACGAAGCGCTGTTCGTGGCGGACAGAATCGCGCGGTATTTGAAAGAGGCCATCGAGGGCGGCGAGACCCCCCGGGCGGCGGTCCTCTACCGCACCAACTCGCAGTCGCGACTGTTCGAAGAGGGCATGCGCCGCTACCAGCTGAAATATCACGTGGTGGGCGGCTTCTCGTTCTACGAGCGGGCCGAGATCAAGGACATGATCTCGTATCTGAAGGTCATCCTGAATCCCGACGACTCGGTCTCGCTGTTGCGCGTGATCAACACGCCAGCACGCGGCATCGGGAAGACCACGATCGATACGATCGAGCGACTGGCTCTGGAGACTGGCCGATCTTTGTGGGGCGCCATCGGGGAAGCGATTGAGCGCCAATTGCTGCCCCCGAGAGCCTGCCAGGCGCTGAGGAGTTTTCGCGAACTGATTGAAGACGCGCGGGCAATGGTCGCGGGAGGTTATGTAGACCGCCTGTCGCAGGACGCCGGAGGACAGCCGACAGGCGCTGAGACGATCGCACCGGCTGCGATGGATGAGTCGGAATCGGGTGCCCCGTCCGGCGAACGTGACGATCACACCCGATTCGATCCAATGATGTTTGATTTTGATGGAGTAACCGATGAAACCTCACCCGAAGGCACCCTCGCCGAGACCGTGCCGGGCGACGACTCGGAGTCTGTCGACTTCAATCCCACAGAACTGAGCGCCAGCGCGGACCGAGGATCAGAGGCCAGTTCAGAATCGGACGACGGCGCCTTCCGAACACCCGGCGGTCCGGCTACGACTTCTGAGATCCTCAAGTTCCTGATCGACCGCACCGGGTACATCAAGCTACTCGAAGACGAGGACACCCCCGAGGCGTTTTCCCGCATCGAGAACCTGCGCGAGTTGGTCAACGCCGCCCTCGACTCGAAAGACCGGGGCGAAACGCTGGAGCAATTCCTCGATCACGCGGCCCTGGTCAGCGACGCCGACGGCTACGACGAGTCGGCGCGTATCACGCTGATGACACTGCACGCCGCCAAGGGATTGGAGTTTCCGCTGGTCTTCTTGTGCGGCATGGAGGAAGGGCTATTCCCGCATTCGCGCACGCTGCTCGAAATGGACGACATCGAAGAAGAGCGGCGGCTGTGCTATGTGGGGATGACGCGGGCGATGGATACGTTGATCCTGAGCCGCGCCGTCTACCGCCGCCGGTACGGTACCGATCTGCCCGAAGCCAGCGTGCCTTCGCGTTTTCTGGAAGAAGTCCCGGCGAACCTGGTTGAGGAAATTGGCGGGTCAAAGCGCCGGGCGTGGATGGGTGCGTATCCCTCGCAGGGGGCGCGGTCAGGCCCATCCGGTGCAAACAAGACCTCTCGCCACGGCGACGAGCACACCTCTACCCACTATTCCTACGAAGACGAAGATCAGAGCGCGGCCTGGGTCCGCGAACGCGCCGAACGCGCCAAGCCTACCTACTCAGGCAAGAGCTACAACTCCATCGATAACATCGCCGAGTTCTTCGCTTCCCGCGGCAAGAAATTCAGCCTGCCCAAGACGGTGGTCGAAGAGCCAAAAGGCAAGCGCGGGTTCCGCCCGGGGCAGAAAGTGCGGCATCCGAAATATGGCGAGGGAACCGTCTACCAGCGAGAAGGAGATGGGGAAGACGCCAAGATTACGGTACAATTCCCACGGTTCGGGCTGAAGAAGCTGGTGGAGAAGTATGCCCAGCTGGAGAAAGCCTGAGCACCATTCAGTAATTTGGTAACTTTGTAATTGGGTAATTCGAAGTCTCTCGTGATGCACGCGTCGGATTTCAAATTACCCAATTACCAAATTTCCCAATTACACAATTCTGAGGATGGCGAACTCAAACTATGGCTAATACTGCAACGCTGAGCAGGGAAGAACGCAAAAAAACAAAGCGCGCCTCGCGCAAGAAGCGCAAGGCTGAACATCCGCTGAAGCCCCGCGACTATGCTCGCGGATCGAAGAAGAGCAAAGTGAAAAAGCTGGCGCGCGGACAGTCGAAGCGCGGCTAGCCGTTTCGCATCACGAGGGCGGATTTTCGGATCCGCCCTTCGTCTTAGCACTCAGCAATCGAGCGATCGCAGTTCTGGCCGGCTTGGCCATCCATAATCGGGAGCAACTCTCTGGCAACCACTCAGCTCTTTGCCACGAAGTCCATCGACAAGCTGATTTCCGATTCGCAAGACGCCGACCGGCGGCTGACCAAGACGCTCGGCCCCGTTTCTCTGACGGCTCTGGGCATCGGCGCGGTGATTGGCTCCGGGATTTTCACCGTGGTCGGCACAGCGATCGCCGGCCAAAAGTTCGATACTTCCTCCATCCTGAACGCACCCCTGCTTGACTATCTCATCAAGCACACCGCCTCGCTGGGGCGACCGGGCGCCGGGCCCGCGCTTGCGTTGTCGTTGGTATTGGTCGCGATCGTATGCACCTTCACGGCGTTGTGTTATGCGGAACTGGCCTCGATGATCCCGATCGCGGGCAGCGCCTATACCTACACCTACGCGACGATGGGCGAGTTGATCGCCTGGATCATCGGCTGGGACCTGATCCTCGAATACGCCGTCAGCAATATGGCGGTGAGCGTAGGCTTCTCGGCGCACCTGGTCGACATGTTCGACTGGTTCGGCTGGCATCCCGCGTTGCGCTGGATCACACCCGCCTATCTGCCGGCGGGGCTCAGCGACCTCAAAGGTGACATGCTGTATCCGCCCGGGCTCCATTTTGGCTTCAACTTTCCGGCCTTTTTGGTCGTGATGATTCTGACGGTAATCCTGGTGCGCGGCATCCGCGAGTCGGCGGAGGCCAACAACACCATGGTGGTCCTCAAGATCGCTGCCATCTTCGCCTTCATCATCGCGGGAGCGCACTTCGTGCACCCGGGGTACTGGCATCCGTTCGCTCCCAACGGTCTGTCGGGAATTCTCACCGGGGGCTCGATCATCTTCTTCACCTATATCGGATTCGACTCTGTTTCGACAGCTGCGGAGGAAGCCAAAAACCCGCAGCGCGACCTGCCCATAGGCATCATTGCGACGCTCGTGATCTGCACGTTGCTCTATATCGGCGTAGCGGTTACGCTCACCGGGCTCGTGCCCTGGCAGTCGATGCTCGACGATGCCGCGCCCGTCGTAAACAGCCTGAAAAAGCTGACGCTGGCGACCGGATCGCACAGCCTGCACTGGGTGCGGTTGGGAGTGTTGTTCGGCGCGATGATGGGCATGATCTCGTCGCTGCTGGTATTTCAGCTCGGCCAGGCGCGGGTGTGGTTTGCCATGTCGCGCGACGGGTTGATGCCGAAGCTCTTCGGGAAAGTCCATCCACGGTTCCGTACCCCAGCGACGGCGACGTGGATTGCCGGCTTTGTGGTCGGAGTGCCGGCGGGAATCCTTGACATCGGAACGCTGGCCGATCTGTCGAATATCGGGACGCTCTTCGCCTTCGTTCTGGTCTCGATCGGCGTCATCATTCTGCGCTTCCGTGAACCGAATCGGCGTCGAGGATTCCGAGCGCCTGGGGGGATCGCCGCGCCGGTATTGAGCGTTCTCTTCTGTGGACTGCTGATGTCCGGGCTCCCGATTCTGACCTGGCTGCGCTTCTTCACCTGGCTGATCATCGGGCTGACGGTGTACTGGCTGTATAGCCGCCATCACAGCGAGTTCGCCGGGCGAAAGGCGTAGGCGCGAATTTGCCGTACTGCTACCGATCGGGCGAAGAAATCAGGAAGGGCGATCGAGTTCTCTTTCACGGCGAGCCGGGAGAAATCGAATTCGTTGCTGATCGGCTGACGAGCGATCCCGAACTGGATTGGCATGTCAGTGAATTGGGAGGCGGTGTGATGATCATCGAGCCCAAGATTTTTGGGCGTGCCTTTCTCTCGGAAACTCACGAAGAGGAGGACCTTGTTTTCGTTTCCCGCGTCGAGGACTTCCCTCGAGTCTGAGTCGCTGGCAAAGTTCATTTCCAATTCGTCGGTCAGAAATCTACAATCTCAGAACCGATGGGCCTCTTCGCCAATCCGACGCCCAGCGCCTTCATTCATTCGCTTCCGAAGGCAGAGCTTCACCTGCACCTTGAGGGTGCCATCGAGCCGGCCACGCTGCTCGAAATCCAGCAAAGCCACGGCCTGAAGTCTGCGACGCTGGCGGACGTACAGAAGCTTTACCAGTACACCGACTTCACGGGCTTCCTGATGTCGTTCAAGGACATCACCGAGCATTTGAAGGAGCCCGCTGACTACGAACTCATAACCTATCGCTTGATGGAGCGGCTGAAAACGGAAAACATCCTGCATGCCGAGGTGTACATATCGGTCGGCGTATGCCTCTATCGCAAGCAGAACTTTGCCGCGATTTTTGAAGCCCTGGAGCGGGGGCGCGAGCGCGGCGCGCGCGATTTCGGTATTTCACTGCTCTGGATTTTCGATGCGGTGCGGCAGTTTGGTTCGGCCGAGGCGCAGCGCGTGGCAGAACTGGCGGTGCTCTATCAGGAGCGCAACGTGATTGCCTTCGGCATCGGGGGCGATGAGCGCAAAGCAGGACCGGAAATCTTCCGCGAAGTTTATGCCTATTGCGCCGAGCACGGCCTGCGTTTGACGGCGCATGCCGGCGAGACCACGGGACCTGAGTCGATCTGGGGCGCGCTCAACCTTCACGCCGAGCGCATCGGGCACGCCTTGACTGCGTGCCAGGATCCGGACTTGATCCAGGAACTTGCCGAACGCCAGATCCCGGTGGAAATTTGCGTCACCAGCAATCTGAAGACCGGCGTGTGCGCCGCGCTGACGGACCATCCCGTGAAACGGTACTTCGAAGAGGGCATGATGGTCACGCTCAACTCGGATGATCCGGCCATGTTCGCAACTTCGCTTTCCCGCGAATACCAGATCGTGCAGGACCATTTCGGATTTACTGACGAGCATCTGCGCGAGCTGGCGCGAAATTCGTTTGAATCGGCATTCCTGCCCGCGGAAAAAAAGGTTGAATTCCTGAATCTGTTCGACGCCGCGGCCGCAGCAAAGTGAAGTCATTTTGCAGAGTAAGCGGACCAAACATTGTGGGCAGCTGACGCACTAGAACCGACGCCCCACAACTGATAGCTGGGAACTGAGAACTGCCTTGCCCACTCGGCACATCGGAATCGTCGCCTGTAGCGCGGAAGGAGCCGCGCTCTGCTACCGCACGATCTGCCTGGAAGGCGCCGAATTGCTCGGCCCGCACGGCCACCCGGAAGTGTCGATGCATACGCACTCCCTCGCGGAGTATATGACGTTCATCGGGAAGGGCGACTGGGCGGGCGTGGCCGAACTGATGATGTCTTCGGCCGAAAAACTGGCGCGCGCTGACGCCGACTTCCTGATTTGTCCCGACAACACAATTCACCAGGCTTTTGAGTTCGTCGAGCACCGCTCGCCGCGCCCGTGGCTTCACATCGCGCAGGAAGTTGCCTGCGAGGCAAAGCGCAATCATTTCCGGCGACTCGCGGTACTGGGCACGCGCTGGCTGATGGAAGGCCCGGTTTACCCACAGAAATTAAAGGCATCTGGCATCGACTACAGAATTCCCGACGCCCAACAGCGCGATCGGATCAACCAGATCATCATGGACGAATTGGTGAACGCCCAGTTCCTGCCTCGCTCGCAGGCTTATTTCACAGAGGTCATTCGAGCGATGAAAGACGAGGGCTGCGACGCAGTTGTGCTCGGCTGCACCGAGATCCCTCTGATCGTGAATGCTGAAAACTCCCCACTTCCGCCATTGGATTCGACGCGACTTCTCGCGCGCGCAGCCCTTCGGAAAGCGGTCGATGGATAAAGTCCGGGCTGGTGACGTCCACATCTCCTCGACGATGGAGCCGCGGACCGCCGAAACGGAGACTTGATGGATCGTAGGCGCCGAGTCCTTGCTACAATGCTCCGCTGGTCCCAAGGAAGGTGGTCGATCGCGATTCCGTGCAGCGTCATCGCTTGAAGTTTTCCCGGGTGCCGGGTTCGTTCGCAGTGTCTCGTGTTCCGCCAGGAACGGCCCTCCCAACGTGGGCCTCGACAGGAAATTTCTTTTCCATTGCGCGCACGTCGGATGAGTTGTCGATCGTCTGCCTTGCGGCGCAGGTTCCACCCGAGATTCAGCACGATAACGGATGGGCCTGTCTCAAACTGCATGGCCCGTTTCCATTTTCTGAGACAGGAATCTTATCTTCGTTCGTGCAGCCGCTTGCCGATCGTGCGATTCCGATCTTCGCGATTTCTACCTTTGATACCGACTATGTACTCGTGAAGAACGATTGGCTGGAAAAGGCGGTTGAGGCTCTGATGGAAGCCGGTCATGAGGCGGTAGACTCCCGCTAACGTTGGTGCCCTCCCGTCGCCATTCACCGCCGAAATTGCCCCAAACGCTGATTCGCCGATGAGGATGCCGGTTCCATGTGATCTAATAAAAACACGGATCATGCCGTCCAGCCTTACATCCTTAAAGCGCCGTCTGAAAGCAGTTCATCGCAACCTGCGCGGCGCCAAGATGGTCGCGCGCGCCTTCATGTCGACCGATCACCCGCTTTTGGCGCACATCATTCCAATCCGGCGCTGCAATCTGGCCTGCGAGTATTGCAACGAATTCGACGACTTCTCCAAGCCTGTGCCGCTGGAAACCATGTTCCGCCGAATCGACAAGCTTGGGGAATTGGGAACGTCGGTCGTCACGATCAGCGGCGGCGAGCCGCTTCTGCATCCAGAATTGGACGAGGTCATTCGACGCATTCGCCACAACGGGATGGTCGCGGGCTTGATCACAAATGGCTATCTGCTGGTGGCCGAGCGCATCCAGCGCCTGAACAAGGCGGGCCTGGAGTGGCTTCAAATCTCCATTGACAACGTCAACCCCGATGACGTTTCCAAGAAGAGCCTGAAGGTTCTCGACAAAAAGCTGGAACTCCTCGCCGAGCACGCTGACTTTCACGTGAATATCAATTCGGTTGTCGGGGGCGGCGTGAAGAATCCACAGGACGCGCTCGCGATTGGTCGCCGCGCGATGGCGCTCGGCTTCAGCTCAACGATTGGAATTATTCACGATGGCGACGGGCAGGTGCAGCCACTGACCGAAGACGAGCGTGCTGTGTACCAAGAGATGAAGTCCATGGAGAAACGGAGTTTCACCCGCATCAACGCCTTCCAGGACAATATCTCTCAGGGACGGCCGAACCAGTGGCGCTGCCGCGCGGGCGCACGATATTTGTACATTTGCGAAGACGGACTAGTGCATTACTGCTCGCAACAGCGCGGTTATCCGGCGGTGCCGCTCGAGAAGTACACGGTCGCCGACATCCGGCGCGAATTCCTCACGGAAAAATCCTGTGCCCCGCACTGCACCGTCTCATGCGTGCACCAGGTATCGGTCTTCGACTCCTGGCGGGCCCCGCAACAGCCGGCGACGGCGGCTGTTCCATCGGAATCAGGCGACCTGGTGCAGATCGAATAGATAGGTTCCCATCTTTCGGGCAATTCGCTACTGACCGCCATCACCAAGAAACTATTTCTTCTGCGCCGTCGGAGGCAGTAGTCCATTTAGCCGCAGATACGTCGATGCGGCGGCATAGTGGTCCGCCCAATCATTGGTAAGAGCAATCAACGCCCACGCCCGTGGGACTTTCCGTCCCCCGTATGCTTCGATCTCGTCGCCTAATTTTGAATCATCCACTTTGGCGAGACTGGTGTTGCAGAAATCGAAAGAAGCCTTCAGCGTGGCGAGCAGTGCGTCCTTGTCGGTCTCCTTAGCTTCTTCGACCTTCGGCCTTGGCAGGTCTGCGGCTTTCGCGCACAAGTAGTAGTTCGAATCAATGACGTGCGAGACGAGGTGCCCGAATGTCATCTGCGCCTCGGTGGGTTTGAACGAGAACTTATCGGCGGGCATGGTCTCCACCGCTCCCTCCAGGTTTTTCTGCTGGCGGGGCATGATTTCCTTGATCACCGTGGTGACCGGGTTCTTTTTCTGCGCGTAGCTCGTTGCGGCGAGTGCGCAAAAAACAAGCACGAACGTGAGGGTACGTTTCATGTTGGCGCCTCCAATGAGTTTGCGCAGCAAGGATAACGCCTGAGGGCGGAAACGTGCCACTCGCGGCCGGCACCCAACGAAGATTCTGAAACGATGAGTTTTTCGAGTGAGGGCGAGGATGCCCTCACGACAGCCGGCGGGACGCCGGCGTTACCAAGAACACGGTATCGTGCGCGTGACTACTGCACCTTATGCTGTAATCTCAGGCGTCGCTTCCAGCAGGCTCTTTGTATAAGGATGCTCGGGCCGCTCTGTGACCTGCTCGGTCGATCCGGTCTCCACGATTTTCCCGCGGTGCATCACGGCGATGCGGGTCGCGAGATAACGCACGACCGGCATGGAGTGCGAAATAAACAGATAAGTAAGCCGCAATTCCCGTTGCAGTTCCGCGAGCAGGTTAACGATCTGCGCCCCGACGCTGACGTCAAGCGCCGAAACTGGCTCGTCCGCCACGATGAATTTCGGACGCAGGGCGAGCGCCCGTGCGATCCCGATCCGTTGCCGCTGTCCACCGCTGAATTCGTGTGGAAAGCGCTGGCCCGCCGATTCGTCCATGCCGACAGCACGGAGAAGCTCAGCAACGCGAATCCGCTTGGCATCGCGAGAGATCCGTTCGTGGATCACCAGCGGTTCGGCGATGATGTCGTCCACCCGCAGCCTCGGATCGAGCGAACCAAACGGATCCTGAAAGATGATCTGCATCTCCCGCCGCATTCGGCGCTGTTCACTTCGGCCTGCAGCGAGAAGATCCTGGCCGTCGAACCGGATGCTCCCAGAAGTCGGCTCGACCAGCCGCAGCACCAGGCGGCCCAGTGTGCTCTTGCCCGAGCCCGATTCGCCCACCAGCGCCAGCGTCTCGCCAGTCTCGATCGTCAGCGAGACGTCGTCAACGGCCCGCACCTCGCCCTGCGCGCCTCCTCCAAAGATAGATTCGCCCAGCGGATAAATCTTCGTGAGATTGCGGACCTCAACAAGACCCACTCGCCGATGGTAGCAGAGTGCTTTCCGTCGCCGGTTTCTAACCCGCGATCATAGGCACAGCGACCAAGGCTGCCAGCATTCCCGCTAGCTTCCAGTGGGAGAAATGCTCTTTGAGCACCAGTCGTGCCAGCAGAACCGTGATAGCGGGATATAGGGAGCTGATGACCACGGCAGTGTCGAGACGTCCCGCCTGGCTGGCCCGGATGAAGAACGCGCTTCCACTGATGTCGAGAAACCCGGTCACCACGCCCCAGACAACGCCCTTCAGGTCCATAGGCCGGTACTGACGCATGGTCACGACCATGATCGCCGTGGTCACAAACGATGTCGCGCGCGAAATGGCCGCGATCCAGAACACCGAACTGTTCCCCGCCTGCCGGACGCAGAGAAAGTAGCCGGCAAAACCGATCCCCGCCAGAATCGCCATTCCCAAACCGTGTGGACGACCCTGGGGACCTTCGGAGCGCGAGATCAGCCAGATCCCAACGCCGGCCAGCGCGAAGCCCGCGATGCGCATCGGTCCGGGCCTCCCCTCGATGATCATGTCGACGATCGTGGGAATCCCCGCGCCTAACACAGCCCCAATCGGGGCTGTCAGGCCCATGTTCCCGGCCGCCAAGGCACGATAAAAGACAGCGAGCGCGCCGCCGGCAACGACTCCCGCCGCCATCGCCCAAAGCAGCGAGCTTCGCCCCGGAAGAGCGGAATGTAATGCGAGCGCAAGCAGCAACATGAATGCCGTGCCACTGATATGCGTGATCGTGGTCAGCAGGAATGCGTTCGCCCGGCGCGACGCGAATCCTCCAAGAAAATCGCTGAAGCCCCACGCACACGTCGCCGCCAGACTCAGGGCAGCGGGCGCGATCTTGGGGTCAGCCGGCACGTGATCGGAAAAAGAGCAAAGAGATTAGCATGCGGCGCTACAGCGACATCGCTCGCCGCCACGGGCAGGCCGTCCCGGATGCCTCGCGCAACTCGTTATGAATCAGAAGCCTGCGCGTGGCATGGCCGCGTGTTAGAATTTCGCGAAGGATTCCTCTGCGCGAGACCCCAGGTTTGATCGAACTCGCACCCTCGATTCTGTCGGCGGACTTCGCCCATCTGGCGGATCAGGTCCGCAGTGCCACTGAGGGGGGCGCGACCGTCGTGCACGTCGACATCATGGACGGGCACTTCGTTCCGAATCTCACGATCGGGCCTCCGGTGGTGAAGTCTCTACGCAGGGCGACCCGGCTGCCGCTCGACTGCCACCTCATGATCGAGAACCCCGACGAGTTCATTCCGGCGTTCGTCGATGCCGGCGCGGATTGGATCTCCGTGCATCAGGAAGCCTGCATTCACCTCGATCGCACGCTGCACCACATCCGGGACCACGGTGCCTTGGCGGGAGTCGTCATCAACCCGAGCACGCCGGTCGAAATGCTGTCCGAAGTCCTCGATATTATTGATTACGTGCTGGTTATGTCGGTGAACCCGGGATTCGGCGCTCAAAAGTTTATTCCCAACTCCCTGCACAAGATGCGTAAGCTGACGGAGATCCGCGCTCAACGAGGACTGAATTACCGCATCGAAGTGGACGGGGGAATCGCCATGGAGACCGTGGCCGAAGTGGTCCGCGCGGGCGCAGAAATTCTTGTCGCAGGCAACGCTGTGTTCGGCAGTGGTGATCCAAAGACTAACGCGCAGAGATTGTTAAAGGCCGCTACCGAGGCCACGCTGCAAAAAGTTTGACTTGTGTTATACGGGTGTTCTTGCCCGCATGCGGTTTTCGTCTGCGCCCAAGCCTGACGGGCTGAAGCCGCAAATCGTTTCTCCGAGGTTCTTATGATCCGTCGTACTCCGGTGATCGCTTTATTGGGCGTGCTATTGGCCTTCACGGTCGCCTGCACGAACAAAAAGGTCAATAATCCTCTCGCCAACGTCGGCTCGAAGCAACCGGACAAGGTTCTGTTCGATCGCGCCATGGACGCGATGAAACACAACCGCTTCGACGTGGCGCGCATGACCCTGCAGACCCTGATTAACACGTATCCCGATTCGGAGTTCGTGGCGCGCGCCAAGCTGGCGGTCGGCGACTCCTGGTATGCCGAAGGTGGTTCGGCCGCGCTGGCCCAAGCGGAAATCGAATACAAGGACTTCGAGACCTTCTTTCCCAACATGCCGGAGGCCGCCGAAGCGCAACTCAAGATCGCCAACATTCACTACCAGCAGATGGAGAAGCCGGATCGCGACTACACCCACGCGATGCGCGCCGAAGAGGAATATCGCAGCCTGATCCTGCAGTATCCCGATTCAAAACTGGTGCCCGAAGCCAAGCAGCGTTTGCTCGAGGTGCAGGAAGTTCTGGGCGAGCGCGAGTACGACATCGGACGGTTTTATTTCTTGCGCCAGTCCTATCCGGCGGCGATCGCGCGCCTGAATTCGCTGGTGGATCGCTACCCGCTCTACAGCCACGCGGATGATGCCCTCTACCTACTTGGCCAATCGTACGAGGCCGAGGTTGCCGTGATTCGTTCCAAGCCGATCAAAGATGAGACTGCGAAAGCGCGCGCCATCGAAGAGTTCACGAAATCAGCCGCGGAAGCTTACACGAAGATTGTGACCCGTTACCCGATGATGGATCGCGTCGACGACGCAAAGAAGCGCCTCGAAGCGTTGCACCGGCCGGTCCCCGAACCGACGCAAGCGCAGATTGCCCAGAACAAAGCGGAGCAGGACAGCCGCCATTCCACCACCATGTTCGGCCACGCGCTCTCGGGATTCAAAAAGCATCCGGACGTCGCGCAAGCCACCCACGTGGGCGACCCTACCCTAGTCGATCCGCACGTGACCAGCGCGAAGGACGTGGTCAATCGCGCGACCAACGCCATGCTCGGCAATGCTGGTGCCGGCGGCGGTTCGATCACGGCTGAAGTTACGCGTGGTGGCACCGGCCCCGAACCCAATCAGCCCGCTCCGCGGTCCGATGCGGTGCAGCCCGACAACTCCGCAACACAGCCTCCGCCGGCTGCGGGGGCCACCGACTCGAACGAGCTGAAGCCCAATGCGCCCACGGATTCCAACGAACTGAAAGTGGATTCGGCGGCGGCAGGCTCGTCGTCCTCGGACAACGCCGGCCAGGCCCTTCCCCCTCCGCCGCAGGTCAACGAGGTCCAGAACCCGGAAAACACGCAGGATTCCAGCAGTTCGTCATCCTCGACAACAGCCAGCAAGAAATCCACTTCGAGCAGTAAGCCTAAAAAGAAGAAGGGCTTAAAGAAGATCATCCCGTTCTAGCTCTGGGTGACTCAAGTTCGTCCGCTGTGGCCGAAGGTCGCGCCCGGACGCTAACCTCGGACTCCGCGGTTTCCAGCGGATTCCCCTGATGAGTCATGTCCCTGAGTAACGTGTAGTAATCGCTTCGGCACATTGACTTGCGGTGGTGGTCAGTTTAATTTCGCGGTATCTCCCCCTTTCACCAAAGGACACCCCTTGGCTCGCAAAATCCTGCTCGCCGATGACAGCGTGACCGCCCAGAACATGGGCCGGAAGATTTTGACGGATGCTGGTTACGAAGTGGTTACCGTCAACAATGGCTCGGCGGCCTTGAAGAAAATCTTCGAAACGAAACCGGACCTGATCGTCCTGGATGTCTACATGCCCGGATACAGCGGGCTGGAGGTTTGTCAGCGGATCAAGGAGAACAAGGATTGTGCCCGCATTCCTATCCTGCTGACCGTGGGTAAGCTCGAGCCCTTTAAGCCAGAAGAAGCGCGGCGCGTACGCGCGGACGCATTCGTGGTCAAGCCCTTCGAGGCGAGTGAACTTCTGGCAGCTCTTGCACGCCTGGAAGACAAGATTGTTCCCCAGCCCGAGCCCTACAAACAGGGACGCTTTGCGAAAGCGGTCGCCGCCGTAGATGAAATGGCAGGCGCAGATAAGGACGAAAGCTGGAAGGCGCGTCTGCGCATCCCAACCCATGGTCCAGAAGAGGCAACGACGCATCCCGATGCCGCGGCCGCTGCTCCGGAGAAGGGTTTTCGAGATTTTAGTGGCGCCGACTCCAGCAAGAAGGTCACCCATCCGCAGCGCGAGGGTGTTTTTGAGCCGCCGCTGCCGTCCGGGCTTCCGACCGACATAACTCCAGAGGAAATCGCAGCAATTGCCGCGGCAGCAGCCCAACTGCGCGGCGCTGCATCGCACCCGCCGCTGCCTGATTTGCCGGCACCACCCGCGCCGCCTGTCGTTGCCGAAGCCGCACCGGTCGGGGCCGAACAGGAGAGTTCGTCGCCCGTAACGTTTGCCTCTGCGCCGGAGGTGCCCGCGCCCTCGGATGGGATCAGCCTTGCACAAGCGGGAGGAAGTCCCGAGAGCGAATCAGGCGACGTGAGCGCCCCAGATGCGATCGAAAGCCCCAGCATGGCTGACGTGGCGTCGAGCGGTGCACATGCGGAAGCGCAGCCCGCCGAAATTCAAGCGGTACGCGAAACGGAATCAGTCGCCTCGGTTGTTCCTTCCGAGGAAGCCCCGAAAATCGACGCGCCAGTTCCTTCTCCCGCGCTGCCGGAGGCCGCCCAACTGGAACCTGCAATTGCGGAAATCAGAGAGACTCGGGGGCCAGATGCAGGCCTCCCCGGGGCTACACCCGCAGTCGCCGAGCCGGTCGCGTCCGTTGCCGACGACGAAGTGATGGCAGCACTGCAGTCGCTCATGCCGGTTGAGAAAAATGAGCAGCCCGCGAACACGACGTCGGCCATTCCGGAAGCTAGTGCGATTTCAGGAATTGCTTCAATTGTTGGCGACATTGACTCAGCGAGGGTGAAAGCGCACGCCGCAGGTCCGCGCTGGATTGCCGAAGAAGTGGCTCTTGCGCAGGAGGAAGTCGGCATTTCGCTGGAACGCGAGATGGAGCAGGCGTACGCCACCACCGTAATCGGCGATGGTCGCGCGACGTCGGCGGCCGCCGGGATGGACGCGCCGCAAGCTTCGACGGAAATGCCTACGGCGGAGTCTGGGCATGCTGCAGTTCTCGAGCCGCCAGCAGAACCTTCCGCCGCTTACGCAATGGCAGCGAGTGCATCGGACACGGGAGCGATTCACGCCGCGCCATCGGCCGCGATGCCGCATGCGGAAGCTCAAGTTTTTCATGAAAACGAAATCGTGGCCGCGGCAAGCAGCGCGTCCGCCAGCCACCTTTCGCAACCGGTCGTGGAGGAGCCGGGCAACACGCCTTCGGTCGAATCCCAGAGTTCGCCGGACATTGAGATCTCAGGAGGAGTTGAAGACATGGCCGCAAGTTGGAAAAACATTCGCGATTCGATTGCTTCGAGGGGCGCAGCCAAGCCCGCTGTGGCCAGGGAAAGGGACGAGGCGCCCGCGATCGACGCCGCGGTCGAAACGCACGAGCCCGCGACCACGGCTCCCGCACCCGCTACTTCTTCTTCCGCCTCGGACCCAAAAGCGATCGCCAGTATCGTGGAAAGCGTCCTGGCCGAACTCCGCCCGAAGATCGTCGAGGAAATTGCCAAGAAGTTGGCCGACTCGAAAAAGGAATAGTCCCTCAACGGCACCGGGACCGAAAAGCCAGGGTCGCCCCAACCTCCGCAGCTCGCTTGAAATACCGGTTACTCTGCGGCGTAGCTGTCGGCTTCAATTTTTTTCATCGAGACTCCTCTTGTAGACTGAAACGCGCGGCACCGATTCATCAGGGCTTCCGTAACCTCCAATTCTGTGCTTCCCCTCTATCGCGTACTCGCGAGTTGGATCCTCACGCTGATCGAACTGGTGCTCGTAATGGCTGCCGCCGCGATGATCTTCTTGCGGCGCTCGCGGCCGGCTCATGACAGAGGATTCGACAAAATTGAATCCGCCTTCCGCCACTTGGCAGCAAAGCGCGGACTCTCCGTGCTCGCAGTCGGCTTGCTCACGCTAGTCATTCGCGTTGCCCTGATTCCCCTGCTCGGAATTGCGGAGCCGCGCTGGTTCGATGAATTCAGTTACCTTCTGGCCGCCGACACGTTTGCTCACGGGCGGATAACGAACCCGACGCACCTCATGTGGGTGCACTTCGAAAGCTTTCACATCATTCAGCAACCCACATACATGTCGATGTATCCGCCTGGCCAGGGGTTCATTCTCGCTGCGGGACAACTTCTCGGCCATCCCTGGATCGGCCAGTTGCTGGTGACGGCGGCGATGTGCGCCGCAATCTGCTGGATGCTGCAGGGCTGGCTGCCGCCCGGTTGGGCGCTGTTGGGCGGATTGCTGGTCGTGCTGCGCATTGGAATCCTTAGTTACTGGATGAACGAATACTGGAGCGCCTCTGTAGTCGCTCTGGGCGGGGCACTCGTGCTGGGCGCGCTTCCCCGCTTGAAGAGATACGTTCGGGCGCGCGATGCGCTCTGGATGGGCGTCGGTCTCGCGATTCTGGCAAACACACGGCCCTACGAAGGTCTTGTCTTCGGCTTGACGGTTGCCGCCGCAATGATCGCGTGGTTCTTGGGGAAGGATGCTTCGGCTCGAAAGCCGCTGCTGACGCGCGTCGTCGCACCCCTTTTGGCAATCCTTGCACTTAGCGCGCTTGCCACCGGTTACTACTACTCTCGGGTGACTGGAAATCCGTTTCGCTTTGCCTATGAGGTCAATCGCGATACCTACGCCATCACCCCATATTTCCTGTTCCAGTCTCCACATCCCGAGCCTGTCTACCATCATGCGGACATGCGCGCGTTTTATGAGTGGGAACTGGCGACCGATTTCCTTCCCACGCAGTCTGCGACTGGCATAGTCGCCAAGATCTGGGACAAGTTCCTGCGGCTTTGGCGTTTCTATCTTGGCCCCGCGATGACCATTCCACTGTTCGCGCTGGGAGCGCTTTTCCGCGACCGCAGGATGCGCTGGCCCCTCCTTGCCCTGGCAGTGTTTTTGCTCGCACTCTTTCCGGAAACCTGGGACCTGCCGCACTACTTCGCTCCCATGACCGCGCTGCTTTACCTTGTGTTGTTACAGGGCATGCGCTATCTGCGACTGTGGAAGTGGCATGGTCAGCCAGCCGGCGCGGCACTGGTACGCTCCATAGCTGTCGTCTCGTGTGCCATGCTCATCATTCGCGTGGCGGCGGTCGCCGCACATGCGCCCGTCGACGGCGCGTGGCCTCGCGGAAATCTCGGCCGTCGGCAGCTTGTCAGCGAACTGAACAACCTGCCGGGACAGCACCTGGTCATCGTTCGTTACGGCGACAATCCCGAGGTGAATCGGGCACTTGAGCTCGTGTACAACGCAGCAGACATCGACCACGCGCGCATCGTCTGGGCACGCGACATGGGCGCCAATAATCTCGAGCTGATCCGCTACTTTCGCGATCGACACGTGTGGCTGGTGAATGGAAGCGAGTCGCCGCCGCGACTGATGCCGTACGCTGATCTCGCGAGACCATCCGACGACACGAATCCGGGTCCCTGACTTGCTCCGAGCAGACGTTGGTCGAGTTCAATCCTGCTGCGCCATAAACTTATGCCCGCTGTCCGGACTTGCGGACGGTTCGGTCACCGCTTCCGTCGAGTCAACGGAAAACAACTGGAAATCGCTGAATTTGTGAATGCGCTCGTATTGGTGCCCTCGGTACGAAACGTATAACGACGTTTTCTCTGGCAGCCACAACCGCATTCTTGGTTGCCGGAACTCCACCGGCGCATACTTGATCGTCATATGCTCCCGTTGCAGACCGATTTGGGGAATGGGAGTCATCAGATCGGTCTCGAGTTGCACGACAAGATAACTTCCTTTCGCGATCCACGCCCGGCCTTTGAACCGTGGGAAGTAAACCGAACTACCCATGCGTATTGCTTGAAAGGCCTTATTAGGGTCCGCGGTCTCCTCAAAACGGATCTGCCACGTCCGTTGTAACTGCAACTCGGTCTCTCCTTCACAACGAAATTCGAAATCCGCAACATGGGATGGATGGAAAATAAGGGCAAACGCTGCGGTCCCCAGATCCACCAGCGAAGTTTGCCGAACACCGCTGTTTTCGGAACGGTATTCGTTCACTCGCGGATAACCCGAATGGGTCAATTCGATCTGCGCCACGTAGTTTGCTACTTCTGCTGCGGAATTTCGCTTCTTCCCGTTCTTACCGATCTCCAACTGCTCAATCTGCTCTTTTGCGCTGAACCGCTGGAAGCTTTCAATGAAGTCTTCTGTGTGCTTGCTGGTTTCACTCAGGATTTCCGCCAATGGGCAGATGGCTCCATCCGCGATTACCGCAGACGCCTGCTCGTCGATATCCGCTGGCCCGAAATCGCGGCCGTTTGGCCGTGAAGCGTCGGCGGGCAACTCCGCCGGCGCGACCACCGCCTTGTTTGCGATGCCTGGATTTTCGAGCTTTGCAAGATATCCCCTGACCAAGCGCAATGTCCTCCTGGTTCGTCGCGTACCGCAGGTACTCGCGAAGTTGCGCCACTTCGGATGCGGTGTCTCCTTTCGCTTCGTAAATCTGGGCCAGCAAAAAGTGAATCCGAGGTTCGTGATGATCCTTATCGATCTCGAGTGGCTCGCAATCCACTTTTTTCCGCCCACTGCAAGTTTGGCGGAAAAAAGGTTCAGGTTGGCGGCCGCGTGATACTCGTACGACACAGGATTGTTGCCGGGATCAAGATCGAGCGCGCGAGTACTCAACTTCAGAACCTCGTTCCAGTCGTGCGTTCGTAGGGCAAGATCGGCCAGACAGAGGTAGGCCGACACGTACCCTGGATTCGCAATCGAACCTTGGGAACACGCGCGATGGGCGTCATCGATCCGCTGCTGCGCGCCAAAGACCTGACCCAGTGTTACCCACGCTGCCGAATACTTGGGTGATTCGCTCACCGCGTTCCGTAGATGCTTCTCTGCGTCACCCATCCTGCCTTTCCTCAAGGCAAGGCAGGCCTCCTGGTATTCCTTCCTCGCTCTCGCCGGAATTTGCAATTGATCGACAGAGACAACAGGGTTCGGTGTCCAGTTCAAAGGAGGAAGGAGGCATGTATCGTCCTTCAACGCGTGCGTGGTTGGGTCCTGACGTCCGTTCTGCGCATCTCTCGTATTGATACGGTCCCGGTCGGCATCAGGCAGGGTGCGGATCTCGCCCGTGTCAATTTCCGGAATGTGAGGAGACTGCACCTGCGCGCCTGCCGCACAGGCAACAAACAGAAGAAGCGAAGCAAAAGCTGGAGACGGTCTACCGCCATGCAGACGGCTTTCCCGCTGTTTCCAAGCGCGCCAATCTCTGATCACGAGTAGCATTCCCGGCTTTCCGCGATAGTGCGAGCGAACCAGGGACCCGAGTCAATCGAACTTGAAGGGGAAGTACGACGAGAGTGCGAGTACATTACTCCGATTGTCACGTTGTCAAGGCTCTGGATGTGCGCCGCTGTTATGTTGCGCGCGTCGGGTCGATGAAATGTTCACTACGACGTCCCACGAGAAGTTGCTTACCCGGTGCATCGCGCCCCGTCTATCTTCCCCAAGGGCGGATTCGCGATGAATGCGTCCGCCGACCGGAGGGCGCCCATGTCCCGAACATTTCTGGCAATTTTTCTCGTCGCACAGGGTCTCGTGCTCTACGCACAATCCGACGCTCCCAAGCCCGCCTACGATTTTTCTCTCTCGCGCGAAGAGCGCATCAAGCTGGCGGAAAGCGCCGCTCCCCCGGAGATCTCCAGCAACGCGACAGTGTATCTGCTCGAACGCGGCGCTACTTAAAAGTGCGAGACGGAAGCAACGGCTTCTCGTGCTTCGGTCGACCGGCAGAATCCACTCAACCTCGAGCCCACCTGTTTCGATGCGGAGGGCAGCGCGACCACGCTGCTGAGCCGGTTTTATGCCGAGGAGCAGCGTGCCAAAGGCAAGAGCGAAGAAGAAATCAAAGCCGGAATTGAAGAGGGATACAAGACCGGCAAGTTCCAGGCTCCCCGAAAGCCCGGCATCGTGTACATGATGTCGGACAAAGGATGCCTGCTCGTGCCCGGAAATAAGCTGGTCCACATGCCTCCGCACCTGATGTTCTATGCGCCCTACGCGACCGACAAGGACATCGGCGCGCCTCCGGCGGCGGCCAACATGCCGCACCCTGATTCGCGCGGGGCAACCCGACGCGGTCGTGATCGTGTTTCCGAAAGCAGGGGACCACTGAGGCTTGAGGGCGCACACAATTGCAGATCGTGTGCGCTCAAGCAGCGAGCGGATTCTCGTCGGCGCTGGCGCCGTAAATCGAAGGTACAAGCGCGCCGACCTGGCGAAGGTACACAGTGAGTTGGCCGCGGTGGTGATAGGTGTGATTCAGCATGATCGTCCGGAGTAGAGAACTACGTGGGATCGTCATGATCTCCTGATCGCCGTTACGCAGACTCCAGGGCGTCTTCAATTCTTCATCGTCCATGCCTGTAAGCAACCGTCCAGCTTTGGCAATGCTCTCGTCATGTGTGGACAGTATCTGATCAACACTGGTTGCGTTGGGCAAGGGCACCGGCGTCTTCGCATCAAATGTCGGCCGGGTTGCGAGGTCGGAAATGGCCCCGGGCAAGTTCGCCAGATGCAGTGCCAGCTGGCCGAGAGTCATCGACTTCACATGCGGAGTCCACTCAAGTTTGTCTTTAGGGACGCGCTCGAGCACCCGGCGTGTCGTCTGGGCTTCCTGATTCAGTTCTGCTAACAATTCCTGGCTAGTAATCATGATCGCCTCCGATATGTCATAAGATTTTTATTGGATTCCGTTTGCCTCAAACCGCTGTTCCTCCACGAGAGAGGAAGTCGTATGGCTGACATTTCTCGCTCGCGTCGACGATGTCGAATATCTGAGAACGAACGATCACTTAGTTCTCGCTCGCGTTCTTTTCCCTGATCACCTTGAGGGTCAAGCAGGTTCCTGCGAACAATATGGAAGCTGCGTTGGCCAAGCTTAAGGCTGTTGCTCTGATCACCAAGCCGTAACAAAGCCAGAGCGTTACTCCGCCGATGTACAGCGACAGCATGGAATAGGAGACATCTCTGCCTCCCGTTCTCCAGATCTTCATGATTTGGGGCACAAAAGCAATGGTGCTCAACGTCGCGGCTACCGTTCCTAAAACCGTTGCGGCTGCTGGTGTATGCATGAGTCATCCTCACCACCCGAATCTTCATGGATGATGATCCATTCCGTCCAATGATTCGTTGAGTGCATTCTGATAACTTGAGGTTATGGACATTGAACTGGGTCAGATGCGCTCTGTCGTTGTTCTCGCCGAGCATCTCCATTTCGGGCGTGCCGCCGCCGCCTTGTACGTTTCCCAGCCGGCTCTCACGAAACAAATCCACAAAATTGAGGAAGCGTTGGGCGGTCCACTCTTTGTCCGAAAACCGCGTCAGCTGACGCTTACTCGCGCGGGCGAGGTGTTCGTCGCCCGGGCTCGCACTTTGCTCCGTGATTCGCAGCTTGCGGTCGACCTTTCCCGAAGCGCTGTGCGGGGCGAAGCCGGGCTCCTGCGCATCGGTTTCGGCTTGCCTTCTCTTGCAACCGGTCTCCCTGACCTGATTCAACGGTTTCGGAGCCGTTTCCCCGGTATACAAATCACCATGCGTGAGATGTCAACGCCTCCGCAGGTGGAGGCTCTCGCCAATCGCACGCTCGACGTCGGATTCGTTCGGCTTCCAATTTCCTCAGGTGAAATTTCCAGCTCTCCACTGTTTTCCGATCGGCTCGTCATCGCGGCCGGCCCACAGTCAGCGAAGAGGTCGCGTGCCGGACTAAAATCATTCGCTCGCGAACCCTTTGTGCTGGTGGCTCGCTCGGCGTCGTCGAGCCTTCACGACCACATTGTCCGCACCTGTCATGCCGCGGGTTTCGAGCCTCGGATCGTCCAGGAAGCCAACGAGCTCTTTACAGTCCTCAGCTTTGTCAGAGCAGGCGCCGGGGTCGCGCTGGTCCCCAATTCATGCAAGTTCATGAATGTTCCCCGCGTTCACTATCAGGAAGCAGGGGTTCCTGGCGCGGCTTGGAAGATCGGTGTGGCGATTCACAATTCCTCCGCTTCCGATCCGACGGTTTGTAATTTTGTGTCGGTGGTCCGGCAGGAGTTTCGCCGTCGGCACTGATTTGAAGGAGGGCATGGCAAGATGCGAGCCACCCTTGTTTGACCATCTTTTCCGCCCGCCTGTAAGATCAACAATTACCCCTGCAATCGCAACATTCGCCGAGTGCGCCTCGGCGCGGAGCGTGAAAGCTCCGTCTGCACGGTAACGGATACACGGACAAGATGCCCCGCGAACTCCCCAAGGCGTACGAGCCGGGCGCGATCGAAGCGCGCTGGGCCGATTACTGGAAAAACGAAAATCTGTTCCACGCCTCAACGCCTTCGGAAGGCGACCCACGCAACGTCTTCAGCTTGTTGCTCCCGCCGCCCAACGTTACCGGCCGCTTGCACATGGGCCACATGCTCAACCAGACGGAGATGGACATCATCATTCGCTGGCATCGCATGCGCGGCGATCTCACGCTCTGGCTCCCTGGAACCGACCATGCCGGCATTGCCACGCAAATGATGGTCGAGCGCCAGTTGCGCAGCGAAGGCAAGTCGCGCCTCCAACTCGGCCGTGATGAGTTTGTCCTCCGCGTGTGGTGCTGGAGGAAGCAGTACGGCGGCGCCATCCTCGAGCAGATGAAGCGTCTCGGCGCTTCCGTCGACTGGCAGCGTGAATACTTCACCATGGACGAGAACCTTTCGCGCGCCGTGCGCGAGGTCTTCGTCCGCCTGTACGAACAGGGGCTCATCTATCGCGGCAAGTACATCGTGAACTGGTGCCCCGACTGCGGCACGGCCATCTCCGATCTCGAGGTGAAGCACGAAGAAGTTGCCGGCAAGCTTTATGAGATCCGCTATCCGGTGGTGGGCTCGAAGGAATTCATCACCGTGGCGACCACGCGTCCCGAGACGATGCTTGGCGACACGGCGATTGCGGTAAATGCGAAAGACGAGCGCTACACGCATCTGCACGGGAAGAAGGTCGTGCTGCCGCTGATGAATCGCGAGATCCCGATCATCCTCGACGAGCTTGCGAATCCGGAATTCGGCACGGGCGCCGTGAAGGTCACGCCCGCCCATGATCCGAACGATTTTCAGGCGGGCCTGCGGCACAATCTGCCGCAGATCGATGTGATGGACGAGCGCGCGCACATGAACGCGAATGCCGGCCCATACGCGGGCCTCGATCGCTTCGAGGCGCGAAAACGCGTGCTTGCTGATCTCGAAGCACAGGGCTTCCTGGTGGCCGTCAAGGATTACACCATCTCGCTTGGCAAATGCGATCGATCGGGCACGGTGGTGGAACCGCGTCTTTCCGAGCAGTGGTTCGTGAAGATCGAGCCACTCGCGAAGCGCGCGATTGAGGTGGTCGAGAAAGATTACATCCGCTTCACGCCCGACAACTACAAAACCATCTACTTGAACTGGATGTACAACATCCACGACTGGTGCATCTCGCGCCAGCTGTGGTGGGGACATCGCATTCCCGCGTGGCGATGCGGCGGTTGCAAAGAAGTGATAGTGGCGCGCGAGACGCCGGCGAAGTGCCCGAAGTGTGGAAGCGCGCAGTTCGAGCAGGACACCGACGTGCTCGACACGTGGTTCTCATCCGCGTTGCTGCCCTTTACCACCCTTGGCTGGCCCGAAGCGACACGCGATCTCGATGTCTTCTACCCGACTTCGCTCTTGCTTACCGGCTTCGACATTCTGTTTTTCTGGGTCGCCCGCATGATCATGATGGGCTGCTGGTTCATGATGCCGCCCGAAAAGCCGATGCGGCCCGGCGAGGAACCCGAGAGCCACGAAGAAGCGTTGCGCAACAGCGTGCCTTTCCGCGAGGTCTACATTCATGCGTTGGTGCGCGATGCCGAAGGCGAGAAGATGTCGAAGGTCAAGGGGAATGTCATCGATCCCATTCAGGTGATCGAAAAATACGGGACCGACGCGACCCGCTTCACGCTGGCCGCGATGGCCTCGCCGGGTACTGACGTAGCCTTCAATCCGAGCCGCACCGAGGGTTATCGCAATTTCGCCAACAAGATCTGGAACGCCGCCCGCTTCATGTTCATGAACATGGACCGGATTGGGGTGGCGCGGGCGCCCTCGCCCGCGAAGCCGGGCTACAAGGGTGTGGACGGCTTCCAGCCCAAAACTCTTGAAGACCGCTGGATTCTCTCGCGCTTCAACGGTGTTGCCGACTACGTGGGTCAGGCGCTCGAAGAATATCGCTTCCATGAGGCTGCCAATCGCATCTACGACTTCTTCTGGGGTGAGTTCTGCGACTGGTACATCGAACTGATCAAGCCGCGGCTCACCTTCGGCAACAGCGGCGAGAAGGCCCACGCCGAACTTGCCTGCAACAACCTGGTCACCCTGTTCGAAGCCGCGCTGCGACTACTGCATCCGGTGATGCCCTTTATCACTGAGGAAATCTGGCACGCGATCTACGACGGCAAGCCGCCGTTCAAGTCGATCGCTCTGGCAGCGTTTCCGCTGGGAAATCCGCAGCAGATCGATCTCGCGGCCGAAACGCACATGGCGATCTTGCAGGATCTGATCGTCAGCGTGCGTAACCTGCGGGCTGAGTTGAAAGTGGAACCCAAGCTAAAGACGCCGATCCAAATTTATACGCGGGAAGCGGAGATCCTCAGCATGATTGGGCAGAATCAAAATGCTGTAGAGCGGTTGGCAACGGTGGAAACCATCTCGTTCGCTAAGGATCCCCTAACTCATTCTCTGGGCGCGCGCCACACAGCACGTTTCGACGTGAACGTGATCTACCAGCAGAAAATAAACCTGAATGCCGAGTGTGACCGACTAAAGAAAGAACTAGAGAGGTTCGAGAAGAATATCGTCAATGCAGATCGCCAGCTTTCCAACGACAGTTTTCTAGCAAAAGCGCCTCCCCACGTGGTCGAAGGACTGCGTAAGCAGAAACAGGAGAATGAGGAGCTTCGTGACAAGAACCAACAGAAAGCGAGACAACTCGGTTGCAAGTGAGGGCTCGCCGTTTCTGCCTTTTTTGGAGAGTCAAGAGTCGACACGGAACACGGAAATCCTGAGACCCAACACCTAAGACCTGACACCTGATTTCGAATGGACTGGAATAGCCGGCGCATCACCGCCATTCTCGAGAACGCGCTGCTCGAAGACCGCGCCACCCGCGATGCCACGAGCTACGCTTGCGTCGACCCCAATCAGAAGGCTGCGGTAACCATCCTGGTGAAGCAGGATTGCATTCTCGCAGGTCTAGGCGTCATTCCTGCCATCCTTGACGTGTTTGCCGCTCTCGACGGCGCGGTCGTTTCCCATCACGAGGTCACCAGCCACCCTGAAATTTTCGACGGCGTCCGCGTGCATTCCGGTCAGACCATCGCCGTGATCCGCCACAACGCACGCGTCATCCTCTCTTGTGAGCGCGTCATCCTGAATTTTCTCCAGCGCATGAGCGGTATCGCGACCCTGACCCGACAGTTCGTCGACGCTGTCAGCGGCACGAAGGCGCGCATTCTGGATACGCGGAAGACCGTTCCCGGCCTGCGCACCATCGACAAATACGGCGTCCGCTGTGGCGGCGGACAGAATCACCGCCTCGACCTGTCCGATGGGGTGCTGATCAAGCACAACCACATCGCGGTCGCCGGAGGCATTGTCCAGGCACTCGAGCGCGCTCACCACAACCGCCGTGGATCACAGCCCATTGAAATCGAGGTGCACACGCTCGACGAAATGAAACTGGCGGTCGCTCACGGCGCCGAGGCGTTGCTTCTCGACAACATGACGGTGGACGATGTGCGCAAGGCTGTCGAATATTGTTCCAGCCTGGAAAAGCGCCTCCCGGTCGAGTGTTCCGGCGGAATAAGGCTCGAAAACGTGCGCGCTTATGCCGAAACCGGCGTCAACTTCATCTCGGTGGGAGCGCTAACCACCTCTGCGCATGCGGTCGACATGAGTATGCGGGTCGTGGCGGACTAAATTCCCTCCTGAATTGCGGTAACTCTGCGCCGCGATGAACGTCTTTACATGTAGCAGTAACGATCGACATGACCACCGATGCGCCCAGATCAACCCCTGCTCCGCCCGGCTTGCCTGACGCTTTGCCGTTGATTCTCCGCATCGGCTTGATCGCGGGCACACTCGACATTACTGATGCTCTTGTCTTCAGCTACTTCCGTGGTGCCACGCCCGTTATGGTCTTCCAGTACATCGCAAGCGGTCTGATCGGGAGGAGGTCATTTCAACTCGGTTGGACGTCGGTTCTTCTGGGAGTGGCGATCCACTACTTCATCGCGCTCACGTGGACAGCGGTGTTTCACTTTGTAAGCCGCAGATTCTCGATTCTCATTCGTCGGCCTGTACCTAGCGGACTGCTTTACGGTGTCGCCGTCTACCTGTTTATGAATCTGGTCGCCTTGCCTTTGTCGGGTGTTCCTCACCCGCTGAAGCCGATCAGTCTTGTTTCCCGCGTGAACGGAGTTTTGGCCCTTATGTTTTGCATCGGCTTGACGATTGCGCTGTTGGTGCGGCGAGGTTCTGCGCAGTCCGTGTCCACTTAATTTACGGAGATACGTCTTCGCTACAACGAGAAACGTGGTTGCAAGTTAGAGTCGTCTCCTTATTCCGTTCACTGGTTATAATTCCCACATCACGCAACCCTCTCCAACCCGCGCGCGGAAGGCCAAGGTTTCTGCATCGGCGCAGAAGACTGACACACGCCTTGGCCGCATTGTCCGCCTGCTCATGGATAACGCAACCGTTGTGGTCAGCGGTACCAAGGTTGCCGGTGAACTTGGCATCGCGCGCTCCGAAGTCTGGCGACTGATCCAGCAGTTGCGATCCCTTGGAGTCGATGTGGCGGGACATCCTGCAACGGGTTATCAATTGCGCTCAGTTCCTGATCTGCTGCTTGCTGACCTGCTGAGTCCTTTGCTCAAGGGAACGATCTTTCAGCAGATTCATCACTACTACAAGATCGGATCGACCAACACGGCTGCGATGGAAGCGGCTGCGAATGGCGCGCCTGAGGGCAGCGTGTATCTCGCGGAAGAACAGACTGCGGGACGCGGACGCGGCGCGAACGCCTGGCACTCGGCGCGCTCGACTGGGATCTATTGCTCAGTTGTTTTGCGGCCGAATCTCCCGCCGACCGATGCGCTGATACTCTCACTCGTGGCGGGGTTGTCCGTATATTCGGCGGTTCAGCAACTCGATGCGCGCGTGAATCCCGATCTCAAATGGCCGAACGACCTGTTGATCGATGGAAAGAAGTTCGGTGGCATTCTCACCGAGATGAACGCCGAAGCTACGTGCGTGCGCTATCTGGTGATTGGCATTGGGATCAACGTTAACCAGGCAAGATTTCCGGAGGAGTTGCGCGATGTGGCGACATCGCTGAAAGCGATCTCCGGCTCAGAATGGTCTCGCGTGGAACTTACGGCGGCTTTGCTAAAATCGCTGCACCATGAATATCGCGATCTGCTCGAGAAGCCGAGCGCGCACGATTCGATCCTGCACCGGTTCGCGGAGCATTCGTCGTACGTACGCGGGCGTAAGGTGCGCGTCGAGGAGAACGGCGGATTCGAGGGCGTGACGGAAGGCCTTGATCCGCGCGGTTTCCTGCAGGTTCGCACTGCGCAGGGGTTGCGGACGGTGCTAAGCGGAACAGTGAGAGCAATCTAGCGATCTATGCTCCTCGTCATCGATGTCGGGAACACGAACACGGTCCTGGGCGTCTTCGCGCACGTAGCCAAAGGGCATTCCGGCGAGAGCGCACAGAACGACGCGCGCTACGAGCGTCTGGTTGCGCACTGGCGCGTCGCGACCGTGCTGAATCATACGGTCGATGAATACGGCGTTCTGTTCCGCAGCCTGTTCTCGATGGACAATCTCGACGCGTCGGGAATTAAGGGCATCGTGATCTCGTCGGTCGTCCCTCCGCTTGACTCGACGCTGCGGCAAGTCTGCGAGCGCTACTTTAAGCTTAAACCGCTGTTCATTGAACCGGGCGTGAAGACCGGAATGCCTGTGCAGTACGAGAATCCCGCGGAAGTTGGCGCAGACCGCATCGTGAACGGCGTTGCGGCGTTCGAGAAGTACGGAGGACCTTGCATCATCGTCGACTTTGGAACCGCGACGACGTTCGATTGCATCTCGGCGAAGGGTGAGTATCTTGGGGGCGTCATTTGTCCGGGAATCGGGATCTCGGCGGATGCACTGTTTCAGCGGACCGCTCGATTGCCGCGAGTCGATATCCGTAAGCCGTCGCGCGTGATCGGAAGCACAACTGTGGGCAGTCTGCAGTCCGGCTTGTATTACGGGTATCTCGGACTCGTCGATGGAATCCTCGAGCAACTGTTGCCGGAGATGGGCCAGGACACGAAGGTGCTTGCAACGGGCGGCCTTGCGCCGTTGATCGGAACCGCATCGAAGTACATCAAGACCATCGACGACTTCCTGACGCTCGAAGGCTTGCGCATCATCTGGGAACGCAACGCGAGTGCGCGACGAGAAGGCGCGAATAGTGCTAAGCCTTCCGAAACGGATGGCGCGAAATCTTCGGCGAGCGGGAAATCGCGCTCGTCAGGAAGTTCGAAGTCGTCGGCTTCCTCCTCGTCCAGTGGTTCTGGTTCCTCTGCAGCGACAAGTTCCTCGTCTTCTTCTTCAAACCGCTGAGTGCTCGTGGAAAATTACTTCAACTACTTCACCGAAATTGAGGAGCACTTTCAGCGCCGCCGCGGCGGCATTCTGCTGCTCTCGACACTCGATTGGGCGCTGATCGAAACCTGGAAAGACGCAGGCATTCCACTGGACGCAGCGCTTCGCGGCATCGACGCAGCTTTCGATCGATACGATCAGCGTCCATCGAAATCGAAGAAAGTGAACAGCCTCGCGTACTGCGCGCAAGAAGTGCTTGCGGCTGCCGAGGACATGAAGGAAGCTGCCGTGGGCGCGGAGCGCGAATCTTCGAACGAAGCGGGCGGCGACGCGGCTGCGGCCTCTGCTGCGACGTCGGCTGCAACTGCGCCGGCGAATCGAGGTTTCAATCCGTCGGATATCGCAGCGTACCTCCGAAAAAATGCCGAGCAACTCGAGAACGCGAAGTTGCCAGCGAAAGCATCCGTTGATCCGACGATCATCGCGCGCGAAACAGCTATAACGCTGCGCGAGATGGCCGAGCAACTCCCTGCTCAGAAAAGCTCGCGCCTCGAAGATGTCGAGCGGCGGCTCACGGTGCTCGAAGAAAAATTGCTGGCCGCGCTGGTGGCCGCCACGCCGGACGAAGACCTGGTCGCTGTTCGCGCGCAAGCGGATCGCGAACTGGCTCCCTACCGGAGCAAAATGCCGGCCGCGCAGATCGATCAGCTGCTGAAGCAGTACATCCACAAGCGGCTGCTCGAGAAGTACGGGCTACCGCGCTTGAGCCTGTTCTATATGTGAAAAAGCAGTTCGCGGATTCCCAATTGTTATCCCCAAGGTTTCTAGGGCTGTGCATTACCTTAGTCATATCCCTCGAACTCGTCATGCTGCGTAATATTGGCTAAATTCGTGTGAATTTGCGGGCATCGAATTACCCCCAACCAGGAGCTCATTCGTGATCGAAGAAAAGATCAATGAATTTTTCGGGGATGCGGAGCCAACGGGCTTTGGGACCGGCTGGTGGAGCGGGGTTTTATCCGCCTTCTTTGGATCTCTCTCCTTTGGAGCGGTCCTGTGTTTGCACTTTCCTCAGCTTCTCAGCTCTCCAGAACTGCGGCCTCATTATTCGATGCCCGTTATGCGGATCTTTATCCAATGCCTTATCGTGGGGGCATTCATATTCGGCATCGTTTCTTCGGCGTTGCGAAAGAAAAAGACTTTGGCATTCACCGGGATGTTGCTTGCCATGGCAGCAACGGGTTTGGGGGGATCGAGCGTACAGATCAACGGGAACCTGCGCAATGGGCCGGCCATCGGCCTGGACTGGTTTTTGCTGGACATCTTTCTGATGGCAATCATCTACGTGCCGCTCGAAACGCTCTGGCCCCAGTATCCAGAGCAGGGAGCATTCAGGAAGGAGTGGACTTTGGATGTGGTGTATTTCATGTCCACTCATCTGCCAATTCAGGTTTTATCTTTTTTGGTTTTGTTGCCCGCGACCCAGGCAACGAAATATCTCGGCGTCCCGGGGCTTCAGCATTCCATCGCTCGCCTGCCTTGGCTTCTGCAATTTTTCCTGGCGGTGGTGGTGGCAGATTTCGCGGAATACTTCATTCACCTGGCGTTGCACAAGGTGCCTTTCCTGTGGCGCTTTCATGCCATTCACCACTCTTCGAAGGCGCTGGATTGGATCGCCGGGTCGCGCTCGCATTTCGTCGACGACACACTGGTGCGTGGATTTATCCTGTTTCCTCTCATGTTTGGATTTTCGCAATCGATCATTTTCGCGTATCTGATTTTTGTCACGCTTCATGCGACCTGGACGCATTGCAATTTCGGTCCTAATGCCAAGTGGCTCGAAAAGTATCTGGTTATGCCCAGATATCATCACTGGCACCATACTTCTCAAAAAGAGGGGATCGACAAGAACTTCGCCATCCACTTTCCGTGGATCGATCGACTTTTCGGAACTTATTACTATCCCGAAGAATGGCCGGAGAAGTATGGGTTGGACGGCGAACAAATCGCGCCCGGTTTCTGGGGGCAAACGATTGGGCCATTCACAATCAGAAAAAAGAGCGCCTTAAAAGCCTAGTGCACCTAGTGGAACATCGTGGGGAATCTTCTCTCCGCTTGATGTTGCCTTCACCAATCCAAGGTATTTCATCGTCTTGACGGTCGAAAATCCGAAGTCATATTCGGATTCGTCGTGGCTTAGCCGCAAAAGGGTTGGATAGTGGTGATGATTGTTCTGCAGACACGCGCTGAAGGTCGCCGTTACCGGTAGCCATTCGCCAATGTTCATGGCATTGTCGTCGTCATCGTGATAGCGTCGGTATCCAAAGGCTCGCGTGTGGGTCCAGTAGTTTTGAATCATATTGACCCACAGCGCAAAAATGCGCATTCCGAACCACGTTACGAGGGTAAACGTCAGGCTGCCGGTTATCTTCCACAAGAGATAAAAATTTACAGACTGCGCGATGATCGCATACAGCGGACTGGCAACAATCCGGAAAGTGCGGGACTGCAAAATCTTGTCGCTCGTCAAATCCTCATTGCAGCGATATGGCATTACGCAAAGGTACATGGTTCGCCAGAAACCGTCGCGTGCGAGCTTATTGGGATCCCCGTCATGGTCGGAATTTTTATGGTGCAGGCGATGGCGATTCACCCAGGCGATCGGATCGACATAGATGCCGAAGGTATTGTTCACGACAGTGACGGCCTTGATGAACCATTCCTTGTAGTCGAGGGCACGATGAGCGATTCCCAAATGAAGAAGATCGGCCAGATACAATCCGCAAAGAAACCAACAAGAGACGAAATAAACTCCGCCGATCAGCAGCCCATTCCACGGCCCCAGGTGAGTTGGGGCGGAATACATACAAGCCAGCAGGTAGAGAAGAATGATCAGATAGCCATAGAAGTTGTAGATTTTCAAGATGCCCCCGCGTGGGCTGATTCAAGCAAAAATGAAATCGCGTTACAAGTAACCAGTTAAGGAAGTTGGCACGCGTAGGTGTGGAAATTCGGGGTGGGGCAGTCAACACTGCGGCGGTGCCCCGTCCTCAAAAATGTTGGAGAGCGAACCGGTGGACCCGAGGCCGTGAGGAGCAGGTGTTAGGTCTTGGGTGGTGTTAGGTGTCAGCGAGCCGGGTATCGTTCGGTGGAGAAAATTCCTTTAGGGTTTTTGGTCAGGTTAAGGAACACGGGGTCCTTCGACTTCGTTCAGGATGACAATTCTAAAGCGCTGCTTCGGCTCGATTCTTAACGCCCGGTCGCGAGTCCTCCATTTTCTAGTCCACGTGCTCGCCTTCCTCCAGGAAGCGGGATTCGGTCGGGGGCAGCGTGTCGCCTGGGCGGGCGATGAAGCAGTAGAGGGTCGGCAGCAGGAACACGCTCACTAATAATTCAAACGTCAGCCCACCGACAATGACGATGGCGAAGGGGCGCTGCGAGTCGGAGCCGATGTCGTGCGACATGGCCGCGGGCAGCAGCCCGAGCGTCGCGACCAGCATCGTCATCATGATCGGCCGGAGACGCATGGAAGCGCCTTCTTTGGCAGCTTCGTGAACAGTGCGTCCGCGGACACGGAGCTGGTTGATGTACTCGACCATAATCACGCCGGTTTGGACCGACACACCGATCAGTGCAAGGAATCCCAGGCCCGATGAGACGCTGAAGTGAGTTGCAGTGATGAGCAGCGAGAGAAACCCGCCGAGGGGCGAGAGCAGGACTACACCGAGGATGAGTCCCGTCCACTTCCAGGAGGAGAAGGCGGAATAAAGGATGAAGGAAATTAGAAGGATCGTGATTGGAACGACGACGGCGAGGCGGCGATTGGCGCGCTGCTGGCTTTCGTATTCGCCGGTCCAGTCGAGGTGATAGCCCTCGGGCAACTGCACTTTCCGGCGAACGTCGTCGATGGCCTGGCGGACGGTACTGCCGAGGTCGCGCCCGCGGACACTGTATTTGATGGCAATGTAGCGCGAATTGCCTTCGCGGTAGATGGTGGAGGCGCCGTCTTCGAGGACGATTTTGCAGACTTGCGCGAGGGAGACGCGCTCTCCAAAGGGATTGAGGATGCGGATCCGGCCGATATCGTCGACGGTGGAGCGATAAGGCTCCTGGTAGCGGACGGTGAGGTCGTACCGCTGCTCGCCGACGAGGATCTGGCTAACGGCTTTTCCGCCGACGGCGGTTTCGATGGCGTCCTGCACGTCGCTGACGTTGACGCCGAAACGGTTGGCGGCGACGCGGTCGACAACCAGGTTGACATTAGGCTGGCCGCGGACTTCGAAGGTGCCGAGATCGGCGATGCCGGGAATCTTGCTCATCACGTCCTGCATCTCGTTGGCTTTCTGCTCGAGTACCTTCAGGTCGCGGCCAAAGAGCTTGACGGCAAGTTCTCCCTTGACGCCGCTGACGGCCTCTTCCACGTTGTCGGAAATGGGCTGGGAGAAATTCCAGATGACGCCGGGGATCTGCTGGAGGGACTTGTCCATGGCGGCGATGAGGTCTTCCTTGGTGCGGAATTGATCGCGCCACTGCGCCCGGGGGCGGAGATCGACGAAGTACTCGGTGTTGTAGAAGCCACTGGCGTCGCTGCCATCGTCGGGGCGACCGACCTGGCTGACAACCTGCGTGACCTCGGGGTATTCGGAGAGAATCAGGCGCGCTCTTTTCATCACGGCGATACCGGTATCCGGTCCTGCGCTAGGTGCGAGCGTGCCGCGCACCCAGATGGCACCTTCGTCGAGGTGGGGCAGGAACTCGGAGCCGATCAGTCCACCGAAACCCAGGTAGAGCATCGCGAGGACTAGAAATCCTGCGGCCGCCACGACCGTCTTCTGGTGGTCGAGGCACCACTCGAGCCCGGTGCGATAGCCGATGAGCACTCGCTCGAGAACCGGGTTCCGCCACTCCTTGATTTTTCCCTGCAAGAGGAAGCTACACAGCACGGGGGCGATTAGTAGCGAGAACAGTAGTGCGCCCAGGAGGGCAAACGCGACGGTCCATGCCATCGGGTGGAAGAGGCGGCCTTCCACGCGTTGCAGCGTAAAGATGGGCAGGTATGCCGTGATAATGACGAAGATGGCGAAGAAAACGGGCCGCTGGACTTCGTGAGCGGCATCGCCGATGACCTGGATCAGGGTGCGGTGCTCGTCGACACGTGAGCCGGTGTGGCGCAGTATGTTTTCGACCATGACGACGGCGCCATCGACGATCATGCCGAAGTCGAGCGCGCCGAGCGAAAGCAGATTGGCCGGAATGTGGCTGAGGTCAAGCAGGATACTCGCGAACAAAAGTGAAAATGGGATCGTCACGGCGACGATGAGCGCGCTGCGCACGTTGCCAAGGAAGAGAAACAGGATCAGCGTGACCAGCAGGACGCCATGCGTCAGGTTGCGCAGAACTGTGTGGCTCGTGTAGCGGACCAGGTCACTGCGATCGAGGTGGGGGATGAATTTCACACCGCGGGGCAGCAGGCCGTTGTTGAGTTCGTCGATTTTCTTGTGCAGAGCTTCGAGCGTGGCGTCCGCTTCCGCGCCTTTGCGCAGCAAGACGATGCCTTCGACCACATCGTCGTCGTTGATCACTGTGCCGTCTTGTTTCCGGATGGTCTTACCAAGTTGGCCGAGGCGCACTTTGGGTGCTTGCACGACTTCGCCGAGGTCACCGACGCGGACGGCGGTCCCATTTACCACTTTGACGAACGTGGATTCGATATCGGCGGTGGTGGACATCAGTCCGACGGCGCGGACATTGAGCGCCTGCTGGCCGCGCTGAATGAAGCCTCCACCAGCATTGGTGTTGTTGTTGGAGAGCGCCTGTTCGACCTGGCTCAGCGACAATCCGTAGGAGACTAGTTTCGCGGGGTCGAGGCGAACCTGGTACTCGCGGGTGGGCCCGCCGAAGATGTTGATATCCACCACGTTGGGGACGGACTTGAGCTGGTTGCGCACGAACCAGTCCTGGAGAGTCTTGAGTTCCATAACGTCGTACTCGGGGTTGGTGCTTTTGAGCGTGTAGAACACGATCTGGCCGGTGGGGCTGTAGTCGGGACCGAGGCCGGGGTTGACGCCGGTCGGCACGGTGGCCTGGGCGAGACGATCAAGCACCTCCTGGCGGGCTGTGAAAGTGGTGATGTCGTCGTCGTAGATCATAGTGATCACCGACAGCCCAGCGAGCGAGAGAGAGCGCAGGTGGGTGAGATGCGGGACGCCGTTGAGTTCAACTTCCAGCGGGACGGTGATCTGCTGCTCGACTTCTTCGGCGGCGTGCCCGGGCCACTGGGAAATGATCTGGACGTAGGTGTCTGCAACGTCGGGATAGGCCTCGATGGGCAGGTTATGAAACGAGACGATTCCCCACATAAACAGCAATAAGGCAAGACTCAAGACGAGAACGCGATTGTTCAGTGCGAAGTCGACGAAGGACCGGATCATCTGCGCTTGCTCCAGCGAGTGCTTCAAGCTCAACCGGTTCTGGCGCGGAGATGAACGGGTGCAGCACTAAAGGAGTCCACGAATGGAGTCCGAGGGCCGCTCTGGCAATATTCGTGAGCGACACCGTGTTCGCGCTAACGAAGCGCTGGACGGAGGCGTTCACAAAAGATCGCCCGTTTCCGCTGAGAGTCGATTGAGGTTGAAAGAAAGGCTGACGCTGCAACCTGGCAGCGTTCCCTAACTAAGCGAGAAGCAAAGCGGGGGGAGCGCGCGAAACGAAGATTCCCGAGCCCGCGGAGGCCGTAGCCGGGGCGGTGAAGGTGAGAACGAATCCGCAAAGCTGGGTCGAAGGCGGAAAAGAGACAGAGCAGGGAACCTGGGCAGGAGGCGCACTGAATTCCTGGGCGGTTGTGCGTTTCGCGACCTGCTTGAGAGCTTTTTTGCTAGGGCTTGACTCCTCCATCTCCTGACGAAAAGCGTGGAGGTCGTCGGTTGCCGAGATTACGGGGAAGAGCAAAAACAGGAGGCAGGCGAGCGCGACCGAAAACTGAAAGATCGGCTTGGCGCGACGCCGTTGCCGCAGCCAGAGGTAGGCCCCCGGGCCAAGCAGCAGGAGCCAGCACAAGTTAAGAAGTAGTTCCAAATGGACCCCGGTGGCTAAAAGAGTAGCACTCCGTTAGCGATTCTCCAATGGGCGCCGAATCAGGGGCGTAATGGACGGGGGATCGGATTGCGGTTTAGACGATCCTAGACGGAGAACGGTCGAGGGGATTCACCGCGGCGATACGACTCCCACATCGTGACGAAAGCCGTTTCCAGATTCCTGGTGAAGCTCTTTACATCGAAGACCGGCGCGGAAGGACGAGCGGCATGAAGCCTTTCGCGGAGGCGGCGCAGGCGTTCGGGACTGCGAGCGAGGGCGAGCGCCAGGCTTTCGTAGTCCGAGAGGCTGCGGCAGATTAGCTCGGGCAGTCCCACCGAATGCAGGAGGCTGGCGGCGACGCGTGACGCGAACGTCCGTCCGGAACAGGTGAGGACCAGACACCCACCCCACAAAGCATCGCTCGAGAGCGTGTGCGCGTTGTAGGGGAACGTGTCCAGGAAGAGGTCGGCGACCGCGAAGCGCGCGAGGTGATCGGAATAAGGCAGATGCGGCGCAAAGACCAGGCGGCCGGGATCGACGCCTCGATCCGCGGCTTCGCGCTTCAGGTTGACCGTCGCGTGAGGGTTGGAGTCGAGCAGCCAGAGGATGCTGCCGGGAATCAGTTTGAGCAGCTTGGTCCAGATGCTGAAGACCTTGGGCGTGATCTTGTAGGACGCGTTGAAGCAGCAGAAGACGAAGGCGTTGTCGGGAAGATCGTATTCTCGGCGAGATCGAGGAAGCGAGATTGCGCGGGTCGAATCGTTGACCTGGTAACAGTTGGGCATGTGCACGAGTCTTTCGGAGAAGAAGGCTTGATCTTCCGGCGGCGCGACAATGCGGTCAACGATGATGTAATCGATCGCTGTGGTTCCCATGGTGGCCGGATATCCCAGATAGCTAACCTGGATGGGCGCGGGCCGGAGAGCCAGTATCATGGGGCGGGCATCGCCGGTATACCCCTTGAGGTCGACCAGAATCTGAACGCCATCTTTGCGGATGCGGTCTGCCGATTGCACGAACGATTCGTCGCGGATGTCGACGAACCTCTCGAACGCTTGGACCAGGCGGGCGCGAGCAGGACTACAGTCGTCGGGTCCATACGAGTAAGCGATGATGCGGAAGCGGTGGCGGTCGTGCAATTCGAGGAGTTGCGAGATCAAGTGAGCGGTGGCGTGCTCGTGAAAATCGGCGGATAAATAGCCGATCGTGATCTGATTGCTCTGCTCGAAGTTGAAGGCAGGCGTTTGCATCGCGTATGGCACGTTCCGGGTTGCCCACCGCTGAGCGCAGTGGAGTTGTTGCTCGGGAGTGCTTCCCAGACAAAGAAAGCCGAAGGGATTCACGCCTCCCGAGCCGCGCTCAACCATCTGGATCAACGACCGCGAGAGCGAATCGAGCCCTCGCCAGTCACAGAAGTGACGCATCTGGTGCTCCAGGAGGGAAGCGGCCTCGGCGAAGGATGGATCGAGCGAGACTGCGGTCCTCAAAGATTCGACCGCCATGGGCAGCTTCCCCTGGCGGTAGAGCAGGCTGCCGAGATTGCGATGCGCCTGCGCATAGTCGGGGCGGAGGCGGATGGCTTTCTCGTATCCGGCGGCAGCTTCTTCAAGCTTGCCGGTCATCTGGTGCAGGTTGGCGAGGTTGTTGTGGGCCTCAGCGTACTCGGGCCAGATTTCGAGCGCTTTCCGGCAGCTGGCGATTGCCTCTTCGAGCTTGCCTTGCTCAGCAAGGAGGTTTCCGAGATCGTTATGCAGGATCGCGTTCTCTGGATCGAGGTTGGTCGCGGCTCGATATGAAGACACCGCTTCTTCGAGCCTGCCCTGGTCGCGGAGGGTACGCGCACGAAGGCCGTATTCTTCGGCGGTTCGAGGCTGTTCGCGATTGTCTGCCACGCTCATGGCGCAGTGGGCCCCGGTGTGCTGAATTGAAGTTGGCCCTGGGGCCGCGCTGGACGGGTCCTCGGGCGAAGCAAGAATAACGCGAGACTCGCCGGAAGGTCAGATTGAATGCCGATCTTGCGAATCTTCGCGATCGTATGCCCTAAAATCACTTCTTGGACCTGACGATCGAAAAACTGATCTACGGCGGCGACGGGCTGGCGCGTCTGCCGGCTGATGAAAACGGCCGCGGCAAGGCTGTGTTCGTGCCCTTTGTGCTTGAGGGGGAGAACGTAGCTGCCACCCTGACGGAAGAAAAGCCTGGATTCGCACGGGCGCGTGCGGACAGAATCCTCGCCGCGTCGACCGCCCGGATCGAGGCCAAGTGCCAGTACTTCCAGCGATGTGGTGGCTGCCACTACCAGCACACCAGCTACGAACATCAGCTGGAGATCAAGAAAACAATCCTGAAAGAAAATCTGCGGCGGCTAGCGAAGCTCGAACTGGCGTCGGAGATCGAGGTGCACGCGTCTCCGCCGTGGAATTATCGCAATCGGACGCGCCTGCAAGTGCGGGCGGAGGGCGAATTTGCGCTGGGATACTTTCAGTTCGGATCGCACATCGTCTTGCCGGTGGAGGAGTGCCCGATCAGTTCGCCGCTGATCAACCGGGCAATCGCTGTTTTGTGGAAGCTTGGGCGAGAGGGGCAGATACCGGAGGAGTTGCGCGAGATTGAGCTGTTCGCCAACGCAGACGATGCGAAGCTGCAGGTGGAACTGTACTGCGGTGCGCAACTGGAGAAAGCGCAGCGCGCGCAAGCAGGGCGTGACTTTGCAGAGCAGTTGCAACGCGAGATGCCGGAAGTGATCAGCATCTACGTCTTTGCGCAGGCGATGGCGGCGGAGCGAGGGGCGCAGGGGCGTGTCAGTGAAGAACCAGATTGGACCCTGGGGCCCGGCCCGTTTCGCTACAAGACAAAGGCGGCCGAATTTCGAGTGAGCGGCGGGTCCTTCTTTCAGGTGAACCGGTTCCTAGTCGACGAATTGGTGAGCCTTGTGACGGCGAATCGTTCCGGCGAGCTGGCAATCGATCTGTATGCCGGAGTGGGCCTGTTTACGGCAGCACTCGGCAAGGCATTTGGTCACATCGTGGCCGTGGAATCGTCACATGGTGCGGCGGCGGATCTTCCCTACAATTCTGGTCCGAACGTGAAAACGGCGCGCGCGACGGTAGACCAGTACCTGGCCGGAAAAGGAAACAAACTTAGGCCGGACCTGATAGTGGTGGATCCGCCGCGCGCGGGCTTGGGAGATCGGGTCGCGCGGTCACTGGGAAAGATGGACGCACGCCGGTTGACGTACATCTCGTGCGATCCTGCGACACTGGCCCGGGATCTCGTGGCGCTGATAGCGGAAGGTTTTCGCGTGGAGCAGGTGCACCTGGTAGATCTGTTCCCGCAGACGTTCCACATTGAGAGCGTGGTGCAGCTGGTGCGATAGAAGATCTTTCTTCGCTCCCGAGTCATGACGCTGACTTCGCCAAAGGCGCGCGGCCGTCCGTGCACACGTCGATTAATTAATAGCGCGGTGTCTTCGGCAAAGTCAGCTACGCCCTTTCCTCCTCCAATAAAACCCCCGCGTCGCCCACTTCTGTGGGCTGCGTTTGCATTTGGGGCGGGGATCGTGATCGGGGTGCACGCTTGGAGGCCAGCGTCGTGGTGGGTCGCCACTGCGCTTGGATTCGTAGCGGCGGGTGCTTATTTTTCGCGGCGTCGCACGTGGTTGGGATTTGTGGTGGCGCTCGGAGCAATGTTCTTTGTGGGCGCGCTGGAAATCCAATTGCGCAGTTCGATGCCGCTGAGGGGAGGAGAGATTCTGGCTTTCGCCGACGGACGCGAGACGTTGGTCACCGCGCACGTGACAAAAGAAGGAGAGATCCGCGCGGGAAGTTATGGAGGGTCGCGGCAATCGATCGATATCGAGACGGAAGAGATTCGCGACGGCGGAATTGTGCGGCCGATTCAGGCGGGCCTCCGGCTGGGGGTGTATTCGAAGGAAAGCGATCCGGAGTACGAAGAAAGCGGGGCCAGCTCGCCCATGCGCGTGTTTCGATATGGCGAACGCCTGCGTTTTCCGGTAAAGCTGCGCGCGCCCCGCAATTTCCGAAACCCCGGCGCGTTCGACTATCAAGGATATCTCGCCGACAACGGCATCGTTGTGTTGGGTTCGACGCAGGCGGCGAAGATCGAGGTGGTGCCCGGCTTCGCGGGGACGCGAGTGGCGGCGTGGCGGGACCGCATTCATCACAACATCGTGCGGAAAATTCACCGGCTCTGGACGCCGGACGACGCGGCTTTAATGGATGCAGCCGTGATCGGAGAGGGCGCGTTCCTGACGCCGGAGACGAAGACCGACTTTCAGCGCTCGGGAACGTATCACATCCTGGTTGTGTCGGGGATGAATGTAAGCATCCTCGCATACGTTGTTTTCTGGGTGATGCGGCGATGCCGGCTGGGCGATGGCGTGGCGAGCGTGCTGACCGTGCTTCTATGCGCAGGGTATGCATTTGTAACCGACGTGGGGCCCCCGGTGTGGCGCGCGGTGCTGATGCTAACGGTGTACCTGGGAGTGCGGCTGTTGTATCGCGAGAGGTCGATGTTGAACGCGCTGGGAGCGGCGGCGCTGGCATTGATGGTGGCCGATCCGAAGGTTTTTCTGGGAGCGAGTTTTCAGCTGACGTTTCTTGCGGTGTTTCTGGTGGCGGCGATTGCGGTGCCGCTGCTGGAAAGGACATCGCAGCCTTACGTGCGAGGCTTGCGGCATCTCGAGTCGGTGGAGTTCGATCGGACCGTGCTGCCCCGCGTTACGCAGTTGCGGCTCGATCTGCGCATGATCGCCGGGCGACTGGCGCGGTTCCTGGAGAAGTGGAAGCGGGTGAAACAGGTTCCGGTCCAAGTGCTCGGATTGTCGGCGCGGGCGATCGTAAGCGTGTACGAACTGTTTTTGTGTCGACCATCATGCAACTCGGGATGGCGTTGCCCATGGCGTATTACTTTCATCGGGCGACGGTGTTGGGGATTCCGGCGAATGCGCTGGCGGTCCCTCTAACCGAGTTGCTTATGCCGGCGGCGGTACTGGCGGTG
>Ga0210401_10000190_pt1 | contig 75361 bp, 73 predicted proteins | sample IncBWH32MmetaG_FD_150866 | JGI IMG/M metagenome (GOLD analysis project Ga0210401, IMG submission 150866) | Forest soil microbial communities from Barre Woods Harvard Forest LTER site, Petersham, Massachusetts, United States - Inc-BW-H-32-M | ecosystem: Environmental > Terrestrial > Soil >...
TGTCCTCAAGCCGGCGTGAGCGTGCGCTGGCCCCCGCAGCGGTCAGGAACATTTCCAGCGAGACCCTGTCATCGACGGCGCCGCGGTTGAGCGCGCCATGTGAATGCGTGTGCGCGTTCACGAGCCCGGGGATCAACAGCCGATCGTCAGCGGAAACGACCTCCGTGTCGTCCGAGACGGGCACGCCTCGTGGCTCAAGGGCCGCAATCCGGCCGTCCTCGATCAGGATATCCAGCGGTGCCGTCTCGCCGTTGGGCTGCAGCACCAGGCCGCCACGGATGACGGTCCGGCGCCGGGTCATGACACGCCGTCGCGCGACAGCCCGGCGTAATATTCGTCGAGCGTCGGCGTCAGCATCTCGAAACGATCGCGGATGGTGGAACAGGTGTTGCCGCCGAGGCGCGCGATCGCATCGAGTTTGGCGGGATCGATGCGCATGCGATCGGTATCGATGACGTCGGAATGGTAATGCGCGAACAGGATCTCACCCAGGATGATCTGCCTGGACTTGCCGAGCTCGAGGGTCACGTGGCGCCGGCATTCGAAGGACGCCGGCGCCTCCCTGATCCAGGGTGAGGCAACGGCCTTACCGGGCATCGCGGTCAGCCCTGCGGCCTTCAACTCGTCGTCCTCAGGCGGGAACGGCACCGAGCAGAGATGCATCGCTTCTGCGATCGCGTGCGAGACGATGTTGACCGTGAAGACTTCGGTCAGGCGGATGTTGAGCCCGGTGTCCTTGAACCGCATATCCGGATGATTTTCGACGCCAAGCGCGAGAATCGGCGGATCGGCGGACAGGCAATTGAAGAAGCTGAAAGGCGCGGCGTTGACTCGGCCCTGCGGATCGACGGTCGTCACCAGCGCAATCGGACGCGGCACGACGGTGCCGATCATCAGCTTGTACTTGTCGCGCGCCGAAAGCTCGCGAAAGTCGAAGGTCACATCGCTGGGATCACCGGACAGCGCGTCCATCATTGGTTCTCGATCGACGGCGCGCCGGCATGGGCCTGCAGGAAACGCTCCTCCCACCATGAGAACAGGAGATCGCGCAGCGCGGCCGCATCGTCCTCGCCATAAATGTCTGCGCGCTTGACCGCGTTGAAGGCCGCCAGCTCCTCCTCCGACAGCGACACCGGCAATTCGGTGATGCGGATCGGTGTGTTGGGAAACTCCGGGTGGTAGGAAGGATCGCGCCGCAGCGGCCGGTCGGTCTTGATGGTCGGGTTGCGGAAATCCTTCGGCGTGCGCTGGCTCGAAAGCACCGGTGTCTTCGGCACGGCTGCAAGGTCGGCCTCGGTTGCGGCGAATACAGTGAGCTTGAGCGGCTTGAGCGCGAAATTGCTGGTGCGCATCACGTCCGCGCCGCAGACATTGGGAATTGCCAGCACATCCATCAGCGCCAGCAGGTCGACATGATCGCCGGCCTTGGTGGTCTGCCGCGTCATGTAGGCGTGGCCGTCCTGGTCGACGCCGGTGCACATGAACAGGTTGAAGGAGTCATGCACGTCGTCGGGCGTCAGCCCGTATTCGCGTTGCGCCTCGGCCTGGATGTCATGGCAATTGGTATGAACGGCAAAGCCGTAGGAGGCCTCGTAGACATAGGCGCTGCAGCGGGGAAACAGCACGTCATTGCGGCCGACCGTGTCTTCGAGAATGTAGAGCATCGCCCGCTCGCGCGGCGGCGCCGACCACATGAAGGTGCCCTTGGTCGGATGGAAGCCGTGCACCGTGCGGGTGCGCCCGCAATGCATGAACTCCTTGTAGTCATGCAGGTTGAAACAGTTGAAATCGGCGCATTGGCCACCTTCGACCTGCTCGATACGCAGAATCTGTCCCTTGAGCAGCTCGATGGCCTTGCCGGTGCCAGGCTCCAGGACGTGTTCGAACAGGACGCGGCGATCGCTCATCGCACCGGCTCCAGGTCGTTCGGCTTCGCCTTGATTTCTGCCTTGCGCGCGGCGGCATATTCCTGAAGCGCCAGCCGCACCAGGGCGGCGCGATCGGCGGCGATACCGCGCGCGATGGTGCGGTCCATCAATTCGAGCTGCTGCTGATTGAGCCGCAATTTGATCACCGCGTCCGCCATTCGCGCCTCCTTGGCATGCACTTCAATATATTCTTGTATACAGTTTTTGGCCCAAAGGCCTTGGCCGAGCCGGCCCGATCCATACGGATTATGCGCGGATTTTACTCATAATCGAGCGCAAACTTTGGGCGCCACGCTGCCGAATCTTCGCGCCTGTCGGCTATTATTTGCTCATCTTGTGTACAATTTTTCCTGCTATCGTACACGGGATTTCACCTGTTAATGCCGACCGGCAAGCACTGGCAAAACGCTGATGAGCAAGAAATCCACCCGCGTCGACCTGGCCTGTCAGGCACTGCGGCAGGCCATCATCGAACAGGCGCTGCCGCCGGGCACCAAGTTGCCGGAAGATGAGCTGGGCGCCCGCTTCGGCATGAGCCGGACGCTGGTGCGCGAGGCGCTGGCGCAGCTGCAGTCCGAAGGGCTCGTCGACGCACCGCCGCGCCGGACCGCAACCACGGCGATGCCGACGCTGGACCAGGCACGGGAGATTTTCCAAATCCGCCGCATGCTCGAACGCGAGGTGGTGCACCTCGTCATTGAGCGCTGGCGGCCGCAATTCGGCGCCGACCTCGAGGGTCATGTTCGCGCCGAGGAAGCCGCGCGACAGAAGGGCGACGCGCGCGTCTCGATCCGGTTGGCCGGCGAATTTCACACCAGGCTCGGCGAGATGGCCGGCAATTCGCTGCTCCGCCGCTATCTCTCTGAAGTCGTATCGCGCTGTTCGCTGATCCTCGCGCTCTACGGCCGGCCGCACTCGGCCGACTGCGCCGTCAACGAGCACCGCGAAATCGTCGCCGCCTTGCGCGCCGGCAATGCCGAGGCCGCGGTGAAGATCATGGAACATCATCTGGGTTCGGTCGAGCAACGGGCGCTGCTCGACCAGGGACGCGACGCCGGATTTGATCTCGGCACCGTGCTGTCGCGCTATGTCGGCGGTCTCGACGGCACCGGTTCGGCCAAGGTCGCGAAGCTCGCCAGAGCGAAAGCCAGGGGGAAACGATGACCACATCGATCCCGCCTTAAGACAGCTCGCGTCGACATCACGCCTCACCGTTTCGTTGGTTTCCACCGCCGAGGGCAGCCATGCCGCGGCACAGACGGAGTATTACCTATGACCAGGTCTTCCCTCTCCCGCAGAACCTTCCTCAGTGGCGCGGCCGCGGCGCCCTTCGTGCTGTCCGGTCTCGGCACGTTCGCGCGCGCCGCCGATCTCACCATCGGCATCATCTATGTCGGCTCGCGCACCGACTATGGCTGGAATCAGGCCCACGCGGTCGCTGCAAAAGCACTGAAGGATGTGCCCGGCGTCAAGGTCGTCGAGGAAGAGAACGTGCCGGAGACCGTCGCAGTGCAGAAGACCATGGAATCCATGATCAACATCGACGGCGCGACGCTGCTCTTTCCGACCTCGTTCGGCTACTTCAATCCGTTCATGGTCGATGCCGCGAACAAGTTCCCCAAGATCGAATTCCGCCACCCGACCACGCTGTGGCAGGCCGACAAGCATCCCACAAATCTCGGCGGCTATTTCTGCTACCTCGACCAGGGCCATTATGTGAACGGCATCGCGGCCGGGCTTTCGACCAAGTCGAACAAGATCGGCTACATCGCCGCCAAGCCGATCCCGCTGGTGCTGCGCAACGTCAATTCCTTCATGCTGGGGGCGCGCAAGGTCAATCCGAACGTGACCGTCCAGCTCATCGTCACCGGCGACTGGGCGCTGCCGGTGCGCGAGGCCGAAGCCGCCAATGCGCTGGTCGACGCCGGCTGCGACGTGATCGCCTGCCACATCGACAGTCCCAAGGTGGTGATCGAGACCGCCGAGAAGCGCGGCGTAAAGAGCTGCGGCCACAACGCCAACCAGTTCGACCTCGCGCCAAAGGGATTCATCACCGGCGCCGAGCTGAAATGGGAAACGGTCTACAAGAGCTTCGCCAGCATGATCGCCAAGGGTGAGAAGCTGCCGAACATGGTGATCGGCGGTTACGACAAGGACATGGTGGCGAGCTCGGCCTTCGGCGCCGGCTGCAGCGAAGCCGGACGCAATGCCGCCACCGCCGCGATCGCGGACCTGAAGGCCGGCAAGCCGATCTTCGCAGGCACCGTCAAGAGCAACACCGGCAAGCTGATCTCAGACAAGGACACCGGTCTCTACGATCCGTCCCTCGAACACACCGACTATCTGGTCGAGGGGATCGTCGGAACTGTTTGACGTTCGGGCACGAGACGCGCGTCTTCTTGACCAATCAACCCATCTGTCGCCATCCTGCCTTCGGTCGATTCCGTTTTTCCGCTCTTCACGCGGCAGGCGTCTATCGAAACGAGGAACCGGGCGAGAGGTGGGGTATGGGCGGGACGCCGCCATTGGCAAGGACGCGCACGGCGAAGGCGAGGCCCTCGAAATTGATGGTCCCGAAGCCGCCGAAGCGGGGCACCGGTCCACGCGACCCGGACCGCACCCGGGCCCTGGTTCTGTCGGTGGCGCGGCAGGAGTTTGCCAAGCTTGGCCTCGCCGGCGCGCGAGTCGATGAAATCGTGCGCATCGCCGGTGTCAGCAAGCAGGTCGTCTACTACTATTTCAACAGCAAAGACGAGCTGTTCAAGGCAGCACTTCTCTCCAGCTATGAAGAGATACTCGCGAGCAACCTCGAATACCGGCGCAAGGCTCCCGGTGGATCACCGGAGAAACGACTGCGCAATCTGATCGTCCATCTCTTCGACCGAATCGGCGCCCGTCGTGAGGTGATCTCGCTCATCGTGGAAGAGAACCGCTATCGGGGACAGCACCTACGACACTCCGATTTGCCTTATCGTTCCTCGAAGCCGATGATTGAGCATCTTGCAGAAATTCTAAAAGAAGGTGAGGCGTCAGGGCTGTTCAGGCCCAGGATCGATGCCAAACAGACGTTCCTTGATATTTTCTCGATGTGCCTCTTCTATTTCACAAATCTCTATACGGTTTCTGCCGTCATTGGATTCGACCTCTCGGCCGCTAGCGAGATCAAGCGACGCCGCGGCCACATCGTACGCAGCGTGCTGAACAGCCTCGCTCCCAGATGAGCAGATCGCGCGTCAAACCGAACCGGCGATCGCCTGAATCCGGCGGCGTTCGAAAAAGCGTATGGCCAGGACGACGCCTGCGCCCAGAACGTACGCGACCGAGGCGGTAAAGAAAATGGTGCGCGGCTGCCATTGCATGCTGAGGAAAAGCCCGCCCAGAAGCGATCCCGAAATCGAGCCAAGGCGTCCCATGCCGATGGCCCAACCCAACCCCGTCGAGCGGATGAAAGCCGGATAGTACCAGCCGGCCAGGGCATTGGTGCCCTGCGTGCCGCCGACCCCGCCGCAGATGCCACAGAGCAGCATGATGCCCAGCACCAGCGGCGCGCTCATGGCGCCGTCGACCTGCGCCATCAAAAGTATCGCGGCGGCGGCAAACAGAAATCCGATCGTCAGGACGCGGAAGGGTTCGAAGCGGTCCATGAGTTGGCCGGCTGCCAGCGTGCCGACGATGGCTCCCACCTGCCACATGCCCGTGGCGGAGACCGCAAGGCCCACCGGCACGCCCGCGCTGTTGAACGCGATCGGCATCCAGCTCGCCAACAGGTATGTAATCATCAGCGCCAGGAAGAAGAGCAACCAGAACAGCACCGTCGGCGCCGCGCGGCCAGCGGTGAAGAGATGCTTGACGGGGACGCCCCGCCCCGTCTCCTCCTGCACGATAAATTGCGGGCTGCCTGCGATCTTGAGGTCGGGCGCGAGACGCAGAAGCGGGCGCAGGATCTCTGCTGCGGGTCTCTTTTGCAGAATGAGAAACGTCAGGGACTCCGGCAGCAGCACCCACAGCAGCGGGACCAGGATGAGTGGAATGATGCCGCCAATGACAAAGGCAGACGGCCAGCCATAGGTGCGCAGCAATCCCGCGATCGCGAAGCCGCCGATGGCCGCGCCAATGGTAAAGCCGACAAAGACCATCGTGACGGCGCTGGCGCGGCGTCGCTTTGGAAAATATTCGACCGCAAGCGCCACGACGTTGGGCATGGCGCCGCCGAGGCCGAGGCCCGTCAGAAAACGCAACGCCATCAGCTGCCCGGGCGATTCAGCAAAAGCTGTCGCGAGGGAAAAGACGCCGAATGCGGCCGCGCAAAGCACGATGAATTGCTTGCGCCCGAACCGGTCTGCAAGCGGTCCAAAGAACAGGCCACCCAGCATCATCCCGACAAGGCCAAGCGCGAAGACGGGCGCCAGCGCGGCCCTGTCCAGGTGCCAGGCCTGCACCAGGGCGGGTGCTACGTAGCCGATGGCCTGGGTGTCGTAGCCATCCATGAACAGCACGGAGACGCAGACGAACAACGTGCGCCATTGAAAACCGCCTACCGGCCTCTCTTCGATGAGCGCCGAGACATCGATCGTCTGAGCAGACGTCACTCCCCCCTCCATTTTGCCTCCTCCATTCTGATTGTTGTTATGGGGGCTCGTATGCGGCCCTCGTTGCTGCCTGACTTACTCCTTATCGGCCGCCAATCCGTTGCCGGTCGCCTGTCATCAGGGATGAATGACCCCGCTTTGCTCGCTGACGAGAAAGCGCTCCTTGCGCGCCAGGAAATCGCCGACGACCTCGGTCACGGCTTCGGGCCGATCCAGATCGACAAGATGGGCGGCGTCGTAGACCAGCATGATGTGGGCGTTGCCGTAGTGCTGCCGATAGAAGCGCGCCATTTCCGGCGGGGTGAGCCGGTCCTCACTGCCAAACACCGCGAGCGTTGGAACGGAGAGGCCCGGCAACTTCTGCTCGAGCTCCGCATCGCGCGGCGGGCCAATGAGCCGGCGCACCAGCGTCTCCTGCTTCAAATGCACTTCCGGGTCAGCGGGGACGAGAGGAAATCGCTCTGGATGCGCATGCATGACCGTCCGCCGCTCCTCCGGCGTCGCCATCGGCGGGCGTTCGGAGGGACGGAAGACCGCCGGCGAGAGCAGGACGAGGGATTGCACCTTGTCCCGATCCTGCAACGCCATATGCGTCGCCAGTTTGCCGCCGAAGGACGTTCCCATCAGATTATAGTCGCTGATACCGAGAGCGGCGATCGCCGCGCAAAGGGTCGTGGCGAGATCCGCCATGTCGCGGCTGCGCTCGTTGGTCGCCGACGCGCCGAAGCCAGGCGTCTCGAACGCGATGACGCGATGGGTCTTCGCCAGCATCTCGTGCATCGGCGAAAGACGTAAGCCCCCCGCACCGTGAATACAGATGACGGGAACGGTACCATCCGATTTCCGGCCGGCCTCCAGGTAGCGGATCGCAAAACCGTCCGCGTCAATCTTGCGCTCGACGAACGCCGAGCCTGTGTTCTGTTCCACCATGGGATGCTCCTCAATTCTCGTGCAGCCGCGGCAACAATTTGGCTCCGAACAACTCGATGGAGCGCCTGGTGCGGTCGGCAATGGGGACAATCGGAAAGAGATCGAGGACGCCGGCACCGACTTCGTCGCGAACGCGGCAAATCTGCTTCCACACGGTTTCCGGGCTGCCCAACAGGATCTGGCCCTTCTCTACCCGCTCGGTCGCATCCCGTGGCGCCACACGCTCCTTCTGCTCTTCCGCGGCCTTGCCGAAATAGCCTGACGACATGGCACCGGCGAGCACCGCCTTGTTGGCCATGGTGAGACCGACATTGGGCTTGGCCGCGCCGGACTCGACCATGTCGGTCATGGCCTGTTCGTCGGTCTCGGCGACATGGAAGCCCACCCGATAAAGAACCTGATCGGTGGAGGGCTGCCAGCCGAGCTTGTCGGCTTCCTCCCGGTAGAACTTCGCCGCCTGCGACGCCAGCGGCACCGTCGTGAAGGCAAGCCCCAATCCGATGCGGTTGCGAGCCGCCATCGCGCCCGACTCCGGACTCGAGCCGGACATATAGAGCGAGGGATAGGGCGACTGCACCACGCGCGGCCAGACCGCAACCGAGCGATATTGATAGAACCGTCCCTGCCAACCGAAGGGCTCGGGTTCGGTCCAGGCGCGCCGGATCAGCGCAAGCGCTTCCTCGAACCTGTCCCGGGATTCCGCAGGGTTGATATTGTAGGTGACGTATTCGTTCGGCGTGCCACGCAGCAGGCCGGCGATGACGCGGCCGCCCGTGAGATTATCCAGCATGGCATATTCCTCCGCCACCCGGATCGGGTTCAGAATAGGGATGGTCGGGCCGAGCAGCGCGATCTTCGCCCGCTTCACCACCTGGGTCAGCGCCCCGGCCAACACCATCGGATTGGGAGTGAGGGAGAAGCCCGCGTAATGGTGCTCTGCAACAGTCACCCAATCGAAGCCCAATTCGTCTGCAAGCCGCAGGTTTTGCAGGCCTCCGAGCATCGAAGCCCGTCCGATCTCCAGATCATAGCTGCTCGGCGCCACGGGCCATCCGGCCGGGGAGGAACCACTGTAACGTATGGGGTTGAAGAGAGCCGCCTTCATGGAGTCTGCCTCTGGAATTGTCTCGTTGCCCGGCGCAGTATAGATACTTGCCTGGATCAAACCAACTAGTTGGTATAATTTTTTACCAGCCAGGTGCCATCGCAAGGGGAGCAGTAAATGGAAACGCGCAATCTTGGCCGATCAGGACTTCGCGTGTCCGCGGTGGGACTGGGCTGCAATAATCTGGCCGGCCGATTGGACCATGCCGCCTCATTGCGCGTGGTGCACGCGGCGCTCGACCACGGCATCACCTTCTTCGATACGGCTGACGTCTACCCTCTCGGCAAAAGCGGCATGTCCGAGCAGTATCTGGCTGACGCCCTCGGCGACCGGCGCAAGGACGTTGTCATCGCTACAAAATTCGGCAGTCCGCGACATCGTCCGGCCGGGGCCGTGCCCGGCAGCGGCGTACAAGGCGGCGGCTCTCGCCGCTACATCATGCAGGCCGTCGAGATGAGCCTGCGCGATCTCCGCACCGATTACATCGACCTCTATCAGATGCACCGACCGGACCCGCTGACGCCGATCGAAGAGACAATGCGGGCGCTCGATGATCTCATTCGGCAGGGCAAGGTGCGCTACGTCGGCTGCTCGAACTTCCCGGCCTGGCGTGTGGCCGATGCCGTTCGCGTGGCGGAGGCGCTGGGGACCGAACGCTTCGTCTCCTGTCAGGATGAATACAGTCTGCTGGTTCGCTATGTCGATCCGGAACTGTTGCCGGCCATTCAGAGCCTTGGCCTCGGCATGCTGCCGTATTTTCCATTGGCAGGCGGCATGCTGACCGGCAAATATGATCTGGATTCAGCGTTGCCGGAAGGGACGCGCTTCACGCAATGGCCGAAGGCGCTGACGGCCCGGTTTTTGGCGGAGCCCAATCGGACCATGTACATTGCGCTGCAAGCCTTTGCCCGCGAACGGGGACGCAGCCTGCTGGAATTGGCGATTTCCTGGCTGCTGATGCGGCCCGCGGTTTCCAGCATCATCGCCGGAGCGAGTTCGCCTGAGCAGCTCAAACAAAACATCGCAGCAGCCAGTTGGAAGCTCTCGCCCGAAGAAATGACAGAAATTGATCAGATCACAACGCCCGCCCTGCGCGCCACCTCGCATCTGTAGCGGCGACGCGATCGATAGATCCTTGAGGTTCGGCCGAACCTGAGGCGTCATGAATGACGCAATCGCGTCGTTCCAATGCTTCCAATACAAAGTCAGCTTGCAAGCTGCGTCACCGGGGAGATCTGCCGCCAATGGACAAGCGAACCGCGTCGTGGGGAATGGCGATCGTGATGTGCCTGGTCAATGCCGTGGCCTTCATCGACAGAACCTCCCTGCCCCTTCTGGTGCAGCCGATCACCCGCGATCTGAAGATTTCGGATACGCAGATGAGCCTGCTCATCGGCCTCGCCTTCATCTTCACCTATTCCATCGGCGGCCTCTTTGTCGGCGCTCTCGTCGACCGGTTTCCACGGCGGCGCATCCTGGCGCTCGGCATGACGTTCTGGGGTGCCTCGACAATCCTGTGCGGCACGACCTTCAACTATCTCGTGATGTTTGCCGGCCGGCTGGGCGTCGGCCTCGGCGAAGCCGCCGGCGGCCCCGCCTGCATGTCCATCATCAAGGATGCGTTCGCGCCGCAACAGCGCGGCCGGGCCATTGCCATGTGGGCGATGGGGGCCGGTCTCGGCGCCGGCGGCGCCTTGCTCGCGGGTGGAACGATCCTGCGGCTGGTCGGGGAGACCGGCTCGCTCAATTTGCCGGTGCTCGGCACCATCAGGGCCTGGCAGGTCGTCTTGATCACCTGCGGACTGATCGCATTTCCGGTGGCGATGCTGGTCACGCTGCTGCCTGAGCCGGCGCGAAGTGCACCGAACGCCTCCAGCTCGGAAGGCGTCGATTTCCGCTCGGCGATATCAAACATGGCCAGGCGCTGGCCGGTGTTTGTGCCGCTGTTTGTCGCCAACGCGGCCACGATCATGATCTCGACCGGCTATACGAGCTGGTTTCCGGCTTTCCTGGGCCGGGTCTGGCACGTTCCCGGCGGCGAAATCGGATTGCGCCTCGGCACCATCGTGCTCCTGTTCAACACCGGCGGCCAGTTCGCCGCCGGCTTCCTGATCGACCTCATCCGTCGGCGCTTCGACCCGAACCTCGTCCCGCTGTTCGGCGTGCTCATGTGCGCCATCGTGTTCGTTCCGGCCGCTTTCATTCCCTCCGCGCCCTCGCTTGACGTCACCTGGGTGATGATCATTGTACAGGTCTGCTCGGCCGCGAGCCTGTTCACCATCGGCACCACCACGATCGTCCACCTGACGCCTAGCCACGCCGTCGGCAAGGTCTCAGGGATACATTTCGCCTGGGTCGGCATCATGGGAACCGCCATCGCACCGACATTCGTTGCCCTGCTGTCGGATCGCTTCTTTGGCGCCAAAAGCGATTCCATCGGCCAGGCCCTGTCGGTGTTTGCAGGAACGTTGTCGATCGTCGCCCTGCTCGGCTTCGCACTGGTGTGGCTAGCATTGCGGCGCGAGCAATCCGGATCGTCGGCAGCCGGAATCCTTCCAGTGGAATTGTCGGGTGAAGCGGGAAGTACCACGATCAGCAAGTGATTTTAGCGGCGCTGCGCGGCGCAGCAGGCGATAACGGAAACGCAATCTTCTTCCTCTAGATTACGTTCAACAACACCCGCTGCCATTGCCGGGTCAAGCCAAAGCGTTTTGTGAACGCGGGCGAAAACAAAATCAAATGCAAGAGCATGGCGACGTTTCTCAAACCACTTTGATAACCCATTCGCGCGACGCGTGAAGTCGCTCATGTTGATTTTCAGCGTGAGGTTGGCTGGGTGATTTTCAGTCGTCATGCCCGGGCTTGACCCGGGCATCCATCACCTTCGCAAGAAGCGCTTGATTTTAAGGATGGATGGCCGGGTCAAGCCCGGCCATGACGAAACTCAAAGACACACGCTCAGGTCGGGTGAGCTTCGCTCTGCCCCAGCAGCAACGACAATTCCTGCCCGAGCTGCTTGAGCAACCGGCCGGCGGCGCTCGCGGGTTTCGCGTCGAACTGGGGGGCCATGCCGAGCACGGACACCGCGGCGACCACCTTGGCTTCATGGTCCACCAGCGGCACCGACAGCGCGTTCAACCCTTCCTGCCGCGCCCCGAGCGAAGCGGCGATGCCGGCTTTGCGGATCGCGGCGTATTCGGCATACACCGCTTCCATCGCCTTGCTGGTGGAGGCGCCGCGCTCGAGGAGTTCCTGCTCGACGATCGGCTCGGTGACGGCGCGGGGCAGGTAGGCGGCGAGCAGCTTGGCCGTCGCCGAGGTCGTGATGGGCAGCACCACCCCCGGCTTCATGCGAATGGAAAGCGGCGAGTTGCTTTCGAACCACCGCACGATGGTGACGCCCCGCCCCACCCACTGCCCGATGCCGACGGCCTGGCCGAGGTCGGGCTTTCCGAGTTTCGCGACAAAGGCCTCGAAGTGGGGCTCGAGCAGCGACAGCGCATTGTGGTCGTGCGAGGCGACCTGGCTGATGCGGTAGCTGAGCAGGCCAAAATTGTAGCGATGGCCGCCCTCCTCGCGCGTGACGAGGCCGCAGCGGATCATGCTGACGAGATAGCGATGCAGCTTGGCCGAGGCGATGCCGGTCTTGGCTTCCAGCTCCTTCAGCCGCGCCGGACGCGGCAAGGTGAGCAGGGCCTGCAGGATGGTACCAACCACCTCGACCGCATCGACGCCGCCGCCTCGTGCCGCTTCCCTCGTCGCCATGCTTGTCCTCCGCGAGGCGCTTGCTGCGTTGACAGCCGATCGGCCGCGCGCCTAATCTTACACCACACGTAAAAGATTACGGCAAACGTAATTTAGCGGAGGAAGCGTCTTGAACCTGTTGCCCTGCCGGGCGGCTTTGCTCGTCCTTGTGCTCGCGACAACGACCGCAGTGGCTGAGGACGCCTATCCGTCGCGGCCGATCAAGCTGATCGTGCCCTACCCGGCAGGCTCGCTGGTCGACCTGCTCGGCCGGTCCGTCGCCGACACGCTCTCGGCCTCGCTCAAGCAGCCCGTGGTCGTCGACAACAAGCCCGGCGCCAGCACGCTGCTTGGCGCCATGGCCGCCGCCGCGGCGCCGCCCGATGGCTACACACTACTGGTCCCGACGGTGACGACGCTCAGCATCGCGCCGCAGCTTGTCGCCAAGCCCGGCGTCGATCCACTCAAGGATTTCACGCCGATCGCGCGGCTCGGAGCCACCAGCTTCTTTCTCAGCGTGAACCCGTCATTCCCTGCGCGCACCATGGCCGAGTGGATTGCGGAAGTGAAAACGCACCCCGGCAAATACACCTATGCCTCCGCCGGGGTCGGCACGCCGCATCACATCTTCATGGAGCGGCTCAAGACCGAGCTTGGTCTCAACATCGTGCACGTGCCTTACAAAGGCTCCAGCAGCGCGATGACGGATCTGATCGCGGGCCGGGTCGACATGGCCTTCCTCGACGGCACGCTCGCGATCCCCAACATCAAGGCCGGCAAACTGTTTGCCGTCGGCATGTCGCTGAAGAAGCGCAGCGTGCTGATGCCGTCCGTGCCGCCGATCGCCGATACCGTGCCTGATTTCGACTGGAGCGGCTGGATCGCGGTCGTTGGCCCGGCCAACTTGCCGGCGCCGATCGTAAAGCTGCTCGCGGATGAAATCCGCGCGATGCAGGCCACGCCGCGCTTTGCCGATCTCTTGAACGAGGCGGCGATGGAGCCGATGGACCCGATCCCGCCGGACACATTCGCCGCCTTCGTCCGCAGCGAATATGCCCGCTGGGGTCCGGCGATTAAGGCCTCCGGCGCGACCGTCGAATGATCACATCACAGGAATGACCATGCATCCCACCCATCAAATCCGCCGGATCATCACCGGCCATGACGACAGCGGCAAGGCGGTCATCGAGAGCGACGGCATCTGTCCTCATGTGAAGGTGCGCGAAGGCGCGGGCTTCGTCTCCAGCCTGCTCTGGGTCACCGACGAGACGCCGGCGCGCGTCGACCTCAGGCAGGACCGCGCCGCGCGCACCATCGGCGTGCCGCCGCCGGCCAACGGATCGATCCTGCGCGTCGTCGACTTTCCGCCGGTGACCAAGGAGGCGGAAGCGATCGACCAGGAAACCCTGCTCAAGGAAATGGGAGCCGGCCATCATACCCATGACGGCCCGCAAGCGCGCCACGCCTTCATGCACCGGACCAAGAGCGTTGACTACGCGATCGTGCTGCAAGGCGAGATCGACATGCTGCTCGATGATTCCGAGGTGCATCTGAGGGCCGGCGACTTCCTGGTGCAGCAGGCCACCAACCACGCCTGGGTCAACCGTTCCGACAAGGTCTGCCGCATCGCCTTCGTGCTGATCGACGGGATTGACCCGCTGGAGAAGGCGGGTGGCTAGGACGGAGAGGTTAGTTTGAACCGCTATCGTCACGAACTCAGTCCCCTTCCCTCCTTGTGGGGGAAGGTGGCGCGGACGAAGTCCGCGACGGATGAGGGGTCTGCATCCGCAAGCGCGGAACGGAGTTTCCGGAGACAGACCCCTCACCCGGATCGCTACGCGATCCGACCTCTCCCACGCAACCGGGGTTTACCCCGGTTGCGCATCATATTTGGCGCAAGTCGGGCAAGCCCGACTTGCGTGGGAGAGGTGACTTCTTAGGGCGGCTATCGCCGCGAGTGCAGGAGATGCAAAAGTGAAATTCGGTGTCTTTGATCATGTCGATCGCGGCGACCTGCCGCTGGGGCAGCACTATGAGAACCGGCTGCGGCTGACCGAGGTGTATGATCGCGAGGGTTTTCATGCCTATCAGATCGCCGAGCACCACTCGACGCCGCTCGGCATCGCCGGCTCGCCCAGCGTGTTCCTGTCGGCGGTCGCGCAGCGGACCAAACGGCTTCGCATCGGCACGCTGGTCTACACGCTGCCGCTGGTGAACCCGCTGCGGCTGCTGGAAGAAGTCTGCATGCTCGACCAGATGAGCAATGGCCGTCTCGAGCTCGGCGTCGGCCGCGGCTCCTCGCCTTACGAGCTCGCTTATTTCGGCGTCACCGCCGAAGCCTCCGCCACGCTCTACAAGGAAGGCTATGCGGTCCTGATGCAGGGCCTGCAATCGAAGGTGATCGACTTCGAAGGGCAGCACTATCGCTTCAAGAACGTGCCGGTCGAGCTCGAATGCCTGCAGAAACCAACGCCGCCGATCTGGTATGGGCTGTCCGCGCCCGCGGCGGTGCCGTGGACGGCGGAGAACGGCATCAACATCGTCTGCAACACCGCGGCGAAGAATGTCCGCCCCGTCACCGACCGCTACCGCGAGATCTGGGCCAGCACCAAGCGCGCCGCGCACGAGCCGCATCCCCTGATGGCCATCGGCCGCCACATCGTGGTCGCCGAGACCCGCGAGACGGCGCTCGCCAGCGGCAAGCGCGGCTTCGATCGCTGGTATGCGAGCCTGCAACATCTCTGGCGCGTGCACGGCAATCCGATGACGCACTATCCGGTGCCGGAGGATTTCTTGGCCGCGGTGGATGCCGGCTTCATCCTGGCCGGGACTCCGGACGAGGTAACAGACGGGCTGCGCCGCGAGATCGAGACCGCAGGCGTCAACTATGTGCTGACGCGCTTTGCCTTTGGCAATCTGTCCTTCGAGGAGGAGCTGCGCTCGGCGACCCTGTTCGCCCGCGAAGTCATGCCGCGCTTTGCACGGGAGACTGCCGCGGCGTGAATTTCGTCGCGACAGTCATCATCGAAGGCACCTCACTCAAAGCCGGAACGGCTGATCAGCGGCGGCAAGGCGACCATGCCGAAAGCGACCATGCCGAATGACACGGCGACGAAATTCCAGGTGACGTCGGCCTTCAGCCAGATCACCACATAGCCTCCGAGCACTGCGACGGCGGCCCTGAGCAGAGCGGCGAGGACGGAGGCTTCCATCCGCCGGGTTGCCTGCCCGATGCAATAAAGGACGTAGCCGAGCCCGAAGAAGCCGAAGAACGGCCCGACGTGACGCAGATAGTCGGTGCCGACCTGCAGCACGGCCGGGTCCTGGCTGAACATGCCGATCCATTGTTGCGGAAAGGCTGCCGCGAAAAGCCCGATCAATTCGGTCAGCGTGCAGGCCATCAGCACACCAACCCACGAAGCCTTCACGGCGCGCTCGATCTGGCCGGCGCCGAGGTTGGCGCTGATCACAATTCCGACCGGACCGCCGATTCCGTAGGCCAGCGGGACCAGAAGAAACTCGAGCCGCGAGCCCGCGCCATAACCGGCCAAAGCCTCGACGCCGCCGACAGCCACGTAGGCCGTGACGATCGCAAGCGTCAGATTCGTGCTGGCCGAAACGACGGACGACATTCCGCCGACGCGGAGAACGGCGAGTGCGGGAGCCAGCGCAAGCCGGGGCATACGAAGCGACGGCTTGAGAACGCCGAACCGGCCCCAGAGATAGGCTGCGTAGGCGAGCGTTCCGAACGCATAATAGATCAGCATCGCCACCGCACCGCCCGCCGGACCTAGCCCCGGATAACCGAAGGCACCGAAGATCAAGGCAGGCGAAAGCGGGAGCAGCATCAAAGCCCCGCCACCGACCACGACCACCGGCACCTTTAGATTGCCGGTGCCACGAACCACCGCCATCAGCAGGTTGAACAACCAGATCAGCACGGCACCCGCAAAAATGATCGACGAATAGGAAATCGCGATTGCGAGTGCATTGCCGGAGACGCCCATATGGCCGTAAAGGTTCGGCCCCAGCACATGCATGATGGCTGTCGTCGCAAGGCCGAGCGGAACACCCAGGGCGACCGCGTACCAGGCATATTCGCTCGCCTCGCCGATCCGGCCGGTGCCAAGGGCGCGCGCGACCGTGGTGACGAAGCCGCCACCGATCGCACCTTGCGCGATGGCAAGTACGAGCGAAACCAGCGGGAATACCGGCGCGACACCGGCCAGCGCATCGAGGCCCGTTTGCGCTACGAAATAGACTTCCAGCAATCCGATCAGGACCTGGATGGTCATGACCGCGGCATTGGGCATTGCAAGCCGCAGGATCATGGACCCTATCGGCTGCTCCAGCAGCATGCGGGTGCGGGGATCGATTTCAGCGGCGCGGATTTGCCCGCGGCTCTCGGTGGCCGGTGCGGCACTTCTGGAAAATCCGGCGCTGGTATCGCGCGACTGGCGGCGGCACTTTTCGGCCAGCGCGAGCTCCGCGGCTGGACATGTCAGGGCGGTCGATTGCATGAGAGGCTCCATTTCGTTGCCTCACCGACTACTCCTGACGAAGCCGCGGATCGAACGATAAGATTTGACAAGGCTTGTTAGCGTTCCTAACAATTGCCGATGGCAGCTTTTCCGCCGTTGGAAACCTTGCGTGTGTTCGAGGTGGCTTGCCGCCACGGCAGCTATTCCGAAGCGGCGCGCGAATTGCATGTGACGCACAGCGCCGTCAGCCAGCGCATCAGGCAGCTGGAGGAAGAGCTTGGCCTCACGCTGTTCGAGCGGCAGGGCAACCGGATGGCGCCGACCGCAAGCGGGCTTCGGCTGCAGGCCGGTGTCAAAAATGCTTTCTCGGAATTGAGCGCGGCACTCGGCAGCATCAAGACGCGCCGCGCGGACGCGGAAATCACCGTGAGCCTGCTGCCGGTGATGGCGTCGCGCTGGCTGGTGCCGCGGCTTCCGCGCTTCAGGGCGCGGTTTCCGAACATCAATCTGCACATCAAGACCGGTCAGGCGCTCGCCAATTTCAAATCGGATGGCGTCGATATCGCGATCCGCTTCGGGACCGGCGATTGGAAGGGATTACGCACGATCAAGCTTCTCGACGAAGAATTCTTCCCCGTCTGCAGCCCGAGCTTCAACAACGGCCGCCTGCCCAAAGACCCCGCGTCGATGCTGTCAGAGCCGCTGCTGATCGACCGCCATCTGTCATGGCGCGCATGGTTCAAGTCGGCCGGCCTGACGCTCGATCGTGATATCACCGGCACGTCCTTTACCGACACAAATGCGCTGATGGAGGCCGCAGTGATGGGACAAGGCATTGCGCTCGGGCGCCTGTCGATCACGCATTCGGATATTCTGGCTGGAAAGCTGGTTCGTCTCTCCGAACACAGCCTGCGCGTGGCCTACTGTCACTATGCGGTCTATCCGATCGCGTCAGAGTCCAACCGGGCCCTGGTTGCCGTCCGCGATTGGCTGATCGAAGAGGCGCGGCGGATGTAGGAAGCCGAAAGCTTCACACCGGCCGACTGGGCCACATGTCCTAACGTCCTTCGCCCATCACGATCGCCCGATCGACGATGACCCAAATGGTTCGGGTGACCGCCATCACCGTTCCTCCGGGACCGAGCAGTGCGCCGTCCGCAAACAGCTTGCGGCCGTCCCTGCCGGTCGGCCATGCCACGATCACGCAGCGCTCGCCGGGACGAGGCCGACGATCGATCCGCGCGCTCATGCGCCCCAGCAACATACTCTCGCCGCCACCGAGGCCGAGATGCCGCGCGGCGCCACCGGCAAATCCGGTCGGACAATCCAGCGCCGACCATATGAACTCCGGCGCGACAAGGCCGTCGGCGGCGGCGAAGTTGGCGTGGGGAATCCATGATGAGGCGAGCGCCGCCGGTTTTTCGTGACGCTTGCCGAGCGGCCCCGGAATGATCCGCAGGCCGTCGCCATGCACGCGCGCAATTCCGCACCCGAAACACATCGGAAGCGGATGAGTGCGTTCATTGAGCGTGGTCCGCCCGACCGCCTCCTCCGCTTCCGGAAAGGTGACGGCCGGGATTGCACCGACGTCGAGCGGCCCGGCACACCGCCCGGTCGCCAGCAGCGTTTCCTTGTCGCGCAGCTCCACGACTCCGTCCGCCCCGATCACGACGTCGAGCGGCCGATCGAGCGGCGGGGGCGCGCGCAAGGTGATCTCGGCGCTTCCCTCGATATGCCCGGCGACAACCCCGCAGACATATCCGCCATTGGCGGAGTTTGGCGGGCCCTGGAAGCGCTTGTCAATGACAATGGATTTCATTGCGTGCACCGAAGGCTGGATCGCAAATACTAATCCCGGTATCGGCGCCTGGCCAGTAGGCTGCGTTCATATGCCGAGCGCACTCTGGTAGGCGAAAAGTGCCGGCGTGCCGCCCGTGTGCAGGAAGATGACATCCTCGTCCCTGCCCCAACGTCCCCCGCGGATCAGGGCAATCAAGCCTGCAAGCCCCTTGCCGGAATAGACGGGGTCCAGTGGAAGAGCCTCCAGGGCGCCTGCAAGCCGGATCGCCTCGATCGTGGCCTCATGCGGAACGCCATAGGCGGGGCCCGCATGCCCCGCGACAACTTCCACATTTGCTTCGTCGAACGGCGTATCAAGCAGCTGCGACGCCTCCCGCGCGAGTGCGACCACATCGGCGCGCACGCGCACGGGCTCGGCGTCGATATCAATCCCGACGATGCGTGTGCCCGGCATTGCCAGCGCTGCGCCCACGACAAGACCCGCCTGTGTCCCGGCGCTTCCAGTACAGTGCACGATCGCGGCCGGTGAAAAGCCAAGTCGCGCTGCCTGCGGCTCGATCTCGGCGATGGTCGTGGCGTAAGCGACGGCGCCCATGGCATTCGACACGCCGTATGGCACGAAATACGGCCGGCGCCCCTGCGATTCCAATTCGCCCACCAGCGCGCGAATGGATGCATTGCGGTCGCCGGTCCACGGCACGTCATGGAGCTGCGCGCCGAACAATCGATTGAGGAACGCGTTGCCCGAGCTCTTGTATTCCGGCGTCGGCGGCTCCACACGTCCGTGGTAGATCGCAAGATGGCACGCGAGTCCAAGCTTTGCCGCCACCGCTGCGACCTGCCGCTGGCTGTTCGACTGGACGACGCCACCCGACACGATCGTATCGGCGCCATCAGAGACGGCCTTGTGAAGGACGTAGTCGAGCTTGCGCAGCTTATTGCCGCCGAAATCGAGGCCGGTGAAATCCTCGCGCTTGACCCACAGCCGCGGCCCGCCGAGCTGAGCCGTCAGTCGCTTCATCGGCTCGAGTGGCGTCGGCAGATTGGCCAACCCCAGGCGAGGAAAGGCAGCGAGGCGCTCGAACAGCGGCTTGCGGTCAATCTGCATCGCGCATCCCCTTCACAGGTGATCTGCTCCGGATGTTATGCCTAAAGCTCGGATCGAGGCGACAATCGGGCGGCCGAGCGCGACAAAGTCGGTTCACACCGGCCAGCTGCGCTCGCGCGGTCTTGACGGCCACCCCGTGTTAACAAGCCCCTTGTCAATTCGGCCGAAAGCCGTTTTGATACCGCTGAATGAATTTTTATATATGACAACTTTTGGGCGATCTTGCCGCTGACGAAGCGGCGGATGGTTGCGATCGGTTTTTACTGCGACGTGCGGATCGGCAGCGATCCCGGGATTTCACCGGACCGGCACCGGATCGCGGCAATATCGAATTGGAGAGAAAGCATCATGCGCCATTGTCAGGCATCGCTATGAGCACCGCCCACCCCGACGCGCTGCGCCCCGCCGCCCACGGCCTCAAGGCCGCGATCAAGGCCTGGGTCCTGGAACATCTGCCGTTCGCCTTCCGGATCCTGCGGGCCGTTCGCCCGATCGCCCGGCTCGGCAACAATGTCGTGGTCACGCGCTATGACGATGTGCGCGAGGTATTTCTCAACGACGCGGCCTTCCGGGTCACTTATTTTGACAAGCTCAACGTCATCATGGGCGGCACGCCGTTCTTCCTGAGCATGGACGATACGCCGGTCTATCGCAGGGACACCGATGCGATGCGGAAAGTGGTGCGGGTCACCGACATTACGCAGCGTCTCACGGCCGACGTCGAACGAATGGCCCAACAGATCGTAGCAGGGGCCAATGGCAGCCTGGAAGTCGTCGACCAGCTGGCACGCCGGATCGCGTTCGAGCTCTACAGCGGCTATCTCGGCGTGACCGCCCCTCCCGGAGGCGATCTTCAGGTCTACGTGACCCGATTGTTCGAGTTCCAATTCGCCGACCCTGACAACGACCCTTCGTTGCGTGCGGAGGTCGACGTGATGGCGCCCGCGATGCGCAACCACATCCAGCATCTGATCGACGCCCGACGAAGTGCCGGGCATGGACCGGACAACGTGCTCGGCCGCTGCGTAGACATGCAAGCCCAGGGAATCGACGGCTTCAGCGACGAACAGATCCGCAACGCGCTGCTGGCCTTCATCTATGGCGGCCCGCCGCAGGTGGCGATGGGCGTGCCGCAGGCGCTCGAACAGCTGTTGCGCCGACCCGACGCCTTGGCCGGCGCGCAGCAGGCGGCACGGGACGGCGACGACAAATTGCTGGCCGGCTATTTCTTCGAGGCGATGCGATTTGATCCGATCGGACCCTTCGTGCCGCGCGTTGCCACCAAGGACGCCGCGATCGCCGCCGGGACCTCGCGCGCCGCACAGGTGCCGAAAGGCGCAAATGTCTACGTCGCGTTCAGCTCGGCGATGATGGACCAGCGGAAGATCCCCGATCCAGAGGCGTTCGACCCCCGGCGTCCCCCCGATGACTACATTCATTTCGGCCACGGACTGCACCAGTGCTTCGGCATTCACCTGAACAAGGCGCTGCTCCCACTGATATTGAAGCCGCTGCTGCAACGAAAGAACCTGCGCCGCGCACCGGGACCAAAGGGAAAGTTGATCAAGCGCGGCGGCGTGTTTGCCGATACCCTCTTCGTCAACTACGACTGATTGAATAAGTGCATGATGAAGTCGAGTTGGTTGGCGCGGCAGGCTCGGTCTGCCCCCTCGCCCCGCTCTTGCGCGGAGAGGGTTGGGGTGAGGGGCTGCTTCCGCGAAAACGGTGAGAGTTGGACTCGGGGAGAGTCCCCCCTCACCCGGATCGCATTCCGCTCCGCTGCATGCGACATAGCCGAAGCGTCGCTTCGGCGTCCGCTTTAAGAACGGCCGCTGAAGGCGGCCTATGCCTCTCCCCGCAAGCGGGGCGAGGTGAACCGAACCCGCCGCAAAACCGATTCAAGCAAAATTCATCACGCTTTGGTCACACCGGCCGGCTGCGTTCGATGATCTCGGCGGCGCCCTTGGCGAGCAGCTCGAGGCCGACGGCGCGGCCGAGCTCGCGGGGACGGTTGGCCGGCCCTGAGCGCGACGCCTCGATGATGCGGCTGCCGGCGTGATCCAGCACGGACGCGGTGAGCGCCATCTGATCGCCCTTCACTTCGGCAAATCCCGCGATCGGCGAATTGCAATGGCCGTTGAGCACCCACAGCACCTCGCGCTCGGCGTCGGCGCAGGCATGCGCGGTCGCATCGTCAATCGAGGATAGGATGCGGCGTGTTTCAAAATCCTGGGCGGCGCATTCGACCGCGACGATGCCCTGCCCTACCGCCGGCAGCATTTCCTGCGCGGAAAATTCGTAGGCGATGCGGCTGGCGAGGCCGACGCGCTCGAGGCCCGAGCGCGCCAGCACCAGCGCATCCGCAGGTCCCACTGCGCCGCCATCGGGCAGGCGCTGCTTCTCGCCGGCATCGAGCTTGCGCACGCGGGTGTCGGCGGCGCCGCGGTAGTGGATCACCTCGACATCGGGGTAGAGCCGCCGCGCATAGGCCGCGCGCCGCACCGCATTGGTGCCGAGCTTGAATCCCTTGCCGTGCGCGCGCTTGAATTCGTCGAGCGAAAGCCCCGGCCGCAGCACCAGCGCATCGCCGGGCGGATCGCGCGACAAGGTCGCGCCGATCACGAGCCCGGGCGTATCCTCATTGCCCGGCATGTCCTTCAGCGAATGCATCGCGGCGTGAAGCTTTCCTGCAATTACCGCCTCGCGGATCTGCGCCACGAACGCGCCGCCCTTGCCGCCATGCGGCAGCAGCTTGCCGGCCTGGTCGATATCGCCAGTCGTCTCGAACTTGACGATCTCGACCGCGATGCCGGGAATAGCTGACGTGAGCCGGCGCGCGATCTCCTCCGTCTGCGCCAGCGCCATCGTGCTCTTGCGTGTGCCGATGCGAAATCGATCCGATGCCATTCGCATGTCCTTCAAGCGGTTGCGGCTCCCCGCAGCCGTTCACGCCTTCTAAACTGTGCGTGAGCTTTCTCAAATGAAATTAATAGCCTGGAAGATTTTCGTCGCCGTTCGATCTGGCTCTTAAAGGAGCCGGTCAATGACAAAAATCCACGTTTTCGCGGCACTCCCGCTCATCCTCTCATTGATGACGCCTGTCGCGGCGAAGCCGCTGCACAAACAGACCATCCGTCCACCCGCCCTCGGCATTGTCGGTCGCCAGGTCGCCGCGCCGCCATGGAGCGCCGCCTGCATGAGCGACCACGGCCCAACCGAATGCAACGAACCCATGTGGGTCTACGGCAGTCCAGCCGAGGTCTCCCCGCTAAGAGGGGCGTTCTGATCCGGGCCCGATCCCGTCTCAAGCATCCTGCAAAATCATGTCGGAGGCCTTCTCTGCGATCATGATGGTCGGCGCGTTGGTATTGCCCGACATCAGGTCGGGCATGATGGAGGCATCGACCACGCGCAGGCCCGCGATGCCGCGCACCCGCAGGCGCTGATCTACCACCGCGAGCGGATCGTTGCCCATGCGGCAGGTCGAGGTCGGGTGATAGACCGTGCTGCCGGTGCTGCGGCAATAGTTGAGCAGGTCCTCGTCGCTGCTCGCCTTCACGCCGGGATAAACTTCCTCGACGCTGTAGGGTTTCAGCGCGGGGGCGCCGAGGATCTGGCGCAGGATGCGGATGCCATCGACGAAGGCGGCGCGGTCGGTTTCGGTGGCCAGATAATTGATGCGGATTTCAGGCGGCGCCGACGGATCGGCGCTTCGGATCTTCAGTGAGCCGCGGCTCTCGGGCCGCAATTGGCAAACCGAGGCCGTGAAGCCCGAGAACGGATGCAGCTTCTCGCCCATCTTGTCGGTCGAGAACGGGAGGAAGTGGATCTGGATGTCGGGCGAGGCCAGCCGCGGGTTGGTCTTGAAGAACGCGCCTGAGGTGCCGGCCGCGATCGTCAGCGGCCCCGAACGCGCGAGCGCATAACGCGCGCCTGCCATCACCCGGCGTACCGGATGATTGATCACGTCGTTAAGCGTGACCTTCTGCGCGCAGCGTGTGACCAGGCGCACCTGCATGTGGTCCTGCAAATCGTTGCCGACGCCGGCCGCATCCAGCACGACATCGATGCCGTGCGACCTCAAGAGATCGGCGGGGCCGACGCCGGAGAGCTGGAGGAGCTGCGGTGAATTATAGGCGCCGCTCGAGACCAGCACTTCCTTGCGCGCCCGCGCGGTGCGCAGATTTCCGTTCTGCTTGTACTGGACGGCCTGGGCACGCTTGCCGTCGAACAGGATGCGCTGCGCCAGCGCTGATGTCTCCACCTTGAGATTGCCGCGGCTCATCGCCGGACGAAGATACGAATAAGCGCTGGAGGCGCGGCGGCCGCGATGTGTCGTGGTCTGGAAGAAGCCCGCACCTTCCTGTGTCTTGCCGTTGAAATCCGGATTGAAGGGAATACCGGCCTCGACCGCGGCCTTCACAAAGGCTTCCGACAGCGCATCCTCATGGCGCCAATCCGAGACCGGCAGCGGACCGCCGGTGCCGTGGTATTCATCGGCGCCGCGGCACTGGTTCTCGGCCTTCTTGAAATAGGGCAGCACGTCGTCATGACCCCAGCCGACATTGCCGCGCTGGCGCCAGCGATCGTAATCCTCATGCTGGCCGCGCACATAGAGGAGGCCATTGATCGAGCTCGATCCGCCCAGCACTTTGCCGCGCGGCTGAAATACCTGGCGATTGTGCAGGCCCGGCTCCGGCTCGGTCTGGTACATCCAGTTGACGGTCTTTTCCTTGAACAGCTTGCCGTAGCCGATCGGGATATGAATCCAGATATTGCTGTCCTTCGGCCCCGCTTCCAGCAGCAGCACTGAATGCTTGCCGTTGGCACTCAGGCGGTTCGCCAGCACGCAGCCGGCCGAGCCGGCACCGACAATGACGTAATCAAACTCGGCGGTTTCGCCCGCGCTTTTATCGTTCATGGACTCCCTCGGCTATCGCGCGACCGGCCAACGGCGGCACCTCCTGTAAGTTGCAGGCAGTGGGCAGATCGGGTGGGAAGAGGTAGCGAGGCTCCACCATAGGGTCAATTGCAAAAAGTCTCGTTTTCGATTGACGATAGCGGAAGCACAAAGCGACAATGACCGAAAATTCGGGAGGAATTCAAACAATGAATCTGTCGCGCCATCTGCTGGCGATAGCCGCGCTTTTGACGGCTGCCATTGCGGTTTCCTCGGCCCACGCCGAGACCATCCGCGTGGGACTGCCGACCAAGACCTATTGGCCCACCACCATTGCCGAGACGGCCGTGCGGCAAAAGCTCTTCGAGAAGGAAGGGCTCACCGCCGAGCTGACCATCTACCGTTCCGGTGCCGAAACCTTCGAAGGCATGGCGGCCGGCGCCGCCGACATCATCCTCGATCCGCCCTCGCTGGTATCGGCGGGACGCAAGAAAGGCGTGATGTCGAAGATCGTGGCCAATGCCGCGATGGGCAATTATGGCTGGCAGTTGATGGTGCCGGCCAAATCGACGCTCGACGTCAAGGATCTGAACGGCAAGAAGGTCGCCATCACCGCCGCGGGCTCGGGCTCCGACCTGCTCGCGCTCTGGACCATCCAGGATCGCAAGATCGACTTCACCCGCGTGCCCGTCGGTGGCGGCGGGCTGGTACCCAACCTGCTGGCGGGCAATGTCGAGGCGGCCGTCGTCTATTCGCCGCTCAGCTATCAGATCCTGAAATCCGGCGAGGCACGCACGCTCATCGACTATTCGAGCGCGGTGCCGCAGAACCTCACCGGCGGCTGGATCGTGCTCGACAAGTTCGCAGCTGAGAAGCCGCAGGTGGTGCAGAGGGCGCTGAACGCGCTCTATGGCGCCATCGCTTTCATGCGCGCCAATCGCGATGTGACCGTGAAGCTGATCGCCGATCTCTACGAGATCCCGCCCGAGATTGCCGCGCTCGAATATGAGAACACGATCCTCAAGCTCCAAGCCGACGGCAGCATGGACGGGCCGGAGATCAAGGACGCCGTGCAGATTTCGATGGACTTGGCCAAGCTCGGCGGGCTGAAGGACATTGCGCCGACGGAAGATCTGTATTCGGCTGCGTTCAAGCCGGTTCCAACCAAGCCCTGATCGTGATGCCCGGCCGTTTCATCCTGGCACTCTCGCGGATCGTGATCATTGTCGCGATCCTCGTGCTGTGGGAATTGTTGTCGCGAACAGGCATCGTCAATCCGCGGCTGTTGCCGTCGGCCTCCGAAACGCTGGCGACGCTCGCTGACTTGTTGCAGCGGGCGAGCGTGCGGAGCGATCTCGTCGTCACCGCAACCGAGGTGCTGGCGGCATTCACGATCGCCGTGCCGTTCGGCTGCCTGCTCGGCTATCTCATCGCCGAGAACAGGTATTTCTCCGACGTGATGAAGCCGCTGCTGTTCTTTGCCTTCTCCATCCCGAAATCGATCTTCCTGCCGATGTTCATCCTGGTGTTCGGCGTCGGCTTTGCCGAGAAGGTCGGCTTCGGCTTCTTCTCCACCATCTTCATCGTGATCATGTCGACGACGACCGCGGTAGAGTCGGTGAAGATGGAATATCTGACGGTGGCGCGCTCCTATGGCGCGACGCCGGCGCAGACCGCATTCCGCGTCTACCTGCCCAGCATGCTGCCGGTCTTGCTGGAAGCGTTGCGCATCTCCATGATCTTTAATCTTACCGGCGTGATTCTCGCCGAGATGTATGCCTCGCGCGACGGCATCGGCCACCAGATCGCGACCTGGGGCGAGAACTTCCAGATGAAGCAGCTGCTCGCCGGCGTCGTGATGATCGCGGTGGTGGCGATGGCCTTCAATGAGCTGATACGATGGGTGGAAACACGATGCAGCCATTGGCGAACGTGACGCCGCTCAAGCGCGCCGGCGCGATCCAGATCCAGAATGTCGGCCAGGTGTTCCGGACATCGGGCACGGAAGTCATGGCACTTTCGGACGTCTCGCTGGACATCAAGCCCGGGCGCTTTGTGGTGCTGGTCGGCCCGAGCGGCTGCGGCAAGTCGACCCTGCTGATGATGCTCGCCGGTCTGCGGCAGCAGACCTCCGGCACCATCCTGGTCAACGGTGCGCCGATGTCGGAGCCCGATCCCAACCGCGTCGGCGTCGTATTCCAGGAGGCGAGCCTGTTTCCCTGGCTCACAGCGGAAGAGAATGTCGAGTTTCCACTGGCGCTGCGCGGTGTCGCGAAGGGCGAGCGGAGGACGAAGGCTGAGGAGATGCTGAAACTCGTCGGGCTCGAAGGATTCGGCAAGCGGCACCCCCATGAGTTGTCCGGCGGCATGAAGCAGCGCGTCTCGATCGCGCGCGGCCTGGTGCAGGACCCGCCAGTGCTGCTGATGGACGAGCCGTTCGCCGCGCTCGACGAGCAAACCCGCATGACCATGGGCGATGAATTGCTGCGCATCTGGTCGGCGACGGGAAAGACCGTCGTGTTCGTAACCCACAGCCTCACCGAAGCGGTCTATCTCGCCGATGAGGTCGCGGTGATGTCGGCGCGGCCGGGGCGCATCGTCGATCTCCTGCAGGTGCAGCTGCCGCGGCCGCGGACCTATGAGATGCTGTCGGGCGACGCGTTCGGATCGCTCCGCGACCGCATCTGGCGCCACATCCGGAAATCGGCATGAGGCGGCCATGAAAGCATCGACGCTGCGCTGGCTGATCGTGATCGTCCTTGTTGCGCTCTGGGAAATCCTGCCGCGCGCGGGGATCATTCCCGAGCTGTTCCTGCCGTCGCTCTCCTCGACACTTGCGGCCGGCTGGAACGAAGCGGGCGAATATGGCCAGGCGCTGGCGGTGACGCTCTATGAGGTCGCGATCTCCATGGCCTTTGCCTGCGGCGGCGGCATCCTGCTGGGCGCGATCGTCGGCAGCCTGCCGCGCCCGCGCGTCCTGATCATGCCGATGGTGTCTAGCCTCTATGCGGTGCCGCTCGTGATCCTCTATCCCGTGTTCACGGTGTGGCTCGGCATCGGCTCGGAGTCCAAGATCGCGTTTGCCTCGATCTACGGCTTCCTGCCGACCATGCTCGCGACCGCCGCCGGGATCCAGACCATCGATCCGCAGCTTCTGCTCGCAGCCCGCAGCATGGGCGCGACCCTGAGCCAGCGGCTGGTGCGCGTGATCATTCCGGCCGCCATCCCGACGGTGCTGTCGGGGCTTCGCGTCGGCGGCGCGCTCGTCATCGTCGGCGTCGTCGTCTCGGAAATGCTGATCTCGTCGGCTGGTATCGGCTATCTCATTTCGCGCTACCGCACCATCCTTGACAGCCCGCATGTGTTCGCCGGCGTGCTGCTGGTACTGGCGATGGCGATCGCCTTCAATGCCATCATTCGCCTGCTCGAACGCAAGGCCGCGATCTGGCAGACTGGTACGCGCGGTGGCCAGCGCGCGGCGGAAGAAATTGCAGCGGTCGACCTTCAGCCCGCGACGTGACAACAAGAACAACAGGAGACAACCCCGTGAACCTGCCAAAGCATCTCTTGCCGACGACAGTGGTCGGAAGCTACCCGCAGCCGGAATGGCTGGTCGATCGCGCCATGCTATCGAAATCCGTGCCGCGCACGCGCATGCACGAGATGTGGCGGCTTCCCGCGGAGCATCTAGAGGAAGCGCAGGACGATGCGACCGTCGTTGCCATCAGAGACATGGAGCGCGCCGGCATCGACATCGTCACCGACGGTGAAATCCGCCGCGAAAGCTATTCCAACCGCTTCGCCACCGCGCTCGAAGGGGTCGATGCCGACAATCCCGCCATGATCACCTCGCGCACCGGACATCAAACGCCGGTGCCGCGCGTGGTAGGCCCGATCAAGCGCACCGGCGCCGTCGAGCTGCGCGACATGGAATTCCTGCGCAAGAACACCGACCGTGCCGCCAAGATCACCCTGCCCGGCCCCTTCACCATGAGCCAGCAGGCCAAGAACGAATTTTACAAGGACGACGAGGAGCTGGCGATGGCGTTCGCGGAAGCCGTCAACGCCGAAGCGCACGATTTGCAGAAGGCCGGCGCCGACGTGATCCAGCTCGACGAACCCTGGGTGCGCAACAATCCCGATCTCGCCCGCCGGTACGCGGTGAAGGCGATCAACCGCGCGCTGCAAGGCATTACCATCCCGACGGTCGTGCATGTCTGCTTCGGCTATGCCGCCGTCGTGCCCGGCTCGACCAAGCCGGCCGGCTATTCCTTCCTCGCCGAGCTCGCCGACACCTCCGCCGAGCAGATATCGATCGAGGCCGCGCAGCCAAAACTCGATCTCGGCGTGCTGAAGGATCTGTCGGCCAAGAAGATCATGCTAGGGGTGCTCGACCTCGGCGATCCCAACATCGAGAGCGTCGACACGGTGGCCGACCGTATCCGCAACGGACTGAAGTATGTGTCGGCCGATAAACTCGTGCCGGCGCCGGACTGCGGCATGAAATACATGCCGCGCCATGTCGCGTTCGGAAAGCTGAAGGCGATGGCGGATGCGGCGGCGAAGGTGCGGAAAGAGATCAGCTAGGTTTCTTCCTTCTCCCCTTGTGGGAGAAGGTGGCGCGAAGCGCCGGATGAGGGGTTATCTCCACAGGCGCGCTCGCGGAGAGAGACCCCTCACCCGGATCGCTGCGCGATCCGACCTCTCCCACAAGGGGAGAGGTGCACCGTCACTACGGCAGCAACCGAGTCTAACTTCGTACTTCAGGCCGGCTCGACCTGGTGACTAACAACCTTGGGCAACTCCGCCAGCAGCGGCTGGGCGAGATAGAGCACCTGGTACACCGTGCTCTGTTCGCGACCGGTCGGCTCCTTCTCCGAGATGAGCACGCGGGTGAACTTCCAGCTATGCACGTCGACGCCGACGGTGGCCACCACCACGCCGACTTGCTTTGCGGCTTCGCGGTTGTGGGCGATCTCTTCCGCAAAGGCCGATGTCAGGTCGGCATCGGGGGCGATGTCCTGCTCCTGCTTGACGAGGAAGCGCGCCTCCCTCCCCTCGCCCTTCAAGGCATCGAGCGCGAACCGCGTCTCGACAACCGGACGTCCGAAGGTGTCGGTGATGGACCTGGTGCGTCCGTCGACCAGGAAATCGCGAAGACCTTCGTCCTTACGCCAGAGATAGAGCGCGCCGTATTCGGTCTGGTTGGCGCCGAAGCGGCCGCGTTCGCGCAAGAGGAAGCTCTTGAAATAAAGCTCCGGAATGGCGTCGAACAGATGGCCGCGCGCCTTGGCGCGGTCGCGCATGGTCTGAATGTCGAAACCGGCCGGCAGCCGGTGGGCGTATTGAACGATCATCATGGTTTGGCTCCTGTGATTGAGTGAGTATGTCGGTCAGGTCTTGTCGGCGACGTATTGCGCGATGCCGTGTCCGAACGACCAGTTGGCGGGATCGACCTCGACCAGGTTGATGAAGACGTCCTCCGGCCGCACGCCGGGATTGGCCTTGAGGTTGTCGACGATCCGGCGGAACAGCGCCTTCTTCTGATCGACGTTGCGCGTGTTGCTGACGGTGAGCTGGATCAGGATCAGATCATCGGTGCGCGCGATGTTGAAATAGGTCGGGCTGTAGCTGAAATCCGGCTCGTCGTGCTCGTTGATCACCATGAAGCGATCTTCATTGGGCACGTTGAAGGTGGAAATCATTGCCTGGTAGATGCCGTCGAGAATGGCCTTGCGATAGGCGACGGGCTTGCCTCGCCGAAGCGAAACGCGAACGAGCGGCATGTTGTCCTCCTGCTTTCCTTGGACTCGGACAACACATAGTCCCCTTTCCATCATTGCAAAACGGCATTAAATACCATTTCAATGATTTCATTTAGAAATGGATGAAAAGCCATGCGAACGCTGGATGTGGAGGCTGTCCAAGCCTTTGTTCTAACAGCCGATTTCAAGAGCTTTACCCGCGCCGCCGAGGCCATGGACACGACCCAGTCGGCGGTGAGCCTGAAGATCAAGCGGCTGGAGGACACGCTCGGCCGGCGGCTACTCGAGCGGACGCCGCGGCTGGTGCGGCTATCGGCTGACGGCAACGCCTTTCTGGAGCCGGCGCGCCATCTCGTCGCCGCCCATCACGGCGCGCTCGGCTCGTTCGGGCTCGAGCAGCGCCGGCTCGTGGTCGGCATCAGCCATCACATCGTGGGCGCCGAGCTGCCGCTGCTGCTCAAGCGCATGAGCAATGCCGAGCCACAGCTGGTGCTGGAGATGCGGGTGTCGACCTCGCGCGAGGTGCTCGATGATTTCGATCGCGGCACGATCGATGCCGCCATCGTGCTGAGCCACGACAACCGCCGCCGCGGCGGCGAGCCAATTCTTGAAGAAAGTTTTGGCTGGATGGCCGCGCCCGATTTCGAACATCACACGGGCTCGCCCTTGCGGCTCGCGACACAAGCCGAGCCCTGCAGCGTGCGCAGCATGGCGATCGATGCGCTGAAATCGGCCGGCATCCCCTGGACCGAAGTCTTTGTCGGCGGCGGCATTGCCACCACGGGCGCGGCAGTGTCCGCAGGCCTTGCGGTCGCCGCCCTTGGCCGCCGCGTCGCTCCGTCAGGCACCATCGACGTCGGCCCAAAGCTCGGCCTGCCGCCGCTGCCGACGCGCGACGTGGTGCTCTTCTCCAACGTCACTGACCGACAGACCAAGAGCTCACTGAAGACGCTCGCTGCCACGATCCGCGCGACGGCGAACTAGGCCGTGAAAACCATAAGCCCGCAGGATAGGTCGAAATGCCCCACCGCGGACCATCATAGCCCATGGTAGTCCTACGAGCCGCTATACGGGGTGAAAGCCATGTTGGAAACGGACAAGGTATTCGCGGGCTCGATTCCGGAAAATTACGACCGCTATATGGTGCCGTTGATTTTCGAGCCCTACGCCGCGGACATCGCAAGACGCGCAGTATCCTTGTTACCACGCGCCGTTTTGGAAACCGCCGCTGGCAGCGGGGTTGTCACCCGCGCCCTGGCACCAAAATTGTCCCAGGATGCGAACTATACCGTCACCGACCTCAACCAGCCGATGGTCGACTACGCCGCATCGCGACAGCCTCCTGATACTCGCATCAAATGGCACAAGGCGGATGCGCTGGCGCTGCCGTTCGAAAATGCAACCTTCGATCTCGTCTGTTGCCAGTTCGGCGCGATGTTCTTTCCCGACCGCACATCCGGCTACCGTGAAGCAAGGCGCGTCCTGAAGCCTGGAGGACATTTTTTGTTCAGCGTATGGGATCGCATCGAGGAGAATGTATTTGCGGATGATGTGACGAATGCACTCGCCAGGATTTTTCCGAACGATCCGCCGCGCTTTCTGGCTCGCACGCCGCACGGCTACCACGACACGACACTGATCCGTCGCGAGCTGGAGGACGCAGGTTTCTCTCGCGTGGCAATCGAGACAAAAGCCGAACGCAGCCGCGCCCCTTCGCCGCGCGTTCCGGCCGTTGCGTATTGTCAGGGAACACCTCTTCGCAGCGAAATCGAGGCCAGAGATGCGGGAAAACTGGAATCCGCAACTGACTACGTCACATCGGCGATTGCGGACAAACACGGCCGCGGCGAGGTTGTTGCCAAAATTCAGGCCCACGTCATCGTAGCTGCAGCTTAGGTTTCAGGATTCTCGCCAATAGATTGGCTGCGTCAGCAAAAATTTACACATGGCCGAATACGGCAAATGAATAATTATTCGACTGGAAATTGAACGGAAATATCTCGTGCCCACCGTGAGCGCGCTCGCGCGTCGTGGGCATCGACCTCATTTCGCGACGCGCAAATCCATGCTGTAATCATGCTTCCTGTGACCGACGGTCGGCGCAGTCGTGCGTCCCCGACGAGAGCAATGCGACGAGGCGATTTCCAGCAACGGCTTACTTTACCGCTAAACCGAATGAGGGAGATACGACCATGAAAACGAGCGCCCTGATCAGTCTGGGTATTTCGGCGTCGATCGCCGTCTTTGCGACTGGCGTCGCGATTTCCGCGCAGGACAAATACACCGTGCAAGTGCCGAACGGGCTCGCGTTCTCCGAGTTCAGGGGATACGAGGACTGGGCGGTGATCGCGATCAGCGAGAACGGTGGCAAGATCGCAGCTATCCTGGGGAATCCGGCAATGATCGGCGCCTACAGGGATGGCGTGCCCGGCAACGGCAAGCCTTTCCCTGATGGTGCCAAGATGGCAAAAATTCACTGGAACCCGAAAAAGCAGGAGGCGTACCCTGGTGAGCCAATGGTGCCAAACACCCAGTATGACGTCGATTTCATGGTGAAGGACAGCAACGGGTTCGCCGACAGCGGCGGATGGGGATATGGCGCGTTTGATTATGACACCGCATCCGATACGTTTAAGCCCGCGACCGAAGCGGACGAACCACCACAGGAACACGACGCGAAGTGCGGGTACGCCTGCCACACGATAGTACAGAACCGCGACTACGTCTTCACGGGGTACGGAAAGAGGTGAGCATCGGATAGCGCGAGCGGCGAGGTCTGAGGCAAGGCTAGCGGCGCTATCCGCACGACGGCGATCTAGGCAAGGTAAAATCGTGTGCTAGAGTGCCAACACCTCAACAGGGCACGCGACGGCAGGAAGGGGAGCGGCGGATGCCGGTTTCACTCGCCAACTCCCAGGTGATCTACGACGCGCTCAAAGCCTGCGACGTGAAGATCGTTTCCGCGTTGCCGGAGACCTGGCTGGTCCACCTGATCCGCATGGCCGACGACGACCCGGAAGTGTCGCTGATACGCGTCGCCAAGGAAGAGGAGGCGATCGGCATTTCCGCAGGCGCTCATCTGGCGGGTGTCAACTCCGCGCTTCTGATGCAGAACCACGGCTTCCTCGCCGCCATCAACCCGATCGTCTCGCTGGCGCAGCTCTACAAGATCCCGCTGCTGATGCTCATCAGCTATCGCGGCCATATGGGCGAGCGCGATCCCTGGCAGACGCAAGGCGGCATGGTGACTGAGCCGCTGTTGCGCGCGCTGGGCATTCCCGCCTGGCACCTCTCAAACCCACATGACGCCAAGCGCCGCATCAAGGATGCGCAGACGCTGGCGCACGCCTCGCTCTCGCCGGTCGCCGTGCTGCTGACCCGCGAGCTGATGTGGGAGGAGTAGCCATGCTGCGCGTGGATGCCTTGCAGGCGATCTATCCCGAGCTGAAGGACCAGATCGTCGTCACCATCATGGGCGCCGTCGCAGCCGAGCTCTACACCATCGGCCACCGCCCCAACTTCTTCTACCTCGAGCATGCGATGGGGCTGGCTTCCTCGATGGGGCTGGGCATCGCCCTCTCCAAGCCGCGCCACAAGGTGGTCGTGATCGACGGCGACGGCTCGCTGCTGATGAACCTGGGCACGCTGAGCACCATGGCGCGCTATCGGCCCGGCAACCTCCTGCATATCGTCTTCGACAATCAAAGCCTGCTTTCCGTCGGCGGCTTTCCCACCGCGACGGCGACCGGGACCGATCTCGCCGGCGTGGCGCGGGCTTGCGCCATTCCGGAAGTCGCAGAGGCCGACACGCCGGAGCGGCTGAAGCAGGCGGTGGCGGGCGCATTGGCAGGCGGGACGCTGACGACTGTTGTCGCCAAGGTCGAGGCGATCGGACCCAAATCGTTCCACATGGATTTGCCGCTGCTGGAGAACAGATTCCAGTTCAAGCGTGCGCTGGAGGCGCTGCAGTAATACGAGCGAGATGTAACCAGGGCTTTGTGTAAAGGAGGCGAGCATGGCGGACGGAAAAACAGCTGGCGTATTGGCCCAACTAGTGGAAGAGCTGAACGCAAAGCGGATTCGCGTCGTGGACCTCACCACGACACTGGGCCCCACGACGCCGGTGATCGATCTGCCGCCGATCTTCGCGCCATCGCCGGGGCTGACGCTCACCGAAATCTCGCGCTACGATTCTCGCGGCCCGGCCTGGTACTGGAACGTGCTGACGCTCGGCGAACACACCGGCACGCATTTCGACGCGCCGATCCACTGGATCACCGGCAAGGATCTGCCCGAGAATGCGACCGATACGATCTCGCCGCGCAAGTTCGTCGGCCCCGCTTGTGTCATCGACGTGACCGCGGATGTGAAGGCCAATCCGGACTTCCTGCTCACGCCGGAGCGGGTGCAGTCCTGGGAGGCGACGCATGGCCGTATTCCCGCAGGCGCCTGGGTGCTGCTGCGCACCGGCTGGAGCGCCCGCACGACCCGCGACGAATTCATCAACGCGCGCGACGACGGCCCGCACTCGCCGGGGTTTGCGAAGGCATGCTCCGAATTCCTGGCGCACCAACGCGATGTGCTCGGCGTCGGCGTCGAGACCATCGGAACGGATGCCGGTCAGGCCGGCACCTTCGATCCGCCCTTCCCCAATCACGGCACAATGCATGGCGCCGGCAAATTCGGCATCACCAGCCTGATCAATCTGGATCAGTTGCCACCAACCGGCGCCGTGATCATCGCCGCGCCGCTCAAGATCCAGGATGGCTCAGGCAGCCCGCTGCGCGTGATTGCGCTCGCGCCGGTCTGATCCAAAACTGATCGCAATGAATTTAAAACGGTCGTCCGTTTACCTCTCCCCAGCGGGGAGAGGTCGGATTGCGAAGCAATCCGGGTGAGGGGCCGCAGCAAGATCGAGAGACCGTAACCCCTCACCCGGATTGCATCTGACGATGCAATCCGACCTCTCCCTCCGGGAGAGGTGAAGACAATCTACATCGCCGACTTTGGACTCTGCTCGAGCCCCGCAAGCTCGCCGCGGATGCGATCCAGCACCGGCGCGTAGTCACGCGTCGTGTCCTGCCGGAACAGGCGGACGGTCGGATACCACGGGCTGTCGCCCCGATCGAGCAGCCAGCGATAATCCGGCACGTAAGGCAGCATGACCCAGGTCGGACGCCCCATCGCGCCGGCAAGATGAGCGACGCTGGTGTCGGCGGTGACGACGAGATCGAGGCACGATAGCAACGCCGCGGTTTCGGCGAAGTCGGTCAGATACGCGGTCAGATCGATGATCTGGCTGTGCTGGGCAAGGACTGCGCTGTCGTCGGGGCGCGGGTCCTTTTGCAGGTTGACGAAGCTGGCATCCGCATCGAGGAGCCGCGTGAGCATTTTCAGCGGAACGGAGCGTCGCTGGTCGTTGGCGTGGGTAGTGCTTCCCGACCAGGCAAGCCCAATTCGCGGCTTGCCGCGCGGCCCGAGCCGGCGTTCCCAAGCCTGCACCCGCTCGGCGGCGGGTTGCGGCAGATAGGGCGCGCCGGCCGGAACGCAATCGAGCGTGGTGCGGAAGATCATCGGCAGGCTCGAAAACGGACAGTGCAGGTCGAAGTCCGGCAAGTTGCTTGCGGACAGCGGCAGGCAATGCGCCACGCCTGATAGTCCCGACAGCAGCGGCTGCAGCGCATCCGCGACGACGAGAATGACGCGCGCCCCTTGCGCTGCGACCATCGGCACGTAGCGCGCAAACAGGATCGTGTCGCCGAACCCCTCATCGACATGGATGAGGATGGTCTTGCCCATGATGGGCTCTTCGCCGCGCCACATCGGCTGGGGGAATTTCGGATAGCTCGCCGAGAAGGACGGGATTTTCCAGCGCGCCTGGCGCCCGGCCCAACCGGCCACGAAGTCGCCGGTCAGAAGTTTCAGAAGCGCCAGATTCCACTCTGCCTTGGCGTGGGCAGGAGCGATGGTCCGCACCTGGGAATAGATCGCGGCGGCCTCATCGAGGCGCCGAAGCTGGGTCATCGCCTCGGCCTTGTTGGTGAGGACGGTTGGATTGTTCGGCAACAGCGCAAGCGCCTTGTCGAACCACGCGACCGCGTCTTCCTCCCGGCCTTGCCACAGCAGGGCTTCGCCGGCGTTGTTGCAGCTCTCGGCATCAGCCGGGTCGAGCGCATGCGCGCGCAGGCTGTCGGAACGATAGTTCTCGTAATCCCGCATGCCCCGATGCGCGATCGCGCGCAGATTGAGGATCGGTGCGATATCCGGCTGATGCGCAAGGCAGATATTGAAGTGGGCCAGCGCCTCCTCCCAGCGCTCCCGCCGATGCAGCAGCACGCCGCTCTTGCTGGCGGCGTCGAAATTATCGGGCTGGAGCTTGAGGGCATGCTGATAGCTCAAGAGCGCGTCATCGTCGCGACCGAGCTGGAGCAACGCGCCGCCGAGGCAGCACCACAGCTCGGCACTGTCGGGCTGGAACTGGACCGCCTTGTCGAAGGCCTTCAGCGCCTCGTCATGACGCTTGACGTGCTGCAGCACGGCGCCGAGATGCTTCAGATATTCCGCCTTCGGAGCCTGCCGGATCGCGCGCGTCAGCCATTCGAGCGCATGGTCGTACTGTCCCCCGTCGAACGAGAGCAGACCCATAAGATGCATGGCATCGGCGTAGGTCGGATCGATCGAAAGCGCCTGCTGGCAGCATTGCGCCGCATCGAGGGGCCGGCCGGTGGCTCTGAGCCGATACCCGTCCGCGCAAAGCGCCTCCGGTGTCGCTGGCCCTGTTTCCGTAACGCTTGACTGCTGTTCGTGCGTGCTCATCGGGCCCACCAGGATGCTTTCATCCCATCGGTAGATGATTCGCCGCCCGGACGCATGGAATTGCGTAGGAATCGCGGAAGGAACAGGCCGAGTCGCCGCGTTCCAGCGGCCTCAAGGCCGCAAGGTCGGTTGCGTGTTCGGAGCCAGCGGCTCTTCCCGCTCGGCCTCTTCGGGCAAAATGTCGCCATGCACGGCGAGCGGCTCGCCGATCCACAGGGGATCGACGAGATGATCGCGGCGCGGGTTGGTCGTGTTCGGATGCACGAGTACGCTGAGACGGCCATGGTTGAGCATCAGCCAGGGCACCAGCTCGGCAAAGAGCTCCCTGGCAAAGGCGACCTGATACATCGCCTGGTCGTGCGGGCCGACCTTGACGTCGTGCCAGCGTCCGAGCGTCACCGAGAAGCGTTCGCCGATCCACTGGCGCAACCGCTCGGCCTCGCCGCGCGTGGTCGCGGGGTCGTAGTAGACGTGGGCGTGGAAGCTTGCGATTTCGCCATATGGCCGTGGGGCGGCAGTCTCGTTCATGTCGATAGCCTCTTCGCCTGAGCCCTTGCCGGATTTGTGGACCAGGGGGAATATGTTAGCAAGATCATTGGTTCGCTGGAGGCGCGCGTCCCCATGGACATGCTGGTCAAGCTTTACGATCTGCCGGACTCGCGGGAGTTGCGGGAAAAGCTGGCGCAGGCCGGCGTCAGCCTGCGCCGCGCACTGGCGCCGGAGAAGCACAAGGTGATCGGCTGGATCATCGAGAATTTCTCCGATTATTGGGCGAGCGAAGCGGATGTCGCCTTCAGCCGCGAACCCGTCTCCTGCTTCATCGCGACCAGGAAGGGCGCGATTTTGGGCTTCGCCTGCCATGACGTCACCTGCCGCAATTTCTTCGGGCCGACCGGCGTCAGCCCCAAGGCGCAGAAAGGCGGCATCGGCACCGCGCTGCTGCTCGCTTGTCTCGAAGACATGAAGCATGCCGGCTACGGCTACGCCATCATCGGCGGCGTGGGGCCGGCCGAGTACTACGCCAAGGCCGTCGGCGCCGTTCCGATCGAGGGCTCCGACGTCGGCATCTATCGCGGCCTGCTCGGCGCGAAGCGGTTTGGCGGCTAACGGGGTATCGCGAGCGAGGCGAGGCGCGAGACATCGTCGCTCTCGTCCAGCGACCAGACCGCGTCGATCAAAGGTCCGACATCGGCCTTCGGATGCCACGATGCCGCGACGGTGCGGAGCTTCTGCTCGAGGTCTGCATCGCTCATCGGATTGACATCGCTGCCGCGCGCGGCTGATTGCGCAAGGCGATGCACCGCACCGTCGGCGGACGTGACCTCGACTGCGGCGGCAATGGTGGAAAACGTCTCGTCGCGCACAACCTCGACCGTGCGCCGCAGCGCCAGCACGCGCGGATCGTTGGCGCAAGCGTCGGTGAATTGATCGATGCCGGCCTTGCCGTGCACCAAGGCGGCAGCGACCGCGTGCTGGACGCTGACCTGCGACTCCCTCCCCGTCGAAATCTCGGGCCGGTCGGTGCGATGGGCGAGCAGCGGATTGCCGCGCACCACGACGCGCGCGACTTCGACATTCGGATGATCGCGCCGCCAATCCAGCACGCAATCGAGCACCGGATGGATCACGAAGCCGCAAGGATAGGGCTTGTAGGAGGTCGCCATGATTTCAAAACTGTCGCCGAGGCCGTCGGTGACCAGCGCCAGGTTGGGCTCGTCGCCCAGCGCGTTGTAGAACCCCTGCCGGCCCGCCAGCGGCTCGGCCGGTCCGGCAAAACCTTTTGCGGCGAGCAGCGCCGACCACAGGCCGTTGCGCGCGGCGTTGCCGACGCTCACACTCTTGGCCGGCATGCCCAGACATTCGCACAGGCCGGCAGATTGCGTCGATGCGGTGCCGAGCGCGGAGACGAGCTGCTGCTCATCCAGCCCAAGCAGCTTGCCGGCGCCGGCCGCGGCCCCGAATACGCCGCAGGTCGAGGTGATGTGCCAGCCTCTGTCGTAGTGATGCGGCGAGATCGCGAGCCCGATGCGCGCCTGCACTTCGTTGCCAAGGATGAAGGCGAGCAGCAACTCCGGCCCAGAAATCTTGCGCAGCTCGGCGAGCGCGAGCAGCGCCGGCGCTACCGGTGCGGTCGGATGGATCACGGTGCGCAGATGGGTGTCACAGAAATCATGGACATTGGCGGCGGCCGCATTGAGGAAGGCGGCGCTCAGGGCATCGATGCGCTCGGTCCGCCCGATGATTGTCGCCTGTTTTCCGCCGGAAAATTCGAAGAGCGACGAAAGCGCTGTTACGACCGGCTCGGTGCGGCAACCCGCCAGCGCCACCGCGAACAGGTTCATGAAGGAGCGCTTGGCCTGGTGCCTGACCTCCGGCGGCACCTCCTCCCACCTCGCGGCTGCGACAAAACGCGCGAGCGCTGGCGTGACATCAGGCTTTTGCAGCATATCGCCTCCCGATTTTTGTTCCCAAGCATTGGCTTCCTATCGAAAAAGCGCAACACCTCCGTGCGATAGACCGTGCAGGCAATTTTGCATTATGCTGGATACGACCGACAGACCCGGCACAACCGGGCGTAGGCGTAGGGGAGTGTGTTTCATGCGTATGCGAAGGCTGGCTTTGGCGCTGGTGGCGGCCGTGATCGGCACGACCTGCGTGGCCCGCGCCGATGATTATCCGAACCATCCGATCCGGGTGGTCGTGCCCTTCGCCGCGGGCGGCGCCGCCGACGCAGTTGCGCGCATTGTCGGCAAATATATCGGCGAGGCGCTGGGCCAGCCGGTCGTGGTCGAAGACCGCGGCGGCGCCGGCGGCATCATTGGCGCGGAGATCGTCAAGAACGCCGAGCCGGACGGCTATACGCTGCTGCTCGGCCAGTCCGGGCCGATCTCGATCAACCCCGGAATCTACACCAAGCTGTCCTACGATCCGGAGAAGGACTTCGCGCCCATCTCGATGACGACCGCCTATCCCTATATCCTGGTCGTCAATCCCTCGCTCGGGGTGAAGACGGTGGCCGAGCTCGTGGCGCTTGCGAAGAGCAAGCCGGGGCAATTGAACTACGGCACCGCCGGCGTCGGCGTCTCCAACCACCTCGTCACCGAATTGTTCGACGACAAGGCCGGGATCAAGATGACCCATGTGCCGTATCGCGGCACGTCGCTGGCGGTGGCCGACCTGCTTGCCGGCCATGTGGAGGTGGTGTTCGCCGATCCGGTCTCGGCCTTGTCGCAAGTCCGCGCCGGCAAGCTCATTGCGCTCGCCGTCACCAGCAAGGATCGATCGCCGGTCGCGCCCGACGTGCCGACCATCGCCGAGAGCGGCTATCCCGGCTTCGACGCCGTCGCCTGGCACGGCTTCATGGCGCCCGCCGGCACGCCCCAGCCTGTTATCGACAGGCTGAATGCGGAAATCCTCAAAGCGCTGAAGGATCCGCCATCCGCCAAGCTGATCGAGCAGCAGGCGATGCAGATCGTCGGCAATTCGCCGCAGGAATTTGCCGGCTTCATCAAGCAGGACATCGAGCTCTGGAAGGACGTGGCCAAGCAGGCCAAGGTGGAGATCAAATAGAACCGACGGTCGCGCCTCACCTTCGCCGCAGCACAGAGAACTGGAAGGACTGCATCGCGTCCCAGGGGGTGACATGGCGGTGCGGCTGATCGGCGATCAGCTCGAAGGACTCGCCGATCGCTTGGCTCAATCCTCCCGGATCGTAGCGCTGCACCGGAAGCCCGCTGCATTTCTCCGGGCCGTCGAGGGCAAAGGTCGCGATGATGGCGTGGCCGCCGACCTTCACGCCGCGCTTGAGGCGATCGAGATAGGCCTCGCGATCGCCGGCATCGACCAGGAAATGAAAGGCGGCGCGGTCGTGCCAGAGGTCGAAGGCTGCTGGCGGCTGCCATTTCGTCGCATCGGCGGCGATCCATTGCACCTGCGCTGCCCGCGCGCCGAGCCGCTGCCGTGCGGCTTGCAACGCGGCCTCCGAAAGATCGAGCACGGTGAGATGCGCATAGCCGCGTCCGGCCAGCGCATCGACCAGCCGGGAGGCGCCGCCGCCGATATCGGCGATCGAGGCCTTTAGCGACGGCGCGTATTTGGTGATCAATCCCAGCGACGGCTCGGGGTCGGGCTGGGTCCAGCTCACTTCCTGCTCGCCCTTGCTGAGATAGACGTTCTGCCAGTGGCTTTGGCGATCCGGTGTGCTCATGGCCATGAGGGAGATATCAGGATTAAGGATGTAAAGAGGCGTGCGGCTCAGCTACAACGGCTATCGGCCTGCTCTTAAGCCTACCATTTCCCGGCGCCGCAAGTGAGTGACGATTTGAACCAAAGCCCGCTTTTAAACGATGCCGACCGGCTCGCCCACCTGTTCGGTGAGATCGCAATCCGCGCCGGGCGCGCGATCATGAAGCGCCGGGACGCTGCGAAAGCGCCGCATTATAAGAGCGACGGCTCGCCGGTAACCGCGGCCGACCTCGCCGCGGACGAGGTTATCCGCCACGACCTCGCACAATATCTACCAGGCTTGGTCGTCATCACCGAGGAGAGCTGCCCAGCGGCAACGGCCGCCAACGCCGAGCGCTTCATCCTGGTCGATCCGCTCGACGGCACCAGGGAGTTCATCAAGGGCAGCAAAGAGTTTACCGTGAACATCGCGCTGATCGAGCATGGCACGCCGATAGCGGGCGCGGTCTATGCGCCGGCGATCGGCTTATTGTATGTCGGCGGCAAAACCGCCTGTCGCGCGCGGCTCGCCAGTGCCGATGCCGATCTGCACGCGAGTGCGATGCAGCCGATCGCGGTCCGCCCATCGCCGCCGGAGGGATGGCATGTCGTGGTCAGCCGCTCACATCTCGATCCCGCTACGCAAGAATGGATCGCCCGCCATCGCATCGCCGAGCACCGGCCGGCCGGCTCCTCGCTGAAATTCTGCCTGGTTGCGGAAGGCGAAGCCGACGTCTACCCGCGGCTCGGTCCGACCATGGAATGGGACACGGCGGCGGGTCACGCTGTGCTGACGGCCGCCGGCGGCTCGGTGATGGACCTCGACGGGCGGCCGATGCAATATGGCAAGCCGGACTTCCGCAACGGAAGTTTCATCGCCTGGGGCAAGGGCGCCGGCGTGACATAACAACGAGACATAATAATAAGGGAGGCAACCGCATCATGAAGGCATCCTTCAAACAATGGGTCCTTGTCGCGGCCGCGTTCGGCCTGATCGCGCATGCGCCGTCAGCACGCGCCGAGGATGGAGACAAGCCGGTCTATTCCGTCAGCTATATCGAGGTCCTGCCCGGCAAGGAGAAGCAGGGCCGCCGCCTGATCCTCGAGCATGTCACCGATGCCAAGCGCGCGGCCGGCGCGATGTCTGTCGACGCGCTGGTCCGCGACGGATATCCGGACCAGTTCGCGCTCATCGAGCAATGGAAGTCGCAGAAAGCGAAGGATGACTACGCTGCGAGCGCAAGCGTGAAGGATTTCCGCGACACGTTGGCCAAGATCGAGAGCGCCGCGCTCGACGAGCGCATTCAGGGGCCGCTGTTCGTCGAGAGCGAGAAACCCACGGCCCTGTCGCCGGTGATCGTGATGACTCATATCGACGTCATCCCGCCCGCGCTGGAGAAGGCGCGGACCAGGATCAACCAGCTTGTCGACGGCAACCGGCACAAGAACGGTAACCTTCGCTACGACATCCTGGTGCAGACCAACCGGCAAAATCACATGACGCTGATCGAAGGCTGGAAGTCGCAGAGCGACAAGAACGCCGAGAGCGCGGCAGCCGAAACCATCTCGTTCCGCCACGATCTGCTGCCGATGAGCGGCAGCCCCTATGACGAGCGGACCTACCGGCCGCTGCGCGAGTGAGAAATCGCAACGCTACAGCGAGACTTCACCAATCGACCATGGCAGCGTCTGGCCGCCCTGGAAGACGACGACGTCGGTGTCTTCCACCGCGACGGCCGCCATGACGGGAGACTCGCGCCGCTCGAGCGTGATGGTGCCGGAATTGAGCTCGAGGCCATAGAACCGCGCACCGTTCTCGGACGCAAAGGCCTCGAAGCGGTCGAGCGCCCCCTCCTCGTCGAACACCTGCACATAGGTCTGCAGCGCGGTCGCTCCGCCAAACACGCCCGCCGAGCAGCACTCGGCTTCCTTGGCGGTTCGGCGATGCGGCGCGGTATCGGTGCCCGCGAAGAAGCATTTATCGCCCGAGGTTACCGCCTTGCGCAGCGCGAGGCGATGGTGCTCGCGCTTGGCAACCGGCAGACAATAGAGATGCGGACGCAGGCCGCCCTGGAAGATCGACGTGCGGTTGATGACGAGATGATGCGGCGTGATCGTGCCGGCTGTGTGTGAGGCATGGGCGCGGACGATATCGACAGTCTCCGCGGTCGTGACATGCTCGATCACGATCTTGAGCCCCTCGTGCCTCTTCAGCAGCGGCAACATGCTTTGCTCCATGAAGACGGCTTCGCGATCGAAGATATCGACCGCGGGATCGGTCGATTCACCGTGGATCAGCACCGGCATGCCGATCTTCTCCATGCGTTCGAGCACGGGCGCGAGCTTTGGAATATCAGTCACGCCGTGATGGGCGTTGGTGGTAGCGCCGGCGGGATAAAGCTTGGCGGCGGCCCAGACGCCGTCCCGAAATCCCTTTTCGATCTCGTCCGGCGAGGTCGCGTCGGTGAGATAGCAGGTCATCAGCGGGGTGAAATCCGAATCCTTCGAGCGCGCGGCGAGGATGCGCTCGCGATAGGCGATGGCAGCGGCGACCGACGTGACCGGCGGTACCAGGTTCGGCATGATGATGCCGCGGGCAAACTGCGCGGCCGTGAACGGCAGCACCGCCTGCAGCATTGCGCCGTCGCGCAGATGAACATGGAAATCATCGGGCCTGCGGATCGTGATCCTGTCCGTGCGCTTCGCGCCCGCCGCCCGGTTGAATAGTTCGGTCACGCTCATCCTGAGGTCTCCTCGATCGAAGCCCGCATTAGCGCGATTCCGCCGCAGATGCCACTTCGCGCCGTCCCGGAGCGCCCTCACCGCCCAAATGCCAACTTGATCCGAACGCTCCCGCCGATCTACAGTCGGCAGCATTAAATTAAAAAAGCCGGCCGTCTCAAAACAGGCCAAGGCGTATACGGGAGGTGCAGTTCAATGAGCGGAGAAATCACGCGTCGCACGATCTTGGCTGGCGGTGCGGCCAGCCTGCTGGCTGCCCCTTGGGTGGCCCGGGCCGAGGGCAACGCCTTGAAGATCGGCGTGCAGAGCATTCTGTCAGGACCCATTGCGCTCCTGGGTACCTCTTCGCGCAACGCGCTGATGATCGAGCAGGACCGCATCAACGCCGCCGGCGGCTTTCTCGGCCGGAAAATCGAATTCGTGTACCGGGATTCCAAAGGGCAGCCCCAGGAGGCTGCACGCATAGCGCGTGAACTGGTGAACAGCGAGGGTTGCGAGCTGTTGATCGATGCCGAAGCCTCCTCCGGCGCCTTCGCTGTGCAGGAGGTCGTGCGCGATCTCGGCAACATCGTCTGCATCCATACCAACAGCGAGACCTCGTCGCTGACAGCCGACCCCAAGATCCGCGCGCCCTATGCTTTCCGCGTCGCGCGCCAGGGCGTGCACGATGCGGTCGCCGGCAGCATTTATCTCGCGGCCTACGCCAACGACAAGAAGCTCAACAAATGGGCGACCTGCTCGCCCGACTACGCTTACGGCCGCGACACCACCGCGCAGTACCTGCAGTTCTTCAAGCAGTTCAAGCCGGATATCGAGGTCATCACCGAAGGCTGGCCCAAACTCGGTCAACCCGACTTCACCGAAGTCATCACCAAGCTGATCCAGGCCAAGCCGCAAGCGCTGTTCACACTGCTCTATGCCGGCGACCTCTCGGCCTTCGTGAACCAGGGCAATGTCTATGCGCTGTTCTCGCAGATGACGGTGGCGACGCCCAATGTCGACTATCCCGTGCTGGCCGCGATCAAGAACCTCCCGCCCGGCATCCAGTCGGCGACGCGTTATCTGGAAACCTTCCCCGATACGCCCGGCAACAAGGAATGGGGCCAAGCCTATCTCAAGCGCTGGAACGAGCGGCCAACCAACTGGTCGTGGCAGAACTCACTTGCGATGCATTTTTATGAAGAGGCCATCAAGAAGGCCAACTCGCTCGACCCCAAGGCGCTGTCCGCGGCGCTCTCGGGCATGAAGATCAACACGCCGTTCGGCGCCGACGGCACGATCACCATGCGCGAAGACCACACCACGATCGGCTATGCCATCGGCTGGGGCCAGACCACGCCGAAGGAGCCGTTCATCATCGACATCAAGCCCGCCGACTGGGGCAAGATCGTCGAGCTCGAGACGGACTGGAAAAAGCAGCAGAAGTACATCTGAGCCCTATCGGATGGACCTCAATGCGCTTGGCGCTTGCCTGACGACATCAGCCTGCGTGGTCACCCAGACCACCAGCGGGCTGATCGTCGGCATGCTGCTGTTCCTTGTCGCTGCCGGTGTGACGCTGATCTTCGGCGTGCTGAAGATCGTGAACTTCGCCCACGGCACCTTCTACATGCTGGGCGGCTATGTCGCCTACACCGCGCTCGGCCTCACCGACAGTTATGCGCTGGCGGTGCTGTCGGGAACGCTGGCGATGGCCTTGTTCGGCGTGCTGTTCGAGCGCGCGCTGATCAGCCGCGTCTACGGCTCCAACGTGCTGATGCAACTCCTCGTCTGTTATGCCGTGGTGCTGATCTTCGATGACGTCGTGAAGATCGTCTGGGGGCCGGAGTTTCATGCCATGGGCATGCCGGCGGCCTTCCAGGTGCCGCCGCTGTTCATCGCGGGCGGCGTGGTGCCGCCGTTCTACGCGGTGCTGATCGGCATCGCCGCCATGATCGCGATCGTGCTGGGTCTCGGCCTTTCGCTGACACGGCTCGGCAAGACGGTGCGCGCTGCCGCGTACAATCCGCAGATGGTATCGGCGCTGGGCGTCAACACCACGGCGCTGTTTGCGATCGTGTTCGCCGTCGGCGGCGGCCTCGCGGGGCTCGCGGGCGCGCTCGCGGCACCCGTGCGCTCGCTGTCGCCGGGCATGGGCTTCTCGATCCTGATCGAGAGTTTTATTGTCACCGTGATCGGCGGCATGGGCTCGATTGCGGGCGCGCTGGTCGCGGCACTGGTGATCGGCATGGTCCGCGGCTTCGGCACGATCGGCTTTCCCCAGTTCACTGACGGGCTGATCTACATCGTGATGATCATCATCCTGCTGCTGCGCCCGCAGGGCCTGTTCGGACGCCGGGCATGAAGGGGCATCCCGCATGGCGCGATGCGCTGTTCGCCGCGATTGCGCTGATCGTGGTGCTGGCAATCCCGCTGGTCCACCGCAGCCCTGCCTTCGAGGACTTCATCATTCGCCTCAGCGCCATGGCGCTGTTTGCTACCTCGCTGAACCTGCTCGTCGGCAACACCGGCATGGTCTCGTTCGGTCACGGCATGTTCTACGGCTTCGGCGCCTATGCCTTCGGGCTCACGATGCAGCTGACGACGCTACCGTTGCCCGTCGCTGCCGTGCTGACGGTACTGGCCACGACACTTGCCGCGTTCTGTGTTGGCGCGATCTGCATCCGCCTCTCGACGGACTATTTCGCCTTCATCACGCTGGCGTTCCAGATGCTGCTCTTCAGCCTCATCCTCTCCTGGCAGAGCCTCACCGGCGGCGACCAGGGCCTGCGCGGCGGCATCCCACGCCGCGAGATTTTCGGCTTCGAACTCGCCTCGCAGCTTCATCTCTACCAGTTCTGCGCAGTGGTGGCGGTGCTTGGCCTGTTGGCGCTGCGCCACATCACGACCAGCCCGTTCGGGCAGACGCTGCGCATGATCCGCGACAACGAGAACCGCGCGAGCTTCCTCGGCATCGTGCTGTGGCGCGCCCGGCTCTGGGCCTTCACCATCGCCGGCGGTTTCGCCGGCCTCGGCGGCGTGCTGGCCGCGCTGTTCGTCTCCGGCGCCTATCCCGAACTCGCCGACTGGCCGAATTCGGGCCAGGCGATCTTTGCCGTCATGCTAGGGGGCATCAACAGTTTCCTCGGGCCCGTGCTCGGCGCCGCGATCCTGCTCGCGCTGAATGACATCGTGTCACGCGTCACCGAATATCACGGGCTGGTGCTGGGGCTCGTGATCCTCGCCGCCGCGCTCGGCTTGCGCCGCGGCGTGCTCGATTTTCTCAAGCTGGCGTTGCCGGGGCGCGCAAAATGAAGCTCGAGATCAAGAACCTCACTAAGACCTGGGGCGGCCTGCGCGCGATCGACGACGTGTCGCTGGCCTTTCCGTCGGGCTCGCTGTCGGCAGTGATCGGCCCGAACGGCGCCGGAAAGAGCACCTTCTTCAACCTGATCAGCGGCGCATTCCCGGCCAGTTCCGGCGAGGTGCTGCTCGAGGGCGACAACATCATTCGTCTTTCCAAGGCTGAGCGGATGCACCGCGGCCTCGGCCGCGCCTTCCAGGTCGCGAGCTGCTTTCCGACCATGACCGTCATGGAGAACCTGATGGCCGCCGTCACCGCCCATGTCGGCCAGTGGGGCAATATCATCAGCCGCTTTCCGCCGCCCGGCGTGCGCGAGCGCGCCGAAGAGGTGATGGAGCTGGTGGGCCTGACGCACGCCCCTGATGTCGAGGCCGCGATCCTTTCGCATGGCGACCAGAAGCTGCTCGATATCGCGATTGCGCTCGCGCTCGAACCCAAAGTGCTGCTGCTCGACGAGCCGACCGCCGGTATGGGCCCCGAGGAGCGCTGGCGCATGATCGAGCGCGTGCGCGGGCTGTGGGAGAAGCGCAAGCTGACGCTGGTCTTCATCGAGCACGACATGGATATTGTGTTCCAGGTCGCGAGCACCATCCGCGTGCTCTGCTACGGCCGCGTGCTCGCCGAAGGCACGCCGGCTGAAATCCGCAACAACCAGGCGGTCATTGACGCCTATCTCGGCACGGAGGAGCACCCGGCATGACCGACCTCCTGCGCGCTGAAGGTGTGAGCGCGTTCTACGGCGCGAGCCAGATCCTGTTCGATGTCGACCTGGCGCTCCAGGAAAAGCGCACGCTGGCGCTGCTCGGACGCAACGGCGCCGGCAAGAGCACCACGATGAAGATGCTCGCGGGAATCCTGCCGGCCAAGGGCGGCCGCATCTTCTTCGCCGGCCGCGACATCACCCACGCGCCGCCGCATGCGCGCGCCAAGCTCGGCCTCGCCTATGTGCCCGAAGACCGGCAGGTGTTTCCGGAGCACAGCGTCGAAGACAATCTCCTGATCGCGGCCAAGACCGGTCCCGACGGTCGGCGCGCCTGGACCTTGCCGCGCGTCTGGGAAACTTTTCCGCTGCTCGCCAATTTACGCACGCGCCAGGCGGGCCGCCTCTCGGGTGGCGAGCAACAGCTTCTGGTGATCGCGCGCGCGTTGATGGGCAATCCGCTGGTGCTGCTGCTGGATGAGCCGAGCGAGGGACTGGCGCCGATCGTGGTCGCCACCATCGGCAAGGTGCTGCGCGAGCTGGGAGCAAGCGGCGCCACCATCCTGCTCGCCGAGCAGAACATGCATTTCTGCCTGCGCATCGCCGAGGAAGCCCTCGTCATCGACAAGGGCAAGGTCGTGCATCGCCAGGATACGGCAGGGCTCGCGGGGAACGAAGACATTCGCCGGCGATATCTGGCGATGTGATGCCTCCTCGCTGCACCGTCATTCCGGGACGGCGCGGCAGCGCTGGACTATGGTGCGCAATTGCGCACCTGAGAATCTCGAGATTCCGGGTTCGATGCTCCGCATCGCCCCGGAATGACGACGCAAGTAATGGGGTGACTCCGTCTCAAATATGAACTATGAGTCATAATTCACAAGGGAAGGAAACGAGGCCGAAAACGGCCCCGCGAGCGGCGAATGATCAATCTCTCCAGCTTCATCGCCTTTCACGCCCGGCGCACGCCGGAGCGCTGCGCGCTGAAATATCTTGGCGAGGATGTTTCCTACGCCGCCTTTGACGATCGCATCCGTCGCGTCGCCGGCTGGCTTTCCTCGCGCGGGATCGGCGCTGACGACGTGGTCGCGGTGCTGATGAAGAACAGCGCGGCCTTCCTCGAACTGGTGTTCGCCGCGAGCCACATCGGCGCGGTGTTCCTGCCGATCAACTATCGCCTCTCCGCCGACGAGGTCGACTACATCGTCGGCAATTCCGGCGCGCGTCTTTTGATCGCCGACGAGGAGCTTGCTGCGATCGCGGCCGGCGACGCGCCGGTCGTGCTGCTAGACGAAACGGCGCAGGGCAGCATCGTCAGTCGATTTCCAGCGGCTCCCGCGCCGATGCATCCGCGCCAGCCGCAAGACCTGATGCGGCTGATGTACACCTCGGGCACAACGGATCGCCCCAAGGGCGTGATGCTCTCCTATGACAACATGTATTGGAAATCGGCGGACCAGACCCTGGCGCTGGGATTGAACCCGGACACAAGATTGCTCGTGGTCGGTCCGCTCTATCACGTCGGCGCGCTCGATCTGCCGGGGATCGCGGTGCTGTGGCATGGCGGCCTGCTCTCCATTCATCGCAACTTCGAACCTGCGCAGGCACTCGCCGCGATCGAGCGCGAGAAGCTCAATGCGGCGTGGTTCGCGCCCGTGATGACATCGGCGCTCCTCACCTGCCCCGGGCGCGAGCGGTACGACGTCTCCAGCCTGAAATGGGTGATCGGCGGCGGCGAGCGGACGCCGGAGGCGCGCATTCGCGCCTTCACCGGCTTGTTCAAGGACGCGCGTTACATCGACGGCTATGGGCTGACCGAAAGCGTCGGCGGCGACACGCTCATGGAAGCAGGGCGAGAGATCGAGAAGATTGGCTCCACGGGGCGCGCCCTCGCCCATGTCGAGGTCGAGATCCGCGACGATCACGGCAACCGCCTGCCCGCCGGCGAGAACGGCGAAATCTGCCTGCGCGGACCGAAGGTGACGCGCGGCTACTGGAAGGACCCGGAGAAGACGAAGGCCGCCTTCTTCGGAGACTGGTTCCGCACCGGCGACATCGGTTACCTCGACGACGAAGGCTTTCTCTATCTCACCGACCGCAAGAAGGACATGATCATCTCCGGCGGCGAGAACATCGCCTCCTCCGAGGTCGAGCGCGTCATCCACGAGCTGCCGCAGGTGCGCGAAGTCGCGGTCATCGGCCTGCCGGACGAGCGTTGGGGCGAGAAGCCGGTCGCGATCGTGGTGCTGGCGGACGATGCTGCGCTCGGCATGGGCGAGCTGAACGATCACTGCCGCGCGCGCCTCGCCGGCTTCAAGGTCCCGAAACAATTGATCATCCGCGATAGCTTGCCGCGCAATCCCTCCGGCAAGGTGCTCAAGCGCGTGTTGCGCGCAGAACTCGAGGCGGCCACCGCATGAAGCAGCAACTACAAGCCAGCGCGAAGGTGACGAAGCTCAACCGCGTCGAGCGCAACGCCTGGACCAAGCGGAAGATTTTCGACGCCGCCACCAAGATCGTCGGCAAATATGGCTATGCCGAAGCCTCCGTCGCCCGCATCACCGAGGAGGCCGGCGTCGCGCAAGGGACGTTCTACAATCATTTCGAGAACAGGCAGGAACTGCTCGATCAGCTGCTGCCGACCATCGGCATCGACATGGTGAACTTCATCCGCGAACGCACCGGGTCAGCGCATGCGGCGCAGCAGGAGATCGAGCGCTTTGGCGCGTTCTTTGATTTCATCTGCGAGGTGCCGGAATTCCTGCGTATCCTCAACGAGGCGGAGCTGTTCGCCCCCGCCGGCTACCAGAAGCACCTGGAAAATATCGCAACCGCCTATGTGCGCATCCTCAAGCGCGCGCGGAAGGCGGGCACGATCAGCGATTACAGCGACGAAGAATTCGAAGCCATCGTACACATCCTGATGGGCGCGCGCGGCTATCTGAGCCAGCATTATTCCTATTCGAGAAAGGGCGTCACCGCCGTTCCCGATCACGTCATTTCCGCTTACCGCAAGCTGATCACCCGCGGGCTGTTCAACGCATCCAGGGAGAACGGCGATGAGCGCTGACGGCCTCGTGCTCGTAACCGGCGGCAGCCGCGGCATCGGGGCTGCAACGGCGACCTTGCTCGCCGATCGCGGAGAGCGCGTCATCATCGTGGACATTGCTCCGGAGCCGCTTCCGGGAACGAACACGATCCTCTGGCCCGCGCCGTTCGATGTTGCAAGCGAGGGCGGCGTGACAGCCGGGATCGCCGACATCGAGGCCGCGCATGGCCCGATTACCGGCGTCGTCAATGCCGCCGGCGTGTTCGGCAAGATGCATTCGCTGGAGCAGGTGCGCATGGAGCAATGGGACCGCGAGGTCAATATCGACCTGCGCGGCACGTTCATGGTGGCCCGCGCCGCTGGCGTGCGGATGGCCAGGCGCCGTAATGGCGCGATCGTCAATGTCGCTTCCGTCGCCGGCATGACGTCGGGCCCGATCCACGCTTACACCGCCGCCAAGGCCGGGGTCATCCAGCTCACGCAGACGCTCGCGGCCGAATGGGGCCGCGCCGGCGTGCGCGTCAATGCGGTATCGCCGGGCTTTACCCGCACTGCGATGCTCGAAGCCGGCATCGCGTCCGGCGCGCTCGACAAGGAACGGCTGGCGCGGCCCTCCGCGATGAACCGCCTGGTCGAGCCGATGGAGGTCGCGCAGGCAATCGCGTTCCTGCTGTCGCCGCAAGCCAGCGGCATCACCGGGATCAATCTTCCGGTCGACGCCGGCTTTCTCGCCGGCTCGACCTGGGACGCCTATGGCGGCCTGCCGCCACCGCCAGCCAGTTGAGGATGGGACCATGAACATCGAGCTCTCGCCCAATAAACGCGACAAGCAACTCGACCTGTCGTCGGCGATCGCCGAGGGCGACATCCGCGTGCTGCTGATGGTGCTGGTGCACATGACCGGCGACGAGAAATGGCTGGAGCCGCCCTACAAGCCGAAGCGCGACGTCCGCCTGATCCCCGATCCCGATGCCGGCGTGCCGAAGGAGATCCAGGAAGAAATCCGCGCGGCTGTCGTGAGGTTGTTCGAGAACGGCGCGCCCGAGCCTGTCATCACCGATCCCGGCAATGAGCTGATCCTGAAGATGATGCGCGCCACGCTCGGCGAGAATGTCACGCCGGAATATGCGCCGCTGATGCGCGAGGAGATGGGATTTGTCCCGCGTGAGGCAAGCTGGCGCAAGCGTCCGGCTGACAGCGTTCTGAAGCAGCATCATGTGCTGATCGTCGGCTGCGGCGTATGCGCGATCGCGCTCGCGGTCGCCCTTGGCCATCTCGGCATCCCCTACACCATCGTCGAGAAGAACGACGAATTGGGCGGGACCTGGTATGTCAATCGCTATCCCGGCTGCGGCGTCGATACGCCGAACCATTCCTACTCGTTCTCCTTCGGCCCGCGGAATCCCTGGACACGCTATTTTTGCCAGCGCCAGGAATTGCTCGATTACCTGAAAACCGTCGCCGCCGAATATGGCATCCGCGATCATCTGCGCCTCGGCACCGAGCTGACGTCATCGCGCTGGGATGAAGGCAAGCGCCGCTGGATCTCCACGCTGAAGACGAAGGACGGCGAGGAGACGTTTGAGTCGACGGCGCTGGTGAGCGCCATCGGCCAGCTCAACGATCCCTTCCCCGCGCCGTTCAAGGGCGAGGACAATTTCGAAGGCCTCAAGCTGCATTCGGCGTTGTGGAAGGACGACATCAGCCTCGACGGCAAGCATGTCGCCGTGATCGGCACCGGCGCGACGGCGATGCAGCTCGTGCCGTCGATCGCGGATCATGTCGCTTCTGTCACCGTCTATCAGCGCACCGCGCAATGGGCACGACCGGTGAACGGCTATTCCGATCCCATCACCGAAGGCGCGCAATGGCTGCTCGCGCATCTGCCGTTTTACGTGAAGTGGTATCGCTTCAACATGTTCTGGCGCTATGGCGACGGCCTGCTGCCGTTCCTGCGCAAGGACCCGGCATGGCCGCACCCCGAGCGCGCCGTCAACAAAGGCAATGACCGGCACCGGCAGGAGCTGACGGATTTCATCCTTTCGGAGCTGAAGGACCGCCCTGATCTGATCGAAAAATGCGTGCCGACCTATCCGCCCTATGGCAAGCGCATCCTGCTCGACAACAGCTGGTTCAGGACGCTGACCAAGCCGAATGTCGAGTTGGTGACCGAGCCGATCGATCACTTTGCGCGCGAGGGCATCGTCACCGCCGACGGCCAATTGCACAAGCACGACGCCATCGTGATCTCGACCGGCTTCAAGGTGACGGAGATGGCCGCGCGGCTGAACATCACAGGGCGCGAAGACAAGAACCTCAGAGAGGCCTGGGCCAATGACAACCCCACCGCCTATCTCGGCCTGACCGTGCCCGACTTCCCGAACCTGTTCCTGATGCTCGGCCCCAATTCGGGCCCCGCGCATGGCGGCAGCGTGATCTTCCAGTCGGAATGCCAGAGCCGCTACATTTCGGCCGCTCTGGTCGCGATGATCGAGCAAGGCCTCGCCGCCATCGACGTGCGCCATGACGTGCACGACGACTATGTCCGCAGGGTCGATGTCGAGCATGAAGCGATGATCTGGACCCATCCCGGCATGACGACGTATTATCGCAACAAACAGGGCCGCGTGTTCTCGGCCATGCCGTGGCGCTTCGTCGACTATTGGTCGATGACGCACGATCCCGACTTCAGTCAGTATCGTCAGACCAGAGCGCAAGATGCCTGACGCCGACCATCTGACAACGCGAGAGGCTGCGATGGAGCGACCGCGCGTACGCGTCTACACCGACTACAAGAGCCCTTACGCCTTCGTCGCCAACCAGCGGCTGTTCGAGCTCGAGGAGAAACACGGCGTCGAGCTGGAATGGCTCCCCTACACGCTTCGCGTCGCCGAGTTCATGGGAACGGTGGAAGAGCGCACGCCGCATTTCTGGCGCAAGGTGCGCTACGCCTATATGGACGCGCGGCGTTTTGCCAATGCGCAGGGGCTTACCATGAAGGGCCCGCGGCGCATCTATGACGCCTTCTATTCCAGCGCCGGCATGCTGTTCGCACAGCACCACGGGCTGTTCCGGCCCTATCACGACACGGTCTTTCGCCGTTTCTGGAGCCATGACCTCGAAATCGACGAGCTGTCGGACATTTCCGGCGTGATCAGTTCGATCGGCGGATCGGCGAGGGATTTCGAGGCCTATGTCCACGGACCAGCACGCGCCGAGCATGATCGCATCATCGATGAAGCCGAGACGCTCGGCGTGTTCGGCGTACCAACGATGGTGTTCAATGGCGAATTGTTCTGGGGCGGCGACCGCATCGACATGCTGATCGAGCGGATCAAGAACCCGGATTCGATCGAAACAGCGCTGGGAAGCCGGTACCGCAAATAGACATCAGGAGCGCGCCAGCGGCTCCCAGCACCCGGTGCGCTCGAGCACGGCTTTCAGTGCCGCTTGATCCGCTTCCGACAACGCTTTGAATTTGCCGCGGAGCTGCTCCAGGCATTTGACCTGATATTTGAAGGGCGCCAGCACGTAAGGCAGGCCCCAGACTTCCATGCGCAGCTTGTCTTGCCCCTTCGCGAAAGCTTCCGCATTGGCGAGCAGGAACGGAAGATAGAGCTCGCCCGCGATCCTGAGCAACGCTTCGGCCATTCCCGTCAGCGCCTGCTCGCGAGAATACCAGGCGCCGTCGACGCCGGACGCATCATCCAGCCGCCGCACCCAGTGATCGGTGAACGGCGCCTTCTCGCGCATGACGCGCATCGGCGTCGGATCGGTCGCCATCTCGCTGAGCTGGCCGAACCAGGCGAAATCGGCGAGCGACGGCCGGCTGCCGAACAGATACCTGCTCATGCCGACATGAGGCTCGAACGCGGCAAGAATGCGAAGATAGCTCTCTTCGAGCAGCGGCTTGTTCTCCTCGACCGCGCCGAGAATGGGCATGCGCGAAATCTGCCGCTGGCGGAATTCGTCGATCTCCGCGGCGCTACCGGTCGCGGCTTCCGAGGTCGACCATTCCTCGGCCGCCCATCGCGACACATAGGCCTGATCCTCCGGGTCCCACCAGCGATACAGGAACAGCGGCTTCACGGCCCATTCGTCGGCGAGGTCTTCCAGCAGGTCGCAGACGAACCCCAGCGCCTTGTCGTCGGGAATGATGGAGCGTCCAGCGTGCCGCGCCTCCAGATCATAGGCCAGCGTAGTCGTCTCTCCGCGGAACGTTCCGTCGGGATATCGCAGCACCGGAATCAAATTGGGCCGCAGATGCGCGGTCTGCTTCCGCCACGCCTTGGTCATGATGACCCAGTCGAAGGGAATGCGGCGGTAGCGCATCAGAGCCCGAAGCTTGATCGCGTAAGGAGACGCGGTCGAGCCGATGAGCGTATAGCGTCCTTCGGTCATGGCGGCTGCTTCTGCTGGGTCGCCGGCGTCGAGCACGCTCGACGCCGGCGACCTGTCTATCTCACGCCTTCAGCACAAACGGGTCCTGCACGTCGCGGCTGAGCTCGCACCAGACGCTCTTGGTCTGCAGGAATTCGTGGATCGCTTCGGCGCCGTTGAGGCGACCGATGCCGCTGTTCTTGAAGCCGCCGAACGGCGAATTGAACGCCAAGGCGCGATAGCAATTCAGCCACACCGTACCGGCCTGAAGCCGCCGCGCCATGGTGTGTCCACGGCGGATGTCGGAGGTCCATACGCCCGCGGCGAGGCCAAATGGCGTGGCGTTGCCGAGCGCTACGACTTCATCTTCGGTCTTGAACGGCGTCACGCACAGCACCGGCCCGAAAACTTCATTCTGCATGATGAAGTCGTTGGGCTTGGCGCCTTCCAGAATGGTCGGCGCGTAGAAGTAGCCGCCTTCGAGTCCTTCCGGGCTGCGGCGCTTGCCGCCCGTCAGGATCCTGGCGCCCTGCTCCACGGCCTGCGCGACCATGCGCTCGTCCTTTGCGAGTTGCGCTGATGTTGCGACCGGCCCCATCTGCGTTTCGGCCTTGAGGGGATCCCCGATCCTGATCTTCTCGGCGCGCTCGATCAGCCGGGCCACCAGGCGGTCGTAGATGCCGGCCTGGAAGAAGGCGCGCGATCCGGCGATGCAGGTCTGTCCGGCGGCAGCGAAAATCCCGGCGAGCACGCCCGCCTCGACCTGGTCGATATCGGCGTCATCGAACACGATGTTCGCGCTTTTGCCGCCAAGCTCCAGTGAGATCGGTTTCAGATGCGATCCCGCCTTGGCCGCGATCGCCCTTCCTGCCATATCGCTTCCGGTGAAAGAGATCTTCGCCACCCCGGGATGATCGACCAGGGCTTCGCCCGCGAGCCGGCCGCCGGTGACGACATTGACCACGCCGCGCGGAAGGCCTGCCTGCTCGGCGAGCCTGGCAAGCTCGATCGCCGAAGCAGATGTGACTTCGGAGGGCTTGATCACGACCGTGTTGCCGGCCGCAAGCGCGGGCGCCACGGTCATGATCGTGAGGAATGTCGGCGAATTCCACGGTACGATCACGCCGACGACGCCGAGCGGCTCGCTTGTGGTATAGTTGAGGACACTCGTGCGATCGAGAGGAATGACCCGCCCTTCGACCTTGTCGGCAAGGCCGCCGAAATAATACAGCCAATCCTGGACGATCCGGGCCTGCAGCCGCATCTCCGCAATCAGCTTGCCGTTCTGCTGCGTCTCCATGGTCGCGATGCGCTCGGCATTCTCGGCGATAAGGTCGCCCCAGCGCATCAACAGGCGCCCGCGGCGGGTCGGCGACAGCGCACGCCAGGGACCTTCGAACGCGGCCTGCGAGGCCTTCACCGCATCATCGATATCGCCTGCGCTCGACTCGATGAATTGCCCGAACAATTTTCCGGTGGTGGGATTGACTGATTCAAAGGTCGCCGCCTCGCGGCCCTTGCTTTCCTGGCCATTGACGAAATTCGTGTAGCGTGTTGCCTCTATTGTCGCGGACATGGACCTGCTCCTCACCTTGATGTTTCTTGTTCGCCGCGGGTTTGGCTTCCCGTTTCCTTGCACCTTTATTCGCGCAATGCGCTGCACTGCGCAAGGGCGGCTGGGCCCACCCTCGCCATACCAATTCCGCAATGCATCGGGGACATTTATTACCATTGAAACGCAGTTTTCGCTGTCCTGGCCGCGCAGTGATTTGACGGCCGAAATGACCAACTCTAGCATTAGCCATTCGTTCATGGGCGCAAAGATCGGGGGATGACAAAGTGATGAAATTGTCAGGGCACGGAGCCGGTCGTTGTGGCCATCCGCAATGCGCGACATTGTCGCGCCGCCAGTTCGTCGCAAGCGCCGTGGCGCTCGGCGCGGCGGCGATGATTCCGGGGACGCCCGCGCTTGCCGCTCCGGCGACGCTGATCGACACCCATCACCATTTCTATCCGCCCGAATATCAGAAGCTCTGGCTGGATTATGAGGACGCGCGCAAGATTCCGCATTTCCCGGGCCAGGTGGCATGGTCACAGGAAAAAGCGATCGAGGAGATGGACAAGGCCGGGATCCGCACAGCCGTGCTGTCGATGGCCTCGACGCCGGGCGTCTGGTTCGATCTCGGTGCCGACAAGGCAAGCCAGCTCGCGCACGATTGCAACGATTATGCCGCGCGGATGCTGCGCGATCATCCGGGCCGCTTCGGGCTGTTTGCGACCTTGTCGATGCTCGACATCGACAAGACGATGAAGGAAATCGAATACGCGTTCGATGTGCTGAAGGCCGATGGCGTCGGACTGCAGACGAACTATGGCGACAAGTGGCTGGGCAACGCCGTCTACAAACCGGTGTTCGATGAGCTGAACCGCCGCAAGGCCGTCGTTTACGTTCACCCGCTGGTCGCAAGCTGTTGCGCGCAACTCAGCGTCGGCACGTTTCCGGCCGTGATTGAAGTGCCTCATGACACCACGCGCACGGTCACGAGCCTGCTGCTGTCAGGCGGACTAGCGCGCTGGCGCGACATCCAATGGCTGTTCTCGCATGCCGGCGGCACCATCCCGATGATGGCGGGACGGATCGAGTCCTTCTATGGCGAGCGGCTGAACCTGAAGAAGGAGTTCGCGCCCGAAGGCATACTCGGCGAATTGCAGCGCCTCAATTACGACACCGCCAACGCCACCAGCCCGCCCGCTATCGCGGCGCTGTTGAAACTCGTGCCGGCCTCGAAGGTCACCTACGGCACGGACTATCCTTATTTCGGGCTCGGTCAGATGAAGAGCCTGGAGCAGCTTGGGCTCGACGCTGCCGATCTCAGGGCGATCGGCAGCGAAAATGCGATCAAGCTCATTCCGCGGCTGAAGGCGTAGATGCTCCGGCGCGCGTCTTGATGATTTCGCGATAGAGATCGGCATAGCGGCTGGCGCGACTGCGCCATGACACATCCGTCGACATGCCGTTCGTCTGAATCTTTCGCCACGCATGTTTGTCGCCAAACACGGCATGCGCCCTCAGCAACGCGCTTGTAAGACCGTCGGTCGTCACGGGAGCGAATTTGAAGCCGGTGGCGCCCTCACCAGCCTCCGTGTCGGTCACCGTATCCTCCAGTCCACCGACGCGGGACACGATCGGCACCGCGCCATATCTCAGCGCGCAAAGCTGAGTCAGACCGCAGGGCTCGAACCGCGACGGCACGATGAGGGCATCACTGCCGGCCTGGATCAGATGCGCCAATGCTTCATCATAGCCGATGACGGCGCCGACCTTTCCGGGATTAGCTTGCGCGGCGCTGCGATAACCCTCCTGAAGATCGCCGTCCCCGCTGCCGAGCACGGCGAGTTGGATGTCCTCTCCCAGCAGGGCCGGCAGCGCTTCGAGCAGGAGATCGAGCCCCTTCTGCCATGAAAGCCGGCTGATGACGCCGAGCAGAAACGCGTCCGCACGCGGCTCCAGACCAAAGCGCTGCTGCAGCGCTATCTTGTTGGCCGCGCGGCGATCGAGATCGTCGATGTCGTAGCAGCTCGCGATGTGCGTATCCGTCGCGGGATCCCAGACATTCGTATCGATGCCGTTGAGGATGCCGGTGATGTCGCCCGACCGCGTGCGCAGCAGGCCGCCGAGGCCCATGCCGCCCTCGTCGCCCTGGATTTCCCTGGCATAGGTCGGCGACACCGTCGTGATCCGATCGGCAAAGAGCAGGCCGGCTTTCAGGTAACCGATGTCACCATAATATTCGACGCCCTGCATGGTGAAGGAGTCCGGCGGCAGGGCGATCTCGTCTAACATGCTGTGCGGAAACCGCCCCTGAAAAGCGAGATTGTGAACCGTGACCACCGTCCCCGGCCGCGGCCGGCCGCTGTAATGCAAATAAGCGGGTGCGAGCGCCGCCTGCCAGTCATGGACATGCACGATATCAGGCACGAAGGACGCAATCGCACCGAGGCCGATATTGTCGGCCATGCGCGCCAACGCCGCAAAGCGCAGGCCGTTATCCGGCCAGTCCTTGCCATCGGGCGACAGATAGGGATTTCCCGGACGCGCAAAGAGATGCGGCGCATCGACCGCGAACAGTTTCAAGTCACCGTACGACCCCGCAACAAGGCGCGTCGCTCCGCCAAAGAACATCGGCCATTCGAATACTTCCCGGGCATCGGCGAGCGCGTCAATCACGGCCGGATATCCCGGCACGAGGGTATGCATCTCGACGCCTTCCGCGGCGAGCGCGATCGGCAACGCGCCGGCGACATCGGCAAGGCCGCCAGTCTTGATGATCGGATAGATTTCCGAGGTGACCGACAGGACGCGAACGGGCGTCATGCATTCAGTCCATCGATCATCGACTGCGTGATCAGGCAGACTCCATTTGGCGATATCCGGAACCGCTTGCCGTCAAGTTCGGGGTCTTCGCCGACCACAAGGCCCTCCGGAATCCTCACGCCGCGATCGATCACGACATTCTTCAGGCGCGCGTGCTGGCCAACGTCGACATCGGGCAGGATCACCGCGCCCTCCACTCTCGCATGCGAGTGCAGATGCACGCGGGTGAAAAGCAATGAACGCCGCAAGGAAGCTCCCGAGACGATGCAGCCGCCAGACACCAGCGAGGTAACGGCCTCGCCGCGCCGGCCCTCCTCGTCATGGACGAATTTCGCGGGCGGCGAGATTTCGGCATAAGTCCAGATCGGCCATGATCGGTCGTACAGATCGAGCTCGGGCACCACGTCGGTGAGATCGATATTGGCCGACCAATAGGCATCGACCGTGCCGACGTCGCGCCAATAGCTCGGCTGGTCGCTGCCGGTACGCACGCAGGAGCGGCTGAACTGATGGGCCACCGCGCGCCCGTTCTCGACGAGGTAGGGGATGATGTCCTTGCCGAAATCATGGTTCGAATTGGGGTCGGCGGCATCGCGCTTGAGCTGGTCGAGCAGGAATTGCGTGTCGAACACATAGATGCCCATGCTGGCAAGCGACATGTCCGGCTTGCCGGGCATGGGCGGCGGATCCTCGGGCTTTTCCAGGAACGAGAGGATTACGTCATTGTCGTCGATATGCATGATGCCGAAGCCGCTCGATTCCGCTCGCGGCATTTCCAGGCAGCCGACCGTGACATCGGCCTTCTGGTCGACGTGCTGCTGCAGCATCAGCTCGTAATCCATCTTGTAGATGTGGTCGCCGGCCAGAACGACGGTGAAGCGCGAGCCGTAGCTCTCGATGATATCGATGTTCTGATAGACCGCATCAGCGGTCCCCACATACCACATGGTTTCCGAGACGCGCTGGCTTGCGGGCAGGATATCGAAACTCTCGTTTCGTTCCGGGCGGAAGAAATTCCAGCCCATCTGCAGATGGCGGATCAGGCTATGCGCCTTGTATTGGGTGGCGACCGCAATGCGGCGAATGCCCGAGTTCATGGCGTTCGACAACGCAAAATCGATGATGCGCGACTTGCCGCCGAAATAGACCGCAGGCTTGGCCCGCTTGTCGGTCAGCTCCAGAAGCCGGCTGCCGCGGCCGCCCGCGAGAACAAAGGCCAGGGCATGCCGCGCCAGCGGCTCGTTTGCGACGGCACGCATTTTCTTCCTCCCATTACGCAACGTAACCCGCAGTCCGGGGCAGTCGTTCCCGACGGGCAGGCGTATGGGAACCGAATGTATCCTAACGGGGGGAACGACCAACCCAAAAATTGCGGATTACCGGGAGTTGCGCGTGGGGGCTGGCATCATCTATTGGGGTTGGCTGTCGAGCACGCGATCGTGGACGAGGCGCACGGCGCCGCGCGACCAGGAGTAATTGGCGCCCATGCGCAGGCCGCTATCCCCCTTCGAAATCAAAGCACCTGTGCGACTGTCCCGAATCTGAAACCGGACGACATATTCCGTGCGGCTGATCCGTCTCACGACGCCGACCAGCGATTGATCGGCGCCGAGTTCCTTGGCGATGCCGGCGTCGCATCCGTCGCAATCGCGCAGGTCACGTTTCCTCGCGGCGTCCGCATTGGCGGTACCGGCCTCGACCACATGATATCGGCCTGATTGCGCGAACAGCTCGCGTACGCCTTTGGTGACATCGGCCAGATCGGTCGCATCCGGAGCCCCGACATTGCCAGCCGAACCGGCGGCGGACATATCCTCGAGCTCGAAATCAAACACCGCAATCTGGATCGGCGCCGGCGCGGTCACAGGCGTTGCCGCCGTGGATGCCGCCAGCACCGCGCGGATGTCCTCTGATATGAAAGCCTCGGCGCGCGCCCACGCCTCGTCATTGTCGCCGCGGAAAGTGTAGAGCTTGTCGGACAGGACGCGATTGCGGCCGGTATCGATGATCGCGACTTTCGCCCATTGAACCAGCGTGCTCGTCTTTTGAATGCCCCCGATGATCCGAATGCCGGCGCAGCACTCCCCTGGCACCTCCCGCCTCAACGCGGCCATGAATGCCGTGAGCCGCCCTTGATGCAGGGAGACCTGATCGGCCACCTCACCGGACGTGTCGGTGTAGCTGAAGTCGTCGATGGTGACGCCGGCGGGAGGGGCTGCGGGGTCGGCAGCGGCCGGGCGGAAGCTCGGCAGCAGCGTCAGGAACAACGTCAGAAGAAGGGCTGGACTGGATCGATGCATAGCAGGCCTCATGCGCCAGAAGAATCGCCTGAGGCTATCCGGCACGCCCTCGGTCCGAAGCTGAGGGCCTCCCGGCAGGTGCCGGGAAAATCTCCCGGCGTCGTTTTGAGCGACGGCTCCGCTTTCCGCCGCTTCGGTTCTGCCGTTAAATACGGGCGACGGCCGCTCTACTCCCAATGTCGTCCACGCGAGGATTCGCCGATGTGGTCACGTTTTGATCTCAAGGTCCGCTTGACATTGCAGGTCGCGGCCGTGCTGGCGCTCTGCTTTGCCGCCATCTCCGCCTATTTCCTCGTCGAGGCCGACAAAGCCCTGCGCGCCAGGCTCGATACGGTTGCCGCCATCGCGGCGAAGACGCTGGAACTACAGAAGAGCAAGATGTTGTGGATCAACAGCCCGCGCTCGGATTTTCCCGATCTGCATCTGGTCGCCCCCTTCGTCATGACGCCGGGCCTTTGCCTTGGGTTTCGGACGCCCCATGGCGAAATCGTCCAGCGCATCTGCGGTGGCGCGGCTGCCGAAAGCAATGATCCGCCAAAACTGTTCGCAGCCGTCTATCGCCGCCTGTTCGATCCCGGCCGCGAGGTGACGCGGCCCGTGATGTCTCAGGGAGAGACGGTCGGCGACGCCGTGGTGTGGGTCGATCAGGCCGTGCTCACGGCCGAGGCCTGGCACGAGGCGGGCCGGATGATGGCGGCACTGGCGATCGCCCTGCCGCTGCTCTGTGTGCTGGTCTATGCCGCGCTGGCGCGCGCGCTGCGTCCAACGCGGCTGATCCGCGCGGGCTTGCAGCGCATTGCCGCCAATGATCTCACGGCGCGGCTGCCGCCGTTCGATCTTGCGGAGCTTTCCGCAATCCGCGACGGCTTCAATCATCTCGCCGAAAGCCTTACCAACGCGCTGGCCGAACGCAGCGAGCTGACGCGAAGGCTGATCGCCCTGCAGGACGACGAACGGCTGTATCTGGCACGCGAGCTTCATGACGAGTTCGGGCAGTCCCTTACCGCTATTCGCGCCCTGGCGGCTTCGATGCGCCAAAGCGCGGTGCAGGATTGTCCGGGACTGCTCGGCGAATGCGACGGGATTGCGCGCACGGCAGCCGACATGAGCGAGACGTTGCGCGGCGCGCTGTTCCGGCTGCGTCCGCCCGATATCGACGAGCTCGGGCTCGCCGCAAGCCTGGAGGGCCTGATCGCCGGCTGGAACGGGCGGCTACGTGGACGGCCGCGGTTCGAGATCGGGTTCTCCGGCTCGTTCTCGAACCTGCCTGGCACCGTCAGCGCCAATCTCTATCGCATCGTGCAGGAGGCGCTCACCAATGCGGCCAAGCACGCCGGCGCGACACGGGTTGCCACGCGCCTTCAGATGCACGGCGCTGAAACCACAGAGATCGAGCTCGCCATCGACGATGATGGCGAGCCCGGCACTGCCGCGGTCAAATCCGGAATGGGCCTGCTCGGGATGCGCGAGCGGGTCGCAGCATTGGGCGGGCGGCTGAGCTTTGGGGCCGGGCAAAGCGGCGGCTCCGCGCTGCGCGTCGTCATCCCCCTCGCTCCGCCGCAGGTCACAGAAATGGAGCACGCGGCATGAATGACGCGGACCGCTCCATCCTGCTCGTCGACGATCATGCCGTCGTGCGCGAGGGCTATCGTTCGGTGCTGCAGAAGCAGCCGGGACTATGCGTCGTCGCCGAAGCGACCGACGGCGCGGAAGCCTACCGGCTGTTCAAGGCCCACACGCCCGATCTCGTCATCATGGATCTGAGCCTGCCCGGCATCGGTGGCATCGAAGCCATCCGGCGCATCCGGCAATGGGACAAGCACGCCCGCATCCTCGTCTTCACCATGCACCAGAACGCGGCCTTTGCCGTGCAGGCGATCCGCGCCGGCGCCATGGGTTACGTCACCAAGACGAGCCCGCCGGAGACGCTGGTGAAAGCCGTGATGGAAGTTCTCGCAGGAAAGATTGCCATCAGCCCGGATATCGACCATGAGCTGGCGCTCAATCACCTTTCCACGGAGATCAACGCGGCGGATGTCCTCACCGCGCGAGAATTTGAAGTGCTGCGCATGCTGCTCTCCGAGCGGAACACCGATGAGATTGCCGCAGCACTTCACATCAGCCCCAAGACGGTCGCCAATCTGCATTCGCTGATCAAGGACAAGCTCGGCGTCGGCACGGATATCGAACTGGTCAGGCTGGCGCTGCGGCAGGGAATCCTGACACAAGCCGATGTGAACGACGCGTAGGAGCAGTTAGAGCCCGGAGACGCTGACGGCCCGCGCGGAGCGCACGAACTCGGGCGACGGCAGATAGCTTGCCCCCTCCTCGCCAAGAAAGTCTAGCATTGCCTGCGCGGGCGGGAGCAGCGTCTTGTCCGATCGGCGCACCGCGTACCACTGGCGCATGATCGGAAGGCCGGCGACATCGAGGACGACAAGCCGGCCGTCGGCAAGCTCGCTTGCGACCGTGTGCAGCGAGATGAAGGCGATGCCGAGCCCGGCAATCACCGCCTGCTTGATGGTCTCGTTGGAGTCCATTTCCATGCCGATCTTCGGCTGCAGATCGCTCGACTGGAAAAACTGCTCCATCAGCATGCGCGTGCCGGAGCCTCGCTCGCGCGTGACGAAGGTCTCGTAGGTCAGATCGACCACCGCAAGCCCGGAGTCCTTGGCAAGCCAGTGACCGGCAGCCGCTACGATGCCATGCGGATGCTCGCCCATCAGGCGCTTCTCTACGGGAACGTCGGGCGGCGGTTGCCCCATGATCGCAAGGTCGAGATCATAGCCGCGCAGCGCCTGGCGGATTTCCTCGCGATTGCCGATCTGAAGCACGATGTCGATCTTCGGGTGCAGCTTCGCGAACGCGGCGATCGCAAACGGCACGAAATATTTCGCGGTGCTGACGGAGCCGATCGAAACACGACCGCCGCTGCGGCCGGCGATCATGTCGAGCACCTGCTCGCAATCGACCAGCGCCGCTTCGATGCGTTCGGTCAGCGCCATCACCACGCGTCCGGCATCGGTGAGACGCATTCCCTCGCCCGTACGCTGAATCAGCGGAAGGCCGGCGAGCGCTTCGAGATTGCGAAGCTGCAGCGTCACCGCAGGCTGCGTGAGATTGAGCGAGCGCGCGGCCGCCGTCACCGAGCCCATGGTGTGAACCGCGCCGAGGGCGCGCAGCTGCCGGATCGTCAGGTCGCGTCGAAAATGGACCGCCATACTGACCTTTATAAGAAGGACTTTGGCCAAACCCAAGATATTGAAATTTTACTTATTGTCCAATCCCACCGTTCATGTGGGCGACCCGCACGACGAACTCCGGCTGCGCGGGTGATCAGGCAAAGCCCTCCCTGAAAGGGCGCCACCACAGGGAACGAACCAATGGAACAGGCCCCCCTCACCTTGGATGCGTATCTCGACGGCGCCGCCCCCTCACTCCCGCAGGGAGATGCTCTGGCGGACGTGGTGTCCCGTCTCGCCAAAGCGGCTGTTCAACTGGCGGACCTGATCGCAGCCGGACCTTTTGCCGGCATCGAGGGGAAGCCAAGCGGCACCAATTCCGGCGGCGATGCGCAGATCGATCTCGACATCGCGGCCAACACGGTGATGTGCAGCGCGCTTCGCAATGCGCCGGTCGCCGCCATCGTCTCCGAGGAAGCCGACCTGCCGGAGATCCTTCAGACCGAAGCCGAGCTGTGCGTCGCGATCGATCCGCTCGACGGCTCGGCCAATCTCGCCAACAACGTCTCGACCGGGACGATCTTCTCGATCCGGCCGCGGTCGCGCGATGCGCTCTCCTCCTTCTTCGAGCCGGGCACGACGCAGCGCGCCGCCGGCTGCTTCATCTATGGCGTGCAGACGACGCTGGTGCTCGCGCTCAACGGCCGCGTCGATGTCTTCCTGCTCGATCGCAGGACGCACGACTTCGTGCTGATCCGCCGCAACGTCCGCATTCCCGTCCACACGGCGGAATTCGCCATCAACATGTCCAACCGCCGGCACTGGAACAGCGCGGTGCGCGCCTATATCGACCAGTGCCTGCTTGGCGCCGTGGGCGAGCATGGTGAAGACTTCAACATGCGCTGGATCGGCTCGCTGGTTGCCGAGGCCTTCCGTATCCTGATGCGTGGCGGGGTGTTTCTCTATCCCGCCGATGCGCGCCGCTCCTACCGCGAGGGCCGGCTGCGGCTGCTCTACGAAGCGCATCCGATCGCACTGATCATGGAGTGGGCGGGAGGTGCTGCGAGCACCGGGCGCGACCGCATCCTCGATCTCTGCGCGCGCATGCCGCATCAGCGCGTTCCGCTGATCATGGGCTCGACGCGCGCCGTGCGCGATCTCGACGTCCTGCATCAGGGCACCCGAGCGCTGTTCGAAAGCAGCGATGCACCGCTGTTCGCGCGCCGCGGCCTGTTTCTTTGAGGATCGAACATGTCCCGGCGACATCCCATCATTTCAGTGACAGGCTCTTCCGGCGCCGGCACCACGTCGGTGAAGAAGACCTTTGAGCAGATCTTCCGCCGCGAACAGGTGACCGCGGCCTATATCGAGGGCGACGCGTTCCATCGCTACGATCGCGCCGAGATGCGCGCCAAGATGGCCGAGGAAGCGGAACGCGGTAACAAGCATTTCAGCCATTTCAGCCCCGAGACCAATCTGTTCGAGGAGCTCGCCAGGACGTTCCGCGAATACGGCGAGACCGGCACGGGGATGACGCGGCACTATATCCACGATGCCGAGGAGGCCGCACGCTATCGCGGCGAGCCCGGCACGTTCACCGGCTGGAAGCCGCTGCCCGACGACACCGAGCTGTTGTTCTACGAAGGCCTGCACGGCGCGGTCTTGACCGACACAGTGAACGTCGCACAACACGCAGACCTCAAGATCGGCGTCGTGCCGGTGATCAATCTCGAATGGATCCAGAAGCTGCATCGCGACCGCTCGCATCGCGGCTATTCGACCGAGGCGGTGACCGACACCATCCTGCGCCGCATGCCGGACTATGTGAACTACATCTGTCCGCAGTTCACCGAGACCGACATCAACTTCCAGCGCATCCCGACGGTCGACACCTCGAACCCGTTCATCGCCCGCTGGATCCCGACGCCGGACGAATCGATGGTGGTGATCCGCCTGAAGAATCCGCGCGGCATCGATTTCCCTTACCTGCTCTCGATGATCCCGCACAGCTTCATGTCGCGCGCGAACTCGATCGTGATTCCCGGATCGAAGCTCGATCTGGCGATGCAGCTCATCCTGACGCCCCTCATCCTGCAACTGATCGAACGCAAGAGGCGCTCGCTATGACGGTTCATTCCGCCACTGCACCAGACATCCTCCGCACCCTGCCCTCGCATGCTGCGATGGCCAATGCCGTGCGCTTCCTCGCTGCCGACGCGGTCGAGAAAGCCAATTCCGGCCATCCCGGGATGCCCATGGGCATGGCCGATGTCGCGACCGTCCTGTTCTCGCGCTTCCTCAAATTCGACGCTGCCGATCCGCACTGGCCGGACCGCGACCGCTTCGTGCTCTCGGCGGGCCATGGCTCGATGCTGCTCTACGCGCTGCTGCACCTGACCGGCTATGAGGCGATGACGCTGGATGAGTTGAAGCGCTTTCGCCAGTGGGGCTCGAAGACGCCAGGCCATCCCGAATACGGCCATACCGAGGGCGTCGAGACCACGACCGGCCCGCTCGGACAGGGGCTTGCGACTGCCGTCGGCATGGCGCTAGCCGAGCGGATGCTCAATGCGCGGTTCGGCGACGACCTGGTCGATCACTACACCTATGTGATCGCTGGCGATGGCTGCCTGATGGAGGGCTTGAGCCACGAAGCGATCTCGCTCGCCGGCCATCTGAAGCTGTCGCGCCTGATCGTGCTGTACGATGACAACCAGATCACCATCGACGGCGCGACCTCGCTGTCCTGCTCCGACGACCCGTTGATCCGCTTCATGGCCTCGGGCTGGTCGGTGCGGCGCGTCGACGGCCACGACCACGACGCGATTGCGCAGGCCATCGGCGAAGAGCGCGAGACCAACCGTCCCTCCCTGATCGCCTGCCGCACCGTGATCGGCTACGGCGCGCCGACCCGGCAGGGCACGGAAAAAGCCCACGGCGCTCCGCTCGGCGCAGAAGAACTCGGCAAGGCGCGCGAAGCGCTGCACTGGCCCCACGCGCCGTTCGAGATTCCCGACGATCTGCTGGCGCGCTGGCGCGCAGTCGGCGCACGCGGCCGCATCGCCCGTCATCGCTGGATGGAACGGCTCGAGCTGCTCGACGATTTCGTCCGCGAGGATTTCGTCAATGCCCTGAGGGGCGAGGCCGGCACCGATATCGGCTTTGCCTTGCGCGAGATCGAATGCCGCTTTGCAGACGAGCGGCCGAAGATGGCGACGCGGCAGGCCTCGCAGCAGGTGCTCGAGGCGATCACGCAAGTGGCGCCTAACCTGCTCGGGGGCTCGGCCGACCTGACCCACTCCAACCTCACGCTGACGCGCGCGCAGCAGCCGGTGCGGCCCGGCGCCTATGGCGGGACCTACATCCATTACGGCATCCGCGAGCACGCGATGGCGGCTGCGATGAACGGCGTCGCGCTGCATGGCGGCTTCATTCCCTATGGCGGCACCTTCCTGGCGTTCTCCGACTATAGCCGACCGGCGATCCGCCTCGCCGCGCTGATGGGCATGCGCGTCATCCATGTGATGACCCATGATTCGATCGGGCTCGGCGAAGACGGACCGACGCATCAGCCGGTCGAGCATCTGGCCGCCTTGCGCGCCATTCCCAATCTCCTGGTGTTTCGCCCGGCGGATGCGATCGAAACCGCGCAGGCCTGGGACTGCGCCTTGCGCGCAGCGCGGCAGCCTTCGGTGCTGTGCCTGTCGCGACAGGCGCTGCCCGTGCTCGATCGCTCGTTCGCCGCCGAAAATCCGGTCGCGCGCGGCGCCTATGTGGTGAGCGAGCCGGAAGGGCCGCGTGATGTGACGCTGCTCGCGACCGGCTCGGAGGTCACGATCGCCGTCGCTGCCGCGCAATTGCTCCGCCGGCGCGGCCTGCACGCGGCAGTTGTTTCCATGCCCTGCTTCGAATTGTTTGCGGCTCAGCCACGCGATTATCGCGCCAAGGTCCTCGGCCACGCGCCGCGCGTCGGCATCGAAGCCGCGATCGAAGGCGATTGGCGACGCTGGCTCGGCGAAGACGGCGAGTTCGTGGGCATGACGGGCTTTGGCGCTTCGGCGCCGGCCGGCGAGCTCTATGCGCAATTCGGTATCACGGCCGAGGCGGTCGTCGAGATCGCAGAGCGCGCGGCGGTGCGTGCAGCAAGTGCGGTGCCGGCCTGAACGAGCGGCAACAACCCAAACATCCGGAGTAGACGATGGCAAAAATCACCTTGAGGCAATTGCTCGACGACGCGGCCGAACACGGCTACGGCGTGCCGGCCTTCAACATCAACAACATGGAGCAAGGCCTCGCCATCATGGAAGCCGCGGACGCGGTCGACGCCCCCGTCATCATCCAGGCCTCTCGCGGCGCCCGCTCCTACGCCGGCGACATCATGCTGACCAGGATGATTGATGCGCTGGTCGAAACGTTCCCGCACATCCCGATCTGCCTGCACCAGGATCACGGCAACAACGAAGCCACCTGCGCCACCGCGATCCAGCACGGCTTCACCTCCGTCATGATGGACGGCTCGCTGCACGCCGACGGCAAGACGGTCGGCGACTACGCCTACAACGTCGACATCACGCGCCGCGTCGCCCAGATGGCGCACTGGATCGGCGCCTCCGTCGAGGGCGAGCTCGGCGTGCTCGGCTCGCTCGAGCACGGTACGGCCGACAAGGAAGATGGCCACGGCGCGGAAGGCAAACTGAGTCACGACCAACTCCTGACCGACCCGGACCAGGCCGTCGACTTCGTCCGCGCCACCGGCGTCGATGCGCTCGCGATCGCGATGGGCACCTCGCACGGCGCCTATAAATTCACCCGCAAGCCCGACGGTGAAATTCTCGCGATGCGCGTCGTGGAAGAGATCAATCGCAGGCTTCCCAACACGCATCTGGTCATGCACGGCTCGTCGTCGGTGCCGCAGCCATTGCAGGACATGTTCAACGCCTTCGGCGGCGATATGCCGCAAACCTGGGGCGTCCCGGTTGAGGAGATCGTGCGCGGCATCAAGCACGGCGTCCGCAAGGTCAATATCGACACCGATTGCCGGCTCGCGATGACCGCGATCTTCCGGAAAGTGGCGTCGCAATCGAAAAGCGAGTTCGATCCGCGCAAATTCCTCAAACCCGCGATGGACGCGTTGCGCGAATTGTGCCGCGAGCGCTTCGAGCAATTCGGCACGGCCGGCAAGGCTGATCGCATCAAACCGATCCCGCTTGCGGAAATGGCGCGCCGCTATCGCGCGGGCGCGCTCGATCCGAAAATCGAGCGCATGACAGAGGCGGCCTGACGTCCGTCGACCATACAGAAGGAGTGTCAGATGAAACATGAATCGATCACGGTGCGCGGCAAGGATCGCTACAAGTCCGGCGTCATGGAATACAAGCGCATGGGCTATTACGAGCCGGACTACGAGCCCAAGGACACCGATGTCATCGCGCTGTTCCGCGTGACGCCACAGGATGGGGTCGATCCGACCGAGGCGTGCGCGGCGGTCGCGGGCGAGTCCTCCACCGCGACCTGGACCGTGGTGTGGACCGATCGGCTGACGGCGGCGGAGAAATACCGCGCCAAATGCTACCGCGTCGATCCGGTGCCGAACTCGCCGGGCAGCTATTTCGCCTACATCGCCTACGACCTCGACCTGTTCGAGCCGGGATCGATCGCCAACCTCTCCGCTTCGATCATCGGCAATGTGTTCGGCTTCAAGCCGCTGAAGGCATTGCGGCTCGAAGACATGCGTATGCCTGTCGCTTATGTGAAGACCTTCCAGGGTCCGGCGACGGGCATCGTGGTCGAGCGCGAGCGCCTCGACAAATTCGGCCGGCCGCTGCTCGGCGCGACGGTGAAACCGAAGCTCGGGCTATCGGGGCGCAATTACGGGCGCGTGGTCTACGAGGCGCTCAAGGGCGGCCTCGACTTCACCAAGGACGACGAGAACATCAACTCGCAGCCCTTCATGCATTGGCGCGAGCGCTTCCTCTATTGCATGGAGGCGGTCAATCGCGCCCAGGCCGCGACCGGCGAAATCAAGGGCACCTATCTCAATGTCACCGCCGCGACGATGGAGGACATGTACGAGCGCGCGGAGTTTGCCCGCGAGCTCGGCTCCACCATCGTCATGATCGATCTCGTGATCGGCTACACCGCGATCCAGTCGATGGCGAAATGGGCGCGCCGCAACGACATGATCCTGCATCTGCATCGCGCCGGCCATTCGACCTACACGCGGCAGCGCAACCATGGTGTCTCCTTCCGCGTCATCGCGAAATGGATGCGGCTCGCCGGTGTCGACCACATCCACGCCGGCACCGTGGTCGGCAAGCTCGAAGGCGATCCCAACACCACGCGCGGCTATTACGACGTCTGCCGCGAGGACTTCAATCCGACCAAGCTCGAACACGGCATCTTCTTCGACCAGCCTTGGGCAAGCCTGAACAAGCTGATGCCTGTCGCTTCCGGCGGCATTCATGCCGGCCAGATGCATCAGCTGCTCGATCTCCTCGGCGAGGACGTGGTGCTGCAGTTCGGCGGCGGCACCATTGGTCATCCTCAGGGCATCCAGGCCGGCGCGACCGCCAACCGCGTGGCGCTCGAGGCGATGATCCTCGCCCGCAACGAGGGCCGCGACTACGTGCATGAAGGCCCCGAGATCCTCGCCAAGGCCGCGCTCTCCTGCACGCCATTGCGCGAGGCGCTCGAGGTCTGGAAGGACGTCACCTTCAACTACGAGTCCACCGACTCGCCCGACTTCATCCCCACCCCCAGCATGGCGATATGAGAGGTTTTGATCATGCGTATCACCCAGGGCTGCTTTTCTTTCCTTCCGGATCTCACCGACGATCAGATCACGCGGCAGATTCAATATTGTCTGGAAAAGGGTTGGGCCGTGAACATTGAGTTCACCGATGACCCGCATCCCCGCAACACCTATTGGGACATGTGGGGACTGCCGATGTTCGACCTGCGCGATGCTGCCGGCATCATGAAGGAACTCGACGACTGCCGGCGCGTCTATGGCGACCGCTACATCCGCATCTCCGCCTTCGATTCCTCGCACGGCTGGGAGTCGGTGCGGCTCTCCTTCATCGTCAACCGGCCGAAGGAAGAACCCGGCTTCCGGCTCGACCGGCAGGAATCGATCGGCCGCAACATCCGCTACGCCACGCGCGCCTATGCCGCCGATCGGCCGGAAGGTGAGCGTTACCCGAACTGAGAGGGAGCTGCGATCATGGCTCAGCCCAATCTCCAGGCCGTGGCGTGCGAGGGAGGCGGCGATCCAGCCCCCTCGTCCGTCGACCTGCGCCGCGAATTCGAGGCCGTCGAGATCGCGCCGATCCTGGCGCAGCTCGACAAGGAACTTGTCGGCCTCGTCCCGGTGAAGACCCGGATTCGCGAGATCGCCTCGCTGCTGCTGGTCGAACGCATCCGGCAGAAGATGTCGCTCGCCAGCACCTATCCGACGCTGCACATGTCGTTCACCGGCAATCCCGGCACCGGCAAGACCACAGTGGCGCTTCGGATCGCCGATATCCTGCACCGGCTCGGCTTCGTCCGCCGTGGTCATGTCATCAGCGTCACCCGCGACGATCTCGTCGGCCAGTATATCGGTCACACCGCGCCGAAGACCAAGGAGATCCTGAAGAAGGCGATGGGCGGCGTGCTGTTCATCGACGAGGCCTATTACCTCTACCGCCCCGAGAACGAGCGCGACTATGGACAGGAAGCGATCGAGATATTGCTTCAGGTGATGGAGGCACAGCGCGAGGACCTCGTCGTGGTGCTGGCCGGCTATCGCGACCGCATGGAGCGGTTCTTCCAGAGCAATCCGGGATTTCGCTCCCGCATCGCGCACCATATCGATTTCCCTGACTATTCCGACGACGAGCTGCTCGCGATCTCCGAGCTGATGCTCGCGGATCAGAACTACCGGTTCTCGTCCGAAGCACGCGATGCCTTCGTCCGTTACATCGCGCTTCGCAAGGCGCAGCCGCTGTTCTCCAACGCGCGCTCGATCCGCAACGCGCTCGACCGCATGAGGCTACGGCAAGCGAGCCGGCTGGTCTCGAACCTGGACCGGGTTCTCACCGGCGATGACCTGATGGCAATCGAGGCCGGCGACGTGCTGGCGAGCCGGGTCTTTTCTGGAGGATCGGACGCTCCGATGGCACCAGCATGAACGTCATATTGTCACCGCTACTCTCGCAGCCCATCAGCCTTAAGCAGCGCGTCGCGCGCGCCGGCACTCTCATCTTCGATGTTGACGGGACGCTGGCAGAAACCGAAGGCATCCATCGCCGCGCCTTCAATGCTGCGTTCCTCGAATGCGGCACCGAGTGGTATTGGGATCGCTGCACCTACAAGAGACTGCTCCGGGTTGCCGGTGGCAAAGAGCGCCTGGGCGCCTATGCGCGGTCGCGGCCACAGCCGCAGCGATTGTCCGATGCAGAGCTTGCGGAACTGCACCAGGTGAAGACCAGGCACTATACCCGCCTGATCGCCCAACACACCTGCCGGCTGCGGCCCGGCGTCGAGGCCTTCGTCGACGACGCCATCACCCGCCGCCAGACGCTAGCGATCGCCACCACGACCACGTTCAGCAATGTGGAAGACCTGTTGTCGCGCGCGCTCGGCCGCCATTGGCGAAGCCTGTTCGCAGCTGTCGTCGCGGGCGACGAGGTCGCGCGCAAGAAGCCGGCGCCCGACGTCTATCTCGAGGTGCTGGCCAGATTGGGACGATCGGCGGAAGGCTGCCTCGCCATCGAGGACTCAGCCAACGGCCTGAAGGCCGCCGCATCCGCCGGTCTCGCCGTGCTCATCACTCGAAGCGAATACTTCCGCGACGATGATTTCTCGTCGGCGCTTGCGGTTGTCGATGAGCTGACGGAGGTAGTGTAGCTACATAGCGCGGCGCGATCCCGCTGCGCTATTCAAGATGAAAGCCGAGTTGAGCCGGAACGGGCCCGCAAATCGCGCCAGCGACGGAAGTTGACGACGGCGCCGACGGCGAGCAAGGGCACGGCTGCGGCCGCCGCAAGCAGCAGCGATAGCGGTTTCGGCGAGATCAGCTCGAGGACGATCCATGTCACCATCCAGAGCGTGGCCAGGGCGACCGCGAAATCGAACCGCGAAACCCGCTTCCAATAAAGAACGGCCAGAATGACGATCGCCGGCGCGATCGTCGCCCCGATCATGTAGACGGTAAGTTCCTGCGGCGTGACAGCGTCGATCACCATCGAGGCCAGTAGCCACAGGCTGGCGAACATCACAGCTACGTCGAGGTGTCGCACGGCGCCGGCTCCATCGCGACAATTTAGCACGCACCGTTCTTGGGCGTCGATAGGCCGGCGGGTTCTATTTCCCTCGCGAACGCAGCCGCTTAAGAGGTATTTTCCGATCGCGCGTTCCAGGTGAAAGAACGTTACACGTCCGAACTGATCGATCGACGCCACTTCAACGATGCTCGCTCACGTCGGAGAACGCAAAATCATCGCGGAGTTCGATCGCGTCGAAAGCGGGTGATGCGTCCGAATAGAGCTATCGTACGGCGCAGCCTGGTGGGGCGCCACCTGTCGGATCTCGCGAAATGCGAGCGCAACGGAGCCGGCCACCTTGCGACTACATGGCTCCGTCCGGCACCACGCGCCGAACAGCTCATAAGCCGATGTGAGCCAAACCGAGAAAGGCTGCCGGTTGTCCCACGGGCCGGCATACTGATGCCCTCGCGGACATGCGCTCCAGCGACAGCTCCGGCCGGATTAAGAATTAGGTAATATGATAGGGATATTGACATCAAATCAATCTGACTGGTCATATTTTGTGCGAACATGTTGAATTAAAGCAACAGGTCGTATATTTGTCACGTAATGTAGAACATTACCTCCGGGAGGCGCCAATGGGCAGACCCAG